>Ga0302119_10000967_pt1 | contig 12972 bp, 2 predicted proteins | sample AG5_Tmax_MG_FD_203114 | JGI IMG/M metagenome (GOLD analysis project Ga0302119, IMG submission 203114) | Marine microbial communities from Western Arctic Ocean, Canada - AG5_Tmax | ecosystem: Environmental > Aquatic > Marine > Oceanic | place: Canada: Western Arctic Ocean | collected 2017-10-01 | reverse complement strand
AATTCTTTGATCTCCACGGCAAACCAATCGAAAGAGAGCTTTATACGCCAGACATGACGGATGGCATAAAAGAAGCCTTGAAAACAGGGGGCGGAACGGCAAACACCGCCAATCAGACGTTTCACACTCTTTTTAGGAAAGAACAAGAAAAACAAGGATCAATTCTGGAATTCGGAGACGTGTCCGATCCAGATTATGTTACCGCATACAACGAATGGGGCGCGGAGCGAGCAGCAAAGGGGCCAGACGAAGACTTCGGCTACATGGGGGTAGAGAAAGATGTAATCACGCCATACTTTAAAACAAATTTGCCTTGGGCAGTAGATGCAAAATTCCTAGAGAATGAAATAACAACTAATATTGGTTATGCAATAAAAGACTCTGGAGACGGGGAAAGAGCAATAGACGATTTAATTGAGGGTACTATTGCCGAGGACGCGAAGCGAGAAGAAGCCGTATACTCGCGTGGAACCAAAAGGCCCATAGATGATAATGCTAATAATTTTATTAACGCCATACTTCAGCAACGTTTGCGCGAAACGTTCCAAGATCAGCAAGATGCCGCCGCTGAACTTGAAACCTATAAGTCAGATTTAGCAGAGTCGGGGAGTCATAGATTTGGTAAAGGTTTTGTTCCAAATTTCGCAGATTACATTCTTCAGGGAGCAGATGGCTCGGAGATCACAAGACTCCAAAAGAAACGAGAAAGTCTAATAGAGCTGCAAAAGTTACAAGCAAAACACGAAGGTTCACACATCTTTAGTACTGCTGATGACGGGCTAACTGACGAGCCAATCTTAAGCAAGGGCTTTATCCCCAACTTCTCCGGTATAGCTGCCGCTCTTAAAAGAGAGGGTGCGGCCCAACCCACAAAACCAATCGCTGAATACTCGAAAATCCTCGGCACGACTGCCGTATATAACCAAGGACAAAAGAGTCAGCACGGAAACATAGACAGCACAATCCGAAAAGACCATATCGCTAGAGGTCAATCTCCGTCTCTGTCTAACCTGATGAAAACAGGTTCTGGTCAGGAGACTTATCGCTCAAGAGGTCATATACCCAATTTTACATCAAGAGATTACGTCCCTAACTTCGAAATCGGCGCGGGAGCAGAAATGTCTATCATGCTTGGAGCATTCAAGGAACTCAACGATACGGCTCGTTCAGGAGCGTCCGGTATTGAAGATTTTGCTCATGACAAGCTCGGGAAGGCGGGCGCAGCCTTAAACAGCGTCTTTGGTATTCAGTTACCAACAAGTTTTAGTAAGATGTTTAAATCTGCTGGCGAAATGAAGGCCGAATTTGAAGCAGCTGCTGCCGCGCTGGGGACTTTCGAACAAAACTTAGACAAAACCAAAGAGAGCGAAGGACTGTCAGGAAAAAAGAGGGAAGAGAAAAAAGCAGAAATCATTCAGAGGATGAAGGATAACCCCAATGAAACCTACGAACAAATGGGAGTATCGGAAGTCGCAAAAGTAAACATCAAGGGCGATTCAGAAAAGGCAGCGGAATACCATGGGGGGTCAACCAAGACACAGCGGCTGATGGAGGCGGAAGAGGGTCTGAAGGTTGCTGCTATCGTAGCGAAACCCGCAGAAGACGACACTCCTGATGAAAAAGAGGAGAATAAGAAGACCCGGTCACGGGTGAAATTGGCAGCAGGGGAGAAGAAGAAGAAAGTGGGGTCATCAACCGCTGATTCGCCCGAAAAGATCGCGACGGAAGCTGACAAGGCGACCACTGATCGCAAAGATGAAGAAGCCCGACTTGCTGGCCTTGAAGCAATGTTAGGGGGCAAGGCTACGACCCCCCCAGCAAAATCAACGACACACTCAACCGAGGACAGGGTTACAGGAAGTGTCGAAGCTGGACAAGGGGCTGCCGCAGGACCAGCAGATATAGATAATGCAACATTCAATATCCAAACAGCAACAATTAACATCGCTGAAAAGAAGGATAGAGCTGCGGGAGGAGGGGGCGGAGAAGCTGCTGCTGGAGAAGGTGAGGAGCTAACCCCAGAGGAGAAGAAGAAAAAAAGAAAGAAATTCAAATATGCGGATTTCGAAGCCGAGGCCGAGAGCGAGATGATGGGTAACGCAACGGACGTGGAGGGTGGCTTTGGAACAATACAACAGGAGCGCGATAAAGCGGCGGCTGTAGCAGCTGATCCCGATGCCAGTAAAGACGACAAAGATGAGGCTGTTGCAAGGCTCCGCAAGGCGGATAATGCAGCCGAGGCAATCAGAGTCAAACCCAAACCAGTTGACGGCAAAGAAGCAGGACCCTCTGGTCTTGACAAAAAAGTAGAAGAGAAAATTAAGACTGAAATTAGTACTACAGAAACAACTGTGTCTAGTGCAAAAGAAACCGAAAAGGAAGCCGTGGGACATCGGGACACCATGGATAAGAACTTGAATGAAGCGGCTGAAAGAGAACTTCAACAGAAAGACGCCGAGTTCATGATTGAAGAAATTACTGCTGAAGATTTGGGGCTAGACAAACTAAAAGAAGAGTTTGAAAAAGCAGCTCAACACTTGAGAGAGGTTGAAGAGTCTACTGGGGCGGGTTCCGCAACGAGTAAGAAAGCAAGGGCAAAACGAGACGCAGCCGGGGAACAGGTTGCGACAGCGCAAAGTTACCTTAGCGAAAAGGACGGGGGGACTGCTGACCGAACCATGTCGCGAGGGGAGGTCGGAGCAAGCGTACGAGAAGACAAAAACCGAAAAGAGGAAGTAGTGGCGCAGCAAAACCGCGAGAAAGAACGCTCAGAAAAAGCAGGAAAAGTTTCGGCAGTAGTGGCAGGTGTGGGAACAATGGGTGTAGAGGCATTGCTGGGGCCAGAAGAAAGCGACATGAAAACCGCTGCACTCGGGGTAACGAAGGGCATGACAGAAGCAGGTCAAATAATGTCAGCGATCCCCGGCGCAGCGGGAATGGTTATTGGGGGAATGAGAGGCATGGTCACTGTGACGGAAGCCGCCGTGGAAGGTTTGTCTGGGATATCTACGTTAAGAAAAGAAGCTGAAATTCAAAAGAAACAGTTCCAAGAGATAAGCTCCAAGCTAACCGAATACGGTCAAGCCTTGGGCGACCTAACAAACTCTTACGGCGATCCTACCGTTACGCAAAAGACGATAGATCGACTAAATAAAAAGATGATGGATACCCTAGCTGGTTTGCCAAATACAAAGGAGGCGTCAGATATCAGGGCATCCATCCAATCAGCAGCTACCCCAGAAGGGAAACAAAGGGCTATTGCCGAGGGGCAAGAATACATGCAGCGGAGGGGCGCACAAACAGATATGAACGTCGATTTTGCAAATCGATCAATGGAGTACAAGAAGACCTCAAGCCCATTTGGCGCGAGCAGCACCATCGGCAAAGGCGTGGATAAGGGCCTTGGAACGGCAATGGCTTTGTTGGGTGGTGGCGGAGGCTGGGCCGAGGGTGGTAGCTCCATGTACGAAAAGAGAAGCGTCTTTGGTTACCAATCAAAAGCGCAAGCAATAGAATCAAAGGAGGAATTAAGGGAGGACACGACTAGGTTCATGGGAAACCTAGACACGACACAGCAGTCAAATGTTGGCGTGGCTTTGGAAGGGAAAAACCTAGATACGGCGAGTGGTGGAAAGGCAGCCATTGAACAAATGGTTAAAATGGGAGCCATGTCTAGAGAGATGGCCGACTCACTCTTAGAAAGCGAAGAGGCAACGAAGAAATTTACCAAGGCACTGAAAGCGAACATTAAGCAGCGGGGTATTATAGAGGCGGTTGAAAAGAAGATGACCGCAATTCGAATAAAGAACCTCTCTGCAACGATGGCCTTGAAGGTTGCTGCTCAATCTATCCAATCTCAGATTGAAAACCTGACAACGAACTTCAATAGCCTGAACAAAATCAGAATTGGCAGACAAATGTTCCAAGGTCAACGAAGCATTGATTCGTCAGCAGCGTTTGGCAGACAGGGCGGTCAGGCTAGTGGGCAAGGAATGAGTTTTCAAGGGATTATGCAGGGGCGTGCGGTTGCAGGAGCCCGTGGCATTGAAACGCAACGTATGGGTGGTGCGCCTGACATGATGGGTCGAGTGGGAAGAGCGGCCCTTTCGGCGGAAGCAGGGCCACAATCAGCAGCAGCACTATTCATGGGTGACGAAGCCGCAGCTGCCGTGACTGATACTCTGGAAATAAACCAGATCATGGAGGGAATGCAGACCGAATCAGAAGGGATCAAACAAGGGGGTCGGTCCGCTATTGCTGAAGCGGCAGCAGGAGCAATCGGTGCAACGCCCCTTACTTCCGTGGTGACAGGTGGTGGGGAGACTTCGACAATTGCCAATAAGGGAATCATTCAAGCGCAAGCTGCGGGAGCCAAAACAATTGCAGACGCGCTCAAGGAATCCCAAACGAATCAGCTATCGTTGGAGGAGACCGCCTCGGCAATGACATCAGGTTTACAGGGGGCCGCTATTGGCGAACGCCTTGGTGAATTGAATAAGAAACAGACCGACCTAGTTGCAGCTGGAAAAGCCCCAGACACGGACGCCGCCGCGCAAATCACTGCGTTAGAAGCAATGAAAGATAAAACCGACAGGGGCGAAAAAGTCGAGCAGGTAAAACTGAACGAACAACTTGAAGCATCTAAAGGTTCGGAAAGTGGGGTCCAAGTCCAGGCTCTACAAATGGCCCAGTCAGCTAATTTAGAGGGAGCGATGCTCACGGCCCAGAACAAGGCGGCAGAAGAACTTAGTCAATTGAACGTCAAGGGTCTTGAGGAACTTCAGGTCGCTAAGAAGAACCAGATTGAAGCCAGGAAAACCAGAGAAGCCATGAAAAACATCAAGGCAGCTGGTGGAGTTGGCGCGTTTACGGACAGGAAAGTAGAGCGCAAAATGGATAGAGATATGCGTAGATCAGCTATGCGAGTAGCCACATCCAAAGACCCAGTTAGAAGAGGTAGGGCGGCGGCGCAACTAGGTAAGCAAGTTCAGGATATGGTTGGTGGCGGCATGGGCGCAGCTGGCGAAGGTATTCAGCAAATAGCGGTTGAAGGCAACACCAAGAGAATTGAGCAGCAGTTTAGCAAACAAATCAAAAACATGGACAGGGCAATGCGGAGAGCACCAAAAGGCTCTAAGCAAGCTGCGTCATTAGGCAAACTCAAAGGAGAACTTGAAAAGGGCCGAGCTAAGGCTGGCGATATAGCAGCTGCCCAAATCAAGCATCAGATGAAACTTCAGAAGATGCCTGATGACGTTGCAGCGGGGGTTAATCAATTAAAGAAGATAAACGAAGCCCTTGCGTTAGCCAGAGATAGGGAAGTCAAGATCAACGCAGACGCGATGGCCAAGCCGTTCGATGCAGCAATCCAGAAGCAGACCGACACATTGGAGGATGCCATCAAGTCTCTTGATTTGTCGATGAAAAACATTACCCAAGAATCGGGTAAAAAAGCTACCACGCAAGCAAAACAAGCTGCTGCGATGGAAATGATCGAGTCGGCTGAAAAAAACAAAATGATCACCTCGGCAAAGGCGGACGAACTGCGAGGGAAGGTAGAAGCCGACGGAGCCAGTGCTGCTGATATTTCGTCAGCGGCAAGTGAGGCCAGTCAAGCCGCCTCCGCCAACCAAGATAAGTTCGGAAGTGACGAGGAACGTCAAAGATTTAGAAACCTGCAACAGACAGCGGGGGTGGGTTCTGTGGGAGATCGGGGGAGAGTTGATAGAGCTCAAGCAGGTGTAGAAGCCGCCCAAGCAGATATGCGGAGAGCAAGGCAGGGTGGCGATCCATTGGAAATTAAAAACGCACAGACGACACTCGATGCGGCGCAAACAGAAGCTTCTAGGGCAGAAGCGGAACGGGGTAGCGGTGTTCAAGAGGACGGTAGTAACCACCAAATTAGAGACGTGGAAGCCCAGCCAGAAGGAGGGTGGGATAACAGTCAGGCACTCATGGCTGGCGTCGCGGGAGCTGGGGTATTGGGGGTTGGCTACCTGGGAGCCAAGGCTCTCGGCAATAAATTCGGCGGCAAAGCAGCTGGGGCGGCAGCGAGCAGCAGCATGAGCGCGTGGAAAGGGGTTATGGGTTCCCAAAAAACGGCGGCAAGTAGGGCAGCGGCAGCTTCAGCCTTCGCCGCAGGAGCACCGATACCACCCGGCGCGGCAGCTCATGCGCCAGCAGGAGCAGCAAAGCCAAAGCCAGGAGGAGGGCTTGCCAAGTTGGCAAAAGGAGGCGCAAAACTGGCGGTCCTCGCCGCCGGGATAGACCTTCTCTCATCCGCAGTAACCGGAAATAGAACTTGGATGGCGCAAAGCACGGATGCGTTGGGGCTTTCAACGGCGCCAGGATCGGAGGGCGGTGACACACCCGGTGGCGGACCCGATGGACAGATAGGGCAAGCGCAGTTCCAGATTCAAAGTGCAGTAATTAACATCGGATCGGCAACGATGAACGAAGGCGGAACCCCGGCTGAGATGAGTAAAATAGCTGCTGGGGCTGGCAAAACCCTTAAAGAAGGAGGTAGTGAGTCAGGTAGCGCGTGGAGCGGGTTTAAAAAAACCATCTCGGGTTGGTTTGGCGGAGGTGATGGTGACGCGAAAAAACCTGGCGAAAAAGGCAAAGCTGACCCAGAAGCAGAAAAACGAGAAAAAATAGAGTTCAAGAGGAACAAGTCCAGAATGCAAAACGAATTGGAAATGAATTCCATCGCGCGACTGGAAAAGGCCGGTGTGAAGGGTCCCGATCTGGACGCGCGACGCGCCAAAGAAAAAGCTCGGCACGCGCGTGTAATGGCATCCACGGCAGCGGAAACCGCAAGTCTGGACGCTGGGTCCGGTTTGGCAAGCGGCGGCGGCAAACCCGTCGGCGCGACAGCGATTCGCCAGACCATAGAGGAGCAGCTCGCAGCATTGCAAGCGACGACTGGTCAATCGCATGGTCCAGGTGTCCCTGTAATGACAACCTCCGCTCACCCCCCTGGCTCAAGAATGCCATATTCGGGTGGAAGTTTAATATCACCAAATGAGCCCTCTGGTCCAAATCGATTTGGCACGACGGGTGGTGCTGGTCCCACTGGACAACCCGCGACACGAGAGTCCATAAACAAAGCTTTAGGAGACAAAAGAACGGAACAAGTAAAAGATACAAATATCCTAACCGAAGATAAAATAAAATCACGCATGGAAAAATACAAAGGTGAAAAAAGCAGAGAATCAGATTTGAGGTTGAAAATTGAATCAGCCAAAAAACGCGGTGATAGTGGGGCCGCAAACGACGCGACGACACAGCTGACAGAACTCAGAAAGGGTATGGGGCAAAAATATGGCCAGATGGACGTTCAAAAAGGGGTATTTTATACCGGACAAGAGTTGAAGTCTCACAAAACCGCCACTGGTGGAATGACACAAGAACAGAGGTCCGCAACGGGAGCCCTCAACCTCTCTGGCGCGAAATTCACCCCAAGAACCATGGAGGAAAAGGTAGCGGATACAGACAGGGAAAAGGCAGTGATGACAGCGAAAGTACAGCAAGCAGCAGCGCAACAGCAGGGGTCAACTCAATCAGAAGCGCAAGCAGCGGAACAAGAAAGACAGGATGCCGCACAGGATGTTTACGTTACGAACTGGCCATCAAAACTCAAAGATTTAAATGATACTAGCCAAGCGGTCCTTGGCGTCGCACAGAATAACGGGATAGTGGAAACCTACGGCAATGGCCTTGCTGGTGACGGCGGGGTTGGTGGGTTCGGACCAGCGGGTGGAGGCTTCATCGGAGCATTTGGGAAGACTAATTTTATGAGAGGCGGCGGTGATATGGCCGTAGGCGGCGGCTCAGGCATGCTTAAGGAGGCCAACCGCATGAAGCGGGGACTAGTGAATGCTGAAATGGGTCAAATGGTTGAGCATATCCAACCGAACGACTTTAAGGGGGGGCTGTATGGTAAGGGCGGCTTAGGTCAGGGACTAATGAATCCATACGAAGCAGGACCAGCGGTGCGGGGCGCGTCAGAGTTACGCAACGAGGCTAATGAGGCCGACTATGACGCTCGCATGGCCCAAAACGTAAGGGACATAGGTGGTGGACAAGGAAATGCTGAAGATTGGGCAGCAATGGGACTCGACCCCAATACAGACTACGACAAAATCTCCAGGCAAGCTGATGCCAAGGCAGATGACGCCGAAAAACCTGAAAAAATGTTAACCGAAGCGTTAACGAACGCACTCGTCATGGTCCAAAACGGCGGCGGTGGTGGCGGCGGTGGAACAAGCAATGTCAGCGGCTCGGTTGATCACACTGTTAATTTTGGAACAATCAATGGCAAACTTAAAATCGTAAACGAAGAAGAGGTTATCGCCACCATCCAAGGGGATATAAAGGAGTTGTGGCGTAAAGCATTTGGAGAAGTAAAACCGGAGAAGCTACCCAGCGGGGAGCAAACTCAAGGTGCTGGCCCAGCGGGATAATAAACATTCATGCAGGACCAAGGAATATTTGACGCAGTACTAGGATACTCTCTCAAAAGGGAGTTCTTGGGGGAGTCCCTTAACTTTAGAAACGTCGAGACTTTCAACCTTGAAATACAGGCTACAGACCTTGCTAACTCCAGCCTCGTAAACGCAGATGGGTACAATTATATAAGTACCTACATGATGAATACTATATCTGCTAAATTAAACACCGACAAACATAACATCACAATCACATCAATTGAGATTCCTGTCGCACACGAAGGAAAACAAAACCTAATTCAAGTAGCAACATACAATGTAACGGCAGAAGTAAGGACCGCAGTAGACGCCGCCACTCTAAACGCCCAACACCCAGAATTAGATACAAGCACTGGCGCGGAAGCTAACAAATTTCACGGAGTCGCCAGCGTGCTCACGACTTACGCAAAGGAAATTGATTCAATTACGGAATCATTTACTTTCGGTGATCAAGAGGACGGCAAAAAAGACTTTTCTCATTCCGTTGACGTGACAACAAGATCGTCAGCGTCTGTCAGCGCAAAAACAATCGCCCAAGCAATTGCCACCACATTATTTAATTCTGACTCAAGCAATACATACTTTGGGGTCAACGCATTTACCAACGCTCTTCAAACCTATGGTAATTCAGCAAACAACAAGCACTACTTTGAGGAGTCTTACGATCTAAAGAAGAACAAGTTCTCTTTTGGAAAAAAGATGACGATTTTTGCACACCTAGACGATCACGATGCTGCTGGTTCGTCAACGACGGGTAATTACACCACCAACTTTAAGCATTCAATTGAGATAGGGAAAGACGGAAGAACCTCCGTTAGCGAGACGCTAGAATTAAAATCAAGAGATGGAAGTTTTCCTAATATGCAAGTTGATATGCCTCACCACATAGCTGCTGCTCATACAAGGTGCAACGCTCAACTGGTAAAATACAACGCCACTATAGATGGTCAAGGAACAAATGCGGTTGCGCCAGTGTTGGCTGGCGAGCCACTGACCCAATCAATTATTTATAATAAGCAAGGCTTATCGATAACACTTTCCACGACTTTTTCGGACGATGCTCAAACAGTTTCGTCGGCTCAATTTCTTGAGACAATTGACTTAAGCAAAGATCACCGAGGTGTTGTAACGGCCACTTATAATGTCACCCTAACCTCTCACAGCCAAAAAAGCCTGAATGCCGACTCGGACATTATCGTGGATGGCTACTGTTCGGATAGCCAATACACAGACCAAGCAAGTTGTGAAGCTGCCAGCGGTACTTGGACAAGTGCGAAAAAAATGCTTGATGTCCTCAAGATATACGACACCGACGCGCTGGGCATGATCACCTCTGTCTCCAATTACTCAAACATGAATACATCCCAAAGGGGTACTTTTTGGAATACGTTATCTTGGTGGTGGCCACACGGTATGCATACTCCTGGCTCTGCGTTCGGCAGCTCAAAATTTGCCGTCGCGGGAACGGTGATGGAGTTCGCTCCTGTAAGCACGTCAATTTCATCACCCAACATGGGGAAGGCTTTTACGTTAAACAAGGTCTTCTCCAATGACTTCCAGCTTGTTTGGCCGATCATGCCAGGCTCGTCAAACTCGCCTTTAGATACTTTTTGCGCCAACTGTTTCAAAAAAATAGATATAAAGTGGAACGATGTATGGCCTAAGAAAACAATCAGCGAGCACCCCATTGTAAACAGGGGCAGTAGCAGTCTTACGAATAATATCCCAAATACAAGTGTTATCTCAGACTCCTTCAACACGCAGCCGGGTAAGAGGGCGGTCACGATAAACGCCGTTCTTAAAAGGTCGTTGGGGAATTTATTATTAGCCCCATACGTTCCACTCGATCCGTTGAAAGCCCTAGCTCATGAAGCTAGGAGCACATTGTTGGGGGTATTTTCAGACCCCAGAATAAAAGATAGTTATCAAACCGCTTATTACGTGAATAATATAACTTATAACTATGATTCTGAACACAATGTCAGTTTAACAGCAGAAATGACATACACATACAAACAACCACCACCCCCTTAAAAATGCCTGTAAAAGTATATTATAATAATCAGCAAATCACGGGAGAGCCTTACGTATCAAGGACTCTTACGCCGATGGATTATGGTGATAGGTGGGGGATGACCGAAGCTATAACTTTAAACGGCGTCATATCCGGTCTCTACGAGGTGGGCGGCGTTAAAACTACGGGTTTGGCAGTTCATATTACTGACATTTTTAAGCAAAACTTTAAATCACTACAGGTTTACGATGACGGTGTTTTACTCCCCCATTTCGACTTTGCCTCCGTCCAAGTAGAGGACATATCCTTCGATAAAGATAAATGGGGCATAGGAGCACCAATAAAATACACGGTAAAATTAAAAGCTTATGATGTTTTTCATACAGATACCGTCATAGAGCCCGAGGATAGCTACGCCTTTGTTGAGTCGGAGGATGGCTCAGTAGGAGTGGTCCATAAAGTTTCCGCGAAAGGCATAAAAAGTGGCAACTACTCCCCCCTCCACAGGGCAATTACTTTTGTCAACAAACATGTAGGGGTAAATCACTACGGGGTCTGTGACCCGATTTTCATGTCGAATAAAGAACCCGTTCTTCTCAGTAAGACAGAAAGCGTAAACAGGCTAGAGGGAACATACTCTGTTACAGAAAACTATAAATACCACTCAGACGCCACCGGACTCCAGCCATATCTAAAAACGCATAAGCTATCGCAAAACCAGTCCACAACAGAAGAATTTCATACGGTAGATTACGATGTCGAATACACAACCGATGACGCGCACGGAATAGACAGCTTAAGGGCCGTCATCAACAATGAAACCGCAGCGGGGGCGCAAATTTACGAAAAGCATATTGCTTCAGAGTTGCTGGGCTCTTCTTCTATGTACGACAAAGTATATCAGGTGAGCATAAGTCTCCAAGAAGACGAAGATGCAAATAAGATAACCTTCAAGGGGACTTACCAAACGGGGATGGTAGATTTATCAGATGGCTATTTTGATTACAAGATTGACTTCGGAAAAGACGAGGTAACATCCTTATCAACCTATTCAATAAATGGAGATTTTCAATCTTTCGGAACCATCGGGTCGAAGTCGAAAGCGTTAAAGGTATTTAAAGATACTTATTATGATACTATAGAAGACTATTTGGCTGTAAAGATTACAAGCAGTCAAGTCTTTAAGACTTTTGGTAATGAGACTTGCTCACAATGCGACGATGACGCATGGGTGGGTAGCTTCTCTTCTGAAGCTCAATGCAAGACATCCTACCAGTGCACACAAAGGGTAATTAATCCTTACCCCAAGACAATCAAATGGGCAGAGAACCCAAACAAAGGAACGCTAAACATATCGGCAGATTTTAGTGATGCAGATTATATATCAGAGATTGCTAACACCAAATATAACGTGTCCGTGACAAGCCCAAAAAATCTGGTAAAAGAAGTCCCTTCCGCAAACGTAGATGGCGTGTTTGTGTTACAAGACTTAAACTGTCTTTCGGCGGCAAATACGAAAGTTGCTGTTAACGGGGAAGCTCCTCACGGAATCTATGTAAACACCGACGGTTTCCCAGGAGCAAGCGATAAATCTGCCGACCATGTGGCTCACGAGCGACTTAGAGTTCTAGCTGTCGATGTTGGTCTGGCAGTTGTTCCGAATGACCCCTCTAAATACAGCCATGGTGGCAAGACATTTTCTAAGGAACTCATGGATACATCAGACGATGTATCTTTCCCTTACTCGTTTTCTATTAGCGAGGGCTGGTTGCATAGCCCCACATTGCACAACATGTCAATATTGTCCCCATTAAATTTCAAAACGTTGGCCCATTCCGTGAACTATACCCGAGCACCAGGATTCAAATTTGGTTATTAAAGTGTAATAAGACAAAGGTAAAAGGATGAATTATTATAGTTACATAGATTGCTTAGAGGCAAACCTCCCATCAACGGGAGAATTTCAGGTATTTTATGACTTTTCCAGTGGAATTAAAAATTTCCCCACCACTACTGCTGATTTTCTATACAACCTAAAATACGATACAGGTGACCATACTAAGGAAGTTGATATCGGGGGTACGTTAAAACAGGTTGTAGAATCAAAATTACTCCCGGGTTTTTCTATAGGACAAACCGAAATGCCAATTACCCATTTGGGGTATTTTAGCGGGGTTGACTTGGTGCGGGTGGGGCTTGGTGTTGATTTTTACAGCGGATGGTCAGCCACCTTAGATATAACCCCTGACCTGTGCAACTATACCGCTCAAGGTAATCTATCTAGGGTTTTATTTTCCACCATGGATTCTTATAACTCCTCTTCTGGACTTCACGTAGGAATTAACCAAGCCAATAAATTGTACATTCAATACAATGACGGGAATACCCGCCCAGCTAAGACGCTAAATGCGGAGATTAATAAAAATTCAGTAGTTAATATATCCCAAGTAGAAACCAGCCTTACGATAG
>Ga0302119_10000966_pt1 | contig 12984 bp, 11 predicted proteins | sample AG5_Tmax_MG_FD_203114 | JGI IMG/M metagenome (GOLD analysis project Ga0302119, IMG submission 203114) | Marine microbial communities from Western Arctic Ocean, Canada - AG5_Tmax | ecosystem: Environmental > Aquatic > Marine > Oceanic | place: Canada: Western Arctic Ocean | collected 2017-10-01 | reverse complement strand
GTAACCGCTATTGTGGGGCGTTTCGCCCTGAACCGCCTGAGAAAACTGGATCGCGGAGTATATTGATCGGTGCGGATAGCCTTATTCCGTCCCCAGAGGGTGTCCTTCCGGGCCCCACGCTCCCTATAGACCAAGCCCAAGCGACCCCCCATCCGTGTCCCCCATGCTCACCCTCACACTCGCCTGCCTGCTCCTCGATCTTCCCAGCCAATCCTCCTCACTACTATCAGCCGTCCCGGACGACGCGACGGCGGTGGCAGTGTGCTCGGATGTAGGACTCCTACATGACCGAATAGCGAACAACCGCTGGGCCCAGTTTTTGCAAACCAGCACAGGGAAGGGCCTGCTGATCGACTCCCTCTTAGAGGGAGTGGGCACCAGTGAGTTTGACAAGATGGCCGAAATCGGTTCGGAGCTCAGGGGTGAGTCCGTCTTCTTTTCCAGGGGCACGATGACCGGATTCCTCACGATCCCGCCCACAAGCCCAGGCACCCTGAAGGCGGCCATGCAGAACTGGATGCCGGATAAAGCGCAAGGGTACAACCACGCCAGTCAGGTGATGTTCGGCGCCCAGGTGGACATCTTGGCGCGGGACAGGTCTGAGTTGTATCAAGGTGTCCTTGCGCGATCCGCCCCTGCAGTCGCCCTTGTCCATCATCCCAAGGCATTTGGGCTGTTCACGGCGGACAACGGCGAGGACCTCCTCAGTGGCCTAAAGTCCAGCCTCTCAGGGCTCGGAAGCGCTCACCACTCTCCGCTGGTCGAGGCCCTCATGGCTCACCGCTCGGAGGTTGGCCACGCAGGGCTCGTGGAGCTAATCGTCGACTCGTCCGAAGCCATTAATGAGATGGTGGACGACTTCTCGCCGCCGGGTGTCAAACTCACGAGGGAGCTGGTCCTGGGCGAAGGCTCCAGTCACCTGTACCTCAGCCTCGACGCACAGCCCGGAACCAGGTTGGAGATGCGCGGTCTCTTCAGCGTCCCGGCTGGGACTCTGGCAAGCCGCTTCGCCGATTGCCTTCGCCCCCTGCCCACGGGCTTGGCGGACTCCATCCCCCATGACTCCATCGCACTCACCAGCATCGGACTAGACATAGCCAAGGGTTACGACCTAGGTCGCACCCTGCTGGAAGAGCTCAATGCCGAGGAAGCAATGAACACCGTGGAACAGGGGCTAGCGGCGGGCGAGGCCATGACCGGTGTAGACCTGGAACAGGCGATGATTCGACAACTGATCGGTCCCTTTACCGCCGTCTTGCTGGACACCCACGAAGGCGCGGCCTCCGGTGAACTTTTCGACCTGCCTGCATTCTTCTCCTATGGCCTTCGCAGCGGTGCCCAGTTCCAGGAGGCCCTAGAAGAACTGATGCCCCTAGGAGAGCAGTTCATTCAGCTGGAACTGACCGATGTGGAAGGGGTCGATGTCTACCAAACCGAGGGCTTTGAGATGGGCCTCGCGTTCCTGCCCCAGGCCTTCATCCTCGGCATGAACGAAAGCACCCTTACCAACGCCATTAGCCTGGCGATCGGCAAAATCCCCGTAACCGGCGAACCGGGCCGTGTCTCCGACACGCTCATGGCCAATCCCGGTGTCTGCGCTCTAGCGACCACTGTGATGTCGCCCTTCTGGCACTCCATGATGGAACTAGACGACAAGGCCCTGGAATTGATGGAGGGCGCGCAACTCACCTCGACCATGCGCCGTGTTACGGCCGGTTTCGAACTCCGCCTGATCGCCCACTAATGGTGCTCCAAAGGCCAAGGGAAGCCGCGCGAGCGGGGTTGATATTCGGGTTGAGTGTCTGCCTCCTGGCCGCATCGTGCCAGGCACCAGCGCGTTCAGAAACAACAGACGGTCCTCCGAACGTAGTGGTCATCCTGGCCGACGACATGGGCTGGGGAGACCTGGAATCCCAAGGGGCCACGGGCTTCTCCACACCCCAGTTGACGCGACTGGCTTCGGAAGGCACGCGCTTCCAGTCGGGCTACGTGCCCCAATCTGTGTGCACCCCGTCACGAGCCGCCCTGCTGACGGGCTGCTACCCCATGCGCCTGGGGCTGGGCCAACGCGTACTCTTCCCCTACTCCACCCACGGTCTGAACCCATCCGAGGAAACCCTGGCCGAGTCCCTCTCGGGGCGTGGCTACAAGACGGCTTGCATCGGCAAGTGGCACCTGGGGCACTTCCCCGAGTTCCTGCCCCTGAGCCAGGGCTTCGATGAGTACTTCGGCATCCCCTACTCCAATGATATGGATGCCCACCACTACTCCCACAACGACTTCCAGGCACCAGATCTGGCCCTGTACCGGAACGAGGAGGTGATCGAGCGCAGTCCCGACCAGTCCCAGTTCACCAAGCGCTGCACCGATGCCGCCATCGATTTCATGGAGCGTCACAAGGACGAACGTTTCTTTCTGTACCTGGCCCACCCCATGCCCCATCAACCGATCCACGCATCGGAGCCCTGGGTCGGATCGAGTGAGTTGGGATTGTACGGAGACGTTCTGCAGGAGCTCGACGATTCAGTGGGGCGCATCCTGGACGCACTGACGGCCCTTGACCTTGAGAAGGAGACCCTCGTGGTCTTCACGTCCGACAACGGCCCCTGGCGCCGCGAGTCCACGGGCGGCCTGCGCGGCAGGAAGAACACGACCTGGGAGGGGGGCGTTCGAGTGCCCCTGATTTTCCGTTTGCCCGGGCGCATTCCCGCGGGCCGGACGAGCCGGGCGCCCTTCGCTTTCATGGACCTCAAACCCAGCGTCGAAGCTCTTGCAGGTGGCATCAGCTCCGCCCCCAATGATGGGCGCGACCTATCCGCTCACCTCGCCGGCGGGCCTGATCCCGAAGAGCATGTGCTCGCTTTCTACAAAGACCAGCGCCTCCAGGCCCTGCGCCGGGGTCGCTGGAAGCTGCACGTGCACCGGCCCGAATGGGGAGGGCAGGTCCACCCCCCCCTGCTATTCGACCTTGATGCCGACCCCGGGGAGTCTAAGGATCTGGCTGCGACCGAACCCAGCGTCGTGGCGCGCATGCTGGAGGATTCCGCGCGGATTCGAGTGGACCTGGGTGACGTGGCACGCGGGGTTCGTGGAAACGGAATCCGGGAGGCCGGCCAGCACGTGGTCCAACCTCCCGGAGAAGCTGCTTCAGATTCTTGAGTCGGGACCCTAGCCCGCTTGGTCTGACTACTTCTTGTCCAAGGTCTCCTGGAAGAAGGCCGTGTAGCGCGGCTCGGTAGTGACTTCCAAGCCCTTGGCGGCGTAATGCTTGGCACGCTCGGGGTTCTTGGCGAATTCCGAATTCCAGTAAGTACCCAGCAGGTAGAGGCTCTCGGCAGTACCCACGTCGATGCTTGCTGCCGTCTCGACAAGGACATCCAGGTGGACCAGGGCCGGCACGATGGCAGCCTCTTCCATAATGCCCTCCATATAGGCCAGCACCGAGCGGGCGTAGAGACCCGATTCGTTCTTCGGATCAAGAAGCTTGGCCCCCGCGAGTGTCCCCAAGTCCGCCTGACCGACATCGTTCAACAAGCCGATGGCTTTGGCCTGGTCCTTGGCCATGAGACTCTTCCAGTTCGCCTTGATCGGGGCAGCCAGTGAGCCGGCAAAAGCAGAATCCCCGCCCTCTTTTTCGAGGAGGTTCAAGATGGCGATCAACGCTTTGGTGCGCGCCTCTCCCTCAGCCTTCTCAAAAGCGTCCAGGCTGTCCGTGACGGCTTTCAGGGCTGCCATGCCCTTGGTGCGAAGCTCGGTGACGTGCTTCACGTAGACCTCCGGTCCTCCCGGCTCATAGCCGGTACGCCCGTAGACCAGGCCGTCAGGCGTCATCAGCAGAACCGTTGGGTAACCCGCAACGGCGTGCATCTGGGCCAACGCAGCATTGCGCTGGGGGTTGGGAACCTTGGCCTTGATCTCTTCGGAGTTGGGGAAATCCAGTGAGACCAGGATGTAGTCCTTGTTCATTGGAGTCAGAAATTCGTCGTGATCAAAAACCTCGTCGTGCAAGCGAATGCACCAGCCACACCAGTCGGATCCGGTGAAGTCCACGAAAAGGTGCTTACCCTGTTTCTTGGCGAGCTGCACAGCCTCGTCATAGTCAGCGACCCAGTGATCGCCGGCCGGAGCCAAGGAGGATGTAAGTACAGCAGCGAGGGCGAGTAGTGTCGATTTCATCTGATGGGAGTGGGACGTTGGGGCTTGAAGGAAAAGGTGCCGTGTATTCTGGAACAGGATGCTGTGCGTGACGAGGCGATCAAGGAGATCTTTGCTCCTCCTAGCACCTGAAGTAACTAGGCCAAAGGCTCAAAGAGAGGCTCCATGGCCTCCCGAAGCTCCTGGGCCAGTTGCTTACGGTCGGGGGCCCAGATCGGTTGTTCGCTAATCGTAAGACGAGCGTGACAGCGCCACAGCCCGAACAAGCCCCGGAAGTGAGTCAGGGCGCTGCGGTCTGAAGGCCAGGTGATGGTCTCAGTTGGAGGCGCTGCTCCCGCAGGCGAAGTGTAGTGGAGCAGTGCGTAGTGCACAGGCCGCTCAAGGCTCACAGCGGGCTGCAGAAGGGATGGCTGGAACGGATGCAGGCGATCACCGGGACAGATCCCGCCTTCGAGGAAGAGCAGGATGTTCTCGCCGTTCCCCATGGCCTCTGAGATCACTTGGTTCACCTGGCCCACTGCGGTGCGCCTCGAGCGATCGATCAGAATCGTCCCGATGCCAGAGATGATCCTGCCCACGAGTGGCCAGCCGCCCAGCTCCGCCTTGCCAACGAAGCGCCCGCCAGTCGCGGCAGCCAACACGAAGATGTCCGCTGTGCTGACGTGATTACACACCAGGAAGTAGGGCGATGGAGGAACCTGGCCCACGATCTCCACACTCTCCCCGCAGACCCACAACACACTTCGGCCCCAGGCTGACATGGCCCAGCGTCGACACGCGATGCGGGGACGAATCCAGAACAGGGTGACCGGAGACGCGATGAGCAGGAAGAGACCTGTCACCAAGGTCAATAGCACGACCGCCGGGGCCCGGATGACGAACAGGAGACTGGACACAGTGGAAAGAGTACACCGCCTCCCCCACGCCATGGACGGCCTGAGAGTATCCGGCGGCGCCAAGAGCGGAGAGCGCCCCTAGTGCTGGTGGCCACCCGCGCCGTGCACGTGACCGTGCTGGAGTTCCTCGGCGCTGGCTTCCCGCACCTCGGCGATTTCCACCTCAAAATTCAGAGTCACGCCAGCAAGAGGATGATTTCCATCCAAGCGCACCTGACCATCTTCGACACCCACGACGGTCACCACGTTTACGCCTCCCTCGCCCTGGGCTTGAAATTGCATGCCCGGCTGAATGTCGACGTCTTCGGGTAGTTGGGCTCGTGGAACGTCTTGGATCATTTCATCGTTACGGACACCGTAGGCGTCCTTGGGCTCAATGCGAGCGCTCAACTTGTCACCAAGTTTCTTGCCCTCAAGCTCGCCCTCGAGCCCCGGAATCAGATTGCCATGGCCGTGGAGGTAGGGCATGGGAGTGCCTTCCTGAGACTTATCAATCACCTCTCCGTTGTCATCCTTGAGGGTGTAGTGAATGAGTGCGACGACGTTCTTGGTTATCTGCATGGCTGAGGTTGGTGGAGGGGACCAAAAGAGAGCGAGTGATTGGGCTGCAACGAGGCCCCCTCATCCTCGCCATACCGGAATGATCGTCAAGCAGAGGGCCCTAGAAACAGGCCCCCAATGCGCCAGATCTTCTCAGACGGGATCGTCGGTAGGCAGGGCGGCCAGGAGCTCAACGGCGCTGCCCTTGCTGCCCGCCTGCCCCCGTGGCCAGCGCAGGTAGAGGATGCGTGCCTTTGAACCGACCGTCAGGTTGACGCGCAGGGTGTCCCAAAACCCAGGCCCACTAGCGTCTCTACCGTAGTGGCGTAGTTGGATGTAGGGGGCCTCGAAGGGTCCCCATGGCAGGTGTCCTGCATCCACGGGGACGGCCTTGCCCGCCATCGGCAAGCGGGTGATGTCCTCAAACTGGAGTCCATGGAACTGGCCCTGCAAAACCTTCTTACCGGTCTTGGCGGGGAAGATGGCCAACGCCGCTTCAATCGGGGGCTGGCCTTCTGTGTCGACGGGGACCGTCGACCAATCGAAGGTCTCCACCTTGACCTTCGCTTGGGTAAACCGGATCTGCCAACCAGCGCCACTCTTGGAAGGCAGCCAGCGGGGCGCGTCGCCTTCCTCTGATGGACGATCAGGATCACGTAGTAAGACAAGCTGCTCGCCCGTGGCAAAGGACACCGCACGCGTAGGTTCTAGCCCATAGGGCAGGGCACCCTCCACGCCGAAGGATGCGACCATTAGCGAGGTAGCATCCGTGTCGCGAGCCGCGGGAAAGAGCGCCGTAATCCCCACGCTCAGGATCATCATCAACCCCAAGCCCATGCCAACGATGCCCCCCAGAGACTCGCGCTCCGGACCGTCATCGGGCTGCTCAACAGAAGGGCTGCTAGCCATGGAGATGCTCTGATTCATGGGTCATTGAGATTCGCTGGACGCGCCGATCTGGAAGTGGTTCAAGAAGGCGATCACCTCCGCCGTGGTCAGCTGGTCGATATCCCCTCCATTGACGAGCAGTACAAGCATGGCAGCGGGATCAGGGCTGGGCAACTCCACAACAATGCTCGGCCCATCCTTGCCATGGCCACCCGGATATCCACCGGGAGGAATCGGTGCAGAGCTGGATTCATCGAGAAAGCCCACTCCCAATGATTGGCCCTGCACATCCAGATGGGTCAAAGGCTCCTCGGAGTCGGCTGCCTCCCAAGGCTCGGAAGCGGCAATAAACGTCCCCTCCTCCACAGGTAACCGCATCAGGATCCAGGCCCAGGGATAAGGCTGGACACTGTCCGATTCTCCCGAGTCAGGTGCACCAAAGCCGGAGCCCAGCAACACATAGAACTCAAAGTCGAACCAATCCAGCTGCAGACCGAATACCAAGCTCAGATCGTTAGGGCGTTCGTCAAAAGGCAGAACCTCTTCGAGCTGCGCCCATTGGAGATCCTTGTCAGTGCTGCTGGTCACCATCCGATAACCCATGCCCGCGATGACCGCGAGGACGATGAGGGGCAAGACGCAACCCAGCAAACAGCACGCGACCTTGGGCAGCTGGCTCTTCTTATTCAGGTCGGAGATCTCCCCCCACTCACGCCCCCCCTGGTCGTCGTTCATTTCTCCCATGTGTAGAACCCCTTACCAGATTTCTGGCCCAGCTTGCCCGCCGCAACCATATCCCTAAGCAGAGCCGGGGGGGTGAATCGATCCCCAAGAGTCGAAGCCAAGTACTCGGCGATGGAGAGCCGCACGTCTAGGCCCACCAGATCGGTGAGGCGCAGGGGCCCCATAGGGAATCCGTAGCCCAAGGTCATGGCCTTGTCGATGTCCTCAGCGGAAGCGACACCGCTCTCCACCATGCGGATGGCCTCCATGCCGATAGCAATTCCCAGGCGCGAGGATGCGAAGCCCGGTGTATCCGCGACGTCGATGGGCTCTTTCCCCATGCGCCTGGCCAACTCCATGGCACACGTCACGGCCTCATCACTTGACGCATCCGTGCGCACGACCTCCACCAACTTCATGATGTGAACGGGGTTAAAAAAATGCATACCCACAACCCGCTCGGGCTTGGAGCAGACCTGCCCGATCTCCGTAATGGAAAGCGACGAGGTGTTGGTCGCCAAGAGAGCGTCCGGCGCACAGAGCTCGGATAGGTCCGAGAAGATCGATTGCTTGAGGTCCATGCGCTCGGGAGCCGCCTCGATGACGACCTCTGCACCCTCCACCGCAACGGAGAGTTCGCTCGCACCCGAAAGGGCCTCCAGAGCCAGTACTCGTGCCTTCTCCTCAACCTTGCCCCGAGCCACCCCCTTGTCCAAGTTGGCCTGGATCTTGGCTAGCCCGGCGTCCACCGCAGCGGGCGCCACGTCGAAAAGGCGTGTTTTGATGCCGGCCATGGCAAGCACTTGTGCGATGCCGTGCCCCATGGTGCCCGCACCGAGTACGGCGGCGGTCTTGATATCGGATGCTTGCATGAGACGAAGGGAGATGGGGGTCCTCAGGACCCGGGGACGAGAACGATCTTTCCGAGCACTTTCTTTTCCTCAAGCAGGCGATGGGCCTCGGCCACTTCGCTGAGAGGCATCACGCGATCTACGACCGGAGAGTAAATCCCTTCAGCAATATTCTGAACAATTTTGGGCAGCGCACTGCGGGGCCCCATGGTGGATCCGAGCACAGACTGGTTCTTGATGAACAAGTGCCGCAATACCAGATCCACTTTTGCCCCCGCCGTTGCACCACAGGTCACGAGCCGCCCCTTGCGCGCCAAGCAGCGCATGGAACCCGACCAGGTCGCAGCGCCCACGTGTTCCACCACGAGATCCACCCCCTTGCCGCCGGTCCATTGCTGGACCTGCTTGGGCCACTGTGGGTCGTAGTGGTCCACGACCTTTGTCGCCCCTAGCTCCGTGGCCAAGGCCGCTTTCTCCGCGCTCCCAGCGGTGGCCATCACTTCTGCACCGGCTGCACGGGCCACCTGGATCGCCGCGGAACCCACCCCTGAGGAGCCGGCCAGGACCAGCACCCGCTCCCCTGCTTTGACCTGTCCGCGGAAATGCACGAGGCCCCATGCCGTCAGAAAAACCAAGGGGGCCGAGGCTACAGCTTGCACGTCAATGCCATCGGGAAGAGGGAGCAGGTGGGTCGCCGGGACGACCACGTACTCAGCATCAAATCCGTCACTGTGCTCGCCGCGGATGCTGTAGTCATCCTCTAGGTGATCGACTTCGTCAGGGTCAACGCCCGGCGCGTTCACCGCGGGGGCGCCCATTCTGAATCCAGGCTCCAGGAGCACCGCTTGGCCAACCTCCAGATCGGGAGTATCCACCCCCTCTCCGCAGGCCACCACTTCTCCGGCGCCATCGCAGCCAGGAATCCGAGGCAAGGGAATGTCAAAGCCGGGCATGCCTCGGCGCACCCAGAGGTCCAGATGATTGATCGACACGCCGAGCACACGCACAAGAACTTCCCCCGGACCGGGCTCGGGACGTGGAATGTCCACGACCTGAAGCACGCTCGGGTCCCCGTGTACTGCAACGTGAATGGCTTGCATGAATGAGAGGTCTACTGACCGGTGAAGTGAGGTGGCCGCTTGCCCTTGAATGCGTCAATACCCTCTGACGCGTCTCCGCCCATGAACAATCGCGCCTGCAATTCCCGCTCAAGGGCGAGGCCCGATTCCAAGGGCAGGTCAGCACCACTTTGAACGGCGCGCTTGATGAGACCGATGGCTCCGGATGCGGCTGCGGGCGGAGTGAACGTACGGGCCCACTCGAATACGGCCTCCATAAACCCAGCTTCGTCGTCGGCCTCGATCTGTCGGTTGATAAGACCCATGGCTTCAGCTTCGTTGTAGTCAAAGGTGTTCCCCTCCGCCATGAGGCCGATGGCGCGAGACGAGCCCAGGAGACGCGCCAGACGTTGTGTGCCGCCTGTCCCCGGGAGGACGCCAAGCTTGACCTCTGGCAGTACACACTTGCCCGAGCCCTTGCGGGCCACGCGCAGGTCCGCGGCGAGGGCGACCTCCAATCCTCCACCGACGCAGTGGCCGCCGAGGGCCGCGATCACGAGCTTGGGCGTGTGCTCTAGGCGTAAGAGCGTCTCGTTGGCGTGCAAACAAAAGGCGTATTTGAAGCTGGGAGTCACCTCCCCCAGCATCCCGATGTCCGCACCCGCACAGAAAAACTTCTCGCCATCGCCTGCGAGCACAATCACCGCTACTTCGTCATCGAACCGCGCACGCAGAATAGCTTGATCGAGATCCAACATCATCTCGTGGCTGTAGCCGTTGGCCGGGGGATTGCACAGCGTGATCTGTGCCAGGCCTCCACCGGAGGCGTAGGTCACAAGGCCGTTGGCCTGGGGTTCAGGATCGGACAGGGAGAAGCAGGCATCCATGGGTGGGTTCTCGTGGAGATTCCGGCACGTGACTTGGGGCCAATCGCAGTGGATGGGGTACCCACTGCCCGGGCGAAGAGCCTAACGCATCCTCACTCTCTCCCCCATCCCCGCCAGGCTTACGGTGCGAACCTTTCGCAGGCTACTCGCTCAGTACAAAGCGCGAGGCCATGGGTGGCGTCACAGGCTCGCTCCCGAACGCCGTCTCCAGAAGATCCCGGAGCAAGACCGGGTTCACTTGTCGGCCTGTCCCTTCGGTGAAAGTGGCATAGTCATCCCCACCGGCAGCGAGGAAGGAATTGGTCACCACGCGGTAGCTTGCAGTGGCGACGAGGGCCTTACCCCCGACCACTACCCTTCCCAGCCTCGGGCGCTCGGCCCCGGAAAGTAGGTGCAAGGTCACACCGCTAACCTCGAGGCCCGAGTGTCCTTGACCCTCCACCGATCGTCGCAGGAGTTTCTCCAGCTGCGCGCCGGTCAGATCCATGCTGACCACGTGATTCTCAAAGGGGAGGATCCGGAACAAGTCTCGGCGCGTCACTTTGCCCGCAGGCAAGTCCGCCCTAAGCCCCCCTCGGTTGTGCAGGGCAACGGTTGCCCCGGTGTATTCGCGCATGACATCCGTCACCAGATTGCCAGAAGCAGAGGACGAGTACGGATCGAGGCCGCGCATGAGCGGCGCACTCAGCGAGCCGACCACCACCCCCATGCGGCGCTCGCTAGCCAGCACCAGCTTTGTGCACGCCGCCTCAAGGGCGGTATTGCGGTCTAGGTCCTCCGGGTCGGTCAGCAGCTTGATCAGGCGGGACTGGGAACGCACCACCGCGTGGGAATCTGGATCCAACCAGAGATCCACGCGCCCCAGAGTCGTCGCCTTGGCACCGGTCTGAACGATCAGCGTCTGGCCCTCGATCACTCCCGCTTCCAGCCGGGTGTGACTGTGCCCGCCGACGATCAGGGCCAGGTCGGGGTGGGCCCGAGCCAAAGCACGGTCACCCTCCACGCCCAGATGAGTCATGGGAATCACGAGCGCTCCGGCTGGCTCGGCCTCCTTGCGCACGCGGGTCAGAGCGCTCGCGGGGGACTGCCAGATCAGATCCCGGGTGGATGCGTGAGTCATCTCCGGAGTGTGCTTGGTGAGCAACCCCACAAGCAGGATGGGAATGCCCGCCTTCTCCACCAGCTTGTGCGAGTGGACCCCCGGGAGATATCCACCATCTGACATAAGTGCGTTGGCAAGGAGAGCGGGCGGCTGCAAAGCCTTGAGGTGGCCGAGGAACACGTCCACACCATGGTCGAACTCGTGGTTGCCCACCGCCATGGCGTCGTAGCCCATGCGCAGCATCACGGCCGCCGCCCGACGGCCCTGCTCCAGCCGCCCCTCGGGCGTGCCCTGGGTCCAGTCTCCCCCATCCAAGAGAAGTACCTGCGCTCCGGCTTCCAGGGCCTCGCGGCGCTCTCGGCGGATGGCAGCCGCCAACCGTACCAGACCGCCCGCGCGCGGTGGATCAGGATCAACCAACCAGGTGGCGGGTCGCGGCAACACCTGGCCATGGACGTCGTTCGTGTGCAGGACGACGAGGTGGACCCACTCGGAATCTTGGCTTGGGCTGGCCGACAAGAGACCAACCAGAGCGAGAACGCCCGTCCCCAACAGGCACAGAGCAGGACGCCATGGGACAGATTGAAGGACAACGAACATGGGGGGAGCACCGGGATGCTCCCCCCATCTTGCCTGGACTCGCGGGGCTACGAAATAGCCATTAGCTCTCGTCGATCACCTTTTCGGTGATCAGCGGGCCCTGGGCAGCCATTCGATGAACTCGGCCTCCAAGTTGTCGAGTTTCAAATTCACCCCACTCAGGGGCATCCCGTAGAGCTCGCCGAAGATCTGCTCGAGACCCTCTGGATCGTTGCTCAGAGCCATGTCGCGCAGGAGACAGGCGAAAGCGTCGCTTGACTGGGAAGCCGACCCCATGCCCTTGATGCGAAGCCAGTGCATGAAGCACGAGCGGTAGGAGCGCAGAAACTCCAGTTGATCGCCGAAGAACTGCTGTTCCACGGGCACCCCCGAAGCCGCAGCGCCCAGGAACGGACCCTGTACTTCAAGCCGTTCGCGCTCACTGTCGTTCAGCAGAAGGAATACACCACCGGAAGGATCTGAGCCGCGCGAACGCTTGGGCTGCTGTAGGGAGCGCTTGAGTACACCAACAAAGTGATCGGCACCATGACGGTCCCTCCACCGGCTGTCAGCCAAATTGGGAGGCAAGATACCGCCATTGGGATTCCCACCAGGCACGAACACTTCGCGGGCGGAGGTCCGACGGGCCCGCAAGTCACCATCGACCCGCGTGTTGCACTCACCGAACATGTCAATCACTAGGTTGACGGCCAGGGAACCCGCCAGGGACGGCGGGACGCTATCGCCGTAGTAGTTGGCGAACATGGAGTTGGCCGCGAGCTGCACGATTTGCTGCTCCATGCCGGTCTCGGAGCGGAAGTCCATGCTCATGCCCGAGCTGTAGTCACTTGAGCTTCTACCCGCCGCGGCGAAACGCGTGGAGAGGATCTTCACGTTGTCGATATAGGTGTGCGTCCAGTCCACCGCGCTGGCCTGCCAGAAGGTGCCCTGGTGTGCCGGGTACAACCAGCCACCGAAGGCGAGGAAGCGACAGAATTCGCCGCGATCGGGTAGCAGCACGATGGGTTCGCGCGGGCCGTTTTCGCGCTGCAGGCCGAGGGCGTCACAGCGCTCCATCGAAGCCGCCAAACGCTCGCTTGCCTTGGTGATAGTGCTGCTAGCACGCGTCACGGACAGAATGTCCAAGTCGCCGGCCTCGACCTTCTTCGCCATTCGACCGAGGTCCCATTTGCCCGCCCACTTGGCCAGCGTCTTGGCATCGCGCACGGCTTCACGGCCGTCCACGCTGACCGGTTCCGTCCACTCCAGCCACTGAGCCTGGGCCATGGAAAGAGCCACCACTAG
>Ga0302119_10000964_pt1 | contig 13003 bp, 5 predicted proteins | sample AG5_Tmax_MG_FD_203114 | JGI IMG/M metagenome (GOLD analysis project Ga0302119, IMG submission 203114) | Marine microbial communities from Western Arctic Ocean, Canada - AG5_Tmax | ecosystem: Environmental > Aquatic > Marine > Oceanic | place: Canada: Western Arctic Ocean | collected 2017-10-01 | reverse complement strand
CCCATCATTATCCACTTCATCAAATCCAAGGGGTTGGATTGCAATCAAGCCTTCACCCCCCGCTTCTGCCCAAATTTCTTCAGCAATATGTGGAGTTGCGGGATGCATCATCTTAGCCCAATCAAGCAGGAGTGAGCGAGCCAATTCACCATTGCACCCTCCACGACGCTGGTACCAAAGAAGGTCAGCGTAGACTTCGTAATGGCTGAGCATCACGCCGGCTCGCAAATCAACTGATTCCATTGCCGAAAACCATTCTGTTTTACGAATCTGAAATTGGGTGCTCAACCATTCATCTATTGCCGCATCATCATTCTCCCATGACAACATTTCGCGACATAAATTCCAAACTGCTTTCATCTGTTTGTAACATGATTCAACACCAGTATCAGACCAATCCATCCCAGCAGTAGGCTGGGCAGCAAACAGAATGAATAGTCGGACGGTGTCAGCGCCATACTGTTCAATCATTGAAACTGGGCCAACAGTATTGCCTAGAGATTTACTCATTTTGGCACTACGCTCTGTTAATTCACCAGCACAATATGGGCAAGCATTCCCCCTCTCGCTTACGGGATGAGTGATGTTACAAGGAGCACAATACGGTGCTTGGGCGTTGACCATTCCTTGACATAATAATTCTTCAAAAGGCTCGTCAATATTATGCAAACCCATGTCTCGCAATGCTTTAGTCCAAAACCGTGCGTAGATTAAGTGCATTTGTGCATGCTCAATTCCACCACAATAAAAGTCAACATTCATCCAATAATCCGCTGCTTGATTGCTGAAGCATAAGTCAGAATTATTTGCATCAATGTAGCGCATGAAATACCACGATGAATCAACAAAAGTATCCATTGTGTCGGTTTCACGCCTCGCGGGATTTCCACAACTAGGACAGTCAACATTGAGGAAGGTAGGCGATGTTTCCATCGGATTCCCTTCGCCACTAAAGACCACATCATCAGGTAGCATCACTGGCAACTCGTTCTCAGGTACTGGAACAGCACCACATTCATTACAGTGGATAATAGGAATTGGAGTCCCCCAATATCTCTGTCGTGAGATTAACCAGTCACGAATTTTCCATTGAATCATTCCGCTTCCTGAATCTTCACTTTCGAGCGCTTCAATAACAGCCCGCTTTGCATCATCCCCACTCAATCCATCAAAATCAGTTCTTACAGAATTGGTCATTTCGCCATATCCTTCGAAAGCGGAGGTTAGTGGGGCATCATTGTCTGCACTTTCCTCAATTAAAACTCGCTTAATTGGTAGGCTATGTTCCGTGGCGAAATCAAAGTCTCGTTGATCGTGACCAGGTACCGCCATTACTGACCCAGTACCATATGAAGCAATAACGAAATTTCCAGCGTAGATTGGTATTTTCTCTCCACTTAGTGGATTTATGGCATGCCGGCCAAGGAATACACCTTTCTTTTCCTTCAACATACCTCTATCCATGTCAGAAAGTTGCTTTGCTTCTTTTTCCATCTCCCGCCACGCTTGTTCATTTTCGTGACCCTTAACCAAATCCTCACAAAGAGGGTTTTCAGGGGCTAGAGTAACAAATGTGACTCCAAAAATTGTATCAGGCCTAGTCGTAAAAGCTTCAATCACAAGACCACCGTCCCCTTCTACTTTGAACTTGATTTGAGCGCCTTCCGAACGCCCCATCCAATCTTTTTGCAGGGCTTTAACATGGTTAGGGAATTGTATTCCCTCGAGTGAGTCGAGTAGTTCTTGCGCGTACTTTGTGATTTTCAAAAACCACTGATCCATATCTCTCTGTGCAACTTCACTTGAACATCTCCAGCATCTCCCATTGTGCACCTGTTCATTGGCTAATACAGTATTACACTGTTCACACCAATTGACATTTGCGAAAGTTCGGTACGCTAAACCGCTCTCATAAAATTTTAGGAAAAACCACTGATTCCACTTGTAGTAGTTGGGGTCGTGACTCATCACTTGCCGATTCCAATCGTGTGAAAACCCCATTTGTTTGAAGTCTGATTTGATGCTAGCGATATTACGGTCGGTGATATCTCTTGGGTGCCCTCCTTCTTTGATGGCAGCGTTTTCAGCAGGCATGCCAAAAGAATCGAAACCCATTGGATAGATGACGTTGAATCCTCTTGCTCGGCGATAACGAGCAACCGCATCTCCAATCGAATAGTTTCTAACATGGCCAATATGCATCTTTCCAGAAGGATAAGGATACATCTCTAGGCAGTAGAATTTAGGTTTATCAGTGTTCAATGGGGCGATGAAAATCTCGTCGTCCAACCATCTCTTTTGCCACTTCTGTTCAAAGTGTGCAGGTGAGAAATTCTCCTCCATACAATCAACCCTTCAACGATATTTACATTCGTTATTGAACCGCCGAATCAACCGTCCGCTATCAAAGGAACGGAATTATCATACCTCATCAAGTAAAGATGGGAAGTTGCCGGAGTTAAGCAGAATCAGCGCCCGGTCAGTCAGTCTGTACCGGTAGCGCATTGCGACCCTCTCCTTCTCAACCAATCCCCAATCCTCTAGTGATTTGAGGTGGTATGATACCAATTGTTGACTGGTTTCCAACTTGACAGACAATTCTTTTTGAGATAGATTGAGGATTTCATTTTCGTGGATGTCAAGAATTTGTAGAATCTTACCCTGTAAACTGTTTGGGTCTGGAGTAAGTACTGGAACTGGCAAATCATCATCGGCAGTTCTCGAGTCAATGGAAGCTGGATAATATCTAACCTTGCGGCCATCCTTACGCCTCCATACTCGTTCATCAGATTCCAATACTGAAAGATGGTGGGTTAATTGTCCGTTTGACATTTGTAAAGCCCCTAACAATGCTCTGAAGTGAATACCTCTGTGTAATTCAATGTAGGCAACAATTCTACCTCTTTGATACTCACCACCTGATTCCTTCTTCTTGCGAACCATACCGAGAAGAACGAGCCCGTATTTTGTTGCAGGTAGGCGGATCCATTCAACTTGAGTCACTGCTCCAGCAATCAGTGCAAGCAGGCCGGCCGAAGCAATGACAGCAACTATTGTTGGCGCTGCAGCAGGAATAGAAATTACTGGCGTTTCAGATGTTACTTCCGTATCGATGCTAGAATCTGTTGAGGCTACTTGTGTTTCACCTAGTACTTCAGCCACAACAATGTGAGATACCCAACTTGCACAAGCAGTTGAGGTGCCAGTACTTTCCTCAACCCAATACGCTCCTCGGTGATTTGGAAGCGGCTTCCAATTTTCTACTATGGTAGATGAGTAAGCATGTTCAAATCCATCAGCATCAATTAGAATCCAACATCCACCAACATCAGTAGTAACATACTGCCAACTACCTTCAGCCATCCAACTCAAAAGTGTAGCATCCTCTTGCACCAATGTGTCACCCGTATCTTCATTTTCGGATTCTTCTTCTGAATTCTGCTCATCTTCAAGTTGTGTTGGAGGATTCCAGGTATGGGCTAATTGTGTAGTGAATCTAGGCGTTCCAGTAGTTTCAATGAAGAGAGACCAAGTGCCTTGATTAAGTTGGCCAAACTCAATTGTAAATGGGTCAAATGGGATGCCATTACCAGCAGCAATCGTCTCCATCATTCCTCCTGATTCCCCACACTGTTCATTCCATATTTGATGAGGTTGAGACTCACCTATACGTTGTAGAGTGAAGGTTAAGCGGCATTCTTGAGGCCAGTGGATGTCTAAGTCAATTTGATTCTCTAGCCGGATTTGGAATGTGATGGATTCTTGATTAGTACCAGGGTTGTTGGTAAGTAGTTCAATTACTCTGAACTCGGCTAGGCTGGTGTCTTGCATTGATGCTAAGCAAGCCGGTCCACTATCTCCCCCATCGTAATTAATTAGGTGCTCGGTGGTAATTCCATACTCTGGAACTGTTACCACCATTAGGTAAGAACCATCATTGAGTTCACAACTATTTTCAGCATTCATTGTCCACATTCGCTGGTCAAGTGTATATTGGCTAGCAGGATCAATCTTCAACTCAGAAAATTCGGTATCACAGATATCATTCAATCTTGAATCTTTAGTTATCATTCCCTCTTCAGAAATTAATTGAATTGAAACTAGACAACTATTGTTGAATTGCAACTCAGCAGGCGTCCCTGCTGGATTAATTAATTCAGTTTTGACTTGAATATTATCGGCATCAGTAATGATTCCATCCGCACCACCATCTCCGAGTAAACTAACTGCTAACTCGGCCGGAGCCTCAGGACGAGCTTCACTAATCGATAGTGTTGCATCAAAGGTGCTGGCCAAACCACTCAAACCTGTTGTTGCAACTTCAATTGACCATTGGCCAGATAAAAGTTGTTCACCTTCTGAAGTGAAGTCCCATACTAACCAACCCAAAGGAAGTGATTCACCTACTCCAAGTGTCGAGCCAGAGCCACAACCCAAGTCAGTCATTGAAGGTGGATTTGAAGACTCAAATGTGTTAACTTGAATCGTAACCATGCAACCTTCGTCAGTATCAATTGTTATTGAGTTGCTACCACTATTGGTAAGTGAAATATGGGAGTATACGCTTTCTCCTGACAAATAATCTAACCCGCCATTAATCGGTGGAGCAGTATTGACTTGTAATTCTAAGTTTTCAATTAACACAGGACTGCGCTGGAATTGTATAGATTCGGTGTAAGTTGCCATCCCTGATTCAAAGTTAAAATCTAAAGTTACATCACCACTATTGATAATTGCCCCTGTTGAGTTTTGCCAGTCCCAATCAAATGTGTCAAGATTTCTTGTTTGTCCAGCAGGTATGTCAATTGCTCGGCGTTGTTGAAGACAGACTCTGTGATCTCGTAAAGAGGTGAATAGTTCGTCGTCATTGTTGAGAATTTCAACCTCAACAGGACAGGATGGATTGTATTCAATTGATTGAGTAGTTGCACCCGAATTCTTCACAGAAATTGAGATTGAAAGCGATTCACCCTCATCATACCAAGCCGCTCCGGTAGTCGTCTCATCAATAGAAATAACTAATTCAATATCGGTAGAATCTGCACTTGCAGAACTAATCGCAAGTGGAGCAAGTAGGATAAAAGCTAACCCAACAATGAGCAATCTACTGGTAGATTTTCGTCCTCTCATGGTGCCGCCTCTTATAGAGGCGACAAACCCACTCACACTTAAGGCCCGCCCTGTACGGTAAATCAGTAATTTCAATGCCATGCCCCCCTTCGCATGATTTTGATGTTAGCCAAAGGTGAGTTTGACTGCCGAGTGGAAGACGATGGAATTGAGGTATGGGTAAGTCAACAAGGTCCGTTTGGGAACGTCAATACAGCATTCATTAATAGGGCCACAAATACAGTAGTAATCATCGACCCATATTCTGCTAAAAAGTGGCTTTCAGCCCTTGAAAATGAAGGTTTATCACCAACCCACTTAATTCTAACACACACCCATAGAGACCACACATCTGGGGTTAAGAAAATCATGAAATCCCATCCAGAAATTCAGTTGTGGGGGCACGTTGAATCAAACTATCCGAATTTACTTGGAAGAGTATTATTTCGTCACCTAGATTTCACTCATACTTGGGACCATCCGGTTCATTCAGGAGAGCAATGGACTGTAGGTGGTATCACCCTTGAAGTCACTCACACGCCCGGCCATGCGCCTGGGCACCTGACCTTCCATGGGCATGGAATATTTCATGCCGGAGATCTTCTCTTCACCCAACGTTCTGGAAGGGTTGACCTTCCTGGTGGAGATTCAGAATCACAATGGAGAAGCGTAACTCATGCTAGGGAGATTCTCAAAGGACTACCAAGTAATTGGCGCTTGATTCCAGGGCATAATTACGAATGGATTGATGGGACAGAGCGAAATTGGGTTAGTTTATCTCAAGCATTGGAGCACAATTTAGCACTTAATTCACCTTCATTAATTCAGTTTGAAGAACTTGATTTTCTACGGTTCAACGATGACCTAGCAAAATGAATTTTATTCCTTCATTGATGTCGGAGAAATATTCATAGTGGGAGAATATCCGGGGAGGTTTGTGGATAACGAAGAACAACTAAGGTATGCCAAGATTAGGTATCCTAATATTGTATTCAAACGCGGAGATGAGGTAAAATCATTCTTTTTTAATATAATATATGGATTGATTTGGGTCGTTTTAACTATTGTTATTTCAGGTGTAGGATATCTCTATGTGAACCCTTACTGTGGGCTAGGGATAATTCTAGTAATTCCAATGATGAAATCTCTATTGGATGTATTGATGGGGAATACTGTTCTTGTTCGCGTTACTACAGGATATGAAGCACCCGGCTCATTGGTTTACAGAAAAACAAAGGTGAAAACCCAAAAAAATGCAGGTATCATGATGGGCATTATGGAAGGGTTCATACTTGAGGATGAAAATATAGAGAGCATGATTTCTGAAGTTCTTGAAGACAATGAAGAAAATGAAGAAAAAGCATTTTCAATTGCTATGGCCCTCAATATGGATAAAGACAATGATGGTATGTTATCACCCCAAGAAATGCTGTCTTCAGATAATATGTTATCTAGTTATGATATGGAGGAAGGTCAAGGCGCAATGAAAGAAATTGAGGAATTCGCTGATGAAATCCTCCTATTCCTAAACTCAAATCCAAATACCATTAGCAAAGAAATCATTGAGAAGTTTTCTAACGGTTCATCAAAAGAAGACAAATACGATCCATTTGCTTAGTGAGGTTGAACTCGCGTGCAATTAGCATTAGACTTATTTCACGATAGTGTAGGAGTATAAATGAGTGGGAATTGAACTGTGAAAGTGGTTCCTTGTGTAGATGTTGAGTAGTCAATTTTGCCGTGCATTAAATCACAAAGTGCTTTGACGAGTGTAAGACCTAGACCTACACCACGCCTAAGTTGGCCATCCTTGACAAGTGCTTTTGAGTATGGCTCGTATAACCTCATCTCTGCTTCATGAGAAATACCCGGACCAGTATCTGAGATTTCAAATAGAACACTATCTGCAACAGTGCTCACTTTGATGGTAATGTGTCCACTTTCTGTAAATTTCACTGCGTTATCTAATAATTGTTCTAGGACCTCTTGCAATCTCATATCATCAATACACATTTTTTCTGGAGCCTGACCTATCTCCATGTGGAACTCAAGTCCTCTACGTGTACACACTTTTCTAGCTGCCTCACTTGACTTTTCAACTAAGGTGTCAATGTCGTGCCATGCCGAGGTAATACGAACAGTCCCAGAGATAATGTTAGAGTAGGTGATAACGGAATCAATCATCATTCGTAGAGAATCTCCAGCATCTAAAATTTCTGTTAAGAATTCTTTTTCTTCAATGTCAAGATTAGGAGAAATGTCAAGCAAATCCGCAAATCCAAGGACACCAGAAAGAGGGGTTCGTAAATCGTGGCTGAAATTAGCAATGAACCCTGCTTGAAGATTGTGCGCCCTTGACAATTCACCATGGGTTAGTCGCAATTCCTGAGCAGCACTCTTTGTTTCAGTTAATTGCTTTTCAAGTGCATGTTGCAATCCAATCAATTCGGTAATGTCCTGGTAAGAACACACAACACCAGTTAGCCGCCCATCAATACCTAATAATGGCTCAGCAGCACCAATCAAATAGAGAATTCTACCATTATGGAATTCAATACTAAATTGCCAATCTCGTTGAGATTCCCCTGTTCTTAATGCCTCCAATAGAGGACCTTCATTAGAACTCATAGGAGCACCGTGCCCATCCCGGAAGGTGTGTTCTTCTTCAAACTCATTAATCCATTCTGGAGATGCAGGTGTGGCTGGCAAATCTGGTAACATCATTTGAGCTGCTCTATTGACATGTACAAGACCACCTTGAGAATCAATTTCTAGGATTGCATTGTGCATTGAAGAAAGAAGAGCGCGCAGTCTTACCTCCATAGTCGCTGGTGCTGGGCGGGTGTCAAATGGGTCCATCTATCTGGCCTCCTTAGCCGTTGGGTAAGGATATTAGGCATAGCAATTGTGCTTGAAGGGTTGCCTTAGAGCAGGTCATCAAGGTCTAATGCATCAGGCAATGCTTCAATCGCTTCCTCAGCGTCCTTTTTCTCTTCTTCTTGATGAAGTTGCCAATCAGCCTTCTCCACCCAGCCGAGTTCCTTGGCTTTCTCCAAGTCTCCTTGACCGAGATAATATTCAATCCATTCTTCACGCCGGGTATCTTCTTCGTCAAATATTTGCTCTTGTAAGGCAACGTTTTGTCGAATCAACTGACCACTCCTCTTTGCTGCTTGACGAGCAACCATAGCAACTAGGATGGCTAAGAGGAGAAGAACTCCCAAACCACCGAGTAAATATGAGCCCAGTTCTTTCAGAGACATTCTGTCAGCACCACTTGCACTGGTTCCTTCAGCTTCTGTTATTTCACAAACACCGGGAACTTCCCACACATCAGGGTCGTAGATACAAATGTCAGCGATATCAGACCAGCCATCACCATCAGTATCTTCACAGCCAAATCGGTCTTCCCAAGAAGTACCATATTTTGATCTGCAGTCATCTGGTTGGAAAGCATCACGAGTTGTATTATCTCCATACCCGTCTTTGTCACTGTCTTTATGCTGTGAATGAATGAGTGGGAAATCATCAGGATCGGTACCATTTGGATTGTCTCCCCATCCATCGCCATCAGTATCATTCCATTGAGTTACATCATCAGGAAACGCATCTGCTAGTTCAGCATCAATGATGAAATCTCCTGGCCAATTAAATTCGCGGCTGTAATTCCAACTAGAATTGCCCCAATTATCTCCGTATCCGTCATCATCAGTGTCCTTCCATTGGCTAACTACATCTGGGAAATCATCTCGGGTATCTGCCCACCCATCTCCATCAGTATCAATACAGCCGTAGGTATTTCCTTTGTAACTAGTACCAAAAGTGTCTGGGCAATCATCTTTTTGTGCTGCTAGAGGGTCATCTGCATAGCCATCACCGTCACGGTCTGATGATCGCATTGGGTCTTCAGGATAAGCATCTTCATTATCGGCAACACCATCTTGGTCGGTGTCGGGACAGCCACGAGTTGTATCCCCTTCCATTTGCCCCCACAATATTGGGCATAAATCTGGTTCATTCGCATTTTCTATATATATGCCAGGCCATGATTGATTTCGGTCTAATACCCATGAAGCATTGTCAAAATTATCACCAAAGCCATCCAAATCAAAGTCATACCATTGGGTAATCTCATCAGGGAACCAATCGCCATTGTCCCCCACAGGGTAATCACCATGACCATCTCCATCTCGGTCTCCACATTGGGACGGATCATCTTTGAAGAGATCTGGATTATTGCCATTGTCGTTATCACCACAGCCATCTCCATCTTGGTCTAACCATTGAGTTGCATCATTAGGGAACGGGTCACCGGCATCGGAATATCCATCCCCATCCGTGTCTTTACAACCGGTGCGGTCAATAGATGAATTTCCATTAAATCCAGGGCATGCATCGCCGTTAGTTCCGCTTGCATTATCCCCAAATCCATCTCCATCAGCATCACACCACTGGGTTGGATCGTCAATGAAAGCATCACCAGTTCCGGCCCCTTCTCTGCAAGCAGGCCAATTAGCGTCAGGATCTGACCACCCATCCCCGTCAGTGTCGTAACATGCGAGCCTGTCCCAATTAGAATCACCATATACCAGGGGGCAGCCATCTGAACGGCTGGTAAATTGCTCGTCACCAAACCAATCTCCATCACTGTCATTCCACTGTTCATCATCAGTAGGGAATGCGTCAATGTCATCTCTTTGGACTGGCGTCATACTAGTAATTAGAATTCCTGGCCAACCTTCGTCTATATTTGGCGTTGAAGGATCATCAGTAGGTCGGACAGCAACCCAAGATGCATTAGCAAAGTTATCCCCATAACCATCTAAGTCATAGTCATCCCATTGTGTTGGGTTGTTTGGTAGTCGGTCTACAGTTCCAATTGGATTGGGGTCTCGAGTATCATCGATGTTGTCTGGATGTCCATCACTATCAGCGTCAGCCCATTGATATTCATCGTTTGGATAGGTATCATTCAGATCAGACCATCCATCACCATCGGTATCAGGGCATCCAAATCGATCTTCAGTAGATGTCCCAGCAACAGCCGGGCACTCATCGGGCTCATTTGCAGGTGCAGGGTTATCCCCATATCCATCGTTATCGGTATCATTCCATTGTGTGCCATCTTCAGGGAACGCATCATCATTGTTTAGTACCCCATCATTGTCAATATCAGGGTCAACTATCCAGTGGTAAATGCCTTCGTCATTTCGTCCATGTGCTGAGATGATATAGTCACCATCAGGATGCCAAGTAACTCCGTTAATTCTACCACAATTATTTCCACCACCACTAGAAGTACAACCACCCGGTCTAGGTGCTGACATAGTGTCAATAATAGTCGCGGTATTTGCATCTACTTCGAATATCCTCAAACTTGCGCCATCCGCCTGATAATATGAAAGCGCTACAATAACTTGAGTGCCGTCAGGCGAATATTCAATATCATTACATGAGGTTGATGTAGAATATACCCAATTTTGTAATCCACTTGCCACATCGTAAAGTCTTACTCTTGCTGCTCCATTATCATATGCTTCACAAGTAGCAATTGTATTCCCATCCGGTGACCAAGCAACTGCATTGTTTACTCCTCTGTTGGTATTGATTGTCCTGTTGACATTCCAACTTCCTGTATTGTAAATCCAAACATCCTCGCTGCCTCCGATAAGAATTCTACTGCCATCAGGACTCCAATCCACTGAATAGAAATTAATCTCAGAATTGGGATTAAATGAGGTTATTTCAGAACCATTCAATGAATTGTAAATTTGTACTTCCCCACTCCCACTATTTCCCGATCGGCTAATTACTACTGCAATCATAGTTCCATCAGGACTGTATGCAACTTCATTAGCCTGTTCCCCGTTATCAAGATCTATTGATAATAATGGGGTTACATTGCTAGAGTAGTAAGTAAACAATTCTTCATCATCAGTAATCGCTGCTATAAACATTCCATCCGGCGACCAATCTGCATCCTGAATTGCATCTCCACTAAATTCAACAGATTTCAAATTCGTCTTACTTGTTGTATCCCAAATTCGTAGCCATCCGTTTGAACTTCCCCACCCACCAGTATCTTCTGTAGTCAAGTATTTACTACCATCATAGTTGAATAATGAAACATATTGGTCATCACTCATTGATTGCCTAGAATCTTCAAGAAATCCACCTGCTTGAATGGTCCACGGGTCGGCGAAATCACTTGTACCATCACCGTCTATATCAGGACATCCATCTCTGTCAACAGTGCTATTGCCAAATGCTACTGGGCAATCATCTGCGCTATCATCCACACCATCACCATCAGTGTCAAATGCCGAAGCCATCGGTGCAAATAGTACTAGAGTCATGGCTAATGAAATCATGATTGCTCGAACCCTAAAATTCTCTAGAGTCCACTTTGCCATGTTTCGCGGAATAGCATACCTAAAAAGGGTTTATGGCGCTCACGCATCAAAAAAAAAACGCTATGAAAAGTAGTATTCAATAACAAAGTAGACGATAATCCAACAACAGAGAGGCGAATGCTTCAATGGGGACAATAGGCACAGCGGGTTCAGATGTCAGAGACTCCACTGCGTGTTTCGCTCTCGGTTAATGACCGCGTGTTGCTCCACTTGTTTGAGAATGACCATCAGGCAGACCACTTCATCGTAACCGCTCCAGTCACTCGTCCAGGCATTGCAGAATCTTGTGGTCTCCATCCACCGAATGTTAGCCGCGCCATGCGCCCGTTATTGAAGCAAGGTTTCGTGAGTGAGCATACTCGCCAGATTCGTGGTGAGGCCCGACGACATAAAACGTGGCAACTAACAGAAAATGGTAGAGAGGAAATCAATAATCGGCTGCCTAAAATCAAGAAGACCAGCGTTCTCATCAGGGGGAGAGATGGGGAAATGCTTGAAGTGGAAGCGGGTGAAGCCGCTGATAGACTTGACAGTAATCTCACTCTGCTACAAGTGTTAATGATGGTAATCGCAGAAGGAATGCTACAGTATGGGGATATTCGTCTTGGCCGTATCGAAAAAGGCGATGATAAACCTCCACCAGGGCGCTTGCAAATCCTAGCTGGTGCTCATTCAACTTATCATGTCAGAGCACCAAAGACTCGAACAGTACATGGTAGGAGTGATGAGAGAGCCTTACTTGATGCATGGTATGGGGGCCGAGAGCCAACTCTTGTTGTTAGTGGGATTGCCGGATGTGGAAAGACAACCCTTGTGTCTCATTGGTTGAATCTGCGTCTTGATGACGAACCAAACCTCAGAGTCATGTATTACCCATGTCAGCCGTGGGATACTGCTATTGGGATTGCAACAAGTATTCTCCATCGACTGGGGATTGAATCCAAAGGCAGTTTGAGTTGGGATCCCTACAGTATCCTTGAATCATTGCCGATGTCACCAAGTGGGAAATTCGACATTGACATGTATCGCCGTCGCCTCACAGCCTATCTCACAGACCCAGAAAAACTGAGGGAGAAAGTGTTTGAAAAATTAGAAGAGAAGAGTGAAACACCACCCTATATTTTGTTAGTATTAGATGATGTGCATAATGTTGAAGTTGACTCAGCACACCTATTGGGTTCACTATTACAAGTTGCAGATCAAACTCCACTGCGTATGTTACTAATTTCTAGGACAACTCTCTCTTTCTACGACCGACGTGACGTCCACACTCGTGGTTTAGTATCAGAATTACCTCTCCGAGGACTAACCTTAGAAGAAGTTGAACAATGGATTGCCAAGTTTGACGTGCCGACCCCACCTGAACCAGAGGAGGTTCACAAGATGACAGGAGGACACCCTTTGGCCGTTGAATTATTAGAGATGTATGGGGAGGTTGTACACGGTGATTGGTTAAGATTCCTTGATGAGGAAATATTACA
>Ga0302119_10000963_pt1 | contig 13004 bp, 9 predicted proteins | sample AG5_Tmax_MG_FD_203114 | JGI IMG/M metagenome (GOLD analysis project Ga0302119, IMG submission 203114) | Marine microbial communities from Western Arctic Ocean, Canada - AG5_Tmax | ecosystem: Environmental > Aquatic > Marine > Oceanic | place: Canada: Western Arctic Ocean | collected 2017-10-01 | reverse complement strand
TCACGTTGGCTTCTCAGGTTCCACTCACGGCTCATCATCAAAACGCCGTCGACCCGCTCAGCGCGCAAAAACTGGAGGACCTTCAAAAATTCGCCCTGTCCCTCGAAGAAACGGTTCATCTTGAAGGTGAAGTGCGGGCAGAAGTGCAAGAACGCATGGACTTGTTGCAATCCACCGATGCACGAGATGCCGCAACCCAGGACATCCTAAGAGAGGCACTAGACCGCATGGAGTCTCGCCTCGATGAAGTGGCACAGCAAACCGCCCAAAACCTGGATGCCATTCGCCGGTCCGCAGAAGAAGCGGCAACAAATGGTGCCGAGGGGAATCAAGAAGATGCCCTCAAGCAACTGGCCGATCTCGCGAAGCAACTTGAAAACCTAGGTATCAATCTAGAGGACCTTCTCACCCCGGAACTCTTGGCCGCGCTTCAGGAAAGTCTTTCGCCTGAAATGCTCGCCAATCTTGATCTGAATGCCTTGGCCGACCTCCTCTCCCAAGGCGCGCTGGACAAACTCAAAGCACTTGCTCAAAAAGGACTCTTAAGTGGAGAGGCTCTTGCTCAACTCGCAAAGAACTTTGGCAACTTCCAGAAACAGTTTGGCCAAAGCGGAGAACCATGAAGTGGTGGCGGCGCCTGCGCAGGTTGCGCGGCACACCCAGCAGGAACTTTGCCCGGATCCGGCGGAGTCAGCCGAGGGCCGGGAACCTCCCCTCTTTCTTGGGGGTCAGAAACTCAAAGTTTAAAAAATGACATGGCCATGGAGGCCTTGCCAGCCCCTGGATCCATAGAAGAAGCAATGCAACTCATGCAGCTTTCCACCATGATGCCCAACGCATCACCAGAGCACCACAACACCACCGCCGCGAAATCCAATACAACGACAACAGGATCCGCCACATGGAAACGTCGGCTGCACCCAAAACATCGTCAAGCGGTTCGCAACTTCTTTGACGAAGACCGCTAAACTTTTTCTCATGAACTCCCAGCCACACCCCCTCTCTGAAAAAGAGGTGCGCGACGCACAGGCCATCGGCGGACACCTTCTCCAAGAACTGAATCAAATCATTTTGGGGCAAGAAACTCTCGTCCGCCAAGTCATCACCGCAGCACTGGCCGGCGGACATGTTCTCCTCGAAGGTCTTCCGGGTCTTGGGAAAACGGAACTCATCAAAGGACTTGCTCATCTCCTGGATTTAGATTTCCGTCGCGTGCAATTCACACCTGACCTCCTCCCTGGCGATATTACAGGTGGGCCCATCCTTGAAGAGAAAAATGGAGAACGAAATTTTGTTTTTCGCGCAGGACCTATTTTCTGCAACATTCTCCTCGCCGACGAGATTAATCGAGCCTCGCCCAAAACTCAATCGGCACTCCTTGAGGCTATGGCCGAAGCGCACGTCACCGTCATGGGAGAAACGCGTAACTTGCCAAATCCGTTCTTTGTGCTCGCCACTCAAAATCCCATTGAATTAGAAGGCACCTACCCTCTCCCTGAAGCTCAATTGGACCGCTTCCTCTTTAAGGTCACGGTTCACCCCGTCTCCGCAGAGGTTCTCAAGAATATTCTACAAACCCGACGCCACGGGAAACCGCCCCAACCCCAAGCCGTGGCGCAGGCGGAAGACTTTATTCAATTCCAAGAATCCGCGGGACGCCTTCATTTTCCCGATGCCGTCATGGGCTGGATTGCACGCATTTGCGAAGCTTCCCATCCAGATGCTTCGCAAGCGCCTTCCATGATTCAGCAATATGTCCGCTTCGGCGCAAGCCCTCGAGCCGCCATTTCGATTGCCGAAGCAGCTCGCATTGATGCCCTCCTAGATGGAAAAACCACCGTTGGATTTGACAATGTTCGTCGCGTCGCAGAACCTGCTCTGTCACATCGCCTTATTCTCAATCATCAAGCCCGCCTTGACCGTGTTTCTTCTCAAATCATTACGGAAGACTTGCTCAACACGGTGAGCGAAATGCACAAGCCACTTCCAAAAGAAGTCATTGACACAAAGGCTTGATTGCCTCTCTCCTCTTCCTTGGCGCTTTTTTTCAAGCCCCCCCTGCAGAGTCCTTTCGCGCAGAAACACGTAATGGCATTCATATCACCACAGAATGCTACTTCCCTAAGGCGCTTCATAGCGGATTTGTTCCGATCCGCATTCGACTTGAAAACATGCGCGATGAGCCCGTTGCCCTCGAAGTTCTCTTGTATCAAGGCTATTGGGACAGAGCAATCACTCAGGGAAGCCTCACCTTAGAGCCTGGAGAAAGCCGTCGGCTTGATTGGAGAGCCTTGTACTGGGAGAGTCTTGCAGATGAGAGTGTGGACCTACAGGTTATAGAAGGGGGGAAAACGATTGCGCGTTGGGAGATTCTCCAGACACTCCCCAATAGCGCCCTAAGTTCCCACATTGGCCTCGTCGTCGTCGGCGAGAAGAGTAAAAATACGGCAGAACATCTTAATGGAAGAAAATTCGCCAGGAGTTCAGCCTCGCCCCAATTGATTTCTGCCAGCAGCCTTCCATCTGGAAGAGCGCCGACAGACTGGCGCGCATGGTCTTCTTTACGCGTCGTGGTGGTTGCATCTCATGACACGACTCTTTCGCCCGACGCTCTTCGCTCACTTGGAGAGTGGACCTCTCTGGGTGGATTCTTGGTTGTAGAGGGCGCCCACGCCGATGCTCTCGCCCTCTTGCGGCAAGCCGAGATTCCCTTAGAAGAACGCCTGGGCTCTTCCACGGACATGTCCGAAGTTTACCGGCATGGATTTGGGCGCGTCACATTTCCAAGAAATTCTGCCCTAGCTTGGGAGCTTTTAGATGATGTCGTTCACTGGGATTTTTCCTTCACGCCAGCGAATGGGCCATTTCCTTCTAAACTTTCCCTACTTGACCTTCCCATACCAGGGCTTCTTGACATTCCTGTTCGTTTTTTCATTCTCCTCCTCATTATTTTTGCTTTTTGTGTTGGGCCGGGCCAATTTCTCTACCTCAAAAAGAAAAGGAAGAGCGCATTTACCTTTCTCCTTTTCACGCCGGCCCTTGGCTTATCGTTCACGGTCGTTCTGTTGGGCTGGCCCGTGCTCTCTCAAGGCCTTCATGTGAAAGACCGCGTTGCATCCATCACTTGGCTTCACCAGGAATCTCACACAGCTTCTACCATTCTTCAGCGTTCCACTTTTTCCGGAAGCCGCATCCGAAAAGGGGCTCATTATCAGGCGGGAACTGCCGTGATTCCAAAGTCCTCCGCCCTCACGGACCAAAAAGACAGCTTTGTCATCAACATGGATCAAGCCGGTTCACTCACAGGGAGGTACTTTCCCGTGAGAGTCCCCTTTGAAGAGCAGCAAGCCAATGTACGCACCGCTCGCAATCAAGTTGTGATCAGAAAAGAAGGCGAGCTCCTTTTTGCCTCTCACAATTTTGACACCAAACTTTCCGACTTCTTTTTTCATGACAGCGCAGGCCAATGGTGGAAGCCTGGGGAAATGGGCAGCCTCCTTGAGCAAGCACAACATGTCCCCCTTCAACTTTGCGAAGAACCGGAACCACTCAAACTTCAATTACTTTCTTCTAGCAACCTCGCCCACCTTCCTACTCACATCCCAACCAATACTTGGGTCGCATGGCTCGAGCACTCCCCCTTTGTGGATGACGGCGAAATAGAACGCTCGGTCGTACAAAGCCAAAACCTTACCTTTGGCCTTCTTTCCCAAGAACAGTCTCCATGACCGCCCTCCTCGAAGTCCGGGGCCTCACACGAAAGTTCGGCCAACTTACCGCGGTCAATGACGCAAGTTTTTCCGTCGGGGCGGGAGAAATCTGGGGATTCATCGGTCCCAATGGGGCAGGGAAAACAACAACCATGCGCACGATTGCCACTTTGGATATTCCAGACCAAGGTGACATTTTCATTGAAGGTCGCTCCGTTTTAGTAGAACCGCAACGCACTCGCCAACGCATTGGATTCATGCCCGACGCCCTTGGGACCTATGCGGATACCACAATTTATGAGTACTTAGATTTCTTCGCCCGCGCCGTTGGTCTTTCGCAGGAACTCCGTCCCCAAAGAGTTCGAGAAGTATTGTCGTTCACCGACCTAGGCAAACTGTGTGACCGCATGATGGACAGCCTTTCCAAAGGCATGAGCCAACGCCTTTGTCTTGCAAAAACGCTCCTTCACGACCCAGCACTTCTTATTTTGGATGAACCCGCTGCCGGCCTGGATCCACGTGCTCGCGTGGAATTCCGTGAGCTCATCCGCGCTCTGGCTAGTCAGGGAAAAGGAATCTTAATTTCAAGCCACATTCTTTCTGAACTTTCCGAAGTGTGCGATGGAGTTGTGGTGATTGAAAAAGGGAGCATTGTCCGCGAAGGCCGTGTACATGAGCTCACCAAAAATATTTCGGAACATGAAATGCTCTTCATCCGCACTTTAGAGCCTGTTCATGAATTAGAAAGAGCCCTCGCTGAAATCCCAGGAGTCCTAAAAACGAGACAAGAAAAGTTAGGCATGGTGGTTGAGTTTCAAGGGGAAGAAGACGCCATCGCTGACCTCCTGCAGGCCCTAGTGCAGCGAAATCTTCGACCCATTGAATTCCACTGGCATAAGGCAGATCTGGAAGAGCTCTTTCTCTCTTTCACGGAGGGAAACCTGCAATGAGCCGTTTCCTCCAAGCCCTTGACCGCAAAATTAATCCCGTATTCGTCAAGGAAATACGGCAATCCCTCCGGGGTCGTTTCTTCCGAACCGCCTTCTTCATGGCTTTGGCCGCTGCATGGATTACGACACTTTTCGTCTTGAGTAATGGCTTGCGGAACGGGGAACAGACCAGCGGACAATGGTTCTTTCTTTGGCAACATGGCATTTATATTTTGACGAGTTTCATTGTGATTCCTCAGCTCGCAAACCGGGGAATGTCGGCGGAACGAGAAGAGAATACTTTTGATGCCTTAATGATTTCGGGGCTTTCTCCTGCTCGGATTGTGATGGGCAAGGTCTTGGCCGCATCCGTCCTTCAAGGGCTTTTCCTCTTTGCATTTCTCCCCTTTCTCTCATTGGGTTTTGCGTTCTTTGGACTGGACCTCGCAACCAGCCTCATCATTCTCCTATTTACCACCGTGGGTGGTACTGGATTCGCACTCTTCGGAATCCTGGCGGCTTGCCTTGCCAAAACGCGCGCCAGCAACAATCTCATGCAGGGGATGTTCACAATCGGGACCGTCGGCCTGAGCATGAGCTGGATTGGCTTTTCCTCTGCCGTAATTATGGACCTTGGCTTGGTGAGCCTTTTCGGTGGAGAATTATTCGCGGGCGTGGCGGTCACCCTTCTTCTTTGGTACCTCTTCCTTTATTGGACCTTTGCATTCACGGCCGCAACTTTGACGCATCCGGAAGAAAATGCCAGTGCACGCATCCGATTTGCCAGCCTTCTCTTGTCCCTTGCGGCTCTCCTCGGCGCCATCACGCATCTTTCCTTTGTTCCAGACCCAGAAATTCTCAACATTTGGGTTGTGAGTATTTTGTTGTTCACCATGCTCACACACATTCCATCTATCACAGAAGAAGACACCTTAGGCCGACGCGCCCTCGCGGACCTCTCTATGAAAAAATGGCGTCGGCCTGGAATGAGTCTCCTCCTTAAAGGTGGTAACCGGGGCGTAGCCTTCTTCTTGCTGTCTCTTGGCATCCCCTTCCTCCTCTATCTCTTTCCTGTTTCAAGCAGTCCTTTTTCTCCCAGCGTCGGCTTTGAGGGAGTCATTGCCGCGCTTTTTGTCATCCTCGCACTTACCGGAACTCCTTCCCTCCTTTCCAGCCGAGCCAGTACGTCACCCCGAAGGCGCATGTTTCTTCGGTTATTCATTCTTGTCTCACTTCCTTTCATTTCTTTGATTTCCATTCTTTTTGGCATGGGCACGAAAGATCCATTTGGGTTTCCCTTGAACGCCATCCACTTGATTACGTCGGCATTTGGTGAGGAGGATTACGCTTACACCTCCGGGGCCTTTGGCCTTTTTGGAATCTTCGCACTCGTTGCGTTCATCGGCAATCTCTCTCGAATGAAAAAAGCACGCCAAGAACGAAAATCCATCCTTCGCTCTCTCACATTAACGAAACAAGATGGGGAAGACTGACCCCATTCAGCTTGGGAAAATCTGGCGACTGGCCAAGCCAACACGCCCCGCATCAGGGCCTGCTGGAAATCAATTAGGCAAAGGAACCGGTGCTAGTCTGGAATTTCAAGACTACCGGGAATACCAAGCGGGCGATGACCTACGCCATGTAGATTGGCAAGCCTATGCGCGCACCGACCAAGTTTCGGTTCGGCTCTACCAAGAAGAAATTTCAACCACCGTTGAACTAATTCTTGACGCTAGCTTGTCCATGGACCTTTGGCCGAACAAAGCGAATCGTTGGCGAGAACTCTGTTGTTTTTTACACGCCGCAGCAACCAGCGACTACACCGTTCGAGGAGTCCTTGCAGGAGAGCGGACGTTTCCAATTCCCAGGGAGACCTTTCAAGACCCTGCTCTTCCAGGAATCCATCTTGAAGCGAAAGCTTCGCTCGCCGACGCAAATTTTGGTGGCCTACTTCGTCCTGGGACTTTGCGGATTGTCATCAGTGACTTTCTCTTTCCGCATCATCCCTCCACTCTCGTAGCGCAACTTCAAAAAGGGGCGGGGAAACTCATTCTTCTTCAAGTTTTAGATGCCGAAGAAACTCAACCGTCTCCCCGCGGCCATTTACGCCTTCAGGAAACAGAAAGTGGCCGACACCGGGACCTTCCCGTAGATGAGTCCGTCATCCAACGCTACAAGAAAAGACTGCAACGGCTCCAAAACGGCTTGGCCGAAGAAGCCCGTCGGAAAAATGCAATGTGGGCCACCCTTTCCTGTAAGTCTTCCTTGATGGATCTTGCGGCGGGACCTCTTCAACAAGCCGGGCTTCTTGTTCCTCGATGAGTTGGTTCACAACACCCTGGGGACTCCTCGGCTTCTTGGCCGTTCCAGCCGTTGTGGCACTCCACCTGTTCCACCGTAAGCACCAAAACTTTCCGGTGGCTGGGCTTTTTCTTTGGGAAGATACGCAATTTGCAGAAACAGCAGGGGCGCGTCGGCAACCACTCCGACGCACGCCCTCCTTTTGGTTGGAAGTTCTCGCGGCCTTACTTGCCGGACTATGGCTGAGTGGCTTTGACCCTTGGGGAAATGGAAAAACAGAACACTGGGTTGTGGTGTTGGATGACTCAGCCTCCATGAGAGCCATGCACGCAAGCGAAGGTTCTCCTCAAGAAAAGGCCATCCGCTACTTGTCCGACGAGCTTCAAGAGAAAGGCCGGAGAATTCGCACTACCCTCGTTCGATCTGGATTACGGCCTACCTTATTGGCGGGCCCTGGCGCGCTCACTCCCGACGTCCTCCGCGCAACGGAAAAGTGGGCGCCACAAGCGCCCGCCCATAATCTCAAACCGGCCCTTGCCTTTGCGCGAGAATTAGCGGAAGGTGGCAAAATATTATTGCTCACAGACCATCCCCTTGGGCACCCCCAAGAAGATGTACGGGTCATTTCTTTCGGTCGGCCCCTTGCCAATCAAGCTCTGGCAAAATCTATGCGGAAATCGCTTGGTCATGGAGAAGACAAAATAAGCATTACCGTCCGGAATTACAGCAACAACGAGGAGGCGACTCAGCTCACTTTGCGGCATGGTGAACAAATTCTTGCACAAAAAGATATAACGCAACCGGCCGACGCCCGCACCACTATTCAACTCTCCATTCCCTCTCGACTGGGTGCCATTCAAGTCGAACTCAAAGCCGATGCCCTTGGGGTTGACAACCAAGCAGTTCTCCATCCTATCCCAGACCGCCGAGTCAACGTTTTCTTCGGGCTCAGCGGGGAGACCCATCGCCAACTTCAATTGAGCAAAGCGGAAAATTCCTTTTCTGGAATCCGTCGGGTTTCTCATGCTGCCGACGCCGACTTGGTTTTGGCGCATGTCCCGGCCAACCCACCATCTTGGTCTCTGGTTCTCCCCTTGGAAGAAAACGATTTGGAAGCATATGCCGGGCCGTTCGCTTTTGAACAGCGACACGATTTGCTTGAGGGTCTCACCTTAGAGGGTGTTGTTTGGACATCCTCCAAAGATTTCCCAACGCCGGGGACGCCCTTGGTGAGCGCGGGAAGCACCGCCCTACTGACGGAGCAGCGCTTGGGGGCAGCCAAAATTTGGCATTTAAATCTTCTTCCTCAACGGTCCACCCTGCAACGCTCTCCAGACTGGCCAATTCTTTTTTCCAACTTAATCGAACTTTGTAGCCAAGGAAAAGAAGGCCCGCAATCTATCAATCTTGTTTGTGGAGAAACGTTCTCCTATCACGCATCGGAATCCGCCGACTGGGCTTTGGAAGGCCCTGACGGCACTCGCCATTTCACAACCGTTGGTGATTTACACCTCAGCGTTCTTGCCCCCTTCGGCTTCTGGAAACTCCATCGGGACAAATCGCTTGCCGCAATTTTTTCCGTGAACTTTGTGGACCCGTCTGAGTCCGACCTCCGTGACCGTGGGTCTCTTGTGCAAGCTCCACAGAAAGAAAACATCGCCCCTGCCGAAGCCCGGTTCGCGGAATCACCCGTCGGCCGATGGATTCTCCTTTTCTTCCTTCTTGCTGTCTTAGCAGATTGGTGGGTACTCGGGAGGCGTCGGCCATGAGTTTTCTTTATCCTGAATTTTTTCTGCTTGGAATCCCCATATCCTGGTTCCTTTGGAAGCAGAACCATCCAAAAACAATCGGGTTTTGGTTGCGAGGACTTTTAGCAGCCACTTTATTAACTGCGCTCGCCGGACCCTACGCCCAAGGCGAAACAAAGGGCCGAGACCTCGTGCTCTTGGTGGATCGCTCCCGCAGCATGCCCGCGGAAACCAGCACGGCCGTACAAGAATTTCTTCGTCTGGCCTCCGGAGTAATGGAAACAGGGGACCGGCTCTCGCTCCTTGCTTTCGGGGCAAACACCGCACTGGAAAGATCGCCCCGCAAAGGGGCGGACTTCGGCGGATTCCAAAGAAACTTGGATGTGGATGGAACACACCTTGCCGAAGCCTTGGAACAAGCACTTGCCCTTATTCCTGAAAACCGCCAGGGCTCGATTCTTCTTTTTTCCGACGGCGAATTCCATGGAGAAACTCCAAACGCGGTTGCTCGAAAAGCCGCGCAACGCCAAGTGCGTATTGATGTGCGCCCCCTCTTGCGCGAAAAAGATTTTGATGTTGCGGTAGAAAGCATTGAACTTCCCCATCTGGTTTCCCCGGGGGAGCCTTTTCAATTTTCTGCCTGGGTTCGCTCCGACCAAGCAGTGCAGGCAGATTTTTCACTCTATCGTGGAGACACCCTCCTTGCGGAGGGCCAGCGAAACCTCCATGTTGGATTAAACCATTTTGTTTTCCGAGATCGAGGTGGCCAGCCCGGGCTCGCGGAGTATCACCTTGAAATGAAGGCGAAGGGAGACACCTTGTTTGAAAATAACCGCGGGCTTGGAGTGTTGCGCGTAGAAGGAAGCCGGCCCGTTCTCCTTTTAAATCATGCCGGAAAGCCGGGACGACTTGCGGCGGCACTTTCTTCGGCGGGAATCCCTGTGGTCGTTCGCGCACCTCAAGATCTCCCAGAAGGCCCCTCCTATCTAGAGGCGTTTGGAAGTGTCATCCTAGAAGACGTCGACGCCAGTTCTTTGGGTGCGCACCTTCCCTACTTTGCAAGACAAGTGCAAGACCTTGCCGGCGGTTTCATGATGACCGGGGGCAAGGCCAGTTTTGGCGTCGGCGGTTATTACCGTTCCGACCTTGACCCCGCCTTGCCGGTCACCATGGAAATGCGCGTTGAGCATCGAAAGCAAGGCATTGCTTTAGCCGTTGTCCTGGACCGGTCAGGTTCGATGGCCGCATCCGCCGGCACCGGAAATCTAACCAAAATGGATTTGGCAAACGCGGGGACCATGGAAGGGCTTCGGTTATTGGGGCCCCTAGATCAAGTCAGCGTCATCGCTGTTGATTCTGAACCCCACATTGTCATCCCACTCTCTGAAGTCACCGACCCCGAAGAATTTACGGACCGCGTTTCCGGCATTCGGTCAATGGGCGGAGGAATCTACACCTACACAGGACTTCGGGCTGCTGCAGAACAGTTGGAAGGTGCCACACGGGTGAATCGCCACATTATTTTATTTGCCGATGCACAAGATGCAGAAGAACCCGGTGAATACATTGCCCTATTAGAAGAGCTTGCTCAAAAATCTACCACGGTCAGCGTGGTTGCCCTAGGCCAACCGACAGACATCGACGCCGATTTCCTCCGTGATGTTGCCAAGCGAGGAGGTGGTGAAATTTACTTCACCACAGCGCCATCGGAACTCCCTCGTATTTTTGCGCAAGACACTTTATTGGCCGCCCGCGCAGCATTTATTGAAGAAAAAACGGCGTCAACCACAGCGCCCGGACTGTTTGCGGCAGCGGTCCTCCCCCCCGGTGATTGGTCCGAACTTTCTGGCTACAACCTCACTTACCTCCGACCGCAAGCATCCGCTGGCGTACTCACACAAGATGAATACCGCGCTCCAGTCATTGCCACCATGCAAGCAGGGCTTGGACGAACTGCGGCATTTTTGGGCCAAGTGGATGGCCCCTTTGGTGTGCCAGAGTCTCAATGGCCTCGCGTTGCAGAAACTTTAGTTACCCTCGTTCGATGGACCGCTTCCCAACCAACCCCGCACTATCTTTTCACTGACGTTCGCCGCGAAGGGCGAGAGGCGGTGGTCACCGTTGATGTAGACCCAGAACTTGGGAAACACCCTGGCGCCATCACCCTTCACGCCGTGTCACCCACGGGAGAAAGCACCAAAATCCCCCTCAGTCCCACAGAAGAAGGTCGATTTGAAGCGAGGGTCCCCCTGAGCATGGAAGGCTTGTACCGCTTTGCCGCTTCAACCGAAGCAGGTGAAAACTTCGTCCTTGAACCTTTGGCGATCCCCTACTCGCCCGAATTTGAAGCAAGACCGGAAGGTTCCAGTGGTAGAGCCACCTTGACAAGTATTGCCCGTCTCAGCCGTGGCCACTTTGAGCCCTCCGTGGATGTTGTTTTAGAAGGCCACCGAGGAGGCGAAGCAACCCAACCACAAACGAAATGGTTCCTTCTTGCGGCGATTGCACTTTTGCTCAGTGAAATTTCCGTCCGCCGACTTTGGGCTGGATTTACTCTTGGCACATCCGACATCCAGAAAAAAGAAGTTTCTGCGCCCAAGACTTTCGCCAAAGAAAGAAAGACGGAAAACAAAAGTCCTGTGGAGAAAAAGGAGAACAGAAAAGATGCGGAAGGCGAAGGTGGGCTTGATGCACTCTTAAGGAAGGCCAAAGCCGAGGCCAAAAAACACGACCGCTAATTTTACTTTTTTCCGTACACGTAGCGGGAAAAAATTGCATGGACTTCGTCGGACTTCCCCTTTCTTGCCAGAAAGTTTTCAAGGTCCTTTGTCGTCACGACTTTTCGTTGATTGATTTGAAAAAATTCTGCCATCCAAGAATGGAGTTTCTTTGCAGAAAAAACGAAAGATAGTCGTCCAAAAACATGGCTTCCTAGCATGTAAGAAGCGGGGTGTGTAATCCGGTTCCAGGGGTCGTCGGAAAAAAGAGCGACAGCCTGTCCAGGAATCTCTGCTTGCTTTGCACTGAGCCGCATGCCATCGGAAAAGTAAACATCAAAAGCTTCATCCCACCACGCATCATTTTGACTTGCTGGCTTCACGCCTCTTCCGTACCAACTATGAAACAACTCATGGCGAAGTGCCCCCACGCTGGATGTTGTGGCTCCGTCATACTCCATAGAACGCCCACCAGTCCATATAAAAATTTTGCACTGAGACCCATGAGGCCAAGGCCCCATAGATTTTGAAAAATCTTTCACCGCTTTTTCCGCGCGATCCAAAAGATTCTTCGTAGAAGTAGGGACCTCATTTCTCCGGACAACTTCCACCTCAATTTTCTTTTTTCCGGCGCGAATGGTTCGTGACTCCACCTCCACCTTTGACTCTGGAAGAATGACCACCATAGGCGAAAAGGCCGTAAAGTCTGCGGGAAAGGAAAGTTTCCAGTGATGATCTCCGAGCTTTGTCACCGAGGCATTCGTCACCAAGCGATGAGGAATTTCAGCATGAAGGATTTGAATCTCTAAATCAAAAGGATGCGCGTCAAAAATTAAATTGGAAGAAAACCACTGTCCGAGGTAACGGCCTGGGAGGAGGTCGGTGAACCAAAAATCAAACTCCAGTGCCCCCTCTTCCCACAGAATGTCTTTTGCTTGGGGGGCCTTTGGCTTTCGGAGAGCATATTCCAAATCTAGCTGATGAAGAACACCGGAAGGCAATAACGATTCAAGGATTCTTAATTCTCCCGTTTGGCGGCCGAAGTCATGGAGTCTAAGTTTTCCAAGCGGCCATGGCTTTTGATTCAACGTTGCTTTTATGAGGCTTTGCCGCAAATCAAAGACGGGAAACCCGGAATCTGAGGACAAAAACTCTAAGGTGGATTCAACAGAAGCTGTTTTCGCCTCACAATCAAAAATCAAATTTGCACGCAGGCGCTGGATATCAATCGGCGCGGCGAGCAAACCCGAAACTTCCCGAGGTGGTGGTGCAAGGCGAAGATCCGTCGCTTCAAGATTTTGAAGAACGAGAGGAGCGAAAAGAAGAAATATCAGCAAGTTAATGAGGAGGAGGAGGACCAGAACGAGGCATCACCATAAGAGAAAAACTGATATTTCTCCCGAACGGCTTCGGCGTAGATTTCTTTGACCCGCGACAATCCGTCGGTGGCACCCAAGTGCTCTGCAAAAGCAGAAACCAAAGCAAGTAATGTGGAGCGGGGAGTATGAAAATTGGTCAACAAAGCATCGACCACTTGAAACGAAAAACCAGGCATGATGAGCAAGTCCGTTTCCCCGCTTGTCTCGCCGCCCTCAAGAA
>Ga0302119_10000962_pt1 | contig 13006 bp, 4 predicted proteins | sample AG5_Tmax_MG_FD_203114 | JGI IMG/M metagenome (GOLD analysis project Ga0302119, IMG submission 203114) | Marine microbial communities from Western Arctic Ocean, Canada - AG5_Tmax | ecosystem: Environmental > Aquatic > Marine > Oceanic | place: Canada: Western Arctic Ocean | collected 2017-10-01 | reverse complement strand
GCTCACGGCTCTTCTTGTCCTCCGGCAGCAGCACATAAAGTCCACGTTTCGCCCGGGTCAGTGCCACGTAAAGCACGCACATCGCCTCGTAGCGCTGTTCTTCCTCCCATCTCGTTTCATCTTCCGCGATCGCCGGATAGGCCTGACGCACCCAAGATGCAGGGTTTTGCAGGACCCACCCTTCCCCCTTGGAAATCTGGAAACGCCCCCCATTGGGCACTTGGCCGTCATCAATCTCGGGCAGGATCACGACATCAAAGCCAAGCCCTTTTGATTTGTGCACGGTCATCACCTGAACCGCCGCCGAACCCGGACTTTGGGCGATCTCCAGACCGGTGATCCATCGCAGGGCCTCACGAGCGCTCCCTCCTCCACCGGCATCGAATGCAGCAAGCGCGCCGATCACATCGCCGGCCCGCCGCCGACCAAATTCGGAGATCTCGTCCCATCCCGGCTCCAACAACCCCTCGACCATGGCGGCATAGCCTTCAGACAGAGCCAGTCCCAGCAGTTGTTCCCAAGCACGCGCCGCCTTGCCTTCGAACCGCTCCTGCAAAACGCCCTCCAGCGGCGACATCGCCAACACCTTGCGCGCAAAATCATTCGATGGGTCCGCCAACCACGCGATCAACTGATAGATCGTCACCCCAACCGGATGATCTGTCGTCGGCTTGCGAGATCCTTCTTCGATGACATCGAAACGTTCGGCACGCAGTAATTCGGAAATCGCCGTCAATTGGGCATTCGTACGAACCAATACGCCACAGCTGAGTGCCTTCTCACCCACTCCCAGTTCATGTAACAACTCGACCACCCGATCATAACGCTCCTCCGACTTACCGGGGATTACCTCGACGCGGGCTTCACCCGTCAGACCCTCTTGAGCGGCATCATGCCTCTCCCACGGCCAGCGCTCCGCCAAGCCTGCGCCAAAGAGATCGCCGATGGATGGCTTGTCGCCGCATACCTGATTGACCAAGTCCAGCACCGCCGCGCATGACCGCCAGGACTTCGGCATGGTTTCGACTTCGAGACCTCCCTCGTAGCGCTTCTTGGCCAGGTCAAACAGGCCCACGTCGCCACCCCGCCAGCCGTAAATGGCCTGCTTCGTATCGCCGACGATGAACAACGAACCCTGATCATCCGACGCCGCTTCATCGAGCAAGGGTTCCATCCCCCGCCACTCGGCCCGGCTCGTGTCCTGAAATTCATCGAGCAGCCAGTGGTCGTAGCGGGCATCAAGACGAAAATCCACCGCCTCGCGGCGCAGGCGTTTTTCCTCGTCCTCCACCCACTCTCCCATAAGCAGTTTCACGTCGTCGAACCCAAGCATCCCCCTGCGCCGAAGTCGGCGTTCACATTCCTGATCAAACCGGCGAACCAGATCGACAACGGCTCTCGTCCTCTCCACCGCCGCCGCCAATTCGCAACCGCGGAGGCACTCCATCATCTTACTGAACCCATCTTCCGCCATCGGACCCGGGGTGAATTCCTTGTAGTGTTTCAGCACCATCGGCCCACCCTCAATCGACCACTCCCGAATGCCCTCGAACAACTTGCCCGCCTTCCCAAGCGAACCGCTGCCAATGGTGTGCATCTCAAACGCATCAATCAGCTTCTCATACGCCTTGTCCTGCCCCTTCCGCGTCCACTCGATGGTGCTCACGGTCTTTCTCAAAGATTGGACAAACCCACGCTTCTGCTCCTCCCAGGCATCGACGTCCCACAAGGGACCAAAGGCTTCGTCGAGGCCATCAACCCTCAACCCACTCTTCCACAGCCCCTGCCACAGCTTGAAGAATTCCGATAACAGCTCGGCGACCCGGCGTTCCTCACGGCCCATGGTCGCGCGTTTGAAGGCATACAGAAACTCATCCGCTTCGCCCTCCTCGAGCGCATCCACCAGTAAGGCCGAAAGAATGTCACTCACCGCCGCTTCCAGCTTCGGTCCCTGGACCAGATCAAATTTCCCGCCGGTCAGCCCCAACTCATACTGGAAACCTCGTACCACCTGCGCAAAGAATCCATCCATCGTGCCCAGCTGAAACCGCGGCAAAGCCCGGACGACCTTCTGAAGGGTCGCTTCCACGTCGAACTTCTGCCCGACTCCTTCGAACAGATCCGCCCGAGCGTCATCATCAACCGCAGCTTCAGCCAACTTCGACAACACCGAGTCCGCGAATTCCCCCGCCGCCTTGCGCGTAAAGGTCAGGGCTACGATACGCTCGGGATCGATGTCCTTGGAGCCCACCAGCCCGATCACCCGGTTGCCCAGCTGATAGGTTTTTCCCGACCCGGCGGATGCCCGAATCATCAGGTTCTTGCTAAGAATGTCCGCCTTCATTTCCAGTTCTCCTTGATCAGTTCTCCCAACGACCGCCCCACGCCGAGCACCGCCACGTCGTCATACATCACCTTCTCCGCCGGCGGCTCGAAGACCCCCTTCTTCACCTGTCCGATCACCCACTGGGCACAGGCGACAGCGGATTTCTGGTCTTCATCAGAAAATCCGTTCCACAACGACAAGCCGACCTGATTCTCCGACGCGCCAAGCACGAAGTAGCCCGCTTCGGTCACATCCTCAATCGCCCAAGAATACAGGGGAACCTGAAGATTCGTCCACCTCGTCTGTTTGCCCCTGGCATTCACGCCCAGGACGGCTTCCACACCCTCAAGATGTGCGGGCAGCGTCGTGCTGGCCGTCACGCCGAGGCGGTGACTCTTCTCCACGTCCTTCAGTTCGTTGAAGGTCTTGTAGTCGAGCACCCGCTTGCGGCCGTCTTCATGTAGGTCGATCCGGTCCGCGGTGCCAACCAAGGTCACGCCCTCGAGTTCCTTTTCAAATTTCTGCTCGGCCGCCAGCACCCGCCATCCACTCGCCCGCTCACACGCCTGTTTCAGGGCGAACCACGACAAGCGCTGACGCAATCCTTCCGCCTGAATCCGAACCGCCAAAGGCACTTCGGACCCAAATCGCTCCGCCACCACCCGATCCAGATCATCACGCAACCATTCCTCCAAAGCCTCGGACTTGGAAAAATCCCTGGCTTCTTCGTCGTTCGCCCAGTTCTCCAGCACCTTGTGGCAGATATTGCCGAAGTCCCTCGCGTTCCACTCCACTCGTTCCGGGTCGCCCGCATCCATCCGCACCACATACTTGAGATAAAAGCGAAACGGACAAGCCAGGTAGTCCGAGAAGGCCGTGACACTGAGCCGCAGCTTCGGCTCGACGACCGGTGGCTTCCATTTCCAATTCGCCGTCCACTTCATCCCGGCATCAGGAGGCTCGACTTCGTCGAAGAGCAACTTTACCCGCTGGGGCAGCTCAGTTCCCGAGGCCGCAAGCAGCAACCGGGAAGGCAGCAAGGCATCGCCATCGTTACTCGATTTCGCCAGCAGCAGATCCACCCGGCCCAACTCGCGCGCCCGGGTGATCGCCGTGAATACATAGGCATCCCGAGCCGCTCGTTTGGCATCCGTCGTGAGGCCAAGTGATGCCCTCACCCCTTCCGAGAGCCAGGCATCACTACTCGGTGCAAACGGCACCCGGCCCTCATTCATTCCACACACCACCAGATGGCTGCCGGGTTCGTGCAGCAATTCCAGCCAACCCTGCACATCCACCACTCGCCCTTCCGGCGGCACCTTCGATGGCTCAGCCAAATCCCCCATCAGCAATTCCAGTAAGAATACACCATCGCGCTCCACTCGGGATATCACGGCATCCATCCCGGCAAGCCAGTCCCTGACATCCTGCCACTCGCCATCGCGGTCCACTCGATCCAACAAATCGCCCATTGCCTGCCCAAAGGGCCGCCGAAGAAAAATATTCCGTGAATTCTCCAACTTCTCCAACACCTCCGCCGCCCGCTCCAGAGATTCACGATCCCGCTCGCTCAACTTCGACATCCGCTCGATGTCCTCACGATCGCGCACCAGCCAACGATCGCGAGCCTGGGAAAGTGCCATCACTCGTTGGGCGCGCATTCCACCGGCAATTCCAACCGTCCCCGGCAGTCCGAGCAAATCGATCGCCTGAGCCACCGCCGGCTTCGAGAGCCACCCCCGCCAGGCCACCAGCCACGCACGCGCCGGAGACACCCCGGATCCCGCCGGATTGTGAAGCACCCATCCCTTCCGGGCAAACGCGCGGACCAGTTCTTCCGCTGTCTCATCATCCGCCGATCCCAGCGTCAGATCCGCCGACTTGGTCTTCTGCGCCGCCACCCGCTCGACCGCATACTCGGCCTGCTGGCGCGGATCCGCCGCGAGCATGACTGCTCCCTGTTCCGGCCAAGGTATCTCGCGATCCCGCCACGCATCCACCACCGGGCGGCCGAACGCATCGAACTGTTCGGCCTCCTCCTCCGGCGCGCCAATCAAGACCGAGCAGTCCGCGCCCTCCAAACGCCGCACCACCGCTCCCTGCAAGTCCGGAACCCCGGCCAGCACCACCCGACCCTCGACCGGTTCCTGCAGCAGGCTCATCAACAACCTCGATCGCCCGGCCAGTTTCCAATCCGAAAGCTGGCGCTCCTTCAACCGCCAAAGTTGGGCCAGCTCCTCCCATCGCTCCGCTTCAATCGAACTCTCCAATCGCCGAGCCGCCCCCTCCAAGGTCACCGCCGCCTCCTGCATCGCGCGCTCCAAATCCATCAAGGACTTCGCCAGCGGCAGCGCCCAACCCCTCGTTTCATCCTGCCCCGGTGCAATCGGAAACACCGTCTCATATCGTGACCAATCCGGCACCCCTTCCAGCACCTCCACCCACGCCAACACTTCCGCGGATGGAGGAGCAGACCGCGCGACACCAGTCGTGCATCCATCGGTCCGAAGAAAATACCCGGGCGTCACCACCTGCGGAGCCAGGCAACCTCCTCTCTCCGCCAGCCCTTCCCTCAACCGGCGTCCCGCCTGAGCCGTCGGCACCACAACGCACATCCCCGGCAGCTCCTCGCGACGCTCCCAAAGCCAATCCAGCACCCGCTCCACAAGCGGTCCATCCCACCCCAAAAACACACGGCCATCCATCACCCCCATTCCTGTCGCCTAAAACGACCTCGAGAAAGAAAAAGTTCACAAAAGTTCACTCGCCTTACGGATGTCCAATGCTTCGGCAATGAGGTCGAGCGAAACGAAACTTTGGAGTGCGGTGGCAGAGGGAGGCACGACCGGCGACACCGCTTTCGGGCTGCCGGTTGAAAACTCATCCTCCTTTCCTATCCATACTTCTCCAACTTGCTTCCCGTCTGAGCAATACAGCAAAGAGACCTCGGGTCGCCTCTTGCCACCCTCCACACACGAAGCCGGAATGATAGAGACGCTTGAGGGGAGGGCTAATGTCGATCCTGTTTTGAAAGGCGACCCCGGCGGAGTTGGAATCCGGTTGCGTCGCGCCCACTGGCGGATTGTCGTCGTTCCGGCTACCGCCTTCCTCTTTGACTTCCGGACCTTCACAGGCGGCAAGCACAACCAAGACCAGTGCAAGGAGCGGGCCCGCTACAAGTCTCCGGGCGGAGGGATGAGATTTTTTCGGTTCGTGCACGATCCAAAAGGGTCTCCAAAAAAATCACCCACCATGATCCTAGCGGGTGCGCAGAGCTGGGAAATCCCTTTCCCAGCCGTTGTTCATATAAAATCCCTCGGGACCCGCGCCCTCTTAACGCCGACGTCGAATGAAGATCCCTGCCGATCCAAGTAGAAAGAGTAACATCGAGGAAGGCTCGGGGATCTGAGTGATCTGGAACCCGTTGGGACGCGAGCGGTTGTCTCCACCGTTGGTGGTCCAGTGGTTGGCCCCTGACCAGTTCGCGGTAGCACCGCTGTCGTCGACAAGGTCAAGAGGCCCAACATTATTGGCATTCCCCTGACCGGTATTGTTCCAGTTGCCGACCGCGATCGCACCTGCCACGCCCGTAACCGCGCCAGGAGTGCCAGTGCCACTTTGGCCGTCGAAATTCAAACTGAACCTCCCAGCGATAGATTCCGCCACCAAGAAACCAGACACGGAAAGGATCGTAAGGAAGGTGTTGAGCTTCATGCGTTATAATGAGCTCCGGTAATTAATGGCCCCCAGGATAGACGTGGCCATTGAATAAATAAAAACAGCCCACTTTATTGCGCTCACCGACCTTTGCTCCCTTGCTCTGGTTTAAAGTCGCCGACAGGAATTCCAAGTTTACGATCATGTTGTCCAGGGCAGGATCAAATCACTGTCACCCGCACCCGTAGGAACACTCGAACCGCTGAGGTCACAGGTAGCCGCAGCGTCTCCGTCACCGAGCCATCACCGTTGTCCACGGAACTTACCGCCACCACGCCGCTCTCCACGATCCAATCCATCAGATTGCCGGACGACTGGACCTCGTAGGTCAGATCGCCTGCTCCCGCCCGGCGGCGAATCGCGAGGCCGAGGTAGTCCACCCCGCCATCGGTCACCATCACCAACCGGGGCAGGTGCTCCGAATCCGAAAGCTTGGGATCCGCCACGAATGCGTACTCCATGATGGTGTTCATCCCATCAAAGTCGATATCCACAAAGTCACCCGTGAGCTCGGGATCAACGAGTTCGGCGGCGGTAAAGTTGTCGTTCCTCCAGTTCGCCAGAGAGGTAGTCAGTTCGGCCTCCCCTGGACTCCCCCCCACCGTCACGCTGGCCCTCCAGTTAAGGGGATCGGCGTGATCGGGAGCAGTAGTTGGCTCGATGAGGACCAGAGACACCCCGGTCCCGTCCGGGCTGGAGGGCCAGGGCACCACGTCAAGGTAGTGGAACTCCTGGATGGCAGAGCCGGCTCCAAAGGAGAGTTTCACGTTTTCACCACCGTTGGAAAGATTATCGGGACCGTAGCTGCCCGCGACCGGTAGTCCCACCCCGTAACGCGACTCGAAGGCGGCCGGATTGCGCACCACCAGCGCAAAGGCCCCTGGCGCCAGGCTGGTGATCGTTCCATCCTCGAAGTCGAAGTCGATTCCCTTGGTGAAGCGGATGTCGGTGAGATCAAGGGTAAGAGTGGAACTGATATTCTGGATCTCCATGAACTCGAAGTCGGAGGTCACCCAGCCCTGCGCGATCTCTCCGGCATCTGCGGAGAGCGGATTGTAGTTCAGTTCCGTGACCATCAGGTTATCGATCCAGGGTGTGAGGTCGGGAGAGGTGGCCGTGAACTCGACCGGCTCCGACCAGTCGCTGGCCCGGCCCGTGTTATCGAGGTGGCGCACTCGCGCCCGATAGGTCCTGTCCGGCCGAACCTCGACCGTGGAGAAGGTGAACTGGCCCTGGAAGGGCGTCAGGCGATCAGTCTGGTAGAAGGTCTCGAGCTCGTAGAGGTAGCGATCACCCGCGAGGTAGTTGGGCGTGGAGGGATTTCTGATTTCGCCCACACGCCACTCCATCGATCCGAAGGTCCTGCTGCCCTGCGGATCGCTGAAATTCGAGGACCGGAAGGTCAATCCATCGGTCGGGAACCCGGCCGGACCAATGTAGCCGATTGCCGGCTTGTTGGGAATGGCGGAGTCCTGCTGCTTGCTCGCCAGATTGCTGCGTCCGTAACCGCCCACCGTGAGGAATTCCTTGGTGTACTGCGTGAGGTCGGCAAAGGTCCGGTCTGGCAAAAGCGCGCCATTGAAATTGGCATACCAGATCCCCTTCTTGTTCTTGCGCGGGTGGTAATCCCAGACCGCCTGGCCGGCCTCGACGATGTTGTTGGGGCCGCCCTGCGTGACGAACCCGGCAAACTCGTCCACCACGTGGGCGGACTGATCGTTGTCGAGGAGGAGGTTCAGGATCTCGCGCACCTTGTTTTCGTATGCCTGGTTGATGGTGGGATATTGCAGACAGCGATAGATATTCTCCCAGGCGGCGGTGTCCCCGCGGCCCAGGTGGGGCGCATCCTCGAAAGTGAGATCGATGTCCCAGGGAAGGATGTGCCACTTGTCGGTCTCCGAGTTGTGGTAGTAGTTGATGTTCTCCTGCGACCGCATGTCGGAATTGTTGATGGCGAGATTCATCGCGTTGAAGGCGAAGTAGTCGTCGAACTCGAGGTTGGCCTCCCACTGCGCCTGCGAGGTGCCGCTGCTGTGCAACCCCTGGAACGCGAAGAGATCGGACTTGTCGCTCACCTGGGTCGCGCCCTGGGCGCGCTTGGTCGAGCCCGAGCCACCGTGCACGTTGTAGATATTTCCGTCCGGCAGGTTGCGCTCCTCCAGGAACTTGATATCGGGCTGCTCGATCGCGATGTAGAGTCCCCAGAAGTCCCCGTCGTACTGGTCGCTGGGCGCCTCCTGCGCCTTGTCGATGATGCGGAAGTGGTAGAAGTGCGTGTTGGATCCCACTCCGCCGGCCAGCTGATACATGCGGAAGCCGAGGGATTCGCAGAATATGGTCCCGTCGGTCGAAGCGTTGTTGCGCCACCAGGGGTTGGTCCCGGGCAGGCCGTTGATCTTGTCCCAGGCGACATCGTACTTCTTGCCGTAGTTGTCGCGGGCTTCGAGTGAGCGCGCCCGATTGAAGTTGAACTTCCACTTGTTCTTGCCCACCTGCCGCGTGGAGGCCCGCCCACGGATGCGATAGCGCATGTGGTCGTAGACCTTGCCGTCATAGATCCAGGTTCCCAGGTAGCGGTACTGGCCATCGGCGGAACCGGTCCACTGACAGAGGATCACATCAGACTCCTTGGTGATCAGGTGATAGACCGGAATGCTCTCAAGGGCGGCCGCGGGATAGGTGACATTTGGCAGTACGCCCGGGCGTTTTGAAGCGGTCCAATCGGGCACGCCGTCGTAGCAGAAATAGGCAAAGTTCGGAGACTCGTCGTCGGCGTAGGGCGTCTGCTCGGAATTCCCGAAAGTGTCCTCCACCGTGATTCGATAGCGAATGAGCCGCCGGTGCACCTGCAAGGTTGCGGGCAGGGTCGTGGTGTAGATCGAGTCACCCGCCGCCAGGTCGTCGCCCGAACCATCGTCGACCATGGGGCGCGAGGCCCAGCCTGTTTCGTAGGCGGCATCCTCCTTGTCGACGTAGTTTCCGGGATCCACCAGTTGATAGGTCAAGGTCACGCTTTGCACTCCGTCCGGATCGGTGACCTTGGCCGTGAGGACCACCTCATCGGTGGAAAGAGGCTGCTCCGGCAGATGAGTGACCTGACGGATGTTGGGCGCAGCGCTCGGGGAGAAGACCGAATTGGCGGCTCCGGGAGTGGGCACTCCGCCCGATCCATTGCCCGGTGTGGGGGTCTTGACTTCCACGTCGATGGAAAAGTCGCTGCTGCTGAGAGTTCCGTTCAAGGCATGGACCGCCACCGTGTTGGCTCCCTGAACGAGGGTCCCGAGGCCCCCATTGTAAATGACATCGGTCCAACCCGCTTCGTGGTTGATCACGGCCGCGCCAGGAGCGCCGCCGAGAGGATCAGAGGCGCGGATCCCCTCATAGGTAATGTCACCCTGGTCTACGTTTACGCGCGCCACCTCGTCGCCGTTGATCCACACGATCGCCCCGTCGTCATGATAGACCCGGATGAGCAGCTGGTTGGGAATCGCGCCGGATACGTTGAACTGCTTGCGCATGAAGACGGACGCGTAGTTGTCCTCCATGTCGTTGAGCGACGTGGTGTCGTCTCCGTCGGCATAGCCGATCACGGTTGCGCCCGTGAGCCAGGAAGCGTCTTCCGCGAAGCCCGTGAGCCGCCAGGCGCTGGTAGGATTAGACGCTTCGCTCGTCCCCTTGCGGTAGCGCCAGGATTGCCTGGCAGACACGTAGGTCACTTGCGGTCCAACCACCACGGCACCGGAGGCGCGCCAGGAGCTTCCCAGATCATTATCGAGAGTCTCGTTGATCAGTTCCATGGACGAGCCGTCCCCGCGCGAGCCGGTGGGCCAGGGGAAGCCGATCCCGTAATCGACTTCGTCGATCAGTGCGCCCGTGTTGCTCTCCAACTCGAGCCGTTCGCCCGCGTTGCTCAATTTCCCGCTGTAGGGCCCGAGCACGTTGGCCACTCCGAAGATGGCATTCATGGCCGCGGGATCTTCCGCAATCACGCGAAATCCGTTGGCGTCGATCATGGTGTTGGGTGGGAAGTCGAAATCGATCGCTCCGTTGAACTGCCACCCTTCCAGGTTCACCGGGCTGTCACCGGGATTGTAAATCTCCACAAACTCGCCGCGCTCCGTCTTTGGTTCGTGGTCGTAGTGAATCTCGTTGATCACGATCGCGCTCACCAGCGAATCAGTCGTGGTGAAGGATTCCGAGGAAGGCGCCCAGGAAGTGCCCGCGACATTGGTGGCCCGGGAGGTGAAGAAGTAGTTGGTCTCCGGGCTCAGGCTGGAGACAAAGAGCGAGAAACTTCCCGTGCGTGTTCCCAGACTGAGAGACTCATCCCAGGAGAGTGGATTGGTCCCGCCGTTGCTGGTGCCGTAGAACAGGGTGACGGTGGGGGAATCGAATCCGATGTCGGTGACCTCTCCCCGCAGGTTGGCAGAACTACCGCTGATTCCATCCGCACTCCGGTTCACCACCGTGGGCGGCACGGGCAGCGCAGTGGAAAAACTGGCGGTGGAGGGTGCCCAACTGGTTCCGCCCCCATTGGTGGCGGAGGCGCGGAAGAAGTACTGCGCGCCGGTTTGCAAGCCCGTAATCGTGGTGGTCGCTCCGGCAGCCTGCGCTCCCAGCAAGGAAGTGTTCGTCCAGCTCCCCGCGTTCGTGCCGCCGTTCGTCAATCCCCAGTGCAGAGTCACGAGCGGAATTTCACCACCGGTGTCGGTGACGTTCGCACCAATTTTGGCGCTGCTGGTCATGATCTCGGTAGCCGCCAGGTTCACAACCGTCGCCGCGGTCGCCAGAGTCTGAAAAGTGGCGCTGGTGGGCGCCCAGGATACCCCCGCCGAGTTGGTGGCCCGGGCCCGGAAAAAATAGGGCGCCCCCACCGTGAGGCCCGAAACGACAGAGGAGAAGGTCCCATTCTGCGTCCCCGGCACATTGACGGACGCATCCCAGGCAGGGGCATCCGTGCCCGCGTCGTCGTCCCCGTAAAAAATCGTCACGGAGGGCGCGGCCTCTCCAATGTCGGTGACCTCGCCGTGCAAGGTCGCTGAATTGGACGTGATGCCGGTAGCCGGATCATTCTCGAGGTCTGCGAGGCCCGGGATGTCGGTGCCGATAATCTGGATGGCATTGGGGCGGGCGCGAATGCTGGGCTGACCCGTGCCGGCCACTCCGGTGAGCGTAAAGCCCGAACCGCTCAACCCAGTCAGTTTGACCACATTGGCGGAGAAGGTCGTGGACGAACTGGTCTCCGTGCTCGTGACGTAGCCATCCGTTCCTCCCGCGAGCGGCCAGTTGTTGTTGGCTGTGATCTGGTGGCCGAAGCGTGTGTCGGTGTTGGTCAGGTTGTCGATCGCTGTGAACCCGGCCGTGTTGGAGCTGTTGTCGTTCTGGTAGTAGACGAGGACATCGTAGCCCTGAGAGGTATATTCTGCGCCGAGGCCTGCCACCGTGATCGATCCGTTGGCGTGGAAGTTGTCGAGATAGCCCGACATCATATCCACGTCGTCGCCTGCGCCATTGGCAGAGGAGGTTGACCAGGTGTTGTTGGTAGACCAGGTGAAGGACATACTGGTCGCGATGCCATTGGAATTAAGGACGTTCGCAAGCGTCCCACTCGTGCCGACGGCGTTGTTCCAGTTGCCAAGCTGCCCGAGGCCGGCATTTCCGGTCACGATGCCTTCCCCGGCACCGCCACCAGATCCTGGCGCGTTTTCATTTCCGCCCGCGATGTTGACGCTGATGACGGTTTGGGCGGAAACTGCCTGGAACAGTAAAAGGACAGGTAAGATCGCCATGTTCTGACCAAGAAGTTTCTTCATCGCAGGAATCCGGAGGGGAGTCGTTTAACGGGTGTGATCGGGACACCCTTTCTGGACCAGTTGGAGGGTTAGGTTTCGGGGACTGGTTTGGATTGCTCCATTGTTCTGGCAAAGTCGTCTGGGCTTTGGAAGCTCAATCCCCTGTAAGGGTGTAAGCGGCTGTAAAAGAGTCGCCACTTCTCGATCCCTCTGTCACGCTCAGGAAGATATCCTGGTTGAGGCACTCCTCGCTTCGCCATGGCGAGATCCGCATCCATCCGCTTGAGCTTGGAGTGCTCCGCTTCGAGTTCCTTGATGCGCTTCAGTTCGCCTCTAATCTACCGCAACCCAGACGACGCCGGGCGGCGTAGTTTCCGGAGCCACGATTGAACCATGCTCGCTCGATCGTCGAGCTCTTCGCCACCGAACTCAGCCCCCGGCTGCGCCTGGTGAAGGGATTTCGTTCTCTGCGAAAAAGTCTCCCGAGTGGCAGCCACGCCGACCCTCAAAGCCGCGCCGCCCAAGAGCCTTGCCAACCGATCAACCAATGGTAGAACCAATCCCAGATCTTCTCACTTTGAGTGGGTCATAAACTGGAGGGATGCCAAATGCGCTACGGAATTCTATCGATCTCGATTCTGCTCACCACTGGCTCGGTCTGGGCAGCCGAAGGTCAGCGGCTCGAATTCTTTGAAACGAATATTCGGCCCGTCCTCGTCGAACATTGCTATGAATGCCATGCGGCCGATTCCAAAAAGCTCCGTGGGGGCTTGCGCGTCGACTTCCGGCAGGGCTTGCTGGATGGTGGCGAATCGGGACCCGCGGTCGTGCCGGGCGACCCGGAAGAAAGTCTGCTGATTTCCGCTCTGAAGCATGATGACTTCGAGATGCCTCCCAAGAGGACGTTGCCGCCAGCGGTGGTTGCTGATTTCGTAAAATGGATTCAAGACGGCGCGACTGATCCCCGGCGCGCAACCCACCGGGTTGCCAAACCGGATTCCATCGATATCGAGGCCGGGCGAAAGCACTGGGCTTATCAACCACTGAGGGCACCGGCCATCCCCGAGGTGACGGATGCCGCCTGGCCTGCCAACGACATCGATCGCTTTATCCTCGCCAGGCTGGAGTCGGCGGGTCTGCAGCCCGGTTCCGATGCGAAGAAAATCACCCT
>Ga0302119_10000960_pt1 | contig 13013 bp, 11 predicted proteins | sample AG5_Tmax_MG_FD_203114 | JGI IMG/M metagenome (GOLD analysis project Ga0302119, IMG submission 203114) | Marine microbial communities from Western Arctic Ocean, Canada - AG5_Tmax | ecosystem: Environmental > Aquatic > Marine > Oceanic | place: Canada: Western Arctic Ocean | collected 2017-10-01 | reverse complement strand
TGAAAAGCAATGGCAACTGCCAAGCCAGTAAAAATGAAGTTTGTGGCGTAATAAAGCGTATAGCCAATCCCTTCTTCGTAGCCGAAGGCACCGTATAGTAGTATTTTTGTTGCCTCTACAGGGTTGACATCTATTAGCAAAAAGATAACAGCAGTAGCAGCAAAGGCAGTTAGTACATTTAACAAAGGCAATAACAGCCTGTTAATCCAGTTGATGCGAGTATTACGATCCATGGATAATTTTGTTTATATTATGTTTCATTTTCTTCGCCAGTATATGCATTTGCCATCATCATCCCAAGGGTGAGCTCATCGGCATCTTTTGCATCAATATTACCCGTTATTTGCCCGTCGCATAACACAATAATTCTATCGCTTAATGACATAATCTCGTCCAGTTCAACCGAAACCAAAAGCACTGCTTTGCCAGCATCACGCATTGCTATAATGCGTTTGTGAATAAACTCAATGGCGCCAATATCAACACCACGTGTCGGTTGTCCTATCAATAATATATCAGGGTTTTTCTCAAACTCCCGCGCCAGAATTAATTTTTGCTGATTACCGCCAGAAAAATTTCTAGATTGTAAATCTGGGTCTGCAGGGCGAACATCAAATGCAGACATTAATGATTCGCAGTTGTCCCTTATTTTGTCTTTTTTTAGTAGTAGGCCCTGATTTACTTCAACACCGTTGTGATAGCCTAAAATAGCCGTTTCACTTGCACTAAAATCATTTATTAGCCCCATCCTTTGTCTGTCCTCAGGGACGTGGGCTAGTCCGTAATGTCTTAACAGGTCTGGTTGAATTGGGTGGTTTGAATCCATGGTATGATCAAGAATATCAACACTACCTTCGGTTGGCTGGATAATGCCCGATAAAGCTTTTAGCAGACTGCCTTGGCCATTGCCAGAAACGCCCGCAATGCCAACAATCTCTCCTGCATGCACATCAAAACTAACATTTTTAAGGCGATAAATACCTCGTTTGTCGCAAACACTTAAATTATTAATTTTAAGCAATGCCTCGCCTTTATTTGATTGACCCTTATCTACCTGAAGCAGTACTTTTCTGCCAACCATTAATTCTGCTAATTCTTCACGATCAGTTTTGGCGGTTTCTCGGTGAGCAACCATTTCGCCCGCTCTCATTACCGATACGTTGTCAGTGATATTAATAATTTCACGCAGTTTGTGAGTGATTAAGATAATCGTCACACCTTCTTGTTTTAAAGCGCTAAATATTCGAAATAAATCATGTGTTTCTTGGGGTGTCAATACCCCGGTTGGCTCATCTAGAATCAGGATTTTTGCCCCTTTGTAGAGCGCTTTAAGAATTTCAACACGCTGTTGGGCTCCCACGGATAAAGATTCAATGGTTGCATCAAGGTCTACTTTAATGCCATATTCTTCACCCAGTCTAGTGAGTTCTTTTCGGGCCAAAGCCAGGCCTTTATTTAATAATGAGCCGCCCTCACATCCTAGGATAACATTTTCTAATACACTGAAATTGTCAACCAACATAAAGTGCTGGTGCACCATGCCAATGCCAGAGGCCATAGCTTGATGAGAGTCACTAAAATGATATTCATTGCCAAAGACTTTTATTTGGCCTGAATCGGCCTGGTAGAAGCCGTATAGAATACTCATTAATGTGGATTTACCGGCACCATTTTCACCGATAATTCCGTGAATGCTGCCCTGCTTAACTTGCAAGCAGACTTTGTTGTTTGCATAAACTGGACCAAAACGCTTGTCTATATCGGTAAGTTCGATTGCGTATTTGTTGTCATCCATAATTAAAAATGTGGTTCAAACATTACAAGTCATAAATAAGACACTCCAGACTGAATGGTCTAGAGTGTCGTGAAATTCTCTAATGATTAGTTAGAGTTTTGTGTTGCTAGTAAGTGCAAGTATCGTTAGACATATAGTCATGTACAACAATGTCGCCAGCAATGATTGCTGATTTAATTGCATTGACACGTGCTTCCATTTTCGCACTCACAAGCGAGCGGTTATGCTCATCTAGTGCCCAGTCAACTCCACCTTCAGCTAGTCCAAGGGCTACAAATCCTGCTTCCCAAGTGCCATTTTTAGCAGCTGCCCAGCTTCCGTAGGCTGCATCACCAACACGTTTCACCATTGATGTCAGCATAGTGCCTGGCTGCAAATGGTTTTGATTTGAATCAACGCCAATTGCGTATTTACCCATATCTGCAGCAGCTTGATAAACACCAACACCTGTGCCGCCTGCAGCAGCAAAGACAACATCAGCACCAGACTCGATTTGGCTGCGTGTTAATTCACCACCCTTTGTCGGGTTGTTCCATGCGTGGTATGTTGAGCCAGTCATGTTTTGCAATACACTGACACTACTATTTTGATATTTAACGCCTTGCTCATAGCCGCAAGCAAAACGACGAATAAGAGGAATATCCATGCCGCCTACAAAGCCAACAACACCTGTTTCGGATTTCATCGCTGCTAAAACACCCACTAGGAATGAGCCTTCGTGTTCCTTAAACACCACATTTTGAACGTTGGACTCACCAACGACCATGTCGATCAAGGTGAACTGTGCTTCTGGATAAGCCAGAGCTGCAGCACTTACCGCACTGGCCATAGAAAATCCAACCGCTACAATCGGACCATTGCCACGCTTTGCAAGTTTTTTCAAACTTTGTTCAACTTGTGCTGCATTGGTTGGCTCAATCTCTACTATCGTGATTCCGGTATCGGCACTAAAACGCTTTACACCATTGACATAGACTGCCTCGTTAAAAGATTTATCAAATTTTCCGGCTGAATCGTAGACCACTGCAGGTTTGATTTCAGCTTGTGCTATCGATGCCGACAAGGCAAGTACGCCCGCAATAACGGCCACACTGGATTTTTTTATTAACCCACTAACTTGTAACTTCTTTAGATTATTCATGTGTTACTCTCCATTTTTGTTATTAATATTTTTTTATTCTATGTCAGATAATACTATCTTTCATAGATATAGTCTATTCTATTCTTGTTAATATGTATTGTCAACAATAATTGTTAATAATATTGACATTTCTGAAATGAGTATATACAATTGACTTATGTTTGATTATTTGTGTTTGATGTAAATATGAGTGCTGACAGTGTTAATTATTCTGATAAAGTGGTCGATGTTATTTTCGAAGCCATTCTGTCCAATAGGTTAAATCCAGGCATTAAATTATCTGAAATAGCATTACAAGAGGAGTTTGGCTTCAGTCGTAGCAAGATTAGAGAGGGTTTTTCGAAACTGGTTAATATGGGCGTTCTTGCCTATAAAAAAAATCAGGGTGTGCGTGTTGTATTGCCTAGTGAAGAACAAACAAAGAAAATTTACCAAGCCAGAAAGACCATTGAAAGCGGAATTATCCTTATTCTGGTTGACAAATATATTCAAGGTCAGATTGATATGGGCGATGTTGACAATTTGATTGCGAACGAAAAAAATCTTCACGCATTAGAGCAATATGCAAAGTTCACCAGAATGTCTTGTGATTTCCATATTAGTTTGGCTGAGCTTTGTGGCAACCAATACCTTGTCGAAAGTTTGAGACCTCTAATACCTTTAAGCGCTCTGGCGGCTTCTATATATGCTGATCAAAACTCAAATTTTTGTTCGTTTGATGAACATAAAGACATGATCAGCTCTATTAAAAGTAAAGATTCGGATAGGGCAGTTCATACAATTACTACCCACCTCGATCATTGTGTTCAAGCCTTAGATTTTAGTATTGAAGCCAAACAAAAGACGAGTTTTAGTCATATATTTAATGAGCCATAAAAATGAGCAACTTAATGGACAATAATAATATCTACCCTAGGGAAATGAAGGGTTATGGAAGAAATCCAATTCATCCAAAGTGGCCTAATAATGCACGTATAGCGCTTCAATTTGTTTTAAATTATGAAGAAGGTGGCGAAAACTGCATTCTTCATGGAGACAAAACATCAGAGTCTTTCCTTTCAGAAATAGTGGGCGCCAAAGCGTATGATGGCGTTCGTCACATGAGTATGGAATCTTTATACGAGTATGGTTCCAGAGTCGGTGTTTGGCGGATTCTTCGTCTTTTTAAGGAATTTGATATTCCCATCACTGTTTTTACAGTTGCAATGGCAATTGCTCGAAATCCTGAGTTGGCAGAATATTTAGTTGAAGAAGATTATGATATTTGTGCCCATGGCTATCGTTGGATCGATTATCAATTTATAGATGAAAATATCGAGCGTGAACACCTAATCAACTGCGTAACGATTCTTAAAGAGGTTTTTGGCAAACGGCCTCTGGGTTGGTATACGGGTAGAACAAGCCCCAATACTCGGAAACTGGTTATGGAGGAGGGGGGGTTTCTCTATGATAGTGATGCTTATGACGATGATCTACCATATTGGTTTAAGTGTGAGATGGAGAGCGAAAAGCATCTAGTCATTCCGTACACACTAGATGTTAATGACATGCGTTTTTCTTCACCTCAGGGCTTTAATGCGGGCGATCAATTCTTTAACTATCTTAAAGATAGCTTTGATGCGCTCTACTTGGAAGGTGAAACACAACCGAAAATGATGTCCATTGGTATGCACGGCAGAATACTTGGCAAGCCTGGGCGTATTGTGGCGATGCGGCGATTTTTAGAATATGTACAGGGCTTTGATCAAGTGTGGTTTTGCACTAGAGGCCAAATTGCCGAACACTGGCACCAGAATTTTTCTTAGGAGGGATTGAATATGCAATTACCTTATAACTTAGCTCAACAATCCAAACAAGAATATATGCAGATCTTTGGCAATCTATATGAACATTCTCCATGGGTTGCAGAGAGTGCCTATAGTAGCGTTTTAAATAGTAGTCTCTACAACAACTTAGAGGATTTTCACACGCTTCTGAGTAGCAACATGTTGGCATCTGATGATGATTTACAAGAAGATTTGATTAAGTCTCACCCTATGTTATCGGGGAAAAAATCCTTAAAAAACGAATTGACAGAACATTCAACTTTGGAGCAGAGGTCTGCAGGTTTGAATGCTTGCTCTGAGGCTGAGATTAGGATTTTTCAAGAACTCAACCATCTGTATATGGACAAGTTTGGATTTCCTTTTATTATGGCTGTCAAAGAAAAAAATAAATCTGAAATTGAAGTGGGATTTATAGAGCGTCAAAATAACTCTGTAGAACAAGAAAAGCAAAACGCATTGGCAGAAATTAACAAGATTGCCTGGTTGAGAATTAAGGAGATATATGACATTTGAAACACAAATTAATGTTGCAAGTGCCGATTTAGGTGGCCAAGTTATTTATTGTAGCGATGAGTTTTTTGCGCCAGCAGAAAGAATGTTACAATCTAGTGAGCCTCTTTGGGTTGAGGGAAAATTCGATGACCATGGCAAATGGATGGATGGCTGGGAAACTCGCCGTCGTCGGGACGGACAAAATGATTATTGTTTTATTAAATTAGGACAAAAGTCAGTCATTAATGGCTTCAATATTAATACCAACCACTTTACTGGCAATTACGCGCCAGGCGTGTCAATTATGGGCGGCTGTTTCGCAAGTGATTTAAGTGAGAGTGATGTCGTTAATAATTCTGATAGTGGCGCATGGATTGATTTGTTAAAGGTCCAAAACTTGGACGGTAATTCAGATAATATTTTTTCTTGCTCCGATCAACGAGAGCTTACACATCTTAAGCTTACAATGTACCCCGATGGCGGTATCGCCAGATTTCACGCCTTTGGTAGTATTTGCTTTGATGATGGTCTTTATGATGCAGAACAAACGAATGTCGCAGCAGCAAGTGCCGGCGCTAGAGCAATTTATGCAAATGACGAACACTTTGGAAAATTGCAAAATATTCTGGCTGAACACACGCCTTTGGATATGTCAGATGGTTGGGAGACACGCCGTAGGCGTGAACCAGGTAATGATTGGGGTCTTATAGAGCTTCCACGTCCAGCAATCATTAGCTCGATTATGATTGATACTAAATTCTTTAAAGGTAATTACCCAGACACATTTTCAATTTGCGCTGCATGCATTGAAGAGCCAACCGACAATACATTAAAAGTGCAAAGTATGTTTTGGTCTGAATTGATCGGCCCACAGAAGCTATCAATGGATCAAGAACATTTGTTTGCATTGGACGATATTAAACATCAAGAGCCCATTACTCATATCCGCATTAATATTTTTCCAGATGGTGGCATATCCAGATTGAAATTACTCGGTACTTTTGTTAAGCCATGAGGGCCATCACACTCAAACTTCAAAAACTAACGGCTGAAAGCTTTAGTCAATTTGGTGAAGTAATTAGTACGGCAAGCGATGATTTTTTAACGATTAACGACGGCTTTGCACGTAAATATTCAAATTTAGCAAGTGTTGATGCTTCTGCGGAAAATGGTAAAGCAACTCTGCATATTTTTGTTGCTAAAAAACGACAATTTCCATTAACTATTAGTATGTTGGAGAAGCATCCTTTTTTTTCACAAGCTTTTATTCCAAGAGAAAATCAGCCGTTTATTGTCGTTGTTGCACCACCCGGAGATCAGCCCAACATAGAGAAAATTAAAGCGTTTATCACTAATGGCGAGCAGGGAATTAATTATGCTCGCGGTGTTTGGCATCACCCTCTAATTAGTTTAGAAAATGAGATGCAGTTTATTGTTGTGGACAGAAAACACAATGCAGGGGTTGACACGATTGAGCAGTGCGTCGTGTTTTCTCTCGAAGAATCAGAGATTAGTATCAGCAGGAATGAAGAATGATTAAGTTGTATTTACTAGATTGGCTTAGTTTGTCGTTAAAATTTTTGCATATCATTGTTGGTATTGCATGGATTGGTGCATCTTTCTATTTTAATTGGCTAGAGAATAAACTCAACAGAATTGGTAATCGAGATGGGATTGCCGGACATTTGTGGGCGGTACATGGCGGTGGTTTTTACTATTTAGAAAAATACAAAAAATATCCAGAAACACTACCCGAGCCTTTGCATTGGTTTAAATGGGAGGCTTATATTACTTGGCTCTCGGGCTTCTTGTTATTGACGGTTATTTATTATTTAAATGCGAGTACTCATTTATTAATCAACGGCAGCACAATGAATCCTCTTTATGGGGTTGGGTTAAGTATAGTAGGCTTAGGGCTAATCTGGCTGGTCTATGATCAATTGTGTAAATCCAGTATAGTTGACAAAACCGTGATTTTTATTGGCATTATTTTGGCATGTGTCACCCTTAGTGCGTATCTCTACAGTCATATATTCAACCCTAGGGCGGTCTATATGCAAGTCGGTGCTATGCTTGGTACTATTATGGCTGCGAATGTGTTTTTTGTTATCATCCCAGTGCAAAAATTACTGGTGAAAGCTTGTGTAGAGAAAACCGAAGTCAGCCAAAAGTTGGGCGTTGAGGGTTATGTGCGCTCTCGCCACAATAATTACTTCACTCTGCCCGTGCTCTTTACCATGATAAGCATCCATTATCCAATGGTCTATAGTTCTACATATAGTTGGTTAGCGCTGATTGGTGTTTTTGTTATTGCCGTATTGATTCGTCACTACTTTAATTTAAGAGGTGTGGGTAAGGCGAAAAACAGCCTCATTATTCTAATTGTTCTGGCTTTATTGTTGTTTATTTTTTCACTTGCGCCAAGTTCAAATACAAACCAAAGCACAACCAAGGTTGGTTTTTCTGAAGTGCAAACAATTATTGAAAATCGTTGTTCAAGTTGTCACTCCTCACAGCCAACAGATGAGATTTTTACCACTGCACCCAGTGGATTTATCCTAGATACCGAGCAGCAAATAATTGCTAATAAAGACAGCATTTATCAAAGGTCAGTGGCAACAAGCTCTATGCCATTTAATAATAAAACCAATATGACGACTGCTGAGAGAAAAGCCCTTGGTGCATGGTTTGAGGAAATTACTGATGACTGATTACAGTTTATATCGTGCCTCAATTTTTCATTGCTTAGAGAACGGAAATACGGTTGAGGCGGATTATTACGCCGATGGCTTACTGGTTATTCATAAGGGAAAAATCGTAGAAGTCGGTCATTATGCTCAATTAATCAGTCAATTTAGCGCTGAGGATCCAGTCAACCATTTTGAAGATAGCTTAATCATCCCTGGGTTTATCGATAGCCATCTACATTATCCACAATATAGAGTGATTGCCTCATACGGCGCCTCTCTATTGGACTGGCTTAACAAGTACACTTTCGTTGAAGAGCAGAAATTTAATGACCGGGATTACTCAGAAGAAGTCGCTGAATTATTTCTCGACGAACTCGTTAAAAATGGCACCACCACGGCAATGACATTTTGCACATCTCATTCACAGTCTGTAGAAACTTTTTTCAGTGCAGCTCAAAAAAGAAAGTTGCGTATGGTGGCGGGCAAAGTAATGATGGATAGAAATGCACCAACCGGGTTGTGCGATGATGTAAGCAGGAGCTATATAGATTCTAGAGCACTCATTGAGAAATGGCATAACAAAGATCGTTTAAGTTATGCGATAACACCGCGTTTTGCCCCTACATCAACATCAGAGCAACTTACCCAAGCAGCTAGGCTGTTGAGTGAATTTGCTGGAAGTCGCAATAATAAAGGAGTTTTGCTACAAACACATATGAATGAAAACTCTGAAGAAATTGCTTGGGTAAAAGAGCTTTATCCCCAATGTAAGAATTATTTCGATGTTTATGATAGTCATCAATTATCGGGTGACCACTCTGTGTTTGGTCACTGTATCCACAACTCTGAAGATGAGTATAAGAGGATGGCAGATACTAACTCCAAAGCAGTACTTTGCCCCACTTCAAACTTGTTTTTAGGCAGTGGTTTGTTCGATTTGGATAAATTAAATGATTACCAAATTACAACAGCTTTGGCTTCAGATGTTGGGGGTGGAGACAGTTTTTCGATGTTTTCGGTAATGAACGAAGCTTATAAAATTTGCAAACTTAAGGGCCGTAATTTGGACCCAGTTGAGGCATTCTATTTGAGCACTTTAGCAGGCGCTAAAGTTCTCAATTTGGATGATTGTATTGGCAATTTCGAGCCAAATAAGGAGGCAGATTTTGTTGTGCTTGATTTAAATGCAAGCGAGTTAATAAAGCAAAGATTAAAAAGTGTAAACAACATTCATGACTTATTGTTTTGTTTAATGACACTTGGCGATGACAGGCTTGTTGACCAAGTATATATATTGGGACAATGCGCATATCAAAAAATGGAGGCACACTAGTGGGAAAACTAACAACACATATACTAGATACAAGCACTGGAAGGCCTGCTGAGGGCGTTACAATTAGCTTATTTAAGCGGAAAAATGACAATTCACATCTTATTTGCAAAGCGCAAACTAATTCAGATGGTCGATGTGATAAGCCTTTATTGTCTGGACCAGATTTAATACTGGGTGGTTATGAAATTGAGTTTGATTTTGAGCAGTATTTTAATGAAAGAAAAATCAAAAACCCTTTTTTAAAAGATGTGATTGTCCGTTTTTATATAAGTAATGACAAAGAGAATTATCACGTGCCCTTGCTCATTTCTCCATTTGGCTACTCAACGTATCGAGGCAGTTAATGGATTTTTTGCTTAATCAGCATGAGGCAGCGCAATCATTGGGTGAAATAAATCCCAATACGACAGTATTGCAATGGCTGAGAGAGAATAACTTGGTAGGCTCAAAAGAAGGTTGTGCTGCAGGTGATTGTGGCGCTTGTACAGCGGTTGTTGGCGAAGTAGTGGAGTTTGAAGGCAAGCAAACCCTAGAGTACAAAAGTATTAACACTTGTATCGCCTTGGCTTGTAGCTTGTCTGGTAAACACCTAGTCACTGTCGAAGGTCTTAGTGAAAATGGCCAATTGCACCCTGTGCAACAAGCAATGGTAGCTGAGCATGGCTCGCAATGCGGTTTCTGCACGCCAGGTTTTGTCATGTCACTATTTGCTTTATACCACAATGAAGCAAACATAAATTTGGGAAAAATTAATAATGGCTTATCGGGTAATTTATGCAGATGTACTGGATATAAAAGCATTATCAGTGCTGCATTTTTAGCTTTTTCTGATAAAGAGAGCCATGAGCAAGATTACTACAGCCGAAATAAACAAGAAACACTTGAAACCCTTATTGCAATGAGCTCACTGGATAACTTACATTGCTCCTTTAAAGACCACGACGCCTCATTCCACTATGATTCACCTGCAGATATCGATCAATTGTCTGATATTTTGAGTCAAAATGCAAACGCAATTATTATTGCGGGCGGTAGTGACTTGAGCTTAGAAATTACTCAGAACTCCAAGCAATTACCCCACATTGTAAACGTTCAAAGAGTGCGTCAATTACAAATAATTGATGACCGAGAGTTCGAACTAGAATTGGGTGCTGCCCTCAGTTATCATTCGGCTTGGGAGAGTTTGATGAAATATTGGCCAACACTAGAATCTTTTTTGCATCGTTTTGGTTCAATGCCCATTCGAAATTGGGCAACAATCGGCGGAAATATTGCCAATGCTTCACCCATTGGTGACATGCCGCCTGTATTGATTGCACTTGAGGCAACATTAAAACTAAGAAAAGGAACAAAAGTTCGAATTGTAAAGTTGGAAGATTACTTTGTGTCTTATAAGCAAACATTGCTTGAGAAGGGTGAGTTTATTCAAAGCGTTATCATCCCTAAACTCTCAAGCGGAGAACAGCTTGTTCTGCACAAAATATCCAAGAGGTTTGAAGATGATATTTCTGCAGTGTGTATGGCAATTAAAGTACGAATGGATGCTGGTCATGCAACAAGGGTGCGTGTTGCCTTTGGTGGTATGGCTGCCACCCCTAAAAGAGCCATTCATCTTGAGAAAACGCTGCTTCAAAATTGGGATGAGACCAACCTCAAAGAGTTGGCATATATTGCATTGAAAAATGATTTTTCTCCTCTGAGCGATGTTCGGGCTTCTGCAAAATATCGCATACAAGTCTCAGCAAATTTGGTGCAAAAAACCATGTTGAATCTTACTGGAGAATTTGTGCCGAACTTATCAGAGGAAGGCTTGATAATATGATCAAGGTCAGCCTTATTGGCAAAGCCATCGCCCATGACAGTGCGCATATGCACGTACAAGGCAGCGCGCCATATATTGACGACATGGCCGTACCGGCTCACACATTGCACATAGCCTTTGCACTAAGCAAGGTTGCTTATGGAAAGATTAATAAGATCGATATTTCTCTCGCGCAAGAATCAAAAGGTGTGCACAGCATAATGCTGGCAGAGGATATAAATCATTTAAGCGTTGGACCAATACGTCACGACGAGCCTTTATTGGCTAAAGATGAAGTTTTGTTTTACGGTCAAGCGTTAGCAGCGGTCATGGCAGACAGTCATGAAAATGCCCGTAAAGCTGCGACACTTATTAAAACAGACGTTACTCAGCTTGATGCCATTGTCACTGTGGAGCAAGCCATGGCACATAACAGTTTTTTGGATAAGCCGCTTGAAATGCATACGGGCAATGCACAAGAGGCGATTAATATAGCAAAGCACAGCATAGCAGGAAGTTTGAGCATTGGTGGTCAAGAGCATTATTATTTAGAATCTCAAATTGCGTTGGTCATACCAACTGAAAACAAAGAATTTGTTGTTCACTCCTCCACTCAAAATCCTACTGAGGTTCAGCACTTGGTTGCACATGTTTTGGATATTCCACAACACTCTGTAGAGGTGATTACGAGACGCATGGGCGGTGGTTTTGGTGGCAAGGAGACTGATTCTTCGCAGTTGGCTTGTATTTGTGCTTTGTTTTCTCAGAAATCGCAGAGACCTGTGAAAGCCAGATTGCCTCGTTCTGAAGACATGTTAATGACAGGTAAGCGACACGATTTTAAGGTTGATTACCGAGTGGGTTTTGACGGTCAAGGCCACATACAAGGCATTGTTATTGATTTTGCTGCCCGCTGTGGATACTCACTGGATTTATCGAAAGCGATTATCTCACGCACTTTATTTCATGCAGACAATGCTTATTATCTACCCAATGCGAGTTTTCGTGGATTTCTATGCAAAACCAACACCGCTTCAAATACAGCTTTTAGAGGGTTTGGCGGCCCACAAGGCATGCTAGCGATTGAAAACATCATTGACGAAATCGCCAATCATCTCTCAATGGATGCTTTTGAAGTAAGAAAAACTAATTTTTACCAAAAACAGACCAATAATGTTACTCCCTATGGGCAAATCGTTACAGATAATATTATTAATGAACTCACAGCAGAATTAGCACTTGATGCCAACTACCTGCAGCGCCGCACAAAGATAGATTTATTTAACAAAGAAAACACTTATCTCAAAAAAGGCATAGCCTTGTCGCCTGTTAAGTTCGGTATTTCTTTTACTACTCAGTTTTTAAATCAAGCAGGCGCTTTAGTCCACGTTTATAAAGACGGTAGTATTTACTTAAACCACGGCGGTACAGAAATGGGTCAAGGCTTGTTTGTCAAAGTTGCACAAGTCGTTGCCAATGAGTTTGGTGTTGAACTTGCCTGTGTTAAAGTTTCCGCAACCAGTACGGCCAAAGTCCCGAATACATCAGCCACAGCTGCATCATCAGGTTCGGATTTAAACGGTATGGCCGCTAAAGAGGCCTGCATGCGAATCAAGAAGAACATGCTTGATTTTGCCACCGGACATTTTAACGTGAATGAAGGCGATATCATTTTTGCAAATGCAAAAGTTCAGCTTGGTAAGAATATCATGACGTTTGTTGAGTTTGTTTCTTTGGCGTACTTAAATAGAGTGGAGTTGTTTAGTAATGGATTTTATAAAACTCCGAAAATTCACTATGACGAGGCCAAAGCAAAAGGTCATCCTTTTTACTATTATTCTTATGGCGCTTGCGTAAGCGAAGTTGTTGTTGATTGTTTGACCGGAGAGTACAAGCTGATAGCCGTTGACATACTGCACGATGTGGGCGCCTCAC
>Ga0302119_10000957_pt1 | contig 13025 bp, 12 predicted proteins | sample AG5_Tmax_MG_FD_203114 | JGI IMG/M metagenome (GOLD analysis project Ga0302119, IMG submission 203114) | Marine microbial communities from Western Arctic Ocean, Canada - AG5_Tmax | ecosystem: Environmental > Aquatic > Marine > Oceanic | place: Canada: Western Arctic Ocean | collected 2017-10-01 | reverse complement strand
CATCTGCATTCCATGCAACCGACTTCAGATTATTATTACTAAACTGCAGATAGTTACCTACTCTGTTGATATCATTATTTTCTTTTGTGTATCTTAGAACAACTCCTTTTTCTCCAACAAGTATGGCAGTTTTTCCACCTGGATGATAATCGGCATCATGGATATTTGTATCGCCGTTCCAAGTAAGATTAATATTTTCTTCCGGCCTATTGGAATCAATAAGTATTATATTGGACTCCATTCCGAAAGCCAAAACATCTTTCCCCATAGGGTCAATAGTGGAATCTAATAGCCCCATATCGGAGTCTCCTAGTTTTACTACTTCTCCTAGTTCTATTGCAGATTCTGCATAAGTAATTGGCAATAATAATAATACTATGATGAAACCCCCAACTCTAGTTGCCGATACTTTCATGCTACTCGGACATGGACTGACTGTTTAGGCCGTTCGATGTACATTGATGGGCAACATTATCCGGCAGCATTGAATAGCAAATTAGTACGCGACCCATTATGGAGAGATTCGACGTTAAGCGTGGATTGGTTAAGCAGATTACGGCAGATGGAGGGTTAGCAGTATTGGCTAAGAAGTATTTTGAAGTCGTGAAAGACAATGGAAACAACTCTTTTTCTGGTTCACATGATATAATGAATTCAATCGAGGCCAATATCGATGAATCCGGGGCATTAGTCGTCAATGTGAAAAATATGCCTCCAAATTTCGAAGATCCAGAGGCAATGAAAATAGCCCAAGATAGTCGCCGTCGTTGGACTCTATTTCTCGATGAAGTAACAGGATATAATTCAAAACAACGTGGGGATAAAGCAAAGGAATGGGGTAAAAAGGCAAATAAGGCAAAATCCGCTATTTCCCAAGCTAGGCATTTTATGAAACTGTCTACAAGTATAACTGATGACACTAGATCTACTGCCGAGTCTCTTATCGCAGAGATTGAAATCGCCCTAGAGAATAATGATAATACAAGGGCGTCAGGGCGCGGCGAAAAATTAAGCAAGTTATTCCAATGATGAGGAGGGAGAATAATGACAAATGCTGATTTACATCCCTCTATAGAAACCCTACGGGAAGAAAAAATCGGCCAGATGTTTGCAAATTGTCAAGAAATTGTAGGTATTGAGCATGTTCGCAACGTTCTTTCAGGCTCCCCTTCCCATTCAGGCAATAATCAGCTAAATGCATACATCGGCTTAGAGCCAAGTGGAAAGGCCCACTTAGGGTGGTTAATTCTTGCAGATGCTATGAAGAATATGATGAACGAAGGTGTAAATGTAACTATCTTACTTGCAGATTGGCATGCGTGGGTCAATGATAAATTCGCGAGAGACATGGATAAAATTTCTCTTGCAGGAGATTATATGTCAGAAGTATTCCGAGTTTTACTTGATCGCCCCAAGGAAGGTACAGGACCAGGGCAATTAAGATTCATTCGCGCATCTGAAATCATGGATAGCGGAAAATACTGGGAAAGAGTCCTCCGATGCTCCAAAAATATGAGTCTCTCTCGAGTACGTAGGACATTTAGCATCATGGGGCGCGCCGAAGACTCTTCCGATCATGATTTATCTGCTTTTTATTATCCTGCATTGCAGGCTGCTGATATATTTGAACTTCAGATAGATATTGCACTTGGAGGTATGGATCAAAGAAAAGCCCACATGTACATGCGAGAGGTAGCAGATAGAAATAAGTGGACTAAAGCAACTTGTATTCATACTCCTATGCTTTCCGGATTAAAAGGCTCTAGTGGTAGAATGGATTCTTTCGACCATAAGATGTCTAAATCAGATCCCAATAATGCTATCCTTATTCATGATACTCCTGAAAGAATAAGGAAAAAAATGCGTAAAGCATTTTTAGAGATAGGCAACCCTTCTTCTGCAGTTTTTGAAATTGCTAAATATGTGATATTACCAAAACTAGGGGAAATAATGGTCACTCCTAAACCTGAATTCGGAACTCCCTCGATTTGGAAAAATATCGAGTCATTTACCGAGGCTGTTTCCAATGGAGAAATACATCCATTTGATGCAAAAATGGCGATTGCAGACGCACTATCGAACATTCTTTCTAAGGTGCACAAATATTTTATTAATGAATCAGAAATCATGTCTGCTATGAATGAGATAACTGGAGCATCTTAGTATTCTCAAAACTCCCTTCTCTTTTCTAATTATAAACAGAGAGATGATAACCTATTGACTATCGGAATAATCGAGGGCAAGTATTATGACTGATGTTGGAATCGATGATATTGCTATTTATTTCCCCAAACTTTACTTTGATATGAAGGACTTTGCAGAATTTCGAGGGGCTGATTTTAATAAATTAAATAAGGGATTGGGACTATCTGCTATGGCTATTCCAGATGCCCATGAAGATACGGCTACTATGGGTGCTAATGCTTGCACCCGCCTAATCGATAGAAATAATATCGATCCATGGCAGATAGGTCGAATATATTTAGGTACAGAATCTGCACTTGATGGTGCCAAACCTACTGCTACTTATATCATGGATATGCTTGAACAACGATATGTTGATGAATTTGGAAAAGATTGCTTCCGCAACTGCGACGTTGTCGACTTGACTTTTGCATGCATCGGTGCTGTTGACGCTATGCATAATACTCTAGATTGGGTGGCCCGAGGAGGAGAAGAAGAAGACCGCATCGGAATTGTTGTTTTTGCTGATAATGCGAAATATGATTTAGGATCCTCTGGAGAATATACTCAAGGCGCAGGAGGAGGAGCCATACTTATCCGGCACAAACCCCGCTTGCTCATAATTCCTGATAATTGGGGTGTTTCAACTATGCCTGTTCATGATTTTTTCAAACCACGTCGCGAAGTCGAAATGAAAACTGTAGTTGCAAATGTTCTTGATTTGGCTGAAGAAGCAGGTGAGCCGAAAAAGGAAGGTTTAGTTGAAAGAATTCTTGCTATACTTCCTAAATCCTCAAAGAAAGATGATATTATGTTTGAGTCTCACACTTTGAAGATACACAAAGATACTCCTGTATTTGATGGCCAGTTTTCTAATCGTTGTTACTCTGAGTCAGTCAAAACTGCGTTCATAGATTTTCGTGCCAAAGCTATTCGAAGTGGACGATATGAACCCGAAAATGATCAAATACTGACAGAACAGTGGAGCCGCATTATTGTTCATTTACCTTATGCTTTCCAGGGGAAGAGGATGTTTCCCGACGTTTTTCGGCATGATAGACGTCATCTTCCTATGTGGGAGAAAATAGTTGCCGAGATAGGAACAGAACCTCTGCCCGAACACTTTGGTAATACTCCCGAAGGCATTGAAGAGTTTGAGAAGGCCAATGATGCCTATAGGAGGTTAATATCAAAGACGAATGAATTCAAAGTATTCTCTGAGATTAGAATCGAAAAGACACAACGCGCTTCAAGCCTAATAGGAAACCAATATACTGGTTCTATTTTTCTTGCCCTAATGTCGTCAATGGAATCTGACTTAAGTGAAGGAGTTGAGATGGAAGGAGAGAGGGTCGGACTTTGCGGCTACGGCAGTGGAGCCAAGGCAAAAATATTCGAAGGCATCGTACAACAAGGATGGAAAGAAATTTCAAATAATTTCAATCTCTTTGAGCGTCTAGATGAACGCACACCTTTGGATAAAGATGTATATGAAAGATTACACCGCGGATCTCAGAAAGATTCTATAGTCAAGCCAAAAGCAGAGTTTGCCTTGATAGGAGTTGGTGGAGAAAATGTCCTTGAAGGGCAGAGAAAATATGCTTGGATACCTTGAGAATACTTAATCCCGAAGGAATGAAAAAGTACTTTCCAATTTTATAAATTATGATATCACGGCTGTATAGCTCTATTGATGACGATACGTTGTACTTCTTGAGTCCCTTCATAAATCTGAGTAATTTTCGCATCGCGGAAAAATCTCTCCACTGGGAAATCAGTTGTGTATCCATAACCTCCTAGTACCTGTACTGCACGTTCTGATACCCACATCGCCGTATCTCCAGCAAATAGTTTGGCCATACTCGCTTCCTTTGTATGCCGTGCCGCTCCTTCTTCATAATGGCGTTGCTTTGACCATGCAGCCTTGTACACCATCATTCTTGCAGCTTCAGTCTGAGTCGCCATATCTGCTAAGTAATTACCAATACTTTGATGATAGGCAATAGGTTTACCAAATGCCTTACGTTCATGGGCATAATTAAGGGCAGTTTCATATGCTCCTTGAGCAATTCCTAGTGCCTGTGCAGCAATGCCAATGCGAGAATTATCAAGTGCATTCATCGCTATAGGAAATCCTCTACCGGCTTCTTTTAACATATTCTCAACCGGAACTTTACAATCATCAAGTAGCAATACGCATGTATCGGAAGATCTAATGCCAAGTTTCTCTTCCTTTTTTCCAACTCTAAACCCTTCCATGCTGGAATCAACTATGAAAGCCGTTGTCCCTCCATGCTTCTTCACTTCATATTCAGGATGATCAACATCTTTGGCAAATAGTACATAAATGTCGGCACTATTCCCATTTGTTACCCACGTCTTTTCCCCATTTAAGATATAATGAGTACCAGCATCATTTATTTTAGCCCGGCAACTCATCGCCGCAGCATCCGTGCCTGCACCAGCTTCAGAAAGTGAATAAGCACCAATTTCTCCCTTTGCCAATCGTGTCAGATACTCTTTCTTTTGGACTTCATTACCATGCAATGCTATTGTTTTTGCACACAATCCAACATGCACACAAAACATAACTGAAAATGATGGATCCACGCGTGCAAGCTCCTCTACAATTATCGCTTCGCATATGTCATCAACTGGATTTCCGCCATATTTTTCTGGAATGGTAACTCCTTGTAAGCCAGATTCACAGAATGATTTCCATTCTTCAAGAGGGGGCGTGGCCGTACGGTCCCTGTCCAGGCATGTTGGCGCTAAAACTTGCTCAGCAAAGCCTCTAACCATTTCTCGAATCATACTCTGTTCTTCTGTTTCCATGAAATTCATACTTTACTCGTTATGGCCGAGAAGGAACTCTTTCATAATCCCTTTCTGTTCAATATCACGGATTGTCTGCGAATAATTAAAAGGTCGGGTATTGGCGCCGGCCAACGAAAGCAACATGCCTGACGGGGATTTTTTCGAATTTAGCATCGCCCACGACCGCCGATACAGTCTTGAACATCTATGGCTCAAAGTTTTAGATGATAAGAAAGAAGATGAATTAAATGTCAAGATTGGCATTAGTGAATTCATAAGGGCAGATTGTGGGGACATTGTAAGAATAGTGCTTGCAAAACCAGAAGATGATAGTGAATTCAAAACAGATTCTGATGACGATGATTCTGTAGTTGATGATGATGCTGACACGAACCCTCTGACTAGTGGTGATGAATTAGGCGTAGATGATTTAATGATTACAGTAAGAACAAATACTGAGAGATTACTAATTAATGCCCCATTCCCTTGTAAAATAGTTGAATTGAATGGGGATGTCGAAGATAGCCCCGATTTAGTCAATGACGATGCATATGGCGACGGTTGGTGCCTCATTGTTAGGCCACATGAGTATGATAATGATATGTATTTAGATTTAAATGAGTACATCCAATATCTCAATGAATTATAGTCAAGGCCACGACAGTGATGGCCAATCTTCTGGATCAGAATCTTCCCAGTCTATTTCATCGAGTAATTGCAAAACTTCTTCTTCCTCGCCAATATTTCCTTCTATTTGTTTTCTGTGCAACCATCCTTTTAGTTTCCCAAGTCTAAAACCTGGTACTAAGCCAGTATTATTTACAAGAATATTACCATTTACTAGTGGTTTATTTCCTGCTTTCAAGGGTTCTAATTTCTCAATACTGGACATCAACTCACTCGTATCTATGCCCATACCTTCTAGATATTTGAAAAGGCAGCTAATATGGTCTTCTGATAGATACGCCCTAAACCTCCTTAGTTCAGATTTATCAATCCTCGGCATTCTTTGCCCATTATTATGTAAGAATTGAATCATAATCATATTTTTATTTGATATCTTTAAATCACCCCTTAATATCTGAGATAATTCTATTTTTTCATTTACATAATTTCTAGATATTAATGCTAAATTAACTCGATAGTCATCAGATAATTCAACATCCAAGTCAATTTCTAAACTAGGAAAAATCTTCTTTAGTACTCCAAATTTATTCATCATCGATAGTATTTCCATCCTCTTATCTAATTCTAATATTTTCCTAAATTCAGATTCTATGCGTTCTCTAGATACTTTATCTAACATATCTAAATTTTCTATTAGTGCATTTCCTAATTCGTCATCAAAATGCAATATTCTACCATCTTTCAGGCCTACAAATCTAAATGCACGCATAATCCTTAGACCATCTTCCTGAAGCCTATTTTGTGCATTTCCTACACATCTTAAGATATTCTCCTCTAAGTCTTCTTTCCCTCCATACTTATCTATTATATTCCACTTATCATCTATGGCCATCGCATTGATGGTGAAATCTCTTCTGGATAAATCCGCATATATGTCGTCACCAAATTCAACACTATCTGGTCTTCTTCCATCACTATATCTTCCCTCACTTCTCAAAGTAGTTACTTCCCATTCTTGTGAGTATTGATTTGAATCATCTTCCAATCTGACAATTACTGTCCCAAACTTTTCTCCAATCATAATTGAATTAGGAAAAATTTCTAAAATTTCATTGGGCTTAAGATTTGTTGCAATATCTATATCTTCTAATTCAGGTATATCTAGAATGCGATCTCTGATCCAACCCCCTACAATCCACGCCTTCCCTTTTTCTCTTATTATGTCTAGGACCATTTTAGTACCAGCATCCAAATCAGAATCCGATATGCCAATGGCTGTATCCATACTAGTTCCTAGTGCTCCTCTATCATCATTTCTTCGGTAGACAGGTATATCCAAAGAACACTCTTGCCACCATATATGGATGTCAAACTCATACCTTTAGAATTATTACGACCTCATGAGGAAATAATAGCTAAGAAAGTCGATCAATTAGAAAAAATGACAATTAGGTGGAATGCATATGTGTTGCCATTAGTTATTGACAGAGTTTCGGGAACAATACTTGATGGGCACCATAGATACAATGTAGCTAAAAGACTCGATTTACAGTGCCTTCCCTGTGTGATGGTTGATTATCTTCAAGATGATTCGATAGAACTTGACATCTGGCCCAATTCCGATCTTAAATCATTAACTAAATCAGAAGTGATAGAGGCGGGACTTTCAGGTAATTTATTTGCTCCAAAAACTAGCAGACACAGATTGCCTGATCATCTGCCCCCTATATCTATGCCTTTATCTAGACTCATGTTACCTGCAGTCAGTTAATCTTGTAAATCTTTTAATAATTGTTTTGATATAGTAGATAGTAGTTTATTATCAGATTCCGATACTTTCTTGATACTCTCGAGCGTATCCTGATCTATGTTTCTTCCAATCAAATCTTCAATTATTCTTGCTACTACTACTTCTCCTCTCCTCGATTCTTGAATAATCTGATTTCTTATTGATGATGCTAAATCTGTTTGATCCTTTCTCAGGATTCTAGTTAAGAATAAGTCACTCGATTTGTTTTTAATATGATTTCCAAAATTTGGTATTTTCCACCATGCTATTTCCTTTAATGCCTTTACAAATGAATTAATGAATTCTATATCTTCCTCTTCACTCCATTTTAGAATCATTTCTCTTATGTTTACGGATTCCCAGGAGGTTTTTACCAATATTGAAACTGCTATGTTACGTCCAATATTAGTTGAATCTCTGACTATGTTAATTAAATACTCATCAAAAACTCTATGCTCATTCATCTCAATATTGTCTCTGATAATTATTAATCCGGCATTTCTCACAGAATATGCCGTATCTTCTAATGCATTAATGACCAAAGATTCGTTTATATTCTCCATTTTAGATAATCTAACAACTGCACTTTTTCTTATTGCTTTATGTTCTGAATCCATTCCACTGGTAATTATGTCGATAACTTCATTGCCTCCAACGCTTAGTCTCGATTCCCAGCCCGATAGTCTGACTGAGATATCTTCATCCTGACACAAATACTCGAGTATGCTGTCTCTACCTTCATTTATTCTATTAGCAAGCTTAGATGCCAATACGCGCTGCTCATTATATGTTGAATTAGATAGTTTCTCTACTACCTTAATATCATCTCGTCCCAGCCACTTTACTGCTGCCTGCATCGCCTTTTCTCTAAACCATGGATCCCCGTCTTCCAGTAAAGGAGTGAAACTCTCTAAATTATCTGAATCGTTAATTTCAAACAATTTCCTAACAGCCCGCCTTCTTTGCCGCTCATCTTTATGATTAAGGCGTAATGCTGCAGGGTGTTTCACATTACTTCTAGTTGCATCTATGACAAGAATACTTCTACTGATTAATCAGGGGATTAAATCCTCATGCCCTCCATTATTGGAATAATCCTCACTTGCCAGTGATCCCGGGCTTGATATATCTAAAGTTTCTAAACCTGTTAATAAAGGCCATAATGGGCCCAACCATTCTATTTCAGACATTAATAACTCCATTACTGGGTGTTCAATAAAATCTTCTTCAGAGGAATATTCATCAAGAATCGGTATATCTAATGGTAGATCTCTTAGCGCCCAAATTAAATTGTCTATTCGTTCTAACGACTCTTCTTCTATTTCTATCACTTCAAGGATTATTTTTAACGCACTCTCCATATGTTCTGCAAGATTTCTTGGATCTAGTGGATTCTTTTCTAATTCTTTCAAATCCATTGGCCCAAATACAACTCCCCCCAAATCAGTATCCATCCATTCATCATTCTGTTTTTCCTTTTTTATCAATCTTTGATGGATACTACTCCCTAATGGGCCTAAAATAAATCCTCCTTCTATCACATGATATTCTACTTCTTCCGGAATATCTTTGACAAATCCCGTTATTAGAATCCTATCAAATTTTCCTCCATCATCTATCTTCATCAATTCTTCTATTAGCCTTATTTCTATAGCGCCCTCTGCATCATAATCTCTAATTTTACTTTTTGTATATATTCGTACTTCATCATGCGGCTCGATTATTGTGATACTGCCTTCTTTTCCAATTATCTGATCTATAAGTGCTGCTAAGTATCCTCCTTTTGACCCCATCAAGAGAATATTCTGCCCTCTTCTCAGTTCTAAATGATACAACATAGTAACTATCATATGTGGTGCAGATATTGTTTTTGTTGCACCCATATCAGTCTCAAAGAATGGAACTGGCCTATCATCCCAAAATTGTTCCAGTTCATACTTGGTAAAATACGAAAGATTCACAGTTTCCATAGCCCTAATTATGTCATTCCCAATGGATATCCCAGATTTTTCTAATCTTGCTAACAGGTCTGTCATCGAACTCATCTTATTCCTCTATTATTGCCGTTATAATGCAGAGGTTTTGAATACATTGCTCTCCTGCTCTCACTTAGGGTCCGTGGTCTAGGGGTTATGACGTTGCTCTTACAAAGCGAAGATCGCAGGTTCAATTCCTGCCGGACCCACCATTTTTAGTTTCCTTTTTTGCCAATTTTAATGCGATGTAATAAATTTAGCATTATTTTAGATAATGAAAAGGTCAATAGTACAATCCTAATCCAAGGCACGTGGTTGAACAGACTGCTGCTCTCGCTGCCCGCCTCTCCAGACGTCTAAAAAAGAGACAATGGACTATATCTACTGCTGAATCATGCACTGGTGGATTAATAGCATCTTTACTAACTGACATGTCTGGCGCTAGTACTTGGTATAACCAAGGTTGGATAGTCTATTCCAATGAGTCAAAAACAAAGCAATTAGGCGTTAATGTATCTTATTTTGAAGATGGTAATGTCGGTGCGGTTTCGCACGAAGTCGCAATTCAATTAGCACGCGGGGCCCAATATAAGTCCAATTCCGATATGGCAATTGCCATAACTGGAATTGCTGGACCAAGTGGGGCCTCTGAAGATAAGGAAGTAGGAAGAGTCCATGTTGCAATATCTGCAAGGGATTATTACTTAGTTAGGAGAATGGATTTTGGCGAAAATGATAGACTTGATAATAAAAGATCCTTTGCTGCTTTTGCCTTACGTTTAGCCCTTGAGGCAATTGATAGAATAGAAGATAAAGAGACCAGGCTGGAGGAAAAAACATCCAAGACTAAAGTACCTAATGATAAGAAGATTGAAATCGATATTTCTACTTTAGATTCCTTATCAGAAGAATGGGAGGGCAAACTATCTTGGCAATCAGATAAAAAAACTGTAGTCCAAGATATTTCTAAGATAGACCTCGCATCTTCAACAGATTGGGGCCATGAAAGTAATTAATTTACATTTTATATCGATATCATCATGAGCGTCCCTACCTGTGAGTAAAGCATGGTTTCCGAAAACTGGGTGGACAGATACCGAATGCTCAGTGCCGCAGGATTGATTGTACAGGCCAGCGCTAAGGATAGACTAGAGGCTCTATCTAGCGTTTTGCCATTAATCGAATCTGCCCATTCTTCTGGGGCGATGCTTCTTGATGCAAATACTGTTGAAGATTTACTTTCTCTAGTTCCAAATAATGTAATATCAAATGATAATAAGCTACAAAAGAAAAAATCACAGACCACTCTTGCTGAACCAGATAATCCGTCACCACATGGGAGAATTATTGCTGCGCCACAACCCAAATTAGAAATCGCACCCAGGTCACACGGTTTACCTCATTATAGCATAGATGACTTTCCGATGGAGGCTAGAGATGTTGATGCAGAAATAGAAGTGCACTTTGATATTACGGGTAAATCTGTGACAGAAGGTACTCTGTCAGACATTAGAAATTGTTTTAGTAGCCGCCTCAAGCAAATACGCAACCTTATGATATCTGGAAAGGTACTCCCTAGGAAACCAATATCCAATTCGGAAGCTTGGAGGAATAGGCAACGCCACTCATCTAGTGATTATGAGACTACATTGGTCGGATTGGTAGGGGAAACTCGCTGGTCTCGAAAGGGCAATTTAGGTTTCAATATTGAAGATGAAACTGGAAAAATAAGATGCTCACTCAAGACCCCTTCAAATGCATCTTACCTTCATGCATCAATGGACGGCTTGATGGATGATGAAGTAATAGGCATAAGTGGTCATTTCATAGGTGACCGTGATCCAATATTCTTAGCACAAGACATACATCATCCTCCTCTGGAGAATCATGCAAAAAATCCTTCTGGAGAAGATAGAGCAGTTTCTGCTGCATTTTTATCTGATATACATTTAGGTAGTAAAACATTCTTAGCACCTCAATGGGATAAAATGATCACTTGGTTCAATACTGATCCTTTGGCACGTACTGTGAAATATTTTGTATTAAGTGGAGATGGTGTTGATGGAGTTGGAATATACCCTGGCCAAGATAGGCACTTAGCCATCAAAGATTTATATAAGCAATATTCCGAATTAGCACGGCTTTTAGAAGGCATACCAGATTGGGTCGATGTCATCATACTTCCGGGTAATCATGATGCTGTAAGGCCAGCCGAACCTCAACCCTCTCTTGACCCAGAAATCCAACAAGATTATTCGGATACGCTATTTGTAGGAAATCCTTGTGATTTTAGTTTACATGGAGTTAGGATACTATCTTATCATGGTAAAAGTATAGATGATTTTGTCGCAACACTGAGATCCGTCTCATACTCGAAACCTGAGATGGCAATGAGGGCAATGTTGGAAAGACGTCATTTAGCACCGTCTTGGGGTAACAAGACTCCACTTTCTCCAGAGCCAGAAGATAATATGGTAATACGCGAAATCCCTGATATTTTTGTTACTGGACATGTCCATGGCCACTATGTTGATAATTACAAAGGAGTCAAACTCATCCATAGCTCAACTTGGCAAAATCAAACTGATTTCCAGAGAATGCTGGGATTCCAACCCAAACCTTGTATTTTATCAGTAGTTAATTTACATACATTCGCCGAAGCTTCAATACCCTTTGTATGATTATTTTAAGTTTTCTCCATCAAAGATATACGGCCAAATATCTCGTAAATCTTGCCCATTTATTATAGGCACTCCTGCTTCTTCAAACGCATTAACCGCTCTTTCTCTCGCAGGATTAAATCCTATGAAACTAGATTTATCAATTTTCATCGATAAATCCGTGCTAGAGTCGCCAACTGAGACTACATTCTCCGATTGTAAATTATTTATTGCAATCAACTTCTCAACCATCAGACCTTTGTTATGAGAATATACTCTAGTAGGTGCTCCTTTCACTAAATAACCATTTTGATCCCATTCAAAGCCATTTGCTACCCAATCATCTACTTTCAGCATATTTGCAATAGCCCCTATCAGTAGGTCAACACCTGAAGACACAATTGCAACAAAAACACCTCTGGACTGAAGTTCTGCAATGACCTCTCTTGCACCAGTCATGAGTTTTACTCCAGAATAACACCTCATTAAGTCATCCTTGTGAATTTCTGGTTGTACCTTTTTCCATTCATTTACATCATGATTCACAAATTCTTCTTCTGTTATTTCTTTGTTTAGGAAACGTTCTAACATTTCTTCATTTCTAGTCCCAAAATACTCATGTATTGCCCACCATGAAGATATATTGTCTATTAAAACACCATCACAATCGAATACTACTGCGTCTATTGGCATATCAGTTCTGGCCATCCGAACGTTTGCTACCTAATGAACAATAGGTGATTTGATGTCTCATAATCTCTTCGCCCATTTATGGCGGTCGAGGGCGGAGATATCAAGGCCATCAAAATACAACTTCTCTTTTTCGGGCCGCTGGCAGATTCATTGGGGCACAGGAATATCGAGGTAGTACTAGAAGAAGGCGCCACAGTCCTTCATTTGATACATAGATTTCAATTATTAGATGCACTAAATTCAGGCTTAAAAATTGCCATAAATGGTGAAATTTGTGAA
>Ga0302119_10000956_pt1 | contig 13035 bp, 9 predicted proteins | sample AG5_Tmax_MG_FD_203114 | JGI IMG/M metagenome (GOLD analysis project Ga0302119, IMG submission 203114) | Marine microbial communities from Western Arctic Ocean, Canada - AG5_Tmax | ecosystem: Environmental > Aquatic > Marine > Oceanic | place: Canada: Western Arctic Ocean | collected 2017-10-01 | reverse complement strand
AAATATATTTTGAGCAAGGTATGAAATTGGAATCAATGGATTACTTGGAAAAGGGAGCTGAAATTATCCAAATACCCAATGAAAAAGGACAAATTTATTATCGCATTGCTTCATTGTCATTTGAGGACAAAGATTACAATCGGGCGATTTCTGCATATAAACAGGTGATTAAAAATTCCCAATCAAAGAAACAAATTCAGGAAGGCCATTTAAAAACAGTACAAATCTATCGCTTGAAAGGTGATTATGCTCTTGCCGGGAATACGATAAAAAATATGCTATTAAATGAAGATTATAAATCAATATTTTCAAGCCTTGAATTGGAATTGGCCAAATTATATCAACAACAAAATATGTTGCCAGAATCGATTAATAGATTAGAGTCCATTGTGCAGGATTATCCGAAGAGTGAGGCCTCTGCAGAAGCATTTTATTTGTTAGGTAATTATTCCATCTCTCAAGATTGGAATTTAGATGCTGCTTTAAAATATTTTAAATCAGTGGAAAGGGAAAATAGGAAATCCCTTTATCGCCAACCAGCTCAAATGCGGATAAAGGAGATTGCTGCCTATACAGAATCCAAACTGGCTTTTATCACTTGGAAAAGCCGAATTATTGTTTCAGATACAATTGCTGATTTTCGTTTTTCTGCGATAGAACAAAATGAATTGTCCAAAATTCTTTATAGTTTGAATGAATTAGAATCATTTCATTTTAATAGAAGCGATTCTGGTTTAGTCTATTTGGATTTATTAATACAATTTGCAGATCAATCGAAATTATTTCCAAAAGCGTTATATGCAAAATCAATCGTTTTAGATGCTCAAGGCGATTCAGTTGGTACAGCAGAAATAAAACAGCGTATTATAAACGAATTTCCAAAGACTGATTATGCTTTGGCAATTATTAATGCGGATGATACCTACAACCCACTTATAACCACTTCTGATAAACAATTGGTAAGTGCGGAAAAAACATGGTTAACTAATCCTGCTTTAGCATTGGACAGTTATAGAGAAATTATTTCTGAAGATACTGTTTCTGAATCCAGTGTAAAGGCTGCCTATTTTTTGGCTTATCAATATGATTATTATTTAGTACAGCCAGACAGTGCAATGAAATATTACGATTGGATTTTGAAATATCATGGAGAATCAGATCAAGCACTTCCTTCTGAAAAACGTTTTGTATTTTTAAATAAAATTCTCGCAGATACGACAGCTTTAGATGATAATTGAGCGTGCACGAATAAAGTCAAATCGACAATTGGCACATCAAATATGGGAAATGCAATTTGAGGCGCCAAACATTGCCCGTGAATATATGGGGTCAGGTCAGTTTATTAATATTTTGACTGTGGATGACTGGAATCATCCTTTACGACGTCCAATGAGTATTGCATCTTCTGAAGACGGCTGCGTTTCAATCATTTACAAAATTTTTGGAAATATGACCCGGGAATTAACTCAAAAGAAATCTGGCGAAACATTAGAATTATTGGGACCATTAGGCAATATATTTTCCAAATGGGATAATGGTTCATATCCGATTTTAATTGGAGGCGGTGTTGGGTTGGCACCTATTTTAAATTTGAAACAGGCGTGCGATAATAATAAAATTGTATATACAATGATTATAGGCGCAAGATCCGGAAATGAACATTTCATCAAACATGACCCTGGAAAAAATATTTATCTCACTACCGATGATGGTTCGATGGGTGAAGAAGGGACAGTGATGGTGCCATTGGAACGATTAGTGAAAATTAATAAAAATGCATTTATATTTGCCTGTGGACCTGTGACCATGTTACGTGCTGTAAAGGAATTTGCAGTCAATAATGATATTCAAGCACAGTTATCGGTTGAGAGCTATATGGGTTGCGGTATTGGGTTTTGTCAGGGGTGTGTGATTGAACGGAATATTTCTAGAATTCAAAGCCATAGCTATCATGAGAAATATTCATTAGTATGTATAGATGGACCCATCTATAATGCAACGGAAATCAACTTTGGCTAACCTGACCATACACATCGGGAATACATCATTTGAAAATCCAATCTGGGTGGCTTCAGGTACATTTGGCTATGGGACGGAAGCGCCGGAATTGGTAGATGTGAACCAATTGGGTGCGATTGTCACAAAATCAATTACCCGACAGCCGCGTGAAGGTAACCCACCTCCTCGAATTGTTGAAACGGCGTCGGGCATGATTAATTCAATTGGACTTGCCAACATTGGTGTTGAAAAATATATAAAGGATTTACTGCACATTTATGAAGGACTTTCCACTAAAATAATTATGAATATCGCAGGGACAGATATTCGGGAATATGTAGAAATAATGGAAATGGTGGAATCTGTATCATCTGTTATAGCGGGGTATGAAATAAATATTTCCTGTCCAAATGTAAAAAAAGGTGGAATGGAGTTCGGTGTTGATTGCGAAATGACAGCTAAATTGACCGAAACCTTACGAGGGATCACCGAACGATTGATAATAATGAAACTAAGTCCAAATGTATCAGATATTGTCTCGATTGGGATGAGCGCAGAAAATGCTGGTGCAGACGCCGTTTCAGCGATAAATACGGTGGTTGGGATGAGTATTAATGCTAAAACGGGTATGAGTGATATTTTTACGACTTACGGCGGTTTATCAGGGCCAGCCATCAAACCGATAGGGCTGGCTGCTGTTCATAAACTGTATCAACAACTGTCTATCCCAATTATTGGAATTGGAGGGATAGTGTCCGGGGAGGATGCGGTAGAATATATGTTAGCCGGCGCCACGGCAGTTCAAGTGGGTACAGCCAATTTCAGGGATCCCGGTATTTCAGAAAACACCATTGATTCTCTCAAGAATATTTTAAATGAATCCAACCGAAATGTAGCGGCAGATTTAATTGGGTCGGTTCAAACCCATTCATAATTCATGGTAAAAATAATAGTTTTAATCATTTATTTTACCTTGATAAGCGGATGCGCCAATTCCCCCCGGTATCGCACAGGACCTGTTAAATCCCGAACGACTAAGCAAAAACCACCGGCCTTGAAAACAGTATCAAAGGGAAATTATAGGAGAGTAATAACGGGAGTCAGTTCATTTTATGCAGAAGACTTCCATGGGAAATTGACCGCGAATGGAGAGATTTATGATATGTATGGCCTTACGGCAGCCCATAAAACTCTTCCTTTGAATACCATTGTCCGTGTGACGAACTTAGATAACAATAAATCTCTTATTTTGCGGATTAATGATCGGGGGCCCTATGTGAAAGGTCGCATATTAGATTGTTCTTATGGTGCTGCGAAAAAGTTGGGATTTATTAATAATGGAACGACAAAGGTCAAAATTGAGGTTATCGAACTCGGTGATAATAAATATATGAAACATCGAGACTGATCTGACTTTTTATGCTTGCGAGTATAAAACTATCTATATTGAAATAATTAGAAAAACATAATGTCAAAATACATAATCACAGTCAATCCCCATGGAGGCACTAAAAAAGGGTTAGCCATTCTTGAAAAGGTGTTGCCAGTTTTTGAATCAACCAATGATACCGTAAAAATAGTAGAAACTGAATATGCGGGACATGCACGGGATTTAGCCAGGGAATTGGATTATGATAGTTATGATGGGTTTTGCTGTATCGGAGGAGACGGCACCATGCACGAGGTAATTAATGGAATGATGACCCGTACAGATGGCCGGAAGTTACCCATCGGATTGATTACAGGGGGAACGGGGAATTCATTTATGCATGATATGGATTGTCTGGATCCGGTGAAGGCTGCAAAGCGAATTGTTACTGGCCGCCGAAGATTAATTGATATTTTTCGATGTGAAGCTGATGGGACAATCTATTATGGTTTCAATATTGTAGGATGGGGAATTCCCACCGACGCAAATAACCTGGCAGAAAAATTACGATGGATGGGCGGACAACGTTATAATGTAGCGGCGATCATTGAAGTCATCCGTCATCGAATGCGATTTGCCCGAATTGAAATTGATGGAAATATTATAGGGGCTGATTTTGGCTTTGTAATTGGGTGTAACACAATACATACGGGGAAAGGGATGCAGATGGCTCCATTGGCGCGGTTGGATGACGGATTAATTGACCTCATTATCGTACGGAAAGTAGGCCGGATGAAATTATTACGCTTATTCCCGAAACTATTTAGCGGGAAGCACATTGGTGATCCGGCAGTAGATTACCGCCAAGTGAGTGAATTTTCTATCAAACCGGATGATCGTAATACATTAAATATTGATGGTGAAATGCTTGGAAGTACACCCATTAGGGTAACAATGATGCCAAAAGAAATAGAAGTATTAGTTTGAACATGAAAAGTACTTTCTGGACACGCCTTCCCGTCATTATCATCGGGATTCCTTTAATTACTTACCTGTTGATGACTGGCGGTATTATTTTTGCAGGTTTTGTCAGTTTGGTTATATTTCTTTGCCTTTACGAATTTTATGGATTTAAACAAAAAATAGGCGTCCGACCAAATATCGTAATTGGTATGCTCATGGCCTTAACGATTTGCTTTTTTTATATCCAATTTCCACTTCCCCATCTCACCAATACGATTGCAGGGATTACCATGTTGGTTGTTCTGGCATTGTTGATGGAAATATTTAGTGGAAAATCTCGCCCTCTTGAAAATATAACCACAACTTTTGCCGGCGTCATATACATCGCTGGACTCCTGGGAACCATGATTGCCTTAAGAAATTGGGATTCACTGAACGGTGCTCGGTTTACAATGGCCATGATATTCACCGTATGGATATGTGATTCTTGTGCCTATATATTTGGAATCCTTTGGGGAAAGAAAAAGTTGATTGAGCGCATTAGTCCTAAAAAAACGATCGTTGGATTTGTTGGCGGGGTCGTCGGATCATTTACTTCATTTTATTTAATGAATTTGTATGGGTTCATTCAGTATGAATTGAATTTACCCAGTATATTGATTCTCACCTTTATCGTGGGTGTATGCGGTCAGTTGGGTGATTTTGTTGAATCCATGTTCAAACGGGATGCCGGCGTAAAGGATTCGGGAAAATTATTATTAGGGCACGGTGGCGTTTTAGATCGATTTGACTCATTAATCTTTACAAGCCCACTTATTTTTATATTTGTTTCATATTTATAAATTATTTGGTGAACAATGCTTCCAAATCAGAATATGGAAATGTACATTTGCAGGCAACTTTTCAGCAACTAATTATCAAAACATCCTGGTCGGTTTATAGTATCAATTAATTCATAGAGTTACGCACTTAAAGGAAAATCATAAATGAATTCGATATTAAAAGAGTTGGGGATAAATAATGTGAATTATGGTGCCTGTTCTGGTACCAAAAAATGGTCTTCATCTCAAGATGGCGGCCTTCTGGAATCTATTAATCCTTCCACTGGCGAAGTGATTGCAAGTATATATCAAGCCACAGAAAATGATTATGAACAAATTGTCAAGGAATCGGTGGCAGCTTTTAATGAATTTCGAAAAGTACCGGCACCCATTAGAGGACAACTTGTGCGCAAAATGGGAGATGCCCTTCGGGAAAAGAAGGATGTGTTGGGTAGCTTGGTTGCCATGGAGATGGGTAAAATTAAAATGGAAGGTGATGGTGAAGTTCAGGAAATGATTGATATAGCAGATTTTGCTGTGGGCCAATCTCGCATGCTGTATGGTAAAACTATGCATTCAGAACGTCCGGATCATCGAATGTATGAGCAATGGCATCCCTTAGGTGCAATTGGCGTTATTTCTGCATTTAATTTTCCCGTAGCCGTTTGGGCATGGAATGCATTTATTGCAGCGATTTGCGGGGACACGACTATTTGGAAACCGTCTTCAACCGCGCCATTATGTGCCATTGCTGTGCAAAATATTTGCAATACGGTCATGGAGAAAAATGGGTATTCTGGAATTTTTTCAACTGTAATCGGCCGCGGATCAATCGTAGGCGAAAAAATGTTACATGATGGTCGTTTACCTCTGATTTCCTTCACGGGTTCGACCGCCATGGGCCGCCATGTGAGTTCGGTCGTTTCCACCCGTTTTGGGAAAACCATATTAGAATTAGGGGGAAATAATGCAATCATCATTGATGAAACAGCAAATTTAGATTTGGCTATTCCGGCTGTGGCTTTTGGCGCAGTAGGCACAGCAGGTCAGCGTTGTACTTCCACAAGGCGAGTTCTTATTCAGAAAAATATTCAAGAGGATTTTATAAACCAATTGCTCAACGCCTATAAACAAGTGAGAATCGGTGATCCTCTCGATAATGGTACGTTGATGGGTCCATTGATTAATGGAAAGGCTGTCACTGAATATATGAATGCTATTGAAGCAGTAAAGGATGCCGGGGGAGTAGTGTTGTGCGGCGGTACCCAATTAGAGGGAAAAGGGCATTATGTGACGCCAGCAATTGTAGAAGCAAAAAATGATTGGAAAATCGTTCAAAAAGAAACATTTGCTCCCATACTGTATGTCATTCCATTTAATACCATCGAAGAAGCAGTGGAATTGCATAATGATGTTCCTCAAGGACTTTCTTCATCCATGTTTACCTCTAATGTTAGTCATGCGGAATATTTCTTATCTCATCGAGGTAGTGATTGTGGAATCGCCAATATTAATATCGGCACATCCGGTGCAGAAATTGGTGGTGCATTTGGTGGAGAAAAAGAAACGGGCGGTGGCCGGGAATCCGGTTCCGATGCGTGGAAACAATATATGAGAAGACAGACTAATACTTTGAACTGGAGTTCAGAGCTTCCATTGGCCCAAGGAATAAGTTTTGATTTAAGTGAATAATCTATCACCAATAATAACAACGAATAGAGATTAATTAATGTCAAATATTTCAGCAGTAAATGTAAAAGAAAATATCGGTCAATACATGTTAGCCGATGGAATGGATTATGTCATTGACTTGAATAAAAGTCACGGATCATGGTTAGCGGATGGCCGCGATGGAAAGGAATACTTGGATCTATTTTCCATGTTCGCATCGATGTCGGTTGGATATAATCACCCTTATCTCATTAAGAATAAAGATCGGCTTATGAATGCAGCCATGAATAAACCAACTAATTCAGATATTTATTCATTAGAAATGGCCGAATTTGTGGACACCATGGGACGGTTAGCGCAACCAGATTATTTACCATATGCATTTTATATTGAAGGGGGAGGATTGGCTGTAGAAAATGCGCTCAAAGCGGCATTCGACTGGAAAGTGCGTAAAAATTTAGCAAATGGTAAAAGCGAAGGCGGATCAAAAATTCTTCATTTTAAAGAATGTTTTCATGGTAGAACCGGATACACCCTTAGTCTTACTGATTCTCCTGATAAACGTAAAACGGAATATTTCCCGAAGTTTGATTGGCCGCGGATTCATAATCCAAAATTATCATTTCCTTTAACTGATATGGTCATAATCGATGTTAAAAGGGAAGAGATAAAGGCAATCGAGGAAATAAAATCGGCGATAAAACAATTTCCTGATGAAATTGCAGGATTGATTATTGAACCCATTCAAGGCGAGGGTGGAGATAATCATTTTCGTGAATCCTTTTTCAGAAAACTAAGAAAATTGGCAGATGAACATGAATTTTTACTCATTTATGATGAAGTCCAAACGGGGGTTGGCATTACAGGAAAAATGTGGGCTCACCAGCATTATGGTAAAGATTGTCGTCCAGATATCATCAGTTTTGGTAAAAAGACCCAGGTATGCGGTATGTTTGCTGGTGCCAGGCTGGATGATGTAGACGGACATGTTTTTAAAGAATCCAGCAGGATTAATTCAACATGGGGAGGAAACCTGGTTGATATGGTTCGATTCACCTTGTATTTGGAAATTATAGAACAGGAAAATCTCATCGACAAGGTGATGGAAAATGGTGCCTATTTAAGACAGGGATTAGAATCACTCCAAGCCAATCATAATGCCATTGTATCTAATGCACGTAACCGCGGGTTGTTTGGTGCCTTTGATTTGCCAAGCACCAATGAAAGAGATAAAATGCTTGGTTTAATCGCTGAAGAAGGTGCAATGATGCTCGGATGTGGATATACATCAATAAGGTTTCGTCCACATCTAAATATTTCTAAATCAGAAATAGATCAGGGACTTGCTATGATTAATCGTGCATTGTCTCGATAATTAGACTTATGCCAGAAATTGGTGTTCTATACATTGTCTCAACTCCAATTGGTAACTTAGAGGATATTACCCTTCGAGCGTTGCGTATTTTAAAAGAAATTTCTCTCATTGCTGCAGAGGATACAAGACTAACGAGAAAATTACTGACTCATTATAACATTTCAACGCCAACAGTCAGCTATTATGAACATAACAGGTTTGCAAGAATTCCAAAAATAATTGATCATTTAAATACAGGAAAAGACGTAGCTGTCGTTACAGATGCGGGTACCCCTGGAATTAGCGATCCCGCATACAAATTAATCCGCGCTGCTATTGAAATCGGAAGCAGGATAGAAGCCATCCCAGGTCCCTCCGCATCTATCACTGCGCTTACCGCTTCAGGATTACCTACAGATCGTTTTATATTTGAAGGCTTCTTACCCCGTAAAAAAGGCAGAAAAGCTAAATTGACCCGATTAAGCGCCATTGAGGCTACGGTTATATTTTATGAAAGCCCAAAGCGAATTGTTCGGACTTTGAAAGATATTTTGGAATTTATGGGTGACCGTCCGGCAGTAATTGGACGAGAATTGACGAAGTTGCATGAAGAAATGATTCGAGGAAATGTATCAAAATTACTATCCCATTTTACACAAAAAACACCCCGAGGTGAATTTGTGATTATGATTGGAAAGGATGATCCCAATGTCTATTTCTAAAGGGATATTTATTTCTTTTGAAGGAATTGATGGTTGTGGAAAAAGTACACAAGTCAAATTACTTATGGATGCCATGAACCAATCTGGACAAAAAACAATATTGGTCAGAGAACCTGGAGGCACGACCATTTCTGAAGAAATTCGCGATATATTGCTCCATCGCCATTTAGAAGATATTTGTGACCGAACGGAAGCACTGCTTATGACTGGGAGTCGTGCTCAATTGACGCATGAGGTCATCCAGCCCAATTTAACTGCTGGCATAAATGTGATTGCCGACAGATTTACCGACTCCACTTTAGCTTATCAGGGCGGAGGGCGAAATATTGATTTGGGTTGGCTGATTAAACTCAATCAATTCGCAACGTATCAATTGGAACCTCATGTCACATTTTTCGTTGATATTTTACCGGAAGAAGCATCCCGGAGAAAAAAACAGGAAAGAGATAGGATTGAACGAGCGGGAATTGATTTGCAAACGAAGGTTCGGAATGCCTACCTTGAATTATGCAATCAATTCAATGAAAGGATTGTTTTGATCGACGGCCATGATACGATTGATAATATCCACGGAACAATTTTAACAGAATTAAGAAGGAGACATTTGTTCGAATGAAAAAATATTTTTTGAGGCTTATCCTCCCAATTGCCATTGTCACTGGTGCAATTTCGCTGGCAGTGACTCAATCCAGCCTATATCGACAAATAGGCCAATCACAACGACTTTTTAATCAAGTATATAATCAAATATTTTCTACTTATGTGGATGAATTAGATCCGGAAGCATTTACAAAAGCGAGTATCCAGAGCATTACCCAAAATTTAGACCCTTATACTGTATTCATGGTGGAAGACGAACAACATCAGATAAATGTCTTAAGCAAGGGGAAGTATGGCGGTGTGGGTATCCAATTGGGGTATCGCAATAAAACCATGTCAGTTGTAGCGCCAATCGATGGCGGTCCGGCCAAAAAAGCCGGCATTATGAGTGGTGATGTTATTCTTAAAGTGAATGATGAAGATGTAAAAAAAATGACATTTAATGCAGCCGCGTCTAAGATTCGCGGTAAAAAAGGAACTGAAGTCAAACTCACTATAAAACGTTATAGCGAAGACGATCCGATTGTATTCAATTTGGTTCGATCGACAATTAAAGTGAAAGAGATTACATATTCTGGAATGCTTTCCCCATCGACCGGTTATGTTCGATTAAATCGTTTTTCAAGGAATACTCCGAATGAAATGCGTAAAGCTTTTCAACAACTATTAAATCAGGATTCAAAAGAAATTATCATTGACTTAAGAGATAATCCGGGCGGTTTACTTTCTTCTGCAGTGGCCATTTTGGATATGATCATTCAAAAGGATAACCCTTTGGTCTCGACAAAGGGACGGACCAAAGATTCAAACCGATCTTTTTATTCCAGGAGAAAACCCCTCATACCGGATGACGTAAAAATTGCTGTTCTGATCAACCAAGGTAGTGCGTCTGCCAGTGAAATTGTGGCGGGTGCCATTCAGGATTTGGATCGAGGAATCATTCTGGGGCAGAAATCCTATGGAAAAGGACTGGTTCAATCCCAATACGAAATTGATGATAAAAGAAGCATTAAAGTCACTACCGCCCGGTATTATATACCCAGTGGACGGTTTATCCAGAAACGTGATTATATTGATGATAAATATATCCTGAATAAAACTGAAGAAGATTCTGTTTTTACAACGATGAACGGTCGGAATGTTTTGGGCAACGGTGGTATAACACCTGATTCGACCATTGCACCTGAACGCATGGCAGCACTTTCCAGCCAATATTGGCGGCGGGGTTATTTTTATTCCTTTGCTCAGCAGAACAAACATCGGTACCAAACGTTCTCTGAAGTATTAGATGACCTTACTATTATTGACAAATTCAATGAATTTATCAAAGAACAGGAGGATGATATTCAACTTCCGGGAGAAAAAGAATTGGGACAGGTTAAAGAGAAAATTGCTGCATTGGATAGCATGAATGCAGAAGCGAATCAGGCGTTAGAAACTTTATCTCAGTTTTACGCAAACCAAGAAGAAAAAAGTATTGCATCAGAGTCGGTAGATATTCGACAGGTAATTATTTTAGAATTCGCAGGATTGATGAACGGACCAGAGGGTAGGGTCAAACAAGCATTAAAGGATGATAAAATTGTGAAAGTAGCACTCGATATTTTATCGGATAAACTGGTGTATGAAACTTCATTAATACCTTTTGAAATCACTGAAAATTAATTTGTATTTATGCTTTCCATTCTATTTAAGAAAAATAGTAAATTTCCGGGCTTTATTGGGGGCGATTAGCTCAGTTGGTTAGAGCGCTTGCTCGACACGCAAGAGGTCGGAGGTTCGAATCCCTCATCGCCCACGGTTAATACGTCAGCAATTACTGTCAGATCAGGAAAAATGCCGACAGAAGAAAAGACCGTTTTCATCAGTCTTGAAAAAATCTTATTCTTCGCCCAGTCAAAACATACATAATGATACGATTATTATATCTAAGACCTTCCAAAGTGAAGCTGATTTCGCCTATGGCGACAAACAGCCATTTTATATTTTAAATTGATTCTTAGATTTATTCTATGAGCGAAATCACAATTACTTTACCAGATAAATCGACTCGGTCATATGCTGCGGGAATTACACCGTTAGAAATAGCCGAGAGCATTGGACCTCGATTAGCCCAAGATACAGTTGCTGCATCTATAAATGGTGCATTGTCTGACGCTAATATTGCTATTGCGTCTGATGCAAGTGTAAGTTTATATACAGGCAGTTCAGATGAGGGGCACGAAGTTCTCCTCCACAGCACTGCACATTTAATGGCACAGGCAGTAAAATCATTATGGCCAAAATCTCAGGTGACTATTGGCCCAGCCATCGAAAATAGATTTTATTATGATTTTGACATTGATGGCACCTTCTCCCCGGAAGATCTTGAAAAGATTGAGAATAAAATGCGGGAACTTTCGAAAGCAAACCTCCCAGTCTCCAGACAAAAATTATCGCGAAATGAAGCCATTAAATTATTTAAAGGGATGGGTGAAGATTATAAAGTTGAAATTATTGAACAGATTGATTCAGCTGATAATATTTCCGCCTATAGTCAAGGCGATTTTATTGACCTTTGCAGGGGCCCCCACGTGCCATCCACGGGTAAAATAAAACATTTTAAATTGCTGAGTAGTTCCGGTGCATATTGGCGAGGTGATGAAAAAAATAAAATGCTTCAGCGGATTTATGGAACGGTTTTTTCCACCAAAAAAGAACTCAAAGAATATTTGATTTTTATCGAAGAAGCGAAAAAAAGAGATCATCGCAAACTGGGAAAAGAGTTGGAAATTTATACATTCGATGATGAAGTAGGTCCCGGTTTACCTTTATGGCTTCCCAATGGGGGAATCATTATTGATGAACTCGAAGCGCTGGCTAAAGAAGTAGAAACGCGACATGGTTATCAACGGGTGCGTACTCCTCATTTAACCAAAGGTGATTTATATAAAAAATCCGGCCATCTGGATTTATATAAAGATGCAATGTTTCCGGCCATGGATGTGGATGGTATTGAATATTACGTTAAACCAATGAATTGTCCTCACCACCACAAAATTTATGATGCATCGCCAAAAAGTTATCGAGATTTACCTTTCCGAATTTCAGAATATGGTACGTGTTATCGATATGAAAAATCTGGGCAGCTATTTGGTCTTATGCGCGTTCGAAGTATGCAAATGAATGACGCACATATATATTGTTCCCATGAAGACTTTGAAGCGGAGTTTATGGATGTATGCCAGATGTATATGGAGTATTTCGATATATTTGGAATTGATAAATATGAAATGAGATTGAGCCTCCACGATCCGGCAGCATTAGGTAAAAAATATATTGATGAACCGGAACTTTGGAATCAAACCGAAGATGTGGTTCGGAATGCTCTGGGAAATGGCGGTATTAATTTTGTGGAAATTCCAGGAGAGGCTGCCTTCTATGGTCCAAAAATTGATGTTCAGGTGTGGAGCGCAATCGGAAAAGAATTTACCTTAGCCACGAATCAAGTTGATTTTGCTATACCAAAACGGTTTAATTTAACCTATACAGATGAGA
>Ga0302119_10000954_pt1 | contig 13058 bp, 9 predicted proteins | sample AG5_Tmax_MG_FD_203114 | JGI IMG/M metagenome (GOLD analysis project Ga0302119, IMG submission 203114) | Marine microbial communities from Western Arctic Ocean, Canada - AG5_Tmax | ecosystem: Environmental > Aquatic > Marine > Oceanic | place: Canada: Western Arctic Ocean | collected 2017-10-01 | reverse complement strand
GCGACCGTGATGCTCAAGAAGGATCAGGTGACGTCGGATACCTGGCTCTACGTGCATGACGAAGACCTACTGTTCGCCCGCCTCCACGAGCCCAAGAACTGGAGCGCGGCGATGGTGCCCGGTCCGGAATACACCTCAGTCGTGTGCGAGTGCTTCTGCTCTCGCGATGATGACCTCTGGCAACTCAGTGACGATCAGATCAAAGAACGCGTTGTGGCGGACCTTGCCGACAAGCTTGATTTCATTGACCGCAGCGAGGTACTGGACGTTTGCATCATTCGCACTCTCTTCGCTTATCCCGTCTACGACTTGGACTATCACGCCAAGGTGACGGAGATCTACGGGTTTGTGAACCAGCACGAGGGCCTGCACTTGGTCGGCCGCGGTGGGACGTTCCGCTATAACAACGCCGATCACTCCGTGGAGATGGGTCAGCTTCTGGCCAAACGGCTCCTCGGAGAGGATATCGACCACATGAGTGTGAACACGGCCCAGGAGTATCACGAGGAAATCCGCAACGTGTTGCGCAAACAGCCAGAAGAGGGCGCTCCCGAAGGGAGCTGACCTGGCGATCCAGGCGCCGAGGCGCGTCCCCCCGCGTTCGAACGGAGCTAGAGGTCGATTCTCGGCGCACGTACGACATCGATCCAGCCGTCACCCAGAGTGCCAGGGAAGGCCTGCACCTCCTCAAACTCGTCTCGCAGTACGGAGAGAAGGTCAGCGTAGCGCAGGGCCATGTCGCCGCGCCGGAATGAATAGATGACCCATAGGTGTCCATTGGCTGGGATGAGTTCGCGCAACTCTGTGGGGGTTTGAGGGCGCGATAGATCCGGGGCGTAGTATTTGCCATACATCTTGCCGGCCAGGCCAACGCTGCAAACTCGGTCATTGGGCCCCATTGATGAGCGTACAAAGGACAGAGCTCCGGTGTAGTCCTGCTTCGGGGTCGTGTAGTTGGGCACGAGAGAGGCTGCTGACAGAATGATCATCAGCCCAACGACGAGATTACTCATGAAGGCCGGTGAACTAGGTCCATTCAGCCGCCGTGTGGACGGCCCTGCAGACGGCCGTGCTCTTGCTGCGAGCCAAGCTCCCAATACCGTTCCCCCGCGTACCGCAACAAGCAGCACGAGTGGCAAGCAGTACAGCAGAGAGCGTGGATACGCACCGTAGCGTAGCAGGACGACAGCCACTCCATTGAATATGACGGGCAGGGCGATCACTCCTGCCACGAGTCTCCCTTGACGTGCGTAGGAGATCCAGCCAATGCCCAAGAGGATTGCTCCAAGCAAGAACGCGGGCCCGACCAATCCTGATTGGAGGCCTTGAAATAACACACGGAGAAAGTCTAAGGGGCTGGCGAGTCCGCCACCGTAGCCCACGCGATCTTCCTCTCTGAGGAAGGTCAGGATCTTGCCGAGGATACGGCCGTGAGCCATGAGACTGAGCAGCCCGCTCGCCGCAACTCCAGCGATGAGAGCGGTCGTGAGCGGCCAGTGAGTGCGTCGCCAGTTCGGCCAGCGTGCGAAGACGAACGGGTAGGCTGCAACATGACCCAAGACAACGAACACAGTGTTCTGAACGCAGGTCGTCCCCAATGCCATGCATGCCGCGTAGAGCAGCCATGTGCGAGCGGAGTAGCTATGCAAACCTCGCAGATAGATGCCGGTTCCCAGCGTGCAGAAGAACATCATTCCCGCGTACCCCCTGGCATTTTGGGAGAACCAAACGTGATGGTATGAGACGCACATCAGCGCGGTCGCAAGCAGGGCCTCACGCCTTGAAGTTATCGCACTGGCCAAGAAATACAGAGCCCACAGGCTGGCGAGTCCGAACAGGACAGCTGGCAATCTGGCCGCCCAGTGGCTCTCGCCAAATAGTCGAATCGAAATGCCCCCGAGCAGGGAATTCAAAAGATGCTGATTGGGGGATTCGTAAGCGCCGAGGGCATCCCAAAGGGAGAGGCGCATGTAGGTCACGAGGCTCACGACTTCGTCCACCCACAGGTCGGTGTTCAACCCCGCAATGCGCAGCAGGGCGCCCAAAGCGAGGATTCCCAACAAGGGGCGCCAGGAGGCGTGGGGGAGGTCAGCCTGGGGGACCAGGCCAATGGCGCTCTCAGGTGCTCCTCGATGCCCGTAGTTACTATCCGATTGTTGAGTGGCTTGATCCGTCACAGCCACACAATAGGAGGGGGCGGCGTGGACAGCCAAGTGAAAGTGACGGATGCCCCCAGGGAATTCCGGTCCTGATTGACCGAGCATCGTTGCACGCCTCTATCAGGAAGGGCCTTGGACTGGTCCTGCGGTAGCCTCCAACCTGATCCCCGTCGAGCCACTTATGTGTCAAGTGCATTCTCACAGTGCGTGCCACTTGCGGTTGCTTGGGCGCGCGTTCTCCAAGCCCCTTGCTCCTTCTGCTTGCAAGAAGTTCTCAGAATCGTCTTGGCCTCGGGCCGGCGTCAACAGGCTCGCGTGTTCAGTTCTTCAGCCGGGGTTGAGGCGGCTGCACCATCATTTGAACGTTATAGCAATAGCTTGGCTGAACCCTGACGGAGCACCGCCTGCATTTCGATGCCAATACTGAAAGTTCCAAGACTGGCCGGCCTGGATGGATGCTCCCCCTGAACTGGGAATACCGAACCCGGGCCCCCCCGATGCAGAGTTGGAGATATCCACCGAATACGTTCCAGCAGCGGAGATTGGTCCAAGGTCCAAGCTGTAGCGGCTCAAGAACCCACCAGCTAGGCAGAGATCTCCAAGTGACCCGGCTGGGTTGGTCACAATGCCAGAGCCGGCCCCTACCAGTAGGTAGGTGAACTCGCCGGCGGGTGCAGCGCTCAGGTCGAGCGTAATCGGACCAGAAAGGTCACACCCGCTACCATCCAAGAAGGTGACGTTGTTAGTGCTGCCATTTGCCGGCGAGCAGAACTTGGTCATGCACCCGCCGAGGATGTCGAACATGTAAGCTGAACCAGATTCCACTCCCATGTCGCCATCCTGCTTGGCGCCGATGAGTAGGCTGGTTCCGTTAAGGGTCATGTCCGTACCAAACAGATCAAATGCCGCCCCGTCAGAGGCTGTCAGTTTGGCCAGCTCTTGGCCGGTCGCAACGTCGAACAGGTATACCGCGCCGCTCTGTATGCCATTGGTTGTCTCCCCCAGGGCACTGATTGCCGCAATGCCCTCATCGAGTGAGACGCTGTACCCGAATTGATCATACGGCGCGATATCGCTCGGCTGGAGCTTGAGCAGTTCTTGACCAGTAATGACGTCGAATACATAGGCCGCACCGGCGTCACTCCCCGCTGAATCTGATCCGCTTGCGCCGATCACAACAATGTTTCCTTCCTGGGCTATTTGGTTTCCAAAGTAATCGCCAGGTAGGCCATCAGAGGGCATCATCTTCCGAATCAACAGGCCGGTCGTCACATCGTAGGAATAGACTGAACCCGGAATTGTGATTGGCATTCCTGAACCGGCGAGGGCTATGTTTCCGGAAATGGAAACCGACTTCCCGAATTGCCGGCGTTTCTTGCCATCTTGCGGAGTCAGCTTGAATAACTGCGTTCCGGTGTTTGCGTCGAAGAGGAATGCGGAACCCGAACTCTGGCCATTGTCCTTGTCTTCAAGCTCGCCGACGATCAAAATTCCATTTGAGATCGCGACGGCATTGCCGAAGTGATCACCGATGTCGGCATCACTTGCATATAGCGTTCGAATCAGGGCTCCAGTGGCGGCATCATGGATCATCACGGATCCCGCGTTCACTCCCAGGTCGTTGTCGTGTGGCTTGCCGATAATGGCCAAGGATCCTTCCAGGGCCACGTCGTAGGCAAAGATATCGCCTAGTTCGGGAGCCGGATCTTCAATGCGGTACAGCTCGGCACCGGTGTACCTGTCGAACATGTAAGCGGAGCCGGCCTTGAGATCATTGTCGCCATCATGCATGGCTCCCACGAGAGCGAAGGATCCTTCGATGGCGACGGCATTCCCAAAGTGCTCCATTGTCTGTCCGTCGGATGCGCTCACCTTCCAGAGTTCGGTTTGGCTGAACCCCAGGGATGAGAATGCGACCAGGAGCAGGGGGCTCAAATGCGTGTAGGAATGCGACATGGTAAATATTGCTGAAAAATCAGAGCTAGGCAGATTCACTAACCAGAGTATGGCGCACTGCGTAACCCTGCAAGTGATGCATTATTTAGTGGGAGGAAAACCCTGTATGCAAATCACAACGAGACAACTGCCGTCGGAATATCCTACCTGCATGATGCGAGCGACATTCTCGCGTGCGGGGGCCAGCAGGGATACTCGACACGCTGCCGACGACGGTCGCACGATTTGCGCCATACCATATGGTGTAGCGGCGTGAGTCCCGGACCAGGTTCGCCATGAGCACTACAGGTGCGACGCCCCCCTTGCGGGAGCAATGGTGAATAAATGGCCTTGACCCATCCCTCCACAAGAACCCTCCCCGCCAGTTTCCTTTCCCGCAGAATTCCAGGGTAGGCTTGTAACGTGCACATGAACTTACGAGAGATCTCCTCCATGAACCTGACGGGGTTGGAATTCAGAGGGCTTGTTGTTGGCCCATGCCTTCTCTCCATAGTGGCTGCTTGCGGACCAGCAACAGTGGAGGAGGGAGTGCAAGTTCGGACTGAGGACAGTCCTGCGCTAACGGAGGAGGACCCTGCACCTTCCGCCCCAAGGAAGGGGCTTTGGCACCCCTACCGACCAGACCGCTCACTCGAGGGGCTCAGTGCAGAGCAGCGGGCAGAGATCGCAGCCTTGGAGGCAATAGGTTATGCGGATGGCAAACACACCCTAGAGGTTCCGCGTGGGGTCACGCGGCATGACCCTGAGCGCACGGTCTCGGGAGTAAACCTGCTCAACTCGGCTCACGTGGCTGGGGCGCGACTCATTGACATGCAAGGCCGTTGTCTTCACACCTGGTCCCATAGCTTTCGCGATGCCTGGCCGGACTATCCGGGCTCTCACGTGCACAAGTCATTCTGGCGACGTACACACTTGTTCGATAACGGCGACCTCCTTTGTATTTTTGAGGGCATGGGTATCATCAAAATCGACAAGGATTCGAAATTGATCTGGGCCAGCCCCGTCCAGGCCCATCACGACTTGCAGCCCATGCCGGATGGGACCTTGTGGGTGCTCACCCGCGAGGCGCATATGCTTCCGCGCATTCATGAGCGACGCCCGAGCCTCGAGGATTTCTTGTCCCTGCTAGATTCGGAGGGGCGCGAGCTTCGTCGCATTTCGGTCTTGGAGGCTCTTGAGAAGAGCGAGTATTTCGATCTTTGGGATGGGAAATTGCGTCGCGCAGGAGACCTGTTTCATACCAACTCCCTGGAGATTCTCACTGGCAGTATCGCCCATGTTAACTCGGCCTTTGCAGCTGGTAATTTCCTTATCTCACTGAGGACGCTGGACCTCGTCGCAGTGCTTGATCCTGAAGAGGAGCGCATCGTCTGGGCGACGCAGGGCACATTCAAGAAGCAGCACGACCCAGCCGTGCTCGCCAACGGCCATCTTCTATTGTTCGACAACAATCCGGACCTCCAAGCCTCCAGTGTCTTGGAGCTGGACGTTGGTACCGGCGAGGAGTATTGGCGCTATGAGGGCCGAGAAAGTGAACCGTTTTTTTCGTCAGCCTGCGGCCTCGCCCAGCGACTACCGGGAGGTAACACTCTCATCACCGAAACGGATTACGGCCGTGCCTTCGAGGTCACACCCGAGGGCGACATAGTCTGGGAGTACTACAATCCCTTCAGTGCTGGTGAGAATGATGAGTTCATTGCAACCATGATGGAGATGTGGCGACTACCCGCGGACATGGATCTGGAATGGGTGACCGCTCAGGACAAGGAGACAGGGGAGAGCCCTTCGAAGCGTTAGCTCTTTTGAACTAAGGAGTTTCCATCTAGCCTTCCTGTCTGGATGCTCCTTCAGGATTGCTTCGTCGCATGGTTCCCTCTTTGACTTGACGAGCTTGCGACTCAGCACCAAGCCTACTCGTCATCGTCTCCCAGGTAGCCCAGATTGCGAAGCTGATCGAGGCGACCCTCGTCAATACGCTCAAAATCCAAATCCTGGCTGGCGAGCCATTCTGGATCGTCGTGCGTAGGGATGCTCCTAGGAGGACCATCTGCGAATAGTTCGGCAATCAAGACTGACCGCATTGGCTTTCCGTCCATGTCTTCACTGACAGGGATGTCAAGCAGGGTCAGCAAGGTGGGGCAGAAGTCGAGAATGCTACCCAGTTCGGGCATGCGTTCGGGGTCCAGATTGTCGAGTACGGGTATGGCACGGCGGCGGATTCCGGTACCTGCGGCGATGAATGCTCCAGGATCACCCTTATGCCCGCCGGTGTAGTCCCCCACCTGCGCTTTGCTTCTAGCGGGCAATACGTCGGTACTGACGGACTCACCAGGATCGGGATCTGGAGCAACTTCTGGCAGGCTTCGCGACATGCCGTGATCTGAGATCACGAAGACGGTGGTCTCTGGAGGGAACAGGTTGAGCAGGCGCCCGAGTACGGCGTCTACATATACATAGTACGAGGAGATGACATGCGCGAACTGACGTACCTCTTCAGAGTCAGGCGCCAGCCCAAAAGGCTCGGGTTCATGGGCGGCCCAGAAGCGGTGACCAACGACATCTGTGCCACCCATGTAGATTGCAGTCACAGGAGACGGTGGGGAATCCCCGGACTGTGCTAGGCGATCTTCCAGGACCTGGGCGTATGTACTATCTGCGCGGAACGCCCACTGGCATTGTTCCCACCGTAATGCCGGCTCCCCTTCCAAGGGGGGATCAAACGTGCCAAAGATTTTGCCCGTCAGTTCTGGCAATGAGGCGTGATGTTCAGCGAGGGTTGCGAGCACTCCCGGCTCTTGGGCAGGGGGCCAGACTTGATGCACCGTGTCAGCACGTAGTTCGCCTTTCCTCATACCACCGCGCTTGAAGGCAGCATTGGTTTGGGAAACCATCAGTCCTGGGATCTGCTCAGGCGGGTAGGTCATCCACCATCCGATTGTGGTGGTAGCCATGCCTTCGTCGGCCAGGATGTTCCAGTAGGCTTTGACCTTGCGATCCATGCGGGTGTATAGCTTCGCTGGCCCACGCCCCTCACGTGGCTTGATGAACCCGAGGATACCGTGCTTCTTCGGGGTCTTGCCTGTGGCCAAGCTCGTCCACAAGCGCGGAGAGAGGGTTGGGGTCAAAGTCCTCAGAGTCCCGAAGGTCCCACGCTCCATCAGGCTCACCAGGTGAGGCATGCGCCCTGCCCGTGCAAGGGGCGCGATCACTTGCCATTCAAGACCATCCAGGGCAAGGATGAGTACGGGAGTGGGGGACTCTTCTGCTGGTTGTTTTACGACCGGAGTTGTTTGGATTCCGCAGCTAGCCAGGAGCCCACACAAGGCCACCAAACATCTGCTCGGCTGTCTAACGGGCCAATTGAGCAAAGGAGCCCTAAGGTTCGGGGGCGTGCAGGAAGAAGACATCGGGATGTAGTGACACTTAAGTGGGTGCAGGACCGTGGATTAGAAGGCTGCATGCAGGGTAATCGCTCCGATGGCTTGAAGCCTCCTATCTTCCGGTGTGTTGGAGTGAGACTTTCTCCCGCGTGGGCGCTACTCAGGTAGCAGCGGATGATTGTGGGTTTGTGAGCCGGTTAGTGGGCGCGGACAGGGAATGTGTTTGGCGACCTCGCGTCATCAGAAGGGCGGAATTCCGCCCTTTAGTGTATGTTCAGAACAATACTGAGCCACTCTCGCCAGGTGGCATGCCTGCCCAGATTCCCTGTGGCTTCATGATGCAGAGACCTGTTGGGGCTCCTACGAGAAGACCGAAATTATCCTGGCTCGCTACATCAAGAACCGGCAATACGTGAGCGGTGACGGCAACATACTGCGGCGGTCGCCAGCTCCTGTCTCGGGAGGAGTCCGAGCCCTTGTAGGAAGGAAACGCTATGGCCGCTGATCTCGCCGAGTTGGATACCTCTGGAGCCAGGCCATTGAACACACACCAAGGGCGCAAGAGCGAGCTTCCTGCGCTTGGGGAAGCTGGGCCGAAGGAATCCCTCTGGCTGTTTCGGGGTTGCGTGATCTTTTGGATCGTCGGGGCTTACTACCGCTTCTGGGAGCTCGGTCAGCAACCACTGATCGGGGACGAGATGCACGCTTTCAAGAGCGCCACCCTGGGGACCCTACAGAGCATCGTTGTGGAGAGCGGGTTCCCTGACGTCGCGATACCCATATCACTTTGGCAATACGCGTTGCTCAACACGATCGGTCTCTCTGAATGGGGCATGCGAATGCCGATGCTCCTGTCCGGGTTGGCCTTCTTACCCCTGCTGACTTGGTTCGTGCGTCGCTACATCGGACCTTGGGAATCGTGGATCGCGACCGGCGTGGCATGCCTGTCTCCGCTGCTAATCCACCACAGTCGCTTCGCCAGGCCTTACATGCCATTGGTTCTTCTTTCACTTCTGACCACAGCCTTCTGGTTGCGGTACGTCGCTGGCCGACGGCCGGCGGTGGCCCCCGCCGTGGTCCTTATGGCCCTCTCATTCGCGTTGTCTCCAGTCAGCGTACCCGCGCTTGGGGGATTGACCTTAGCCTGCGTCGCTCTGAGGGCGCGTCGAGACAAGGAGGCAGGCAAGCCGACTTTCATGCACCGCATCTGGAGCCGTAAAGGCCGTCTCTGGGTGGGTGGGGGTGTTGCGGGTATCGGCCTGCTTACATTCTCATTCAGCCAGGTACGTGAGATCGTCACGCTGCTCCCCGAGTTCTTGCGTGATACACAAGAGGGAGGCAGGCCTGTCGACTGGGCATTGGTTGGCAAGGGCCTATCCGGAGTAGGTGAGGTAAGGTTCCTGATCTGGATTGGCGCCACCTCCCTTTTGGGGGGGGTCGCTTGCTGGTGGCGTTCGCGTTCGCTTGCCGTTGTTACATGGTCCATGACCTTGTGCCAACTACTGGCCATTGTTCTCCTCGTTCCATGGGGGGAAAAGTCCGAAAGTATCGGGCGCTACTGCATGCTGTTCCTGCCCGGCATTTTCATCTGGCTAGCTCTGGGGTTGGTAATGCAAGCCAACCTTCTCGTGTTCCTTTTAGTCCGGGCCGTCCCAGCTCCGGCCATCAGGGCTACGGCCCTCGGGGCAGCGCTTTTAGGGCTAACTTGGTTGGGACCGTTAGGGGGGACTTTCCGCCCACATAATTCCTTCACCGCCCTCATGGCCTCCAGTCTCGACCCGCCCGCGCCCTACGGCGATGAAGACACGCCGGGCTGGCCACCGTTCTACAATCTGCTGACGACCATGCCAGACGACGTTGTGGTGATGGAGTCTCCCTGCATATCAAACAACCGGAAATCACTGTCACCTTATGGCAGCTATCAGTTGACGCATCGTAAACGTGTCATCCTTCTGAACCGGCGGGCTCCCTTCCGAAATCTAGACGTGCAAATGGAAGCGACCCGGACCTTTGATAGAGGGTCCGGTGAAGTACGGGATATGGGCGATGCAACCATTTTGATTGTGCACACCGACTTCGAAGGGGAGCGCCGACTAATGCACGACTTACTCGCTGCTAAAATAGCGGCCGCACAAGCAGGTGGCGAAACCAGAACGATTCGTCGTAGACCGAGGACCATGAAAACCGATGGAACACTGGATGAGCGGGCCGTGGCGATCTTGGACCTCTGTGCAAGAGATGAGACCTTGAGCGAGGTCTACTCAGATGAGTGGATCCGGGTCTTCAGTCGGGATGAGGATGTGATTGCAGCCATCGCGCTCTGGCAGGCCTCCGAGTAGGCCGTAGGCATGATCCGACCCGCAAGGTGCTAGGCGGCGTGCATTCACGAGGGGCCCGAACGGATTCTCCTGCCCCATGCGTTGCCGGCATCTTCCGGGACTCCGCGTAGGAGAATCAAAGCTAGAGCGTAAACCACAACCCCCACCGGGATTGTGATGAGCAGAGATTGATCATGGCCCACCAGATAGACAACTGCTCCCATGATACCTGCGGCGAGGAGGGGCCGCAGGATTGCTCGCACTCCATCCAGCAGTCCTCTGCGCCAGAGAATCAAGAAGCCGTAACTGAGAGAGAAGGCCTCGGCTGCGAGCGTGGCTGAAGCAGCCCCCATGAGGCCGTACCTTGGAATCAGGATCAAGTTCAGCCCAATGTTCACGATTGCGGCTGATACCTGCACCACCGTTTCTTGCCGTAGCCGGTCGGCGGCAACAAAGACGTTGTGCAGCACCCCGTTCAGGAACAGCAGGCCAACGCTGGCCAGGATCAAGCGAAAAGGAGCGGTGCCGGGCAGGAATTCCTCTCCCATGATCAGACCGATCATGTGCCCCGCTACGAGGATGCCACCCACCGTGACGGGAGCGCCCACGGCCGCAGCGGAGGCGAATGCTCGCGTGCAGACTTGATGCAGGTCTTTCTTCCCTCGTTCCATCGCGCGTACGAATGCTGGTCGATAGCTGTCGTGGAGGACAACTGACAGGCTCATGACCATGAACGCGATACTGTAGGGGACGGTGTAGAGGCCCAAGTCGCGATCCGCCGCTTCACCCTTGAGTAAGATCCCAAGGAGGATCACATCGAAAGTCATGATCAAGTGCCTCGAGATTTTCGACACCATGACTGGGGCTGACTCCCGCAGGATTGTGAGACCATCGCCCAACGTTAGGGCCTCGTCCTTGCCCTTCATGATGATGATCTGCAACCAGATCGAAACCGCTAGATCGGCGACGAACAGGCAGATGGGAACCCGCGAGATTTCTTCTGGTCCACCCACTAGGGTCAGGACTAGGAGCACGTATATCGACTGCTTGAGAATCAGAGCCTGGCCCACCGGGCGGTTACGCTCCACTCCCTTGAGGGCCCAGGATGGATCCAGAGCAAGCGAGAAGAATGAGAGCCCCGTCAGTACGAGAATTGGCCCGGTATCCTCGAGGGCTTGCGCCACGACGACAATAAAACAGAACGATGGCAACGCGATGAGGACCCTGACCATGGTCCCGCTGGCCGTGATGCGCGCCACGTCCCTGGGCCTTCTTGCCACGGCTCGGGTGCCCACATCTCCGAATCCCGAGTGCACTGCAAGCGCCAGGTAGGTGCAAACCGCGGTTGTAAACCCGAGCGTGCCCATCTTGGCGGGGCCCAACACCCGGGTCAGGTACATCAGGGCGCCCATGGCCACTAGGCGACTCATCAGTTCTCCGGTGGCTAGAGCGAAGAAGCTTCGTGCTACGCGTCCAGTCAGAAGGCCCGAAGGTAGGCGTGGTGCTGGAGTAGTCATCGGAGGAATAGAGACAATGAGGAGTTCGAGGGTCGAAGGTCGGTATCGAACCTCTCCGAACCTAGGCACTTAGGCCTCCTGGAGGTTCACTCTTTCCTTCTTGCTGTTATCAGCAATGCCTAGGCACCTCCTCGAATGCCCGAATCTGAGACCATTTCCTCTGCCTGGCGACGGCAGCGATGACCGGGGTGGGAGACTCTTCAAGAGGATACCCTGCTTCACTAGCTCTTATAGGTCTCGTTCCTGCAGAGCCTTGGCCAGAATGCCCGTGTCCCCCAGGTACTTCGCAAACAGCCGAGCTTTGAGCCGTGCACCTGCCTCTGTGACATGGCGGCCATCGGTGAAGTACTTGCCCTCGTCTGGGAACACAGCTGCGAAATCGAATAGGTGAGCCGTTGATCCCTCGGTGACCGAGGCCAGTTCGGAGTTCATTTCCTCGTAGGCGCCTACGTATTCGGCCGAAGAAGCCGTCGGGCGGTTCTTGAAGCGAGCGGAATGAGCGAAGGTGGCAAGGATGGTCTCCACACCCGTGAGTTCTGCTATTGCCACCAGACTCTCGAGGTTGCGCCGGTAATACACAGGAGCGTTGGTGGCTAGCATTTGGCTTGCGCTCACACGCTTGAAGACGCCCCTTGGGTAGTTTCCCCGGCGGGCTTGCTGTTGGAATTCCTCTGCCAGATAGGTCTCCGGGGAGATATCGAGGCTATTGGCCATGGCATTCAGGGGCGCGATGATTCCCTTCTGAACCATGTAGATGCGCGCCAGCGTACTGAAGTCCCCAAGGTGCGTAGGCCGCCCCACCTCGGGTGCGCTCCTGCGGCCAGAGTTGTCCCCGCGGTAGGCGGACGACGGCCACACCAGTCGGGGGTGAATGTCGTTGACGGAGTTGTAGACGATCAACATGTCGGGCTCGACATCCAGTACACGGAACTGGAAGTTCATCAGGTTCTCCCAACTGCTGTAACCGGGGACTCCGGCGTTGATCACCTTGACCTGATCAAAACCTGATTTGACGAGTTGGGACTCGAGTAGCGCGGGATAGGACAGCTGATGGTCCTCGACTCCGAGGGTGTAGGTCGTGGATCCACCCAAGCAGACGATTCGAAATTCGCCCTTGGGCTTGGGGAGGGAGATCTCATCACCACGGAACCCCAGGGCGCTATGCCGATTCAGATCGCTGCGGTACTCGGGATTCAGGCAGAACCCCAGGTAGCGATGAGGCAGCACCTTGGGTGGAAACCGCTCCTTTAGTTGCGTCTCGCTTGCATAGAGTTTGAAGTTGCTGTCAGAGGCAAAGGAGCCCACCCAAACCCGCGCAAGGCCGTCCGCCAGTAGCAGAGTCAGCAATCCGCTTACGCTGGCGAGGAGAAGTTTGCGAATCAAGGGTGGCACTATGGGTCAGGGGGTCAATCGGAGTATCCGAGAGCCTTGAGTTGTTTTCTGGTCTCTTCGTCATAGTCCTCGAAACCGCGCACCGGAGCCGTCTCGGAGAAAGGCGCGGCTATTACATCGAGCTGACGGCCGGTTAACTCTCCAAGGCGGTCAAGCAGCCTCCGTTCCAGATCCCGCAAGCGTTCGGGCTCCTTCTCCGCGAGGTTTGTGGTTTCGCCCGGATCTTCAGCAACATTGAAGAGTGCATGATTGCCATCACTGCCCCAGATCAGCCTCCAGCCCTCGCGCCGGATAGATCGCATCCGGCGCAGGTAGGGTTCCAGGCGATCAAACTGA
>Ga0302119_10000952_pt1 | contig 13069 bp, 3 predicted proteins | sample AG5_Tmax_MG_FD_203114 | JGI IMG/M metagenome (GOLD analysis project Ga0302119, IMG submission 203114) | Marine microbial communities from Western Arctic Ocean, Canada - AG5_Tmax | ecosystem: Environmental > Aquatic > Marine > Oceanic | place: Canada: Western Arctic Ocean | collected 2017-10-01 | reverse complement strand
TCACCGATACCGAAGCTCCGATGATTCATGATCTGCCCGCCAGCATGACGCAAACCGCTGAGGCGGGTACATGTGGTGCGACCATCATGTGGGCTGCTCCGACCACCACCGATAACTGCCCGGGAGCTACGCTCTCGAGCAGCCACCAGCCAGGGGAGAACTTCCCGGTCGGTACGACGACGGTGACCTACACCGCAGACGATGCCAATGGTCTTTCGACCAGTGCTTCCTTCGACATCAGCATCACCGACGATGAGGCACCGGCTTACTCCGGAGCACCGGCGTCGCAGGATCTCTCCAGTGACCCCGGTTCCTGTGGAGCGGTGGCCACCTGGGCTGCCCACAGCACTTCAGATAACTGTGGTATCGCCTCGGATGTGTCGAGCGCAAGTTCAGGAGATGTCTTCGGGATCGGTGCCACGACCGTGACGATGACCCTGACAGACATCCATGGGAACGAAACGACTCACCAGTACACCATCACCGTGACCGACACCGAGGCTCCGCAACTGATCGGCATGCCTGGTGGCATCACCCAGAGCGCAGATTCTGGGGATTGTGGAGCAGTGATCCACTGGACGCCTCCGACCACCACCGATAACTGCTCCGGAGCAGCGCTCACCAGCAGCCACCAGCCAGGGGACAACTTCCCGGTCGGTACCACGACGGTGACCTACACCTCAGACGATGCCAATGGTCTCTCGACCAGTGCTTCTTTCGACATCAGCATCACCGACGATGAGGCTCCCGCTTACAGTGGATTGCCGCTGTCGCAGGATCTCTCCAGTGATCCCGGTTCCTGTGGGGCGGTGGCCACCTGGGCTGCCCACAGCACTTCAGATAACTGTGGCATTGCATCGGATGTGTCGACCTCCAGTTCAGGAGATCTCTTCGATCTGGGCACTTCTACAGTCACGATGACTCTGACTGATAGCAGCGGGAACTCGACGACTCACCAGTTCACCATCACAGTGACCGACACCGAAGCACCTACGATTGCTGGATTTGGTCCGGGAAATAACACGGCGACCTACACCAAGGTGGGAATAGGGATGGCAAGCCTCACCGCAGGCAAGTTCTCATTTGCCCCCCCGATGCCCTTTGCCACTGGAGACATCTCCGACAACTGCACTGTCAGTGGTTTGCAGGGGTCCTTCACGATTGAAGTCACTGGTGTGCCGACTGCCGTGGGTTCCGTCGTTCCCGGAGATACTCAAGGGGATTACTCCTACGGCCTGGCAGGTACCGAGCTGACCTGGACTGTGACCGATTCGAATGGAGTGTCGATCGAACCCATCATCCAGACCATCATCATCATGGTCCCCGATGGATATGACTGTAATGCGAATGGGCTTCCTGACCCATTTGAGATCGTCGAGGGAATCGGAGGTGCTACCGATTGCAATGGCAACGGACTGATCGATTTTCCCTGTGATATCGAGACCGGGTGCGACTGGGATCTGAACCAGAATGCCATGCTGGATAGCTGCGAGTGTCAGTTGGACCTGACTTCAATGGTACAACCCGATGGCAATTTCATGATTTCCTGGAACAGTTTTGAATCACTCTCTGGGCTGTTGATCGAGCGAGAAATTCTTGACGGGATGGGCGTCATCGAAGTTCTGGAATCGGATTATGAAGGAACTTCATTCACGGACCTGAGTACACCTTGTTACGATGGGGTTCGTTACACAGTGACCAGAATTTGTGAGAACTCTCGCACTCCTTCGGTCGCCAACATGAGTGGCCCGGTCGACAGCAACGGGGACCCGTTGTACGAATCGAGTCCGAGCGACCTGAATCCCGTCACCATCGATGGTGACCACGCTCTGATGGCGAGTCCTGCGACAGCCAACAGCATCGGAATGGTCTCGGTCTACGAGAGAGACTCGTTGGGCGATTGGCTCAAGATCCAGGAGATCTCGAGTGCTCAGCAAGGAACTGGATTTGGCAATCATCTGGTGCTGAAGGAGCAGCAGTACCTGATCGTCAGCGCGCCGGATGCCGCTCCGGGTGGATCGGTGTACCTCTACCGCTGGGATGAGTTCACTCAGATGTACACCATTCAAGGTGAGATCAAACCGCAACTGGCCAATGGAAGTTCCATCGATGCATCACCAGGTGACCGCTTCGGCGAGGGACTGGCTCTCGATATCACCTCCGATCGTCTGCTCGTGGGAGCTAACGGAGACGACACCAGCCAGACCGATGCGGGGGCTGCTTACCTGTTCCAACTGACTCCACAGGGGCCGTCCTGGGCGCTTGACCAACTGGCGAAACTGGTGCTCACCGCCTCGGATGCGCAAGTCGATGATCGTCTGTCGCTGGGACATAGAGGTTCGCTCGCCATCGCTGGCGACTACCTCGTGCTCGGTACCGACACAAAGCCCAATCCAGAATCTACTGCAGATCTTCAGGATCCGATCAGTGGACAGGCGTTCCTCTTCTACCCCGACAGCAGCGGCAACTGGGACAATGTTTCCTACGAGCGACTGGTGGTTGCTGGTGTGTCGGAAGGGCAGGCCTTCGGTTCAGCGGTGGCCATGTCACACAGCACCATCATGGTGGCGGCCGATGAAGATAGCGTGGCTGCCGAAAATGAGGGAGCCATTTACATCTTCCAGAGAAATCTGGACGACAGTTGGTCCTTCCACTCCAGCATCGGAATCGATGCTTCGTGCATCGATCCGTCAGGCGGTCCCCTCGGGTTTGGTCAAGACCTGACCATCTCTGGTGAGCAGGCGTTCATCGGATCGAACCGAGAAACGGCCTTCATCTTCGACAATCGTTGTGGTGCTTGGACGATGACCGAACTGATGGAGAATGACCCTGTGGATTCCGATATGATTCACTTCGGACAGCATGTGGCCCTTTCAGGCACCACTGCGTGGACCTCGTCCGCAGGTTCGCAAACGGGTCCGAATCCAGGAACATCTCAGGGACTCTCCTTCGAGCCCGATCCTGCCCTGACCGGGATCACTCCCTCCGAGATCGAGGTTTACAGACAGATTCTCGCTCATCCGGATGCAGGTAGTTTCACCTTCTCTGCAACGTCCTCTGCGGGGCCCTTTACCGTTTACAACGGGACAGTGGCGACCTCCATCGATGTGGTGGCCTCGATCGAAGAGACACTCACTCCACAGGGAGCATGCGGATATGCCGAGACCCATGGGTTCACCATGGCGATGTCGCATGTCGTTGGCGACCAGGGACTGTCGGTGGTGAGCCTTGAAGCGTTGCCATTCCTCGGTTCAACACCGGATTTCGTCTCGCCGAGGATCGACAATGTTGGAGGTGGGACAGATACCGGATGGACTCTGGGTGTCATCTACTCACTGGCTCCTCCAGGTCCTGGAGGGCCGGTTCTCGATCGAACCTTTGATAGCCCAACCGAGGTGGTAAGAGCCAGTTACGAGGTGGTGTGCGCAGATTGGCCTGAAGCAGGATCCACGACATTGAGTTTTCAGGATCTAGACCTTGGCGGCAGTAATGGAATCATCTCCAACCAGGTAGCCGTCGGTAGCCTTGGTTACGAAGCAGGTTCAGCAGGGATTCTGACGTTGCAGATCGAGAATAACTCGACCAATGAGGTGTTCATTCGTGGTGACTGCTCCAACGATGGAAACATCAACATCCAGGATTCGGTGCTGCTCTTGAACCATCTGTTCTCCGGGACACCGGTGCCTTGTCGAGACGCCAGTGACGTCAACGATGATGGTTTGATCAACCTCGTCGATCCGATTTTTGAATTGATGTACATCATGGGACTGGGTCCTGTGCCCCCTTCACCGGGAGTGGTCTGCGGTGCGGATCCGACACCGGATGCTCTGGAGTGTTCCAATTTCAATGCATGTTCCCAGGAATGCCCGGTGACTCCATAGATACAAGCCATGCCTGCAAGGGCGGTCACAGCACCGACCTGCGTCAGAACTATTTGCGACCGTGAATTCGAATCTGAAACATTGGATATCCGGGTCGATCATCGATGGACTCGGAAGGACTGAAAAGAGAGATCTCGTGAACCGTCTGGTGTTCTCACTACTTGTGTTACTCGCGGGTCTGTTTTTCACAGGCTCGATCACATGTGGACAAGATCCAACCTTTCAGATCACATCTCCGGATCAGACTCTTTCTGCAGGGCTGAGCCCGGTGACCTTCTCTGCGACCTTCAGCATCGGGCAGACCAACACTCCAACCTCTTCAACTTCGGGATTCACTTTTTCATTCGAACATGACCCGTTGGTGCTTCAGGTGGTCGATCCATACTTTATCGACCGCACTGCAGCCTCACCATTTCAGGGCGATCTTGCCGCTCTCAATGCCGGTACGGGGCCAGACTTTGTTTCGGCTGAGATACTGGTGAACGGCTTCACATTCGGCGTGATTTATGACTTCACCTTGCAGCAATCGATCACCTTTGAAGCGGTCAAGCCTGTGATCGAAGTCGACTATTCAACCAACGGTGTGCTCAGCAACTTGCCTTTCACGACAACTGTGATACCGGCGGAACTGGGGTCTCCACCACTGGCAACAGTAGTGGCGATTCCACCAGGAGTGACCGCACCGACGATCGCATTGCCCTTTGAGATCACATTCACGCCGACAGAGGATTGTAACAATCTAGTCGACGATGATCAGGACACGCTCATCGATTGCGCCGATCCCGACTGCGCGGCGGAAACCGATACAGATGGGGACGGATTGTGCGATGGCGGAGACCCCGACGATGACAATGACCTGGTACCCGACAATCTCGACAGCAATCCTCTCGATGCATTCCTTTGCCGGGATGATGACCTGGATGGCTGCGACGACTGCTCGAGTGGAGTCGACAACCCAGCAGGCGACGGTGCTGACCTGGATTCAGATGGCCTGTGCGATTTCGGCGATCCAGATGATGACAATGACGGTGTTCTGGATGTCGATGACCTCGATCCGAGTGATCCAACCATCTGTGAAGATGTAGATGCAGACGGTTGCGATGATTGTTCCATCGGGTTGGACGGAATTGGTCCCTTATCAGACAATGATCCTCTGAATGATGGCACCGATACAGATAATGATGGTCTATGTGATCCGGAAGTAGCACAGAAGACATTCCAGATCTCTTCGCCAGATCAATTCATCTCGCTAGGTGTGCCCTTGGTCTCCTTCAATGTAGTCTTCAGTATCCAGCAGCTCACCGGTACGGTGCATCCGACCGCTGGATTCCAATTCTCTTACCAGCATGATCCTTCGGTGATCGCCGTGACGGCGCCCTACTTCCTGGATCTTACAAATTCAACTCCATCGGTGGGGGAACTGGCTGCTTGTAACAACGGTTTAGGGCCAGACTTTTTCGCCACCACGATGTTCCCGGATGGCTTCACGCTAGGAGTGATATACGACACCAATCTGCTGGATGTGATCGTTTGCGAGGTGAATCAACCGATGCTCGAAGTGGAGTATTCAACTGTCGGCGCCTTCCTGAACTTGCCTTTTTCGACCACGATATTACCCGCTACATTGGGAACTCCCCCCGTGCAACCAGTGGTGACCCTTACAGGTGGATTGAGCGCAAGCACCACAGGATTGCCCGTCGTGATCACCTTTACAGATCAAGAGGATTGCAATAACGGTCTCGATGATGACCTTGATACGCTGATTGATTGCAATGATCCGGACTGCTCCGCCGAACTGGACACCGACGGAGATGGTCAGTGCGACACTGGTGACACCGACGACGATAACGATGGTGTGGCCGACGGCCTCGACAGTGCGCCGTTGGATAACACTCAGTGCCGCGACGTCGACGGTGACGGCTGTGACGATTGCTCCAGCGGAACCGATAACCCTGCTGCTGACGGTATCGATACCGACAGTGACGGTCAGTGTGACAGCGGTGATACCGACGACGATAACGACGGTGTGGAGGACGGCGACGATAGTGCGCCGCTCGACAACACCCAGTGCCGCGACGCCGACGGTGATGGCTGTGACGACTGTTCCAGCGGAACCGACAATCCGGCAGGTGACGGCACCGACTTCGACGGTGACGGGCTGTGCGACAGCGGCGATCCCGACGACGACAATGACGGTGCGCTCGACGCCGATGACAGTGATGACAACAATGCCAATGTTTGCTCCGACACCGATGGTGACGGTTGCGAGGACTGCTCCGGTGGTAGCTACAACCCGGCCGCAGACGGCACCGACTTCGACGGTGACGGGCTGTGCGACAGCGGCGATCCTGACGATGACAATGACGGCGCCCTCGATACCGCCGACAGTGACGACAATAACGCCAATGTTTGTTCCGACACCGATGGTGACGGTTGCGACGACTGCTCCGGTGGTAGTTACAACCCGGCCGCAGACGGTACCGACTTCGACAGTGACGGATTGTGCGACAGCGGCGATCTTGACGATGACAATGACGGCGCCCTCGATACCGCCGACAGCGACGACAATAACGCCAATGTTTGCTCAGACACCGATGGTGACGGTTGCGACGACTGCTCCAGTGGTAGTTACAACCCGGCCGCAGACGGCACCGACTTCGACGGTGACGGACTCTGTGACACGGGTGACTCCGACGACGATAACGACGGCGTGACCGATGGTGACGACAGTGCACCGCTCGACAACACCCAGTGTCGCGACGCCGACGGTGACGGCTGTGACGACTGCTCCAGTGGAACCGACGACCCCGCTGCTGACGGTACCGATACCGATGGTGACGGACTGTGTGACATTGGCGATCCGGACGACGACGGAGACGGAATCGACGACGTCTGTGATATCGACAGCACCGGTGGTGCCGACTGTGACGGTGACGGCCAGGATGATTCCTGCGAGACCGACACCGACATGGACGGAAGCATCGACGACTGTGACGCTGACGATGACGGAGACGGAATCGACGACGTCTGTGATATCGACAGCACCCTTGGTGCCGATTGTGATCTCAACGGTGAAGATGACTCGTGCCAGGTCGATACCGACCTCGATGGCATCATCGACCCCTGCGATCCAGACATCGACGACGACGGAATCCTCAACGGTTGTGACATCGATCAGACCGCTGGCGCCGACTGTGACAATGACGGCCAGGAAGACTCCTGCCAGAACGACAGTGATGGCGATGGGGTGATCGACGTCTGTGACAGCGATCTCGATGGGGACGGAATTCCGGATGTCTGCGATGTGGATCAGACGGTGGGGGGCGATTGTGACCAGGACGGTCAACTCGATGTCTGTCAGCTCGATACGGACAATGATGGTCTCATCGACAACTGTGATCCGGATATTGACGGCGACGGTTTCCTCAATGAATGTGACGCTGATGACCACAACGATGGCGTAGTCGAGGGGATCGACTGCGATGGAAACGGGCAGGAAGATGTTTGCCAGCTCGATACCGATCTCGACGGGAGTATCGATGAATGTGACCCCGACGACGATAATGACGGATCCCTTGATACGGCTGACAGTGACGACACCAACCCCAATGTCTGCTCCGACACCGATGGCGATGGTTGTGACGATTGCAGCGGCGGTTCCTACAACACGGCTGCGGACGGTACCGATACAGATGGGGATGGCGTTTGTGACCTGACCGATCTCGATATCGATGGCGACGGAGTACCCAACGCTGGAGACTCCGATGACTTCAACGCAAATATCTGCTCCGACGACGACGCTGACGGCTGTGACGACTGCAGCGGTGGTTCTTACAACCCGGCTGCAGACGGCACCGATACTGACAGCGATGGTGTTTGTGACCTGACCGATTCCGATATCGATGGAGATGGGGCACTCAACGCCGCGGACTCCGACGACTTCAACGCCAATGTCTGTTCCGACACCGATGGCGACGGCTGTGACGACTGCACCAATGGTAATTACAACGTGGAAAACGATGGCATCGATACCGATGGGGATGGCGTCTGTGACCAGACCGATCCCGATATCGATGGAGATGGGGCACTCAACGCGTCCGACTCTGACGACTTCAACGCCAATGTCTGCTCCGACACCGATGGTGATGGTTGTGACGACTGCAGCGGTGGTTCCTACAACCCGGCTGCAGATGGCGTGGACTTCGACGGTGATGGCCTCTGCGACGGAGGAGATCCCGACGACGACGGCGACGGCGCTCTCGATGCGGTGGACAGCGACGATCACAACCCGACGGCCTGCTCAGACATCGATGGAGACGGTTGTGACGATTGTTCTGGCGGAACCTTCGATCTGGCCGCAGATGGGCTCGACACCGACGGGGATGGACTCTGTGATTCAGGGGATACGGACGACGACGATGATGGTGTCCCGGACTTCCTCGATGCTGCCCCGCTCAACAACCTCGTGTGTCGCGATGTCGATCTTGACGGCTGTGACGATTGCAGTAGCGGAATCGATGATGTTGAAGCAGATGGAACAGATACCGACGGCGATGGAGTCTGCGATCTTTCCGATAGCAATATCAACAACCCGTTCATTTGCTCGGATACGGATTTCGACGGCTGCGACGATTGCTCGAGTGGGGCGTACAATCCTAATAATGACGGGTGTACAGGAGATAACGATTGCAACAACAACGGCATTCCTGACGATGTGGAATTGCAGGACCCCGCCTCTGATTGCAACCTGAACGGAATCGTCGACGAATGCGATCTTGCTCAGGGCGTCGCTACCGACATGAATAATAACGGGATTCCTGATACATGTGAATGTGAGTTTGCGCAGGATTTGGTCTGTACCAGGTTGCCAGGTAGTTCGACCATCGACCTCTTCTGGGGCGAGTTTGCCACTGGTGTCAGCGTCATCAGAGATGGCGTCGAGATTGCACTGCTGACCGGGGGCGAAACCGGCTATAGCGATCTGGTGGCACCCTGTAGTTGCGGCATCAATTACCAGATCTTGAAGGTGTGCTCCAATGGTCAAACGGCCACTAGTAGCACCGCGTACTCGTGGAATGAACCGCATCCGGATTGGAGCTTCAATTTCAATGCCGAGCCAGCGGATGACAATGTCACCCTGATACAAGGGGGAGTACCCACGAGCATTGAACTTGAGGTGAGCATCGAGGGTGTCGTCGATCCACAGTCTCATTGTGGAGCTGCTGCAACCCATGGGTTCACCATGGCGATGTCGCATGATTCCAGTCAGGTGTCGATCCTCGGGCTGGAACTGGCCGGTGCCATGTTGGTGGCTTCACCCGATTATGTTTCCTTCGCAATGGAAAATACTGGCAGCGCCAACGCCAGTGGCCATGTCGGCTGGAGTCTCGGAATCCTCTACAGTTTTGATCCGTTTGGTGGTGCCAACGGATCGCTAGATACCGTGAGTTTTGAAACCAATGAACCCGTAGCCAGGGCAATCTACCAGGCGAATTGTCAGGATTGGCCTGACCCCGGTGTATTCCAACTCGACTTCCAATTCGAAGGACTCTGGTTGGAAGCGGATGCCGAGTTGATTGACAATGTTGTGGTCGTGTGTGGAGTGGGATACCCCGTAGAGTCGGATGCCACCATTCCTTCGGCCAGCGTCATTCTGAATGTCGGGGAGCCGCTACCGATTTTCATTCGTGGAGATTGTTCGAATGATGGAGACATCGACATTCAAGACGCAGTGCTCCTGTTGAATCTGATGTTTTCGGGGGTAGCAGTGGATTGTTTGGACGCCAGTGATGTCAATGATGATGGGGTCATCAATCTGGTCGACCCTGTCTATGAGTTGCTATTCATCATGGGCCTTGGCCCGGTGCCTCCAGCGCCCAGTTGGCCCTCCTGCGGAGGAGACTCCACTCCAGATGGTGGAGGAGGAGACCTCGGATGCGACACGCCTCCCACCACATGTACTCAGGGTTGTCCGGTGTCACCGTGATGAGTTCAGCCTTACATGATAGCCGTCCCATTTGGGACAGACCCGCTGTGTCTTTGCGGATCGACCATGGAAAACTATAATAGTATTGTATGGATTATTTGACTGAGATATTCACTGCGACAATAGAGAGAATATGAGTTCTTGAATTTGGTTGAGTTGTAATGGGGATTAATGGGAAACAACATAATTAAGCTGGGAATGATCTTGTGCTGTATTTTGCAGTTCACATCACTCTACGGCCAAAATCCGCAGTTCCAGTTTCGTGCTGAGACTGGCACGGGAACCTACGAGTTGCTCGACGGAACGGGAGTATTCGACTCTTCCATCCTGGTCAGACAACTCCCTGGGACTCCCGCACCCACCCAAGGAATCTCGATAGGTTCCTCCCATGATTCCACCCTCCTTCAGGTCACAAGTGTTTCGAGTTCGGGATCGATTGCCCTTATCAATGGAGGAGCGGGCCCCGATTTCTTCGCAAGTAATGTTTACGGCGATGGATTTACAATGGTCGCAGTATTCTCCTTTGATTCTTCTGTCACCATCGAGTTCACCACCGAGCAAGCAGTTGCAGTGGCTTCGTATTCCTTGATCCCCAGTGCCCTCGTGGGGATTCTCGATGGTGCCACGGCCACCCTGTCATTCTCCGATACTGTAGGATCACCCGGAGTCCCAGTGGTGGAGAACATCGTCACTGTGGCTGGCCAATCATCCGTACCGGAGTGCATACCTGGAGTGATCACATTGAATCCGACCATTTCGGTCGGAGATTGCGATGGAAATCTCGTACTGGATGTTGACGAGATTGCTGCCGATCCGTCATTAGACTGTAATTTGAACGGCCTTCTCGACGATTGTGATCTGGTCCAGGGGTACGATACTGACATGAATAACGATGGGGTTCCCGATTCCTGTGAATGCAACTTTCCCAATCAGCTCACATGCACCAGGATTCCCGGAGAACTGTTGATTGAACTGACCTGGGGCGACTCTTCCAGTCCCGTTCAGTTGTTCAGAGATGAAGTCTTGATCGCCAGCCTGATCGATGGCCAAACCAGTTACATCGATGACGGACTTCCCTGCAGTTGCAGCGTGGACTACAGGATCCAAAAAGAGTGCGATAATGCGCAGATTGCCACCGAAACGTGCACCTTTGATTGGGTTGAGCAGCATCCTGATTTCAGTTTCAATTACAGTGCTGAATCGGTCGAACAGAACTACACCCTGGTTCAGGGCGGTGCTCCGACCGTGGCAGCAGTAGAACTGTTCATCGAGGGATCTATTGCACAAGGATCACCTTGTGCGCCAGCCGCCACCCACGGATTTTCGATGGCGATGTCTCATGATCCAGCTTTGTTATCCGTGATGGATGTGGAGCTAGCAGGAGAAATGTTGAGCGTTTCTCCAGACTATGTTTCCTTTGCGATTGGAAACGACAGCAGCGCCAATAGTAGTGGAGACGTCGGTTGGTGCATGGGAGTGCTTTACAGCCTCGATCCGGTCGGTGGCGGAGTGCCCGGTGGACCCGCTCTCGAAACCGTCACATACGAAACAAAAAAACTGGTCGCTCGTGCGACTTATGAAGCAGCCTGTGGGGATTGGCAAAACAGCGGGGTTTCCGACCTGCAATTCGAGGGACTGGCGCTCAGCGATAACTCACCTCCCATCGGCAATGTTGTGGGAGTTTGCGGAGTCGTGTATGCGCCAGCCCTGGCGATACCCTCTGCCCAGGTAGAGATCATCAAGGGCCCAGCACAACCGCTTTTCATCCGAGGAGATTGTTCCAATCAAGGATCGATCAACATTCAAGATGCCGTCCTGATGTTGAACTATCTTTTCTCCAGCACCGAGATCACCTGTGCGGACGCCTGTGATGCGAACGACGACGGATTGCTCAACCTGGTGGACCCCCTCTTCGATCTGATGTTCATCATGGGCCTGGGTCCGATGCCTCCGGCACCAGCAGGAGTCTGCGGAGCGGATCCTTCAGGGGACTCGATCGACTGCGCGACCAGTGTCAGCAACAACTGCGAAGATCCCTGTCCCTTCGAGGATTGCAGCAATGGAATCGATGACGACCTGGATGGTCAGATCGACTGTGCCGACCTGGATTGTCAAGGAGCCGGCAGCTGCCCGTAGCAGGGCGATTTGTTCGAACAAACAGAGACCTCTCAGGTGAAGGAGCGATCAGCTCTTTCACCTGTTTCTGTATAGAGACTCCTGCCGATCGGGCTCTCGAAGTGATGGACCTCTGCCATCGCAGCGATCAACTGTTGAGGCGGAATAGTTTCTTGGAGTTGGCAGTGGTCGCCTCCAGCACCGTCTTTCGATCGGTGCCGTGGACCTTGGCCAGCTGATCTGCGGTGTGGAGTGAGTGGACCGGTTCGTTGCGTTTTCCACGCTTCGGTTGCGGCGCCAGAAACGGACTGTCTGTTTCCAGTAGCAATCGATCGAGGGGAACGATCGCCGCCGCATCGCGCAGATCTTGCGCCTTTGGGTAGGTGACATTGCCAGCAAAGGATACATACCAGCCGAGGTCCAGAGCTCGCCGTGCTTCCTCGACGGTGCCGCCGAAGCAGTGGAAGACACCGATCACTCCCGCGCCGTGTTTCTCGATGACCGCAAGAGTATCGGGCCACGCCTCGCGACAGTGAATCACCACCGGCAAGTTGCGCCGGCGAGCGATGTCGAGTTGTGCGATGAAGGCGCGCTCCTGATCCTCGGGGCTGACATCCTTCCAGTAATAGTCCAATCCGATCTCTCCGATGCCGACCACCTGTTGCGGATGTTCGTCGCACAGCGCTTCGATGGCAGCCAGGGTGGCGGCCAGTTCACTGGCGGGCATGCCGGAGTGAGTCGGGTGAACACCGACCACGGCATGACAGAAACCGGGGTTCTGTCTCGCCAGGTCGATCACCTGCACGCTGGTCTGTTCATCGACGGCGATGTTGATGATGGCAACAAAACCCGCATCCTTGGCGCGCTGGATCACTTCGTCACGATCGTCGTTGAAACGATCGAAGTAGAGGTGGGCATGGCTGTCGATGGCTTCTGAGGGCACGTGAACTCCCGTTCGAGGGATGACTGGGCAACTGATATTGACCCTAGGAGAAGTCTCGTGACAATGCGAGTTGTTGAAAGCGAATCATCATAAAAGAGTATCGAGGCGGGGTCTGCGCGATGCGAAGAGACTACAAGGGTGTTT
>Ga0302119_10000949_pt1 | contig 13074 bp, 13 predicted proteins | sample AG5_Tmax_MG_FD_203114 | JGI IMG/M metagenome (GOLD analysis project Ga0302119, IMG submission 203114) | Marine microbial communities from Western Arctic Ocean, Canada - AG5_Tmax | ecosystem: Environmental > Aquatic > Marine > Oceanic | place: Canada: Western Arctic Ocean | collected 2017-10-01 | reverse complement strand
TCTCACGCAAGGGTGTTGAATGGGTTGTGACAGGCATAATAGACATTAGTGTCAAGAAAGGTTCATGCTGATACTCTTTGTGGGCATCTTGTTGTTTCTCTTCATTATCCTCGCAATAATCACCACTCAATGGGACCCACCTGCTGCAAAACAATGCCCAGTGTGCGACAAACGGGTGGTAAGAGAAAGTCAATCACGATGTACTCGATGTCTTTTGGGCATGATTTATGGATATTAATGTGCTACCTGCTCAACAAATTTTTCCTTGAAAAGAATCATTTTGTTGACGACATTTATTGCGTTAAAAGTGCTTATCGTAATTTGTTTTTCTGCACTGTTCGTTTTCACTGATGGCCCCCTTGTGGCAATGTTTATGATGTGGATTTTTGGTCTTTTGACTTTAGCACGCGAACGATTTAAACTACGCAAGACCACCTGTAAGGAATGTAGCGTTTGAGATTTTATTCGAATGACACTTACCCATAGAACTCACTAACCCCAATACTACTTCAATTCTTAGCCTTGGATTCTTTTCAGTGATCAATTGACGCTTAAGAGCCTGGACAAGCAGAATCCTCAGGTTTTGATTTCCCCCTTCAGATGAATTTCTAACCATTTCTCAATTCCTCAGTCAGATTAGAACTGTGTTTGGATTGAGCCCCCAAGTGGGTTCGTCAGCGGTTGCATCGGTAAAGAAGGGAAGAACATCTTGAAGCACTTTTGGAATGTCTACAGACCATAAATTCTCGAACAAGGGTGATTCAGGTGTGCCTAGTTTGTCGGTCAGTTTACTCCACATCTTGACGATTCCTCGAATGTTTTGTCGCTCATATTGGAACATCAGAGCTGTAGTCTGAATGAGTCCTTGAATACCTAGGATGTATCGCTGCTCTGTCTCTCTCGCCTTGAGTGACTTCCACATCTCCTCCCAGTCCTCGTGGGCGTGCCAGTAGCGGCCTGTATTGAACTCGGTAATGCCGCCATCAAGCCACCTTTGCTCTTGTTCAGAAAGTGGGCATTTAACCGCCATGGTTTGCGCTTCACTTGTTTGTTTTCAAGTTAGCCCCCTACTAGACCTTTATTGGTGAAAGTTTGGCTCGTGCTGTTAGTATCAAGGGATTTAGAGCAACTGTGCACAATAATGCGCCCCGACCCTTAAAGCCTAAACCCTGAATCATCAATCTACCATTGAAAAATGATGTAGGTAATCTTAATAATTAGGGTATTTATTCATTATTATGCAACCAGCACCAACACCAATGCCAGTTCCAATAACGCCCGAGCACAAATTGCCCAATGATGAAATAATGTTCAAAGATACCAGAATAAAATCACTGAATGGATTTTTGGGCTTGGCCATCCAATGGATTGCTGTACCAGTCATTTTCTTTTGTATGTTTATCACTTACGCGTGGATACCATTGATGGTTATTGGAATAATATTACAAATTACAATTGTAATTGTTTGGTTCCTAATGTTCAACAGCTATTTAATCATAAACCCAAATGAAGGTGCTGCTATCCAATTCTTTGGTGAATATGTAGGAACTGTTGACAAGCAAGGATTCCATTTCTTCATCAACCCATTATACGAAAAACAAAAGATCTCTCTAAGAATTAGAAACTTTGAATCCGCCAAACTCAAGGTTAACGATGTCAATGCAAATCCGATTGAAATCGCCGCAGTAGTAGTTTGGAAGGTTGTAGACACCGCCGAGGCTTTGTTTGAAGTTGACAATTATCAGAATTACGTTCAGATTCAAAGCGAGGCAGCACTACGTGCTATGGCAACAAAATATCCCTATGACATCATTGAAGAAAAAGATATAGGGGGAATTGCACTATCAAGTCACCAAGAAGTCATCGCACAAGAATTACAAATTTCAGTTGAAGCAAGATTGAAGAGAGCAGGAATTCAAGTCTTAGAGGCTAGAATCAGCCACTTGGCATATTCACAAGAGATCGCACAAGCAATGCTTCGCCGCCAACAAGCAAGCGCAGTTGTTGCAGCACGCAGTGAAATCGTCAAAGGTGCGGTTGGAATGGTAGAGATGGCATTAGAGCAATTAAGCGAAAAGAACATCATCGTATTAGACGAGGAAAAGAAAGCTGCAATGGTAAGCAATCTGTTAGTGGTATTATGCTCGGAAACAGATACTACACCAGTTGTTAACACCGGCTCTCTATAATACTCGCTAATTGCTAACAGCACTCGATTCATGAGCTGAGAATTTAGCTGAAATAATACAGTGGTCTGATGCTTCTACTTCACAATCGGTTGAGAATGAACCAAGGTACTCATCAGACCCGCCATCGCCGATAATCATTCGATCATATGCACAAGATGATGATTCAGCAGTGTTGGTATTAGTTCCATCAGGAATTATCCATTGATAGTCTCCATTGCGAATTGCCAATTCATCTAATTCTGAAGACCTTGCATAACTGCAATCTGCATTAAGATCTCCAAGCAAAATGAAGTCGTCTTCACCAGGATATTGGAACTTAGCCCATTCGAATACATTTACCAGAGCTTCAGTCTCATTCAATACATCATCAGGATCAATATGTAAGGTAATTAATACAAAGGTGTGGTTAAACTCAACAGATACAAACCTTGCTGCAAATGGCTCTCTGGTATATTCACAGTCATTATTTGGATAGTGATTACCAGAATCTAAGGATTTTATGGTTTTAATATCATAGTAGAAAGCATATTGCTCCGAAATTTGGGAACTTGACTTGTTTTCACAAAATGCTCCGGTTCGATTGGATAGAACCATTCCATACTCAGAGATTTCGTCAATTCCATCTTGGAGGATATAGGGTGCTGTTTGCTGTATATCTTTTATTTCCTGAACAGCAACGATATCATAGTTGCTAATTTTACCCGCCATCTCAGCGACTCTCGCCTCATCTTCAGCACCTGAAGGACCGAATCTCTTCACATTCCATGAAGCGATTTCAATATCATGTGGACAGTCTCCATCTTGGATTCCAGATTCGTTAAAATCTGAACAATCTGTTACTTGTGCAAAAATATCTGTTACTGGAGAAAATGGTGCAAGCACTACCATTAATGCTACACAAACAGAAGCTATGCCAAATCCAAATCCGAGATGTAACCAACGAAGAGTCACCTCATTTCCTGAGGCCAAAGTCTGTTTTTCAGTAGTGGATTGCCAAAAGTCATCTGAACTCATGACTGGGCCTAGCATGATGTACCCTCAATGCCAAGAGGTATCAACAATCCGCAATCAATAGTGACTGCTCAGGAGTTTAGACTCACAAGTGTTTGAAGGTGACAAAATTCACGAGATGATGTTTTTGTACTTAATGAAGTAATATCCGAAAAAGAGGACAAACATGACAGCAAATGATTTCCACACCCAAGGTCGTTCCTTCGGGAAGAGGTAATCATTCAAAGACAATGGATCTAGATCTGTAGATTTTGTATCTTCAAGGTCATCTACTACGGTTGAAGGTATGTCGTCCTTTTCTGAAATAGCCTCTGTTTCGATTTCGTTCTCTTCCTCTTTGGTCAAATAATCACCTCCTTGGCGATTAAAATACCAAGTATTATCGTTGCAATGATGTACATTCCAAATGCTGTATTTGTCCATTTGACGAGGCCTATGCCTTCTCCATTGATGAGTGCCCAGTCCGTGTTTTCTTCATCATCAGGGGGTTGCATTGCCTGCATGATTTTTCTCTCAATTTCAAATGCTAGAATAGCACCAAGGAAAAATCCAGATATCAGTTGACTTATTCCGAGCATCGGCTGCAGGATTTCAGTGATGACAGACATTGCACCAGCTAGTGACATAATCATCATCGCTCTGCTGAGATTTGGAGCGTGTTCAGTTTGAACCATGCCAAATCGTACCACCAGGAACAGAATGATGAGAGGTCGAGCAAGAGATTGCATTGTCCCGTGAGTGAGTAAAATAAATGATTCACGAATGTCTTCTTCATTGAAAAATATTGCAGTGTTGTTGTAGTCTTGGGATTCACCAGAGAAAAATAGAAAGTGAATAAGTCCGAGTATCAAAAACCCAAGAATGGTTCCTCCAAGCAAGACTGAGCCTCGGTTACGAAGATAGATGATAGACCCGATACTCAGTACAAACATAGGTAAGATAATCATTCCAGTTTCAAACTTCCCAATGATATCAGCCACTAAATACAACGTTGAGGTGTTAGGTGATCCATTGGTATAGAAGAATTCAGAACTTTTGAAGAATCCAACCCAATCAAACCAATTCTTTCCAGCCCAAAGTATGAGCGCCATAACTGCAAACAGTCCTGCTCTATCAGTCAGTGCTTCAGTGCGGTCTCCAGCGCCCTCTGGTGAGGTGAGGTAGTTCCATGCTAAGTAGGACAGTATGACCATGAGTACCGCTGGGGCGAGTGACCAAAACGGCCAGAAGTAGACAAACCAATCTTCTCCCGTTGGCGGACCCCATGTGTAATAGGATTCCAAGAAGGCAAAGGATAGTCCAAAAATGACACCGATTTTGTAGTTTTTCACATTTTTGAACAGAGGCATTGGTGTGGACAACGCGGTGACAATGAAACCTATAATCGCAGCTTTCCACAATGTTTCAAGGACCATGTGTGCGACTGTATCGTACCATTTTCCAAGGAATATTTGCTCATAAAATTGCCCATAAGCGATGCTCATGGCCAAGTGGCAAAGCAAAAACCAGCACATCATTGTGGCTCCAAGTTTCTGTGTCCAAGTACGATCATCTTTCTTTTGACCAAGATAGAGGATAAACAGGAGAACCATGATGTCAAGTATTATTGAAACAATAGAAATGTTCTCTACCATAATAAAATACTTCATTTGATAGTATATAGTCTAAACGCCGGCATAATCCAAAAAAGGCTCCTTTGAGTTAATGGCATTCAACTGCCGATGACTAGGTAAGTTCGCTTGGAGTTTAGACTCACAAGCACGAACCGAAAGCCTGAACAGACTGTAGGCAGTGTACTGGGGGACTGAACACCCTCTGATACGAAACTTCATCTATGACTGAACGTATCGAAAAGTATGGCGACCAGTAAGCGTAAACATCGTCATGGTATTTATCGATTCTATGCACCGTTTTACGACCGGGTATTTGCTCCTAGTTTTTCGGATGGTCATTCGAAATTGTATTCTTCACTTATTCTTGAAAAGAACGACCACATTCTCGAAGTAGGAATTGGAACTGGGATCTCATTGACCCACTGCCCTGGGTTTGTCCGTGTCGATGCCATAGATTTCAGTGAAGCAATGCTTGTAAAAGCCCGAAAACGTTTTCAAAAAGGAGAAATTTCGGCTCAAGTCGAGTTCACAAAAATGGATGCTCACTCACTCGAGTTTGAAGATAATGCATTTGAACATTCGATCGTTGCTCATGCACTGGCCGTTGTAGCAGAACCAAAAGTGGTATTGGATGAGATGATTCGAGTCACCAAAAGAGGTGGTAAAATAGTCATTGTAAATCACTACAAGAAAAATGGAGGACCCCTCATCTCGATGTTCAATCCATTCCGAAAACGTCTCGGTCTTGGAATGCATGTTGAGTTTATCAAACTCATTGAAGAATGCGGTCTCGATGTACGCGAAGAAATACGGGTCAATCGTGGTTCTACAAGCCTTCTCGTTTGTGAAATACCTTAGTACTGAATCACTCAAGGAACTTCGAACCAAACTTCCATTGAATTGCAAGGTGCTTGAATGGATGTTCTGACGAAACTAGAGTAATAGAGTACCTCTTCAGTGCTGAAAGATTAGAGAACCCTCTGTATTTTCGGATGAACCCATCGTATCTATCCGAAAGCGATTAGTTGATGCAACTAACTGGGTATTCAACAGACCCTTGGAAACTCACTTGTGAGTTGAATGGGTGTTGAGCGTGAACGCTTGCACTCAAGCATTACGATGGTATATGGATTGTAATCTAACCATATACATCATATAGTAACATCATGAAAATCAAATCGTTGGTGGTTGTTTGAAGGGAGGATTACAACTATGAGGGATGCTGAAAAGGAACCCAGTTCCGAACCCCTTGAGAAATATCGGCCATGGACAAGAAACCAACTTGCAGAATTGGTGAATAAACACCCAGAATTCTCAGAGGTATTGGAAGATGTACAAATGGCGTCGCGGGTATTTCCATTTCGTCTTTCAACCCATGTGATTGACAATCTGATCAAATGGGATAATCTCAGGGAGGACCCTTTCTTTCACTTGCTCATTCCGACCTTAGATATGCTTGAAGAGGGCCATCGTGAAGCTTTACAAGAGGTGTGTCTCAGTGGCGATGAGGCAAGAATCACCTCTGTAGTCAATACCATTCGGGCTGATTTGAATCCTCATCCAGCGGATCAGATGACCTTGAACACACCAGATGAGGGGGACAACCTCAATGGTGTTCAGCACAAGTATCCAGAGATTGTTCTGTTGTTTCCATCTGCCGGTCAGACCTGTCATGCCTATTGCACCTACTGTTTCCGCTGGGCGCAATTCATCGGTGATTCAGATTTGAAATTCGCGCAGAAGGAGGCGAAGTATTTCTTCTCTTATCTACAGGAACATGAAGAGGTAACAGATGTACTTGTCACGGGTGGAGACCCAATGGTGATGCGAACGAAGATGCTTCAAAAATACTTGGAGCCGTTCTGTGATGCGGAATTTTTGCCCCATATCAATACCATCAGGTTTGGAAGCAAAGCCTTGACCTTCTGGCCGAAACGCTTCACTGAAGGTGAAGATTCAGATAATTTACTGGCCTTGTTTCGCCGCCTAATCGCTGGCGGAAGGCATGTTGCATTCATGGCACATATCGGGCATCCTAGAGAATTGGAATCCCCCATATTCAAGAAGGCAGTGGAACGGATACAAAGTACCGGCGCTGTGATTCGCTCTCAGGCCCCCCTCATCGCTGGATTCAATGATTCGGCTGACCTTTGGCTACAAAAGTGGAAACGAGAAGTCAACTTAGGAATCATTCCTTATTACATGTTCATCGCAAGAGATACTGGTGCACAAAATTACTTCAAAGTATCACTTTCAGATTCATTTAAAATTTATCAAGAAGCGGTGTCCAATATCACAGGCCTCGCAAGAACTGTTCGTGGACCCTCGATGTCCTGTAGCCCTGGTAAAGTTGCCATCGATGGAATCTCAGAGATTGATGGAGTCAAAGCCTTCGTATTGAGATTTATTCAATGTAGGAATCCAGAGTTAGTAGGGCGTCCATTCTTCGCCAAGTTCGATGAACATGCAGCATGGTTTGATGAACTTGAGCCAATTGACGGGCAAGCATTACCTTGGGATTCAAACGGGCGATTGAAGTTGCCATCACCTCTCTTGCGCGATGAGTAGCTTCCATTAATCCACCATCAAACTCTCTAGTTTTCTTTGTCTTTGATTCGATGGGTGTTCAGTGGGTCTGTCGGAACGCAACCCTCTGTACATACATCCAACGCGACGGTAGCGAGAAAACCGACCCACGCAAAGCCCATCAAACCACGGGCGATACATAGGGGGCCTGCATGGCTGGCGCCGGTCATCGGTGTACGGCCGCGAACAAGGTCAGCGGATGGCGGTCGGGGATATTGCTCTAGTAAGCCTGTAGGCATGAATTCCAGGGTTAATCTTATTCACTGAGTTCGCTTCAAGGTCTTCAGTGAGAGTATGAATGGAACAAGAAAAAGAAGTATGGCGAAGGCAATCAGTTGGCGGTTCATCGCCACCATAACCGGAGCGGCAATAGTGTTTTTTCTCACCGGAGAATTCGAGGATGCAGGGAAATTCATAATTCTCGACATAATTCTCAAATTGGCGTTCTACTATGGTCACGAACGTGCTTGGACGATGGTGAAATGGGGTTCTTCGGAAGAGCCCTTGACCCCTTGATATTCAAAGAATGGTCTATACTGGATGTTGTCATACTATTCACCTTGATTTTGTTGTCTGCTTGTGATTGCATGGGTTGGAGCAGAAATCCCATCCTATGATATGAGCGAATAATGGGCCGGTTGGATGCATCTTGTTGGAAGCATCAACTAACCAACTCGGATGAGTTGGGGGGGGGTCAATTCCGAATGGTGAGAATTCTTTATTTCCATACTGCAATATATTGCCGTTCTTGAGATTCGCAGAGAGGGGAAGTATTGCTGGTAATTCTGTTGGGTCGTAAACCGGAAGTCATGATGCAGTTGGTCATAGGGTTGAAGCAGACAGCCGTGAAGTTCGCCACCGGTACGAGCATTGATGACCTCAGGATTGCCTTCAGCGATGAGATCCCGTCGGCAGTCATCATGGGAGCAGGCCTCCCATTGAACGTGCGTCTGGTGTGATCCGATTCGTCTTTGAACACAGTGAGGCCACAACAGTCCACATGAAGGACTGGTCATTAGGACCCAACGGGATGCTTCCCTTCGTGACTGGTGTCGTTCAAGGATTATTGGCAAGTATGGATAATCATATCGACTAGAGTACGCAAGTTTGTTTGCAGGGTATTCTGTGAGTCAGTACTGAGTCTACCCACTGTAAACACCATGTCATACGGAAGGTACTCCAACCGACCGTTCTTGTAAATTATTTCACAGTCAGTCCATTCCAGACATATTTGAATCCATGGATTGGGTATATCCTGATTGAGGAGCGGTCGCATTGAACCACATGCTCATCTCATGTGCGCTATTCCACAATCCGACTCGGGCAGAAATAATAGTATTATTTTCTATTAATAATATATGCGGAATTGAAGAAACAGACAAATTTTCTGACAAAAATGGTGCGTGTAAAAATGGACGGTCTACCGAGCGATTAAGTTCATCCTCTATCATAAGTTTCCATTCGGTCATATTTGAGCTATCGTTACCTGCTTGTTTGTTGAGTACGAGTAAATGATTTGGCATAATAGATTGGTCAAGTGCATCTATTGTTGGCTTACAATGCGTGCACCAAGATGCAGAAAAATAGGCAACCCAACGCCCACTATCATTTGCAGAAGATTCATTCCAATGAGTTCCGTTTTGATCAATAAAATCAAAACTTGGAAATTCACAACCAACATGCCATTCGGGTATATTACCTTCAGTACAAAATTCGATTGGATCATCAACCATTTCCATTCCTGGTCCGATACAACCAGATAGAATACTTACAGAAAAAAGAATAGCGAGGAAATATGAGATTTTTTTGTTCATTTCAATTCACCACTGGCCTGATGTGTCTGTTCACGGTGGCCCAATGTATCAAACTATGGTTCTTGTTTTCTATTTGCATTATTCATTAATAATGGATATATCCGAACACCCATTGTAAAGTTATTTAACAATCAAAGGGTGAGCAATGGCTCTTTTCAGCGCCTACCATCTCACTGAAAACGATTCTATTGCCAATATACAGCCCATTGGCTGTCTGCAACTAGTTCTTGTTTCGGATTCCAAACCTCTGATTCTTCAGACATTTGTTGATGTTCAGGTGGATTGTCAATTGTTGGAAGTTCCTCTCCAACTTCTAAGGATATTGGCGATAATTCTGGTGCTTGTGGTATTTCTGGGTGTGGTGTTTCTTCTAAAGTTTCAGATTGAGATAATTGACTTAGTTTCTCAACTAATTGCCAATCAGGAGGCGCGTTTGGTGTCTCTGTAATCTCTTCTTCAACAATTTCATCACCTGCCTCACCATCTTGACGAACCCCTACTGGAGCCTGTATTAGTAAAACATCGGAATCATCTTCTTCCTCTATATCTGATTCATCTTCCGCCATTGGTTGGTTTGAATCATGGGAACTATTATCTTCAAAGGTTTTTTTCTCTTCGACTGAAGAAGTGTTAGATGCTGTAGTTTCAATATCCTCCATACCCAGTGAAGCCCATGCATTGCTAACAACTCCTTGTTTTGGAGGCTTTGCTCTTTCTCTTTCATCCGCTTTGCGTCTTTGATAGATTGCTTCTTCTTCAGCAGTTGCTTGTTCACGCGACATTTGTGCTTCAACAGCTCGCCACATTTTACGCTCATGCCTCACCTTTGCTTTCCCTTCTCGGTGTTCAATCATCTTCTCTGTTGGCTTGTCAAACCTTTTCCAAAAGAAGTATGATATTGCAATAAAAATGATGGAACCTATTAGTCCAGTGAGAAGTGTTCTTACCAACTCTTCCATCGTCTAGCCCCTCCATACTAACTAATCCAAGTTCGGAACTGTTTCTCCAACCAATACTACCCTTGGGTCATCGCCACCGGGTAGCATTGAGATATCACATACTGCACCTTCTGGAACATTTCGGTATAGTGGTCTGCGAACTAAATATTTGTTAACAGCGATGAATGAAATTGCTATAAAGCCCCAGAATGAAAGGATAATCCCTAATCCATGAGGATTCATTGGATCCCATACATTTTCTGTATTGGCTATCATATCGGTAAAGTATGTGCCCATTAAAACAACGAATAATAGTGGGAAGGCGATATACATTAGAATATCCCAAGAGCGATTGACATACATGTCGTTATCACCGGTATTGATGAAATCATTTCTGAAAGCAGGAACTCCAGTTGTTAGATAACCTTTGAATCCTGGATCTGCTAATCCTTCTTCAACATCAGCCTGCCACTTCTTGTAGCCATATTGCCAGATAGTGAAAGCAATAAATAATCCAGAGAACATTAATCCATAGCCCCAGATATGGTCTTGAACTTCTAAGAACTCTGGGAATGCGACTCCTGCTGCATCTAGTTTTATCGACATTACTGCACTAGGAATTCCGAATAGGAAGATTAGGCCACCTGTTAGGAAAACGGATTTTTTGCGCTCAAATCCGTGGTCAACGAAATTTCTAACACATAATTCAACGGTCGATATCATCGATGTCATCGCAGCAAAAGAAAGCGCTAGGAAAAATCCTGCCATCATGAATAGTGGCCCAATATTACCACCTGGTGCTTGAGCGAATACCTCGGGTAATGCTAGGAAAGTTATCGCTGATGAGCCACCGGTTACGGTTGCAAGTGGGTCAGGGCTAACTGCAAAGATTGCTGAGAGAACGGCAAGACCGGCGATAATTGAAATCGAATTATTTGCTAGTCCCATAGTAAAAGCGTTGAGGACTGTATCCTCATCTTTACTCATGTATACTGCATAAGTAATACACATACCCATACCTGCTGATGCAGACCATGCCGATTGTGATAAACCATTTATCCAAACAGAAGGCTCCATCAATAGTGCACCGTCAAGACTTCCATCGGAAAAGTCCATCCATAGAGATAAAAATAATGTTAAGAATAATAGGCAGAAAAGTGAAATCATCAGCACTACATTGACCTTTTCGATAGCCTTTGCACCTTTTAGAATCGCGGCTAAGGTCAAAACGACTACAAGCGCTTGATAGAATACCACTTGTCCCGAATCCTGTAGGAAAGCATTCCAAACTTCGGTTGTATCAACTCCTTCTCCATTGAGGGCGCCGGTAATTCCAAGTTGGAAATATTTGATAGTCCATCCTGAAACTACCGCATAATAAAATCCAATTGCGCTCGAAATCCATGCTGTCCAAAGACCCATCCAGGCAAATTTCTTACCGGCGAATATACGGAAGGTTCCGATAGTACCAGTCCGACTGCGCTTGCCCATTGCATATTCGGCGATCACCAAGGGAATTGACCACATGAATAAAAATATTAACCAAGGTATGAGGAAAGTTCCACCACCATTTGCACCAACCATTCGCGGGAAACGCCAGATATTACCGGTTCCAATCGCTGCACCAATACTAGCAAAGATTAGACCCATACGACCACTAAATTGGTCTGATTTGCCGTCATCGGACATGGTTATCCCTCCGTCTTCACTTCTTCTTCAAGAACTGCATCAGCCAGATTAATCAATTCTTCATCATCCGATAGCATCATTCTGAGGCAGACTGCTAATCCTCCCCAAACGAAACCAGCGACTACAATAAACAAGAATAGTGAACCAAATACACTACCATATGCTTCTCGGTATGAGAGGTCAAGTGTGTAGTAAGTTCCTTTGTCAGGGTATTCGTATAAATCTCCACCAGAGAGTGTTCCGAGCATTATTTTGTAATGCAATTGTCCTGTTGTTGTTTCTGAAATATCTAATGTCGCTCTTAGAATTGTTCCGTTCTTTGAGCCAGCAATAAGACAGTTCTCATCTTCAATCAACTCTAATGCTGTACCTGTCCACTCGGTCGTAGACCATTCACGTGGACCATAATCGCTTTGCAAACGACTCGGCTTTACCGTTCTCCACATTAGGTGAGAGGCCGATGAGTCAAGGGAATATGGGAAACTCTTGTCAATACACATATCGATTGGAATCTCTCCTTTGGCAGGAATATTTACTTCGTTAGGAGTTTGTAATGATTGGTTTGTAATATCAGACATTGCTAAGTCGGCACGTTCTCTTGGGTTATCTGCAATCTCTGTCATGTAGAATGCAACACCGAGGTTGCGTACAGCAATATGATCAATATCGTCTTCGTGCTGGTGGAACGCTGTTCCTATTTCCATAGTATAACAGTAAGATCCATGAACTCCATAATGCCAATCGCAGAAGTCACCAGATGTTGGATAAAGGTCTGATGATTGCATATTTGTATACTGAGTCATCTCGGCCAGCTCATCACCATGGTAGATTAATTGTTGATGGTCTGGAGATTCACAACCAGTACAATGTCCCCACGGATAAAGAACTAATTCCGAATAGGAGTGGAAGGTTAATGTTGACTTGAACTCGGATGAAAAGTCTGCATTATCATCATTCATTTCTGTTAGGTCTTGAATGAACTTTGTCTCTGGTTCAGAGTTACCGCCCCACCAGTCTTCATCGGTTAAGCCATCACCATCGTCGTCTTTTCCATCAACGTGGTCTTCATTGACACAATGAGGACCAGGTACGCCAACACAATCGCCATCGTTGTCTACATCATCCACCGGTCCATTGTAGACATCGTTATTCGAACCATCGAGTTCTCCTTCCGCCGGAGTACATGTTCCCGGAATTAGAGGTCCAGTTGCACCCAAAGGTGCGCCCCATTCAA
>Ga0302119_10000947_pt1 | contig 13086 bp, 10 predicted proteins | sample AG5_Tmax_MG_FD_203114 | JGI IMG/M metagenome (GOLD analysis project Ga0302119, IMG submission 203114) | Marine microbial communities from Western Arctic Ocean, Canada - AG5_Tmax | ecosystem: Environmental > Aquatic > Marine > Oceanic | place: Canada: Western Arctic Ocean | collected 2017-10-01 | reverse complement strand
CAATGGATCGACTCCGATTTCAGTGATCGCGTCCTGCCATCGCGTGATTGGTGCTGGCGGGGCACTGACCGGCTTTGGTGGGGGGCTTGAACTCAAACGTTCCCTACTGGAATTCGAGGGCGTGCTCTTGGCAGTGGGAGAGGGATGATTCCCGCTCGGTGCATCCTTGACAGTCGTCGCGATTTTGGGGACCAAGCGAGCTCATGATTCATTGGCGCTCCCTTGTCCTCAGCCTTTTCTGTGCGGGGATGGCGACTGCTGACGACTGGCCGCAATTCCTTGGACCAGAGCGTGACACGATTTGGCGGGAGGAGGGGGTGGCCCTCGATTTTGGGGAACATCCGCCCAGGCTTCTGTGGTCCACGCCGCTCGGCAGTGGTTACGCGGGTCCTTCGGTTGCGGGCGGGCGGGTCTATGTCATGGATCGACAGGCGGCACCCTTCATTCCCGAGAAGAAAACCCCCGGGGCCAACGTGAATTTTGTGCGTGCGAAGATTCCGGGGAAGGAGCGCATCCTTTGTCTCGACGAGAAGACCGGCGGGATCCTGTGGAAGTACAGCTACCAGGCCGATTACAGTTCGGTCTATCCTTACGCCATCGGGCCGCGCACCACGGCCTTGGTCAACGATGGCATGGTCTACACCTTGGGTGCGGAAGGCCACCTGCATGCACTTTCCGCCGCCAAGGGAGAAATCGTGTGGAAAAAGAACCTCATTGATGACTACCAGTTCGAGACGCCGTTGTGGGGGACGGCCGCACACCCACTCGTTCACGAGGACTTGCTCATCTGTACGGTGGGAGGGGAAGAGAGCACGGTGGTGGCGTTCGACAAGAAGACCGGCAACGAAAAATGGACTGCGCTCAATGCCCGCGAGCCGGGTTACGGAACTCCGGTCATCGAGTCCATCAATGGCCATCGTCAACTCCTCGTTTGGGATGCAGAAAACGTCAATGGCCTGAATCCCAAGACGGGTGAAGTGTATTGGAGTGTTTCCTACAAGCCGGATTACGGCATGTCGATTGGTGCGCCGCGGGTGTGGAAGGATCTTGTATACGTCATGGGTTACAACGGAAAATCAGCGGCCATCCGGGTGACGCCGGATGGCAAGTCCGCCAAGTTGGTTTGGGGGCGAGATCTGCGCAAAGGAGTGGCCGGAGTGATGAACACCGCCTGGGTGCACGACGGTTATGTATACTCCGGTGGTCGACAGGGGCTTTTTCGTTGTGTCGAGATGGAAACGGGCAAGCGATTCTGGGCTGCCAAGGAACCGCTTCTCAAAGCCGATGGCTCAGGACGTGGACCATGGCAACAGGCCTTTACCGTTCATCACGCGCCCTCTGGTCAGACCCTCATCTTCAACGATCATGGGGAGATGATCACCGCCAGACTCTCGCCCACGCGCTACGAGGAAATCGCGCGCACCCCCATCATCGATCCCACCCACACGGTTTCGGGAAGGTTGCTGGTCTGGTCGCACCCCGCCCTCGCCAACAAGCGGGTTTATTGTCGGAACGACAAGGAGATTCGGTGCTGGGATCTCAGCGGAAATGAGTGAAGTGAGCTGGGCTTTCGCGAGGGCCCGATCGATTCCTCGGGGAGGAGGGGCAAGCATCTTATGGTGAGGGAAACGGACCCTTGCTTGGAAGGGTTGAGGGCGGCAAACCCCCACGGGATTGCTCAGGATAGCCTTACCACTTTGAGCAACGCTGCTCCGATTCCGCTGTCTTGCGCGCAGGAAACCTGCTGAGCTGCGCGCGCTTCGGGATAGCCGTAGCCTTTCCGGGGAGTCCCGTAGCACGGGCAGGAAATCGATGGAGGAATCCGGTGTAAATCCGGAGCGGTCCCGCCACTGTAAGGAGAATGTTGGAGCCTGTCCGGCCCCACCTCTCCAAGCCAGATCACCAGCCTTGGAGAGTCGTTCAACAAGTCCGCGCAAGACGGGCCAGTGGAGCAATCTATTAATGAGAAAACAAAGCAAGGTGCTGCGAGTCGGCGCGATTATATTGGTTGGAGTTGGAAGTGTGGTAGCGCAAAACCGCGCGCAAAGTGTGGCGGAAACGACGGTGCTGGCAAATCGGATCGAGACGCCGCTGGAAGATTTGGGGAGCGCATTCTCTGCGCTGGAAGTTGAGTTCCTGGAGAGAAGTGGAGGGATCCTTCTGGAGGATGCCCTGCGTCATGTCCCGGGGACCGGGATCGCCTCCGATGGTGGACAGCGCGGGTCGATCTCTGCGTTGCGATTGCGGGGCACGGAAGCAGATCATACCCTGCTGCTGATCGATGGCATGCGGGTTACGGATGCCAATGTGACGCCTTTCAATCTGTTGGGAGGAGAGTCGCTGATCGGGATTTCCCGGATCAACATTCTGCGTGGACCGCAAAGTGCGCTTTACGGCGGAGAAGCGATTGGAGGAGTGATGAGTCTGGAGACGAAGATCGGTTCGGAGGATGGAGGGCAGCGGATTTTCGCGGAAGGAGGATCTTTTGGGAGCTTGCGCAGTGGTGCGGAATTTCAGGGTGAGCTTCAGGGGATGCGTTGGTTTCTGGGCGGGAGCTATGAGATCACGAGCAACGACCGGGCTGCGAACGACTTTGAACATGAGCAGTTCTCCTTCCGGGTGGAGCAGGATGTGAGCGCGGCCACGACGATCGGTTTCACCGCGCGCATGTGGATGAGCGAATATGAAAACCCTGGTACCACGGGGCCATTTTCGAGTCGGGCGGTGGATGAGCGAGAGGCCTACCTGGTGACGGGCTATCTCGAGCATATCGTCAACGCGATGGTGAGGAGCAAGTTGGTGGTTGGCTACTACCGCGAAGAATTTGAAGAAAGCGGGATGTTTCCCTTTGGGAGTGAGTCCGAGAAGATATCGGCCGATCTTCGCAATGTTGTGAGTTGGAACGACCGGCATGAAACAGTGGTGGGTGGACTGGCAGAGTGGGCCTCGTTCGAATCGACCGCTACGCCGGTCTCCGAAGAGGGATGGCAAACCGGGCTTTATGCCAATCACGTGTGGCAGCCGGTGGACGAATTGACGGGCTCACTGGGTGCGCGTTGGGAACACATTGATCGCTGGGACGATGCCGTGACATGGCGGGCGACCGGAAGTTGGCAAACGCCGCTCAAGGGAGTGCGGATCCATGGAAGCTATGGGACTGGGTTTCGCACTCCGTCCTACTTCGAGCTTTTCGGCGCGATCCCGGCCTTTGGCTTTAAAGGGGATCCTACCCTGAGCGAAGAGCGTTCGTGCGGATGGGATGCCGGGGTTGATTTGGAGTTCTGTGATTCTGTCGTGGTGGACGTGACCTGGTTTCACAATGACATCGACGACCTGATCGACTTCACTCCCGCGAATATTGGCAAAGCGACCACGCGGGGAATCGAAGTGGCCGCGGAGGGGAACCTCCTTGGTGATCAACTCACTTGGCGGGGATCCTACACCTGGCTGGAGGCTGAGGATGACACGACCAATCTGCGGCTGGTTCGCCGCGCCCGTCATACGGCTTCGTTCGACGTCCGTGGGGAGCCCACCGAGAAATTCCTGCTTGGAGCCGGAGGAACGTATCGCGCCGGGGTGATCGACAACGACTTCAGAGGCTTTCCGGCGGTGCAAAAGGAGCTCGACGATGCCCTCCTGTTGCGGGTCTATGGTCGCTATGAGGTAAACGAGCACCTGACGCTCCATGGACGGGTGGAGAATCTTCTGGATCAAACTTACGAAGAAATTGCGAATTTCCCGGGCCGCGGATTGGGTTTGTTCGGCGGAGTCGAGATGACTTGGTAAAGCTCCTCTGGTCCGGAGGGAGATCTTGGGGTGAGGCCCTTGAGCTTGATGGGGCCTGACAGTTCTCGCCCGGCGGGTGTCGTCACTCCAAGGATTCCCTTTGCGCCAGGAGGGGCGAGAGACGGACCTGTCTGAGGATGATGGAACCGCGTCCTCTTGAATCCTCCCCGCGAATGAAGGAGATCTCAATTCAACCGCGAGCGCGGGGGGTCTCCCACGTAGAGAATCTTGGAGGCGGTATCCAACAGCGCGCTACTTTCTTCGAGAAAGTCCATTCCGATGATGCCGTCCACCGGGCGATCGAAGCGATCGCGGAAGGTGCGTCGGATGGTGGCGAGAGGAGTGGCGGCGACTTGAAACTCACTGACCACGAGCCGGCCGAAGACGACGTTTTTAAGAATGGCGGTGCGGACCGGAGCGCGGTCTCCTGAGGCATCGATGATCTTGGAGCGCGAGGGGGAGGTCTTGATTCCGAGTTTTGCGACGGATTCCGAAGCCATGACGGTGACTTCCGCTCCCGTGTCGACCACCCAAGTCAGACGGTGACCGGCGTAAGAGCACTCCACGAGAAGGTGGGGGAGGTGGCCGGCCTTCCGGAGACGGAGAGCGTCGAAGCCAAGCCCTTCTCTGAGTTCGAGGGCCTTGATGTCGTGCTTTGCATTCTTGGCGCGGGGCCCCGGGATCCACAGTTGGCCAGTTTGGAGATCCACCAGGGCGGCCAAGCCGCTGAGGGCGTCGAGACCCATTTGTCCGTCGTAGCGACTGGTGGCGGTGTGTCGTTGGGGAGCGGATGCCAGCATGAAGGGAAAGGGAGTGGCCGTGACGGGTCCGGCCCCGAGAGTTCCCCGTCCGATCCGGGAGGTGACTGGACGGCCCAAAGCGCCGCGGCTGATCACTTTGATCGACTTCTCAGGCGTGATCCCGAAAGAGGTGGCGAGTTCGTAGTCGAGATCGGTGTTGTTGGCTCCGGAGTCGATGAGAAAGCGGACTTCTGCGCCATTGACCAGAAACTCCCCGGAGTAGCGGGTGTCGCCCGGGGATTTCTGGAGGGCGAGCGCCTCATAGCCGAGGCTGAGGAGCCGGTCGCCGCGAGGGCTGGCAATGCGATGCCGGGATGGTCCGAGGGCGCATTGCGTCAGGAGCAATGCGGAGAGGGCTGCAGCGACGAAGCGCAGAACGCGAGGCATGGGGGGAGTGTAGACCAGTTCGAATGACTTTCGAGAATTTACAGCTGAAGATTGTGCGGATCAGGCAATGCGGACCGAGTGTTTTTTTGAAAGGCGCAGAATGTCGCCTGACTGGGGAGAGATCGCGGCGTTCGGGTCGGTGAGCTTTTTGCCGTTCAATTGAACGGCTCCGGTGGCGATGAATTGCTTCTTGAGTTCGGAATTCGACTTCTCCATCCCGAAACCCTCCTTGAAGCATGCTGCGGTCAGGGTGAGAACGGTCGGCTCAGGGGGGAGGGCGCCTCGCGCCACCTCGCCTGCGCCCGCCGAGGGATCCCGTGCACTGCGTCGCTGTTCGAAGGTGTTTCGTGCCTCGAGAGCGTCCTCTTCGCGGTGAAAGCGCGCGGTGATTCTTCCCGCCAGTTGCTTCTTGGCCTCCATGGGATGCAGGGCTTGGTCGCGGGACTCCCCGAGGAGGAGAAGGTAGTAGCGATCCATGAGCTTGTCGGAGATGCTCATGAGTTTACCGAACATCTCATCGGGTGCTTCGGAGACCCCGATGTAGTTGTGGTAAGATTTGGACATCTTTTTCACCCCGTCGGTGCCCTCGAGCAGGGGCATGGTCATGACGATTTGTTGGGGCATTCCCTCTTCTTTCTGCAGGTCCCGGCCCACGAGGAGGTTGAAGAGCTGATCGGTCCCTCCGAGTTCGACATCGGCGCGCACTTCGACGGAGTCCCAGCCCTGCACGATGGGGTACTGGATTTCGTGGAGCCGCACTTCCTGTCCCTTGTCGATGCGTTTCTTGAAGTCGTCGCGTTGCAGCATCTGCTGCATCGTGACGCGGGAGTTGAGGCGGAGGACGTCCTCAAAATTCATCTTGCGGAACCAATCGCCATTGAAGACGACTTCGGTTTTTTCCTCATCGAGGACCTTGAAGGCTTGGGTGGTATAAGTCTTGGCATTGGCCAGGATGGTCTCGCGACTGAGGGGCGGACGAGTGGCACTGCGCCCTGAGGGGTCGCCAATCGCAGCGGTAAAGTCACCGATGATCAAGACGGCCTGGTGGCCGAGCTCCTGAAACTGGCGTAGCTTCTCGAAGACCACGGTATGACCGAGGTGAATGTCGGGGGAGGTGGGATCGAGGCCGAGCTTGGCGCGCAGGGGCCTTCCCTCGCGGAGCTTGTCGGCGAGTTCCTTTTTCGAGAGCACCTTTTCGGTGCCCGCGCAGAGAGTGGCGAGGGCTTGATCGACGTCCATCGGCATGTCGGGGAGAGTTCAACTCGGGGGACCCGGCTGGACAAGGCAGATCAGGTGTGATTAAAGCTTAATGATGAGTGGGGAGATGCTGCCGCAACCGCCGCCGATGGACGGAATACCGATTCTTGAGCCTAAAAGTATCATGGTTTTTGGAGTCATTCACATCGTGTTTGGAGCCATTGGGCTCCTCTTGGGACTGTTCTCGGTGGCGAGCCTGATCGGAATTCCGTTCTTCCTCGATTGGCTGAAGGAGACGGTGGCCAAGGAAGGGGACGCGGCTGCGGAGGCGATCCTGCCAATATTTGATGAGCTCAAAACATTGTTCTCTGATCTGGCGATCGCCAACTGGATCAACTGCCTTCTTTCGCTGGTGGTCTCGATTCTGATCCTCGTGGCGGGCATTGCCCTCGTGAAGAAGAAGAGGGGCGGGGTCGAGAAATCCAACCGCTATGTTTGGTGCTCGGTGGGGGCAAAAATCGTCAATCTGGTCCTCTTCTTTTCGATTGGGATGGCTGCAAATCATAAATTCAGCGAGGCGATTCAAGATATCACCCGGGCGCATTCCGTTAGTGCGGGGCCCGGGGGCGTGACTACAGACCAACTCTAGGACATGATTTCGATGGGAGGGGGAGTGGTCGGGATCATATTTGCCCTGATTTACCCGATTGTGGCCTTTGTGATGCTGAACAAACCTGCGGTGAAGGGCTTTCTCAGTCGGCCAAGCACTTAGCGCGGTGTCTTTGGTCTTGAAACACGCCCGCAGACCCGTTAATTCCCCGTCCCGGAGATGGTGGCCGTAGCTCAGTTGGTAGAGCCCCTGATTGTGGTTTAGGTTGTCGCGGGTTCGAGTCCCGTCGGTCGCCCATCCTCTCCAACGCCCCTGATTTCAAAATGTGACAGTATGGATGCGTTGGCAGAAAAGCTCGGCTACACTTTTCAGGACCAGAATCTCCTGATCCAAAGTTTGACGCACCCGAGCATCGCGGCCGAACGGTGCGACGTGGTGGCCGACAATCAGCGTCTTGAGTTTCTGGGTGATGCGGTCCTGCAGGTGATTCTCACCGAATACCTCTATCGGGTCCTTCCCGATCAGGCCGAGGGACGTCTGACCAAGACGCGGGCCAGTCTCGTCTCGCGGAGGGCGCTCTCGGCCTGTGCAGAGCGGTTGGGGCTGGGTGCCTATCTTCGGCTGGGCAAGGGGGAAGATTCCAATGGCGGGCGAGAGCGGGAATCCAATCTGGCGGATGCCTTCGAAGCTCTGCTGGGCGCGATCTTTCTCGACGGGGGAATCACCAGTGCGATCGAGGTGACGATACGGGTGATGGAAGAAGACATGCGAGAGGCCCTGGAGGGCGAGGACACCAGCAACCCCAAGGGGCGATTGCAGGAGGTCTTGCAGGCGCTGCGCCGCGAAAGTCCGTCTTATCGAATCATGGCGGAAGAGGGGCCGGATCACCTCAAGCAGTTCAAGTCCGAGGTCATGTGGTGTGGCAAATCGTTGGGTGAAGGGAGAGGCTCGAGTAAGAAGAATGCGGAGACCGCGGCGGCCCAAGATGCCTTGGAGGGGAAGCGTTGGGAGGGGTAGTCGGAGATTCTTTGGAAAGCAGGAATGAGCGAGCGGCGGCATTTTTTGGATCGGGGCGCTTGTCCCTTCCTACCGAATGTGGAGGAAGTGTTGACTGCGGAGACGACGCGGAAGTTTGGGCAGGAGTACGATGCGGAGTTCTACCGTGCCGCCTTGCGCTACGCGCAGTCGCTGTGGTTGGAAGGTAAGGCTGCGCAGGCACTGTTGCAGTTGAACAAGGCCTTCCTCGCGGACTTGAAGGGCGATGAAGATGTTCTGTTAGAGTGTCCCCTGCCCTATGCCGCCAAACGATGGGTGATCGAGCATTGTCCGCCGGGAGAGTTTATCGGGAATCCGGTGCGACACTATCAGCATCTCGCCACCCGGATGAGTGGTCCGCGGGCAGAGTTGCGGAGGTGGCGGGCGTGGGCGTGCTTCCACTTGGCGGAGGCCCTTTTGCCGGGAGAGGAGAACCCGCGCGATGAACGCCAGATCGCGAATGAGGGAATTGTAGTGCCCGCGAGGGAGGAAGTTGTGGGAGAACTCAATGAGTTGGGATTGCCGGGGGAAGGTGAGTTGGTGCGGAAGGAGATAAATCGCCGCTCTTCCTAGTTTCCTCCTTGAGCGCAGGCGAGGTCCGGGCTGATATCAAGCCCCCTCAGCCAAAGCCATGAAAGCCATCACCATCCTGCTGCCCCTTGGACTCGTCGCGCTCCTGACCGCCGCGAAGATCGCTGACAAGTCCTCTCATCAACGGAAAGTGCTCTCCCGGGGATTCGTGACCGAGGGAGCTTCGATTGGGGATGTGAACGGAGATGGTAAGTCCGATCTGGTGGCCGGGCCTTACTGGTATGCAGGCCCAGATTTTGACACCCAGAGTCGTTATCGTCCCGGTGAGCCGGTGAATCCGAAAGGCTATGCGCACGATTCGTTTTTGAGCTGGGTGATGGATGTCAATGGCGACGGCAGGAATGACATCCTTCAGATTGCCCACAACCCGGCTTTCCACCTCGACATTTACCTGCAGCCCAAGGAGGCCTCCGAGAACTGGGCCAAGCATCGGGTGGTGACGAGCTTTGGTGGGGAGTCTCCGGAAATGGTTGATGTGACCGGGGACCAGAAGCCGGATTTGATCGGTCTCAACAAGGGGGTGTGGGGATTTTACACCGCAGATTGGAGTGAGCCCACCAAGCCCTGGGCCTTCCATGCCATTTCGGAGAACACCAAGGCCGGGCATTACACCCATGGTCTTGGGATCGGTGATCTCAATGGCGACCAGCGGCCCGACATTCTATGGAAGGAAGGCTGGTTCGAGGGTCCCAAGGATCCCACCGGCGGCAAGTGGACTTTTCACAAGTTCCAGTTTTCTCCTCAGGGTGGGGCTCAAATGTTGGTCTATGACATCGATGGCGATGGAGACAACGACATCGTGACCAGCCTGTGGGCGCATGGTTGGGGCCTGGCTTGGTTTGAGAATGAGCTCAAGGAGGGCGTCGTGAATTTGAAGAAGCACGTCATCATGCCGCAGGAAGCCAAACCGGGAGTGGGCGGAGTGGTGTTTTCGCAGACGCACGCCTTGGCGATGGGAGACTTCAATGGAGATGGGCTCACGGACTTTGTCACCGGCAAACGCTGGTGGGCCCACGGCGGCAATGATCCCGGAGCGGCTCAGCCGGCAGTGATCTACTGGTTCGAACTGAAGCGCAGCAAGAAGCACGGGGTGGAGTTCATCCCGCATCTCATCGACACCGATTCAGGCATCGGTTGTCAGATTGCGGTGCATGATCTGAACGGTGATGGGAAGACCGACATTGGGATCGGGAACAAGAAGGGGATCTATCTGTTTCAGTCGCAGTAGGCCGGGTCGCGATTAGCCTCCGTTTTTCTTGTCGCGACGCTCGTCCGGAGGGTTGGGTTGGGGTGGGAAGAGCATGATGGACGAAGAAGATCGCGAAGTGCTGGAGCGCGTTGAGCGTGGTGAGATTCCCCAGCCTGAGTGGGATCAGCGCATGCGCTAGACCTTCGACGGAGGCGCAACAACGCCTGCGGAGAAAGGATCCGTCGCCTTTCGGGGTGCCGCCCGGGAGCGCGAAACCCAGGTTGGTGGCGGGATCGACATCAACTTGATCGGAATCAAGGATGGCCGGAGGACAAGCGATCCCAATGGAGGTGATCTCTTCCGTGAGGGCGGAAGCTGAAGTGAGGAGGGCAGCAAAAGCAAGGAGGGCGGGGAGGAGAGGCGCGAAGCGACTCTTCCTCTGAAAATCAGCAGAAGAAAATCTCTTGGTGGCGCGGGCTCAACCGCAACCCTAAGCCGTGATTTTCAAATTCTTCGAGAAAATCCCCGCAAAGGGGGGAAGCAATTTCCGGCAATTGGGAATAACCGGAGCTTCGAGCATGAAAGAACATGCACGTGTGATTGAAAGTGTGTGCGTGATGAAGCGTAATCCATCCCATCATTCATTCATCCAAAGATATTCGAAAGTCCATGAAACTGAGAACTATACTGATCGGAACCGCATTTGCGACGGCCACCTGCCTTGGCGCAAAGCCGGGCGAAACTGTTTACCAGCAAGGATTCCTCTCCCTTGAGGAAGCGCACAAGTCGCTCGAGCTTCCCGAGGGCTATTCCTTGGAGCTCATTTTGAGTGAGCCCCACATTGAAGAGCCGGTGGCCTGCGCCTGGGACGGCAATGGGGTGCTCTACGTGGTTGAGATGCGGACCTACATGCAGAGTGCAGACGCAGTGGGCGAACAGGAGCCCAGAAGCCGGATTTCGCGGCACGAAGATACCAATGGCGACGGCAAGTACGACAAGCACAGCATCTTTATTGATGATCTTCTGCTTCCCCGCATGGTCCTGCCGCTCGACGACCGGGTCATGGTTCACGTCACCAACAGCCTCGATCTGTGGACCTACCGCGACAAGAACGGCGACGGCAAAGCGGATGAGAAAGTGAAAATTTACGAAGGGGGCCGTCGTGGAGGCAACATGGAGCACCAGCCCAGCGGACTGATCTGGAACATGGATAACTGGCTCTACATCACCTATGAGAATAGGCGTTACCGCTTCACCGATGAGAAACTCGTGATGGAGAAAATTCCTCGCGGGGGCGGCCAGTGGGGAATCGGCCAGGACGACTGGGGACGCATCTACTATTCTACCGGTGGTGGGGAGAACCCCGCCTTCTTCTTCCAGCAGCCTCCGGTATACGGGATGCTTGATCTGCCCGGGCAGACCGCCAACGACTTTCGGGCGGTCTTTCCCATCGCGCAAATTCCCGATGTGCAGGGCGGTCGGGGACGGGTTGGCGGCAACGGGGGCCTGAATCGATTCACTGGTTGTGCCGGTCAGGGAGTCTTTCGTGGAGATCGCCTCCCTGAAGACCTTCGCGGCGACCTCTTCATCCCGGAACCCGTCGGACGCCTCATCCGTCGCGCCAAGGTTGAACGCAAGGACGCCAAGACGATTCTTAGCAATGCCACTCCCAACTCGGAGTTCATCCGGACCCGCGACGCGAACTTCCGTCCTCTGGGGGCAGAGACAGCACCGGACGGTCGCATGGTCTTCATCGACATGCATCGCGGCATCATCCAACAAGGAAACTGGACCCGGCCCGGAAGTTACCTCCGTGGCATCATCGACAAGTGGGGCCTCGACAAGAACATCGGGAGGGGACGGCTCTATCGTCTCGTGCACAAGGATTTCAAAGCCGGGCCCAAGCCGCGCATGCTCGATGAGACCACGACCAAGTTGGTGGGGCATCTTTCCCATCCCAACGGCTGGTGGCGCGACACCGCGCAAAAGCTCATCATCCTGCGCAAGGACCGCGACTCGGTGCTACCCGCCCTGAAGCAACTCGCGCTCAAGGGGACCTCCGAGCTTGGTCGTGCCCATGCGCTCTGGACCCTGGAGGGGATTGGGGCGGCGGACGGAAAGACGGTGGCGGCGGCTCTTCAGGATCCTTCCATTCTCGTCAAGGTGCAGGCCCTGCGAGTAGGCGAGTCCCTCCTTGGGGTCGGGGACACGACGGTCATCGCCGGGATCATGCAACTCAGCGAATCGAGTGGTAAGCCCGACGCGGAAGTGGCAACCCAATTGCTGAACTCGATCACGATCAGTGGAACCGACAACGAGGACTTGCTCGCCCTGGCCGACGCGGTGATCAAGGCCTTCCCCGACAACGATGCTGTGAAATCCGTCGTGAGCAAGGGGGCCAGCATGCGCAACCAGGCCCGGGCCGCGGCAGAAGCCCGCAAGAAGAACACGCAACTTGCCCGTTCGATGGAGAAGGGGAAAGTGATCTTCAGCCAGCTCTGCTACACCTGTCACGGGGCAGACGGAAAGGGCATGCTGATTCCCGGTGGGAAGCCGGGCCAGACCCTGGCACCTTCCATGGTGAAGGCCCCCCGCATCATCGGGAGTGGGAGTTCCATGGTTCGGACCGTCCTGCACGGCCTTACCGGGCCGCTCGACGGAAAGATCTACCCTGGTGTGATGGCGCCCATGAACTCACAGGATGATCAGTGGATCGCGGACATCGCCACCTACGTGCGCAACAGCTTTGGCAACAAGGCCTCGCCGATCACCAAGGACTTCGTTGCGGTGCTTCGCAAAGACAGCAAGGGGCGCACCACGCCCTACACCCTGGCGGAACTGGAGGCTCTCGATCCACCGCGACTTGTGAACCGAAAGTCGTGGAAGCTCAGTGCGAGCAATGGCACAGGCGAGGTCAACAACGCGATCGACGGCAAGGGCGCGAGTCGCTGGTCGAGCGGAAGACCGCAACGTGGGGGGGAGTGGTTCCAGATCGAGTTGCCGAAGGTCTCCAAGATCAGTGAGCTGATCCTGGACGCGGGGAGTTCGACCGATGATTACCCCCGCGGCTATGAAGTGAGGGTGATGGTGAGTGGCGAATGGAGCAAGGTCCTGGCCCGAGGAGCGGGCAAGAGCCCGGTCACTATGATCGGCCTTCCCCTCGTGGAAGCAAAGATTTTGCGCATCACGCAGACCGGCAATGACAGAGGGAAGCACTGGTCGATCCACGATCTCCAGATCAAAGGAAAGGAACAGTAGGACCGAGCAGAACATTTCAGTAACGACAGAGGCCACCCGTTTGGGTGGCCTTCGTCTTGAGATGCGTGAGAAGTGGAAGTGCTACTTCCGTTTCGGGTAATCCTGGTTCTCTTCGAGGTCGGCCTCGGTGATCTTGTCGGAGGGAACGCCTCCGGCGGGGACTTCGGCTTTCGAGACCCAGGTGATGGCGTTGAGCACAATGCGTCGAAAGTCATCCTGGCCCCAGTTGCGAT
>Ga0302119_10000946_pt1 | contig 13092 bp, 11 predicted proteins | sample AG5_Tmax_MG_FD_203114 | JGI IMG/M metagenome (GOLD analysis project Ga0302119, IMG submission 203114) | Marine microbial communities from Western Arctic Ocean, Canada - AG5_Tmax | ecosystem: Environmental > Aquatic > Marine > Oceanic | place: Canada: Western Arctic Ocean | collected 2017-10-01 | reverse complement strand
GTTAGTAATGTGCTCCTCCGTAGAGGTCATCTCGTTACATTTCGGACACTTGAACCAAAGGCCTTCAGGAGTTTCCTTCTTGTCTTTGGTAGAAGTGGTAATACCGTCTTTTATTCTCTTAAACCAACCCATGGTCTTTTATATAGGAATGCACGAATGAGAAGTAAGCACTCAGTTAATCGCAATCAGGCAATTGTAATGTCATCTGACAAATATACGTCTTGAATGGAATTGAGCAACTCAACTCCATCTTTCATAGGCTTTTGGAAGGCTTTCCTGCCAGAGATCAGTCCGGTACCTCCTGCGCGTTTGTTGATGACGGCCGTGGTGACTGCATCAGCAAGGTCTGTTGCACCTCCGGAAGCTCCACCAGAGTTTATCAGGCCGGCTCTACCCATGTAGCAATTGGCGACCTGGTATCGACAGAGGTCAATAGGGTTGTCAGAGGATAATTCGCTGTATACTTTATCATGTGTTTTTCCAAATCCTATGGCTGTATAACCATTATTGTTGGTTGGAAGTTTTTGTTTGATGATATCTGCCCGAAGGGTTACTCCAAGATGATTTGCCTGACCAGTCAGGTCAGCCGAAGCGTGATAGTCGGTGCCGTCTTTTTTGAAATCAGAGTTTCTGAGATAACACCACAATATGGTTCCCATCCCAAGCTCGTGTGCGATCTCAAAGGCCTCTGCTACTTCTTCTATTTGTCTGTTGGAGTCTTGAGATCCAAAGTAAATAGTAGCCCCAACTGCTGTCGCACCGAGATTCCACGCTTCTTCAACACTTCCGAACATTATTTGATCAAAGGAATTCGGGTAAGTGAGTAACTCATTGTGATTCATCTTGACAATGAATGGTATCTTGTGTGCATACTTTCTGGAGCATGCTGCTAGTACACCAAAAGTTGACGCAACAGCATTGCAGCCACCTTCAATCGCCAGCTTCACAATATTTGCCGGATCAAAGTAGGCAGGGTTCGGGGCAAATGAAGCTCCACCTGAGTGCTCAATACCTTGATCAACAGGGAGTATCGATACATACCCCGTACCTTTCAGGTTGCCGTTATTGAATATAGAGCCAAGACTTCTCAAAACTTGGGGGTTGCGATTGGTATCTTTTAATACCCGATCTATAAAGTCCGGCCCTGGTAGGTTAAGATGGTCTTTAGAGATCGTCTTGCACTCGTGGTTCAGAAGTGACGCATTGTCGCCCAGAAGTTCCTCAATATTGTTAGATGTAACAGCTTTACTTGCCATATTCGTTGCTTTATTACCTGCTTTGAATGCCTATCCCACCCTCCCGACAGGTAGATGAACCGGTTAGATGGTTTGGTTATAACAGCAAGCAAAATTATAAAAATAACACAAGCGAAGTAAAAATTCCCGAAGCCTGTCCGATTTTGCCAACTCTTCTTTCCTGTCAACACAGAAATAGAAAGCCACTAGAATGGATATCCAATTCCCAAATTGAAATTGATGCGTGAAAAACTTGCGTCGTCAAGAACCCATCGATGTCCAATGGGTTCAGCAGGGTCTTTAACTGGCAATGCTGCATCAATCCTGATAAGGAAGTAATCGTAGTTTAGGCGGATACCCAATCCCGCACCAATTGCTATTTCCTTGTAAAAGGAGTTGAATTCAAACTTTGCCCCTTCTCGCATGTCATCACTAGCTTCATTCTGTCGGGCCAGCCATATATTCCCGGCATCGATGAATGCCGCACCTTCCAGAGGGCCCAGAAATTCAAACCTGGATTCTATATTGCCCTCTAACTTAATGTCACCTATTTGATCATAGTTGGTTGGACCTTGATAAGATCCCGGTCCAATATTCCTAGCCTGCCAGGCCCTGAGTCCATTTGCGCCTCCAGAGAAGTAACTCTTCTCGAATGGCATCACCGTAGAATTGCCATATGGCAGCCCCAATCCTGCTGCAAACCGAAATACAATTGTACTGTGTTGGTTGATGAGATTGTAGCGTCGAACGTCGAGGTCAGCCCTGAGATATTGGGCATATTGAATGCCAAAAATACTATAAGAGCCATTCACCGGGTCCTGTTCTGCGTTCATAGCAGTGCTCAGACCATGAAGTGCATTGCCGGCAATCTCTAAATTACCCCTGAAATATGTAAAGTTCTGCTTTTTGTTTAGCTGCTGGTCTGAATAGATAAAAGAGTATCGCGTAGCTGAGATAAAGTGGTTTGTGAAGCTGTTCTTGATAAAATCGTTGGCAAATGGGCTGGTCAGGATAGGGGAGTCATCTTTAATCTTTACAGAACTTATATTGAAAGGCGTCAGTATATGTGTTTTCTGTGGCGATTCTTTCCATTCATAGGCAATTCCCCCTTCCCAGATCCATCGTGTGTAGTCTGACCGGAGCTGATAGTTGTATGATAAATGTAAAGATGTCTTTGGATTATATCTCTTCGGAATCCTTTCCTCTTTTATTGGGAACAGAAGTTTTGGAAAATTCACCTTTAGTTCTGGTCCTGCCTCAATGGTATTGAAGAGGCCCAGGTCACCTATGCCATTGTCGTCCTCGGTGAATGCTTTTTGGGACTCAAGGGCCGTCTTTACACTGATCTCCAACATCTCTGCTCCCTTAAAGATGTTCTTGTTACGGTAGGTTAAATTTTCAGCAATACCAAGATTGTCAGCAGCATTAGTGCCTTCTGCTTCGATTTGAATGATGTGTCTTGGAATGGGATTTAATTGTATCAGGCAGCTCAGCTCATTTTCAACCTGGGTCCGCTCGAATTCAATATTGATGAATTTGAAGATGTTGAGGGAGGCGAGATGCTGATAAGTATTGTCAAAATCGTCGATCTTGAAGTACTCATTTTGTTTCATGAAGACCTTCCTGGCTATCGTTTTGAATCTTATATATGCATTTCTGTCGCCTTTTTTGTTCAATGATTCGGGCAAGATCAGAAATTGATATTCTCCATAAGATATGGTATCCATGGCCCTTTCCTCTTCTTCAGGGAAGAAGTCCGGCTGAATGTAAATATTTCTCAGTTTATATCTTTGGTGGTCTCTCTCATTAATCCCGGAGGTATTTTTTTCTCGGAATTGTTCTACCTGCAGTTTTATAGCAATAGAATGTTCCCCCAAAGCTGTGTCAGCTTCAAATTGAATGTAGTTTTTGGAAAAGAAAAAATACCCCTGGTTTTTTAGCTTTTTTACGATCCTTTCTCGCTCGTCGTCCAATGTGTTCTTATCGTACATGGACCCGACCTTGAGCAATGATAGTTCCTGGTCTTCCTTGAGTTTGGAGGCAACTAGCGGGTCTTCTATATGGTAAGCTAATTTTTCAATACTATACCTGGCCCCTGGAGCTATTGTATAATGTACCCGTCCCTTACCACCGTCGTGTTTTGCATAGTCTTTATACGCAACTGAGTCGTGAATATAATTGTTAAAGTAGCCCTTATTATATAGGTACAACTGCATCTGCTTCACTGTTTTGTCAATGCGCATTGAGTCAATGATGACGGGGGGATCTCCAACAATCTTGCTGGTCGTTGTTTCTATATCTTCCGTGATGGAATTCCCGGCTTCTTCAGCTTCTTTTTTATGCACTTTGCGCATTGAAAAATTGTAGGCAGCCAGGTGGAACTTGAACAAACCCAGCATTTTTGTGTTCGGTTCTTGCTGGTAGTAGTTCTCCAGTTCTGTTATGGTTTCATAGGTCTCTTTTATTTGTGGCCTGCTGATTTTAGACTTGTTGTTGCGTTCGAGTATCAGGCTATTTTTAACCAGTAAATATTCTCCCTTTCGAAGTTTAGAGATAGGGTTACAAGCCAGGCAGCCGAGTACGCAAATTGCCAGTATTGCATTTCCTAACGTGGGATTCAGAAGACAGGTATTATATTTGGTCCCTGGTTGGTTGATGTTGCTTCAAATTAGCGGAGGCACAATTAAGGATATGCTATCAATTGGCAGGTTATTAGATAGGACAAAACTAAGCATATTGACTTCAAGATAAATTACTATTGGATATGATCACAAAAAATGAGATAAAACTACTTCGGTCACTGCGAACCAAAAAGAACCGTCAGGAGGAAGGGCTCTTTGTGGTTGAAGGCCAGAAAGTACTCACGGAAATTGAGGAATCAGGGTTGGAAGTGGTTAAGGTATTTAGTATGGGGCCTTTAGACAACAAGATCACTGCATCTTGGTCTGATATATCAGAAAGGGAGCTGAGAGAGATCAGCTCCTTGGTTGCTCCGAATGATGTGGTGGCATTGGTGAGGATACCACAGCCACCAAAAGAATATCAAAAATTGGAGGGCCTTGTGATAGCACTTGACAACGTGCAGGATCCAGGTAACTTAGGCTCCATCTTACGATCTGCTGATTGGTTTGGAATCAGGACTATTCTGTGCAGTGAAGATACAGCTGACGTGTACAATTCAAAGGTAGTGCAGGCATCTATGGGGGCTATCGGCAGGGTTAACACCGTCTACGGTAACTTGCATTCACGGTTGGAAGAGTTGAAGGGTGGCCATACTATATATGGTGCATCAGTAAAAGGGACCAATGTATATGAATTGTCATGGCCTAAAGAGGTTGTCCTTTTGATTGGGAATGAAGCCAGGGGACTGGGAGCTCAATATGATTCAGTTGTCACTGCTCATATATCCATCCCAGGTTCTGGCGGTGTGGAATCCTTGAACGCTTCTGTAGCTTGTGCCGTGCTGTGCTCAGAGTATAGAAGGCAACAATAGAGAGGGGAGTGTGGCTACTCAAAGGTGACCGATACCTGCACAAGTTTGGAAGAAAGCCTGTCGATGGAAGCTGAGAAGATGTTGTCTTCTTCCTTGACCAGCATATTGTTCAAGCCATGAGATAACATTATAAAGGGCGATAGTTTGAAGTATTTGAGGTAAAAGTCTATCCCAAATCCTACTTCGTATAAAAGGTCATCTCTATGCAATTTTACCAATTCTTCATCTTCTCTGGCAACATCTTTTTGCGAGGCGAGGTCTATACTATAACGTACACCTCCAAGAACATAAGCACGCCCGTTGTTAATGCGCACTGACTTATATTTAAGGGTCAATGGAAATTCAAGGAATGTTGACTCTATCTTCTTGACAACTACATATGGTTCTTGTTGTGACGCAACAAAAGTGTATTCAAGGTTCCGTTGAGAAAATGACAAGGCTGGAATAGTGCGCAAGTCAAAGAACTCTCCAAGGCGGAAATTGGCTACAATGCCTAAGGAAAAACCACTTTCTCTTTGTGCCTCAATTACATAAATAGAGTCGAAGTCTCGAATATCAGGATTGGGCTGCACGTTGAAATCAGCGCTGTTAATGCCCAAAAGGAATCCGAAATGAACCTGCTGCCTGTCGTATTTCCTGAGGTTTTCAGGCTTAGGCTTTTGCGAAAACCCCGACTGTATTCCACCCAGGATAAACAATAGTATTATCGATATAGATAATGTAGATCTCAACGTTAAACTAAAGGTATGAAAAAGGGTGGAGATATGCCGGTATGGTGATAAACGTTCTCAACGTTCATTAATTGTTCATTTGGGACAAACTACTTGATCCCAGTGTATATGCTGGCCACGCCAAAAGTTAAATTATGCCTTTCAATATGTTGATAGCCAGCTTTTTCCATTATATTCACAAACTTACTGCCGTCGGGAAAGGCCTTTACTGTCTCAGGGAGATAGGTATATGCTGAGTTGTGTTTTGAGACCAGTTTGCCAACGACGGGCAAGACCAACCTGAAGTAAAAATTATAGAACTGCTTCATCAGGAAGGCTTTCGGGTTAGAGAATTCCAAGATCACAGCCATTCCACCTTGTTTGAGCACCCGGTTCATCTCTTCCAGCCCTTTATTGAGATCTTCAAAGTTGCGAACACCAAAAGCTACAGTGACCGCATCAAAGGAGTTGTCCCCAAAAGGCAGTGCACATGCATCTGCCTGTTGAAGCTCTACTTTATTTCCCAGTCCGCGCTTTTTGACTTTTGCCCTCCCAATTTCAAGCATCTTCTCTGCAATGTCAACCCCTGTGACTTTTTCCGGGTTGATTGAAAGTGCCTGAATGGCAAGGTCAGCTGTACCGGTGGCGATATCCAGAATGTGTTGTGGTTGAGACTCTCCAAGCAGTTTAATAGCTTTGCGCCTCCATCTCTTATCGATACCTGCAGACAGGAAGTGGTTGAGGAAGTCGTAACTCCCCGCGATGTCATTGAACATCTCTTCAGTCTTCTCTCTTTGCTGCGTGTAAGCAACCGTGTCGTGCGTGGAAGTGCCCATGTTACATCTTAGATCCTGATCAGTGTCATTAACGGATAGCTGTCCGCTGTCCAGCTAAATATTGTGTGCAAGCCGCTATCAAAATTACCTTCTAATAGTATTTAAGCCTTACTACATTGCTAATGTGTTTGGCAAGCCTTACAACCTGGCAAGAGTAACCGTATTCATTATCATACCAGGTATAGAGTATGATGTCTTTTTTATTGGGACCGACGATTGTTGCAGGAGAATCAAAAACTGTTGCACAGGAGTTGCCAACAATATCTGTCGAAACAGTTTCATTTGAATAGGAATATTGAACCTGCTCAACCAGGTCTCCTTTGAGGGCAGCATCCTTCATAAACTGGTTCACTTCTTCGATGGTTGTCTCCCTTTTAACAGTGAGTTTAAGAATGGCAAGAGATACATTTGGTGTAGGAACGCGTACAGCACTTGCTGTCAATTTGTTAGCTAGCCCTGGTATAATTTTTGCAACCGCCTTCGCTGCACCTGTTTCTGTAATAACCATATTCAAAGCAGCAGATCTACCCCTTCTATACTTCTTGTGGTAGTTATCAAGAAGATTTTGATCATTGGTATATGAATGTATGGTCTCTATATGACCTCCTTCTACGCCAATAGCCTTTTCTATAATGTGAAGGATGGGAATAATAGCGTTTGTTGTACAAGACGCTGCCGAGAAGATAGATTCTTTCTTAGGGTCAAATTCTTGGTGGTTTACCCCATGTACAATATTTGGGATATCATCTTTGCCAGGAGCAGTGAGCAGTACTTTGCTGACTCCTTTTGACTTAAGGTGAGCGCTTAACGTATCACGGTTTCTGACAATGCCCGTGTTGTCGATCAGGAGTGCATCTTTAATGCCGTGTTCCTCAAGATCTAGATCTCCTATTTTATCACATGCGATCATCTTGATCTTGTGCCCATTTACAATGAGTGCACTATCTTCAATATCCTCAATAACGGTTCCTGGGAAATAGCCATGAACAGAGTCCACGCGCAGCAGTTCTGCTCTTTTTATAATATCCTTTTCTGATACAGACCTTGTAATAATGGCCCGTAGCCGCAACTGTTGCCCTTTACCGGCCTGTGCAATGATCTCTCGGGCTATCAGCCTTCCTACGCGGCCAAAACCAAATAGGGCAACGTCTTTAGGATGGAGGTAACCATTCTCAGCTTCAACCAGATGAGAAAGTTTATTTCCGAGAAAGTCCGCCATATTATTCTTGTACTGCTCTTTTTCTGAGAGCCATTCAGAACCTAGACGCCCAATGTCTATCCAGGAAGGCGCCAGGTCAATTTTGGACAATTCTTGTGCTATGCTAATTGAGTCGTGAACACTTATTGGCTCCTTGACTACGTTCCGTGCATATTCGTGAAAGTTGAGAATCTGGCTCGCTCTTCTGTCGAAAAGCGGCCTGCGGAACAGCACCAGTTCTACTGATTTGTCGTACCATAGTTCACCTACCAACTTGACCAACTCAATAGCAGATTTTTCCCGGCCTACCCAATCTTCAAGCTGAATCTCATACCCATTTGATTTCGGATGATCAAATTCAGAAGTACCAGCATTTAGATTCTCGTCTGTGTTCTCAGTATTTGCTTCCATTGTATTCAATTGCTTTACGTTAGGACAGGACTGCCTCCCATCGGCGATTAGATTGTGATTAAGAAGTATAAGAGAATTGAATTCCTTATTGAATTCATCTGGGAATTAATGATTTTTTATAGTCGGATAGCACTTGTCACCAATCAACCTTTCAGGCATTAATTGTTAGTGTTGCTAGTTTCGTTGTAATTTAGCCTAAATATTCTTTCAGTAGTTTGCTCCTTGAGGTATGGCGCAATCTTCTGATGGCTTTTTCTTTTATTTGGCGGACTCTTTCCCTAGTCAGGTCAAACTTTGCACCGATCTCTTCCAGAGTTAATCCGTGATTCATCCCAATACCGAAGAAGTATTTTACCACATCTCTTTCCTTTTCAGTGAGCGTAGAAAGTGATCGTTCAATTTCTTTTTGCAGCGATTCATTCAGTAGACTTTTGTCAGCTTTTGGTGAATCCTGGTTTTCAAGTACATCAATGAGGCTATTTTCTTCACCAGTAACAAAAGGTGCATCCATGGAAACATGTCTTCCGGATACTTTCATCGTGTCTCTGACCTTGTCTGTAGAAACCTCCAGCTCCTCTGCCAGCTCATCCGGGGATGGTTCTCTTTCATGAGATTGCTCTAACCTTGAAAATGCCTTATTGATCTTGTTTAATGAACCTACCTGATTGAGTGGAAGTCGTACAATTCTGGATTGCTCTGCAAGCGCCTGAAGAATAGACTGGCGAATCCACCAAACAGCGTAAGAGATAAATTTGAACCCACGGGTTTCATCAAAACGCTGTCCCGCTTTTATCAGGCCAAGATTGCCCTCGTTGATGAGATCTGGCAAGCTGAGCCCCTGGTTCTGATATTGCTTAGCTACTGATACTACAAACCTTAGGTTGGCCCTGGTCAATTGTTCCAGTGCATCCTGGTCCCCTTTTTTAATTCGCTTTGCTAAAATCACTTCCTGCTCAGCAGTAATCAAACTTTCTCTTCCTATTTCCTGTAAGTACTTGTCTAAAGATGCGCTCTCCCGGTTGGTTATTGATTTGGTGATTTTTAGTTGTCTCATTATAATAAATTAGTTGGTACTGATTCCGACAATTATCGGCTCCCCAATATGTTCATGAACTCGGTAAATGTATAAACCTGAGTGCCGAAAAAGGCAGGTCCCAAAATAAAAAAAGCGGCTAAAATCCGAGTGCCTTCAGTAATGAATGCAACCCTATTTATTACAAAGATAGGTAATTAAATACCTGATGAAGAAGGGATGAAGAACCTAATTCAAGAACTTATCAACAGAATCTGTAAAAATTGTGAATAAGTTTGTTTAGATCCCGAATCCGTAGTAGGCTTGCATGCCGTTTGGATATACTCCTTCAATGAGTACTCCTCCTCTTTTTGTGCCCAGTGCAGCACTAAGTTCGTCTGGAGAGTGAATGGCTTTTTTGTCAACCTTAGTGATGATAAAGCCTTCCTTTACTCCAGCATTCTTAAACTTCCCTGCACTAAGTTTTTTGATTTGGAATCCATGCTCCATGGCAAGTTTGCTTTTTTGATCTTCCGAGATCGGTTGCAAGGTGGCTCCTAGAAAAATGAGTGCGGACGGGTTCTTCTCTGTCAGTTCAGTATTTCCAAATTTATTTTTCAAAACTACCGGCACGGCGAGCAACTCTCCATCTCTCTCCAGGGTCACGGTCACCTTGTCGCCTGGTCTGAACCTGGCGATCTGTTCCTGTAACTCTGGTACAGTTTTTACGCTGATATCCTCCACTCTTTTGATTACATCGCCTACCTGAATACCTGCTCCCTTCGCAGCACCCTGCTTCTGTAAGCCATTAACATAAACTCCTTCCAGGTCAGCAAGGCCCATTTTATCGGCTATTGCTCCACTCACATTTTCAATGGTTACGCCTATAAAACCTCGTTGGACAGTGCCGAATTCCTGAAGGTCCCGAATCACCTTTCTTGCCATATTTACAGGTATGGCAAAAGAATAACCGGAGTAGGAACCAGTAGGTGATGCGATGGCGGAGTTGATGCCTACCAGCTCTCCTCTGGTATTGACCAATGCTCCGCCACTGTTACCTGGGTTCACAGCTGCATCAGTTTGTATAAAGGACTCAATCTTGAATTTGTCTCGAAGAATATCGATGTTTCTCCCCTTGGCGCTTACAATACCAGCCGTGACTGTGGAAGTCAGGTTGTAGGGATTGCCCACTGCCAGTACCCATTCCCCAATTTGAACCTGATCTGAATTGCCCATGGTGATGTATGAAAGAGCTTCTGCTTCAATCTTCAACAACGCAAGGTCAGTAGCAGGGTCCATTCCAATAATTTTTGCAGAATAATTTCGCTGATTGTTAAGGGTTACTTCAATTTTGTCGGCTCCGTTAACGACATGGTTGTTTGTTACAATGAATCCGTCACTGGAAATAATAACGCCCGATCCGCTGCCTCTCTTGTCAGGTGCCTTGTACATTTTTTCGTGGCTTTTACCCCATAGAAATTCGTAGAACGGGTCCTGGTATGCCACTGTCTCTCCTTCATGTATTGTTTTTACGTGTACAACAGTATTAACAGTATTGGATGCAGCCGTAGTAAAGTTAATCTTGGTTTCCGGTGCGTTGTTGAGATGGGCAAGGTGATACAATTCACCTGTGTTTCCTCCCCTTTCTTTTACTATAATTTTAGGTGGTAATATCTTCGTTTCTAATTGCGAGTATATTCCCAAGGTGCTTACACTTGCTGCAAGTGCCACCACAAATAATCCTATTATTCTTTTCATTGTTGCGGAGTTTTAAGTTTAGGTTTTTTCTTCAATAATTATGCCTTTGTGCTGGTCAGCGTACATGGATCTAAACGTACTGGAATAACTCAAATTGCCAAGCTCATATTATATTAACAACTTTTAACATAAAGCCTGCCTTATTTTTGAGCCGTGTTATTTTGGTATACCTTTGGGAAGGTGAACATAGATTTTTGCAAATATCAGGGTACGGGCAATGATTTTGTCATTGTTGATAACAGGTCGATGCATTTCTTGTCCGACAATTTGGAACTGGTAGCGGAACTCTGTGACAGGAGGCTGGGAATAGGAGCAGATGGATTGATTTTAATGGAGAATGATTCAACTGCTGATTTCAAGATGGTTTACTATAACTCTGATGGCCATCTGAGCAGTATGTGCGGAAATGGTGGGCGCTGCATAGTCCACTTTGCGCGGCTCATGGGTGTTATAGATACTGAGGCTACATTCGCCGCGATAGATGGGACGCACCGTGCCACGATAACTGGAGATCAAGTGGATTTGGGCATGAACGATGTGACCGAAGTTGAAGTAACAGAAACATACAGTTATATGAATACTGGGTCACCGCATTATTCGGTATGGTGTGACAATGTTGAAATGATAGATATAGACTCGGAAGCCAGAGCGATACGCTACAATGAGAGGTTTTTGGAAGAAGGAACTAATGTAAACTTCCTGACCTGGTCTGAAGGAATTGTCCAAATTCGCACCTATGAGCGGGGTGTGGAAGGTGAAACACTTTCCTGTGGAACCGGGATGGTAGCAGCTGCCTTATATGCCAGCTTGACGGGTAAATTGGGGGTAGAGAAGAAGTGCGCATTATATACTAAAGGTGGACGAACAGAAGTTGCCTTTGTTAAAGAAAAAGATGATACATTCAGGGATGTACACTTAATCGGCGCGGCCACACTTGTCTATAAAGGAAATATAGATGTCTGAATACACTTTTAGAAATATAAAAGAGCTCGACATTACGGGTGATCCACCAGCTGTTCTGGCAACGGGGGTCCACATCATCCTTTTCAACCCGACAACCCCTCCACCGCATCTACTTATCCTGGTGTATGGGGCAGTGTATTCATTGGCAGTCTCCGGCCCTAGGGTGAATTGGGCATTATCAGAGCTGCTTACTATGTTGCTTAAAAGGGAAATCCCAACGTTGTTTATATCATTAGATGAGCCAAAATCACTGATGGTGAAAGACAGTAGTGTTAAAGAATATATGCATGATTTAACCGTGGTTCATCCAGGTGTAAGGGCCAATGAAGCTTCTTGCCTGTTCCCCATTATGGAGTTTTGTAAAACAGTTTATAATATTGATATTAGTAAGGTTCGAGTCATCTTTGATTTGCTGGATCAGCTGGAAAAGGAGAATGTGGTACACAAACGGTGGCACGTGAATATGTCTGAGCGGATAAAAAATGGAGAATTCCAGATTGCAAGATACGGGGAAGATGAAGTAAATCAAATGATTCAAAATCTAACAAATTAGCCGAAGTGAAACTTTCAGGCATCAATATTAAGCTGCGAGCACTCGAACCATCAGATGTCGATCTGATTTACACGTGGGAGAACAATACGGCAATCTGGAAGGTGTCTAATACCATAGTGCCTTTCTCTAGAGAGATAATCTCTCAGTTTATTTCCTATGAACGGGATATCTATGCGGACAAGCAGCTGAGACTGGTTATTTGTAAAGTGGACGATGAAAAGCCAATTGGTGCCATTGATATTTTTGATTTCGACCTGAGACATCAACGAGCTGGTATTGGTGTACTACTGGCAGATCCATCGGAGAGGAAGAAAGGGTATGCCACTGAAGCATTGGGAATCGTTATCAAATATGGGTTCACTACATTGATGCTGCACCAGATCTATTGCAACATTCCTGCAGATAATAAGGCCAGTGTCAAGTTATTTGAGAAGTATGGATTTAAGCAGGTCGGTTCTAAGAAAGACTGGATACGATCATCAGAGGGCTGGACAGATGAGATCCTGTACCAGCTTATTAAACCTGGCTAGCACTCTTGCAGGGTTACGCATATGAAAAAATTCTGGATTACTTTTATTCTGATGACCATTGCCTGTGTGGGCTACTGGTTGTACGGTCAATACCAATCTATCTTTAAGGGGAATGTCAATATTGATGGGGAGGAGGAACTCTATGTCGAAATTCCAACTGGGACAAATTATCAAGGTCTCCTGGAAATCCTTGAAGATGGTAATGTTTTGATGGATCTGGAATCCTTTGAATGGATCGCAGATATCAGAAATCTGCCAAAACACGTTCACGCCGGTAGATATAGAATCTTGCCAGGCACTAGCAATTATGAGCTGATCAATATTTTTCGTTCTGGAGCACAGCAGCCTGTTAAGCTTGTATTACAACCTACGCGTACCCGCGAGATGGTTGCA
>Ga0302119_10000944_pt1 | contig 13102 bp, 10 predicted proteins | sample AG5_Tmax_MG_FD_203114 | JGI IMG/M metagenome (GOLD analysis project Ga0302119, IMG submission 203114) | Marine microbial communities from Western Arctic Ocean, Canada - AG5_Tmax | ecosystem: Environmental > Aquatic > Marine > Oceanic | place: Canada: Western Arctic Ocean | collected 2017-10-01 | reverse complement strand
AAATCTTGCTCTTAAATGTGGTTCGGCATGTGTACCAAACAATGGTTTATACTTAACAGGTTTGTATACAATAGTATCACTTATTGCTTTTTTGTCTATAAGATTTAAGAACTGTGCTCCTAGTTGATAACTTGTAGGTGGCAATGGTTCTGTTATAACTGTACCTTTTAAATAATTTTTATATTCTGTATCATATGATTTTGACAATGCAAATACATCAATAATATTTGTAAAGCTAGGATCAACTACCTGGTTATCTGCAGCAATATGTTCCCATTGAAAGTTTATATTTGATTTAGTAACAGTGAGATAATCACCTAAAGTAGTACTGTAGGTGGCACCTACAGTAGTTTCAAATATTTCAGGGTTGTCTGGCCTGCTATCAGCATTACCGTCTATTAATGATAACTTGTAATTAGTTGAATCAGTATTTTCAAATCCATATACATAGTAAGAACCAATTGTGGCTATTGCTCCTGTGTTTACGCCTAGTATAGAAATAATATCTCGTTTTGCTTTTTTAGTATAAGTTCCTATCTCTAATTCATTTTGGATATTTCCTAGTTTTACTTTAGTACTAGTAAAGGTAAATCTTAATGTTCTTAAGTGAATATCATATGCTGTGCCTGAGTAGTTAAAATAAATTAACCAACTAGCATCCGTAGAATCAAACCTAGCTGGAAAAGGAGTACTTGTACTAAATGTCTGAGGCGATTTATCAATATTCCAATCTCTAGTTTTATAATCATATTTTATACTAAATGATTTATTTGCTTTTATAAGCCATATAATAGTATCTTGTTCTCTAATAGAAAACTTTTTAGATAATGCTGGATATATAAGATCAATAGTACTACCGCTTTCAATAGCAGTATCTAAAACAATAGCACCTGTACCATCTGTACGTTTACCTGTTGGCTGTCCAGCAGATGTTCCTGTACCTTCTATTCCAAGTCCATGTTCAGCAGTATCAATTACTTTTGCCCATTTAAATGTTCCATCTGATTTCTTAAATTTAATTAATGCACCAGGTGTAATGTATTGCATATAGTTAGATACTGTACTACCAACTCTTGTATAGGCATTATTATAATCTGTAATCCAACCATTTAAAATACCACTAGCAGTTGTATTACTAGCATTCCATGTGTAAATGGAAGATGCTTGTACAGTCTTAGTAGTGTCTATGGAAAACCCCTTGTCAACACCACTTGTCTCAATAGTTCCATCAAAGTGTCCAGCATCTACTGCTAATGCTATAAATGAATTTTTAAATCTTGTATAATATAAATTTATAAATTCATCATTGTCTAATATATTCTTGACATACTTTTTGTATATTAAGTTTGCACTCTCAGTTGCCGAAGATGAAGACGATGCTAACCTATCTACTGAGGATAGTGTTGCATCATCACCTGCCATATATAAATTACTGTATGTACCAGTAGGGTCATTAAATTTAGAATATCTACTGTGTCCGCTAAATGTTCTGTTAATACTTTTAACTTTTACAATACCTCCGTTAGTGCTTCCTAACATAGTATTGTAGTCTTGTGCAGTAATCATTCTGTCTTGACTAGCATAGTTCCTTGGTGCGTTTTCTTTTATCTCATCTATAGTTTCATTTGAACTTGCAGTTGAAACTGATTGCTTGAGTTGTATCGTAAATACCGCAGTATACGTATTACCATCTACTCCTGTATAATTCATCTGTATTCTTTTATTTGTTATATCATCTGGTCTCAAAATATATGTACTATTAGCACTTGTTCTATACCATACTCTAATAGTGTCTTTTGGAATATTACCAAACACACGATCAGGAAATACAACTGATATTTGATTGTCTGTTCTAGTCTTAACACTAAAGACATTTCTCTCGCCTGTTGCTAAGTTATTATAAATTACATTACTATTAACATCTAATACTTTTGTCCATTCTTTAACAACATTACCTGTGCTATTAATATTTTGCACCCATACATCTGAATTGTTTACATTTGTATTTGTAATATCATATGATGCATTGTCAATAGGAGTATCTATACTAAAATCATTGTATTGTAAAGTTCCTTGTTTAACACCAAAAAAGAATCCAGTATTAACACTGTTTATACCTTTACCATCATTTTTAAAATATATTCCAAAACTTCCTATTGGGTTTGGAGATTTTTCTGCAAATACTTTAGTATTATTATCATAGTCGCTGCTTATAACATTAAATGTGGATTGTGTTCCAGACACTACGCCTTGTACATCAAATTTAATTTGATTAGGGGTATTGTTGAGATCGTAAAATTCTGTTTTTATATTATTAATTACTACTGATTTTTTTGGACTACCATATTGATTACTGTTTTGCATAACTGAATTAACTACAGTAATAAAATCATCTAAGTTACTTACATTGTTTGAAACTTCATATTTAATATCAGTTCCACCTAAGCTCGTACCTGCACTTCCAATAACATTTTCATTTGTTTTAACACTTACTACTTTCATCTCACCGTACGCTGGCACATTACGTCTTGGTTGATATCCTAAAAATTCTGCTAATTTGTAAACTGATTCCTGTCGTTCTGCTGTACTTAAAAAATTGTTCCTAGCATTCATATCTACTCGATATGCTAAGTTGTGACCAAATTGTGCAACTACATCTAGTAGTGAAACAAATTCAGCTGATTCTACCCAGTCATTGTAGTTTTCTGGATAATTATTGCGTACATAGTCAACCATTGCAGTACGTATTGTGTCATAGTCAAATGCTTGAAAGTTAGCATTAATATACGATTCATAAATTACTGTAAAGTCTTCTGCCGCGAATAGTTTATTTTGTCTTGATTTCTGTGCCATAATTAAAACTCTGCGTTATGTTCGAACTCTCGATCGAATTTAATCTGCAACTCTGTTGCAGTTGTTGTTGGTAAGTAAGTGAGCTTTACGTTAACTGTGACCGAATGTGCATCTTGATTAACTTTTATATTTGAATCTGATACTTCAAATCTAGGATCGTATGATACTACATTATATACTTCTTCATTAATAGAATCTATTGTTGATTGATCTAGTGGTTCAAAGACGTATAATTCCAAGTCGCACCCGAATGTAGGGTCTGTCCATTTCTCTCCTTTACGGATTTTAAAATGATTTAACAGGTCCTGCTTGGCTAAATCTAAGCCAGTCAGACTCTTACTTGTGTAAGGTTGATTTAATGTTGTGTACCCAAATATATTGCTCATACAACTATTTATGCGAATTATTAACTACGTAGTTTATGAATGAGTTAAGTTAGTAGTTTTGCCAGGAGTCTTTTCCTACTTTCAATCATATTTGGTAAGAATCGTTTTGTTTCTGCATAATAAACATATTCTGCTTGTTTCTTTTGATCATCATTTAATTGGCCAGTACTATATTCTTTTACAAGAGTTTGTATGCCGTTTTCTTTAATAAGAGATCTATCTTTATATGTTCCATAGTCACCAAGTATTAATATTTTTGCTTCGGATTGTCTAGTAATTCTATCCAAACCACTAAGTGTTAATGCTGTGGCTACATGGTCCCATTTTTTATCTGAGATAAAATCTAATAACTTGAATTTTCTATTATCTGTTCCAACATGGATAAATGATCCTGTATCTACATATAAACTTAACATAGCATCATATTGTGATTGTGATAATGTATTTAATGGGAATAATTTTTTAAATCTTCGTTCTTTATCTTTAAATTCTTCTATCCAGTTTGTATATGCGTTAGCTTCAGTAAGACCTGTGCCTGTTAATCCAGTAGTTCCATTGTAGCCTATAACAGAATTTTTAGAATAGCCAAGCCATTTAGTATGTCTGAGTTTAAGATTAATTAGTTTATCACTTGCTTCATGTTCAGATAAATTTATTAACGTGTTAACCGCTGTGCTGTCAATAACGGTAAACAATCCATAATCTATTAGATTTTTATTATCAACTGTTATTTGTAAACTAAAGTTAGGCATTATGATGTATTTCCTTTTCCTGATGTAAATGTTTCTTCCACGCCACTAACACCTTTCCAAGGATGATGTTCTGGTACTCTACTTGCTACACTTGTTTTAACATTTTCATTTGCTATTTGATTTTGTACTGTAGTTTTTGTTGCTGGATCCGGTTCAGGGCCGTTCATATCTATTCTAGCACCCTTGATAATCTGATTGCCTGCTACAAGTAAATTATAGTTTGCATCTGCTTGTATATTAATATCTACTGCACTGTACGTATCAATACCGCCAACGCTTGTTTCTAATTTTATTCCATCACTACCTGAGCTTTTTATATTAACACCCATTTCTGCCTGCATATTAATATTACCCTTTGCGTGTACATTGTAATCGCCTTCTGTATGGATACTGACTCCGCTTTTGCTGTAAACATCAATGTGTCCTTCGAGGTCCATTTCAACCCAAGCATCACCTGATTTGTTTATAATAAAAATAAAACCGTTGCTGTCGTCCATTAATAGTTGAGCGCCACCTTTAGTTCTCAATCTAATATTATTACTAGCACCACTATCATCACCATCATCCATTGTAAGAACATGTCCTTGTCGTGTTGTAATACCAAAAACTTTACTTGGTGACTCTCTTCTTGCACTACTTTGACTATGTCCTCTTACATAGTCTACACTTAAACCTTGTTGATTTAATACTGCCTGCATCCACTCGTCTAATGGTTTAGTATCTGCATCATTTTTATCTGTTGGGTTTTTCTCAACTGCTGGGCCAATGCTTTTATCTCCATCAGCATAAATTTGGGCACTAGCTTTACCACCCATCATAGCATTTCTATCTTTTGCTATAAGAGAACCAATTACAATACCTTGTTCTTGACTGCTTGTGTATGCTACAACAACATTTGTTCCTATTTCTGGAGGCTGAGGCCACATGCCATAACTTGTTGGTGCTTGAGATTCTTTAGTTACATCTTTACCACTATCGGTAATTTTTGTATGACCACCAAACGGAATTGCCAGTAAACAAATTCTTTCATTCTTTTTTGCTCCAAATTCAGAGATACGTACAGTTATTCTTCCTGTATATAAACTATCTTTGTTGTTAATAACTTCGCCAATGTATATTCCGCTAAGGGTATTAATACCCATTGCACTGCTTTGTTTACCTCTTTTTGAAACTACTACTCCGTCGTGTTTTATTAATGCCATATTACATGTCTCCTGATAATTCTATTAATCTTCCTAATACTAAACTTGTGTTTGTTGTTACATCTTTATAACCACTTAATGTTTGTGTAAATTTTCCGCCTTGGAACCTACTCTCAATTGAAGTTAATTTATAAACTCCTGATGAAACAATATCAATAGGTCCTTTTGTTTGATCTTCTAGTAACTTATCTGCATTTGGATTCCATTGTACAAAACTTATTAATGCATCGCGTTTACTATAATCTGGTGTTTCTAATTTTCCTTTTATTATCGCCTGCATATTGCCCATCCAATATGGGTCACCTTTTATTTCTAAATCAAATTTCCACGCATCATATTCACGTTTGGCCATTTTAGATATTTTGTATGCTAACGCTGATCTACTATCTATACTAGTTGCATTAAGTTGTGCATCTTCGGCAGAATCAGCTTTAGTAGCTCCACCACGAACTAAATCATTAAAAACACTTTCAGCGGTGTAAGGTATATCTTCTAAATATGGTGATGTTGGTATTTGTGTAGGAGCAAATTGAGGCTCACCTTCACTGCCTCTTCCATGACCATATTGACCTCCTTGTGGGTGATCAACAACTACATATAAATTTTGTACATCAATTTGATAGTTTAATACTTCTGTATTTGTTCCTGAATACATAAATGTGTAAGCCTTTTCAATTTTTGTGTTATTAATTTTTTGTTTTTGAAAAACAGAATCTTTGAGTTTCTTTGCATGTTCTGTAAGACTAAGATCTGGAGATGTCTTATTTATATAAATTTTAATAGTAAAGGTAACTAGAATAGGCTCTACACTTGCATAAAGCATTGTGTCGTTATAACTCTTATTGTCTATCTTTGAATATTTGTATGTTGGATCAACTACAATGGCAGCCTTTAAACCTTGTTTCTCTAATTCAAGTTGCCAGTCAATCCATTCTTTACAGTTCTTTTGTATTAAGTCTCCTAATTTCATAGGAATACTAGTTTCTCTTTCAATTGTTACATCAGTTGTATCAGGATTTTCTAGGTTGATGTTCTGTCCACCAGAATCTGCTGAATCAGTTATATTGGAATATATTTTAGTTTCTAAAGTAAAATTCTTTTCTATGTCTGCTGTTTTAGTTCCTGGCATTGATACAACGCTTGATGAACCATCAAATACAATAGCTATCTGTTTTGGTGGCTGTCTTCCAGCCAAAAAATCTGCTTCGTTCATTGCCTCCCTTTGTCCTTTGTTAAATTGTTCTACTAATCCGTCTGTAAGGTGCTTTACTGTTGTTATGTTTTTTATGGTTATATCAGTATCAGTAACTGATTCTGTTTGTGCATGTTTAATCATTGACCATGCAATAATATTATATCTAGTACCCTCTGGTCCAGTAGTACTTCTAATTTGATTTAACTTAACTGGGTAAAAGAATATACCATTAAATGTAGTACTTGCAGAAGTAACTGGGTCTCTACCTAAGAATTCTAATTTTAATATATAATTTTGTGAATGTAAGTTGGCTGGCTTTTTAAGAATTTGTGCTGCTTTTAGAGCTTTATCCAAAAAAGTAAAACCCAGGTTTTCAAATAAATCAAATTGTATTACACCTGGTGTAGTATTACCATGTCTTTGCCCTGGTGTTACTACTGACATTGCCGCAAAATTATCTAAAGAAAATTCTGTAGTAGTTCCTTGTTGTGCAATAATAAATGCTTTTTGAGTTTTTAGGGCCGCATCATCATCACCTAATTTATTAGGGTCATTCCAAATATCATTATCTACTATATACAATGTCCAACGATATGTAGGGCTATCAACAGTACTTAACCAGTTAGGTGCAACAAGGTTTGTTACTTTACCAGTTTGTATACGTTTAGCCTTAGCATCGGTTCTTATACCTCTTTCTCTATTTGTTTCTTGTCCACCGGAATCATCTGTAAATCCTTGTTCTACATCTACCTCCTCTCCAAATTTCTCTGGTTTAAAATCTGTATCTTGTGTGGCGAGCTGAACTTCACTTTCTGATTTGCCATTTGCCATAGCAACACCATTTGCAATAACGTTGTCTGTGAATTTGCCATCTGGTCCTACTGTTGCGCCTTCTTGATGTGCCATTGATTTTATTAGTTTTGCTGTAAGTTTTGGATTGTCTCTTAATGATCCTAAATTATCATTTGCACCTACTCCTAAATCAGCAGCTACTTTATCTATATATGCTTGTGTGTCGTTATTATCACTAGGTGGTGCCCAGCGAGTAATAATATCTGTTACTGTGTTGTTGCTGTGTTTTTCTTGACTTGTGTATAAATTCTTTGCTGCAGCTCGTACACCGTATTCGGGATGAGTAAAATTAACAAAGCCAGCATTACTGCCATCGGCGCCCTGCCAGTTGTCGCTACTTGTTTTAATGTTTGCTGGATTGTTATTTCTATCAGCTAAATGTGTCTTATCTGCACTTGCCATGTTACGAGAACCTTATAGGAACTGAAATTTTTAAACCTGTTTTAAAATCTATAATAGGGTCTGATAATTTGTCTTCATTAAATAAAGCAAATACCCACCATAACTTTGCATTACCATATAAGTCATGTGCTAATAAGTCTGGTTTCTCTTCGTATTTTGCTTCTAGTGTTATTGTTTTTGTTGTTGTGTTATCTACATCAATACTGTCAATATTTAAAACATCTAAATATTGTCCATTAATAATTTTTGTATTTCTATATAAACTATCTGTTCTATAATTTGCCATTAAATAAATCCTCCTTCATTATATGAAGCCATTACTGTTGCCACCTCTAAGTAAACTACCACTTGCAAATGTTCTTATGTTAAACTTATCTTTAACAGCTTTTGGTGGAAGTTGAGGTACTATCTCTACAGATACTAGCGATAGTGTGGGCACAGCAATCATTTCACCGTGTACATCTACTTCTACATAGTCAGTATCTTCAGGTAATGTGTATGTAAAGTTTCTAATTATACATGGAACATTTGATGCATGTATAGAACCATAACAACTAAATTTTAGTATTGGTGGCGGAGTACCTGCTCTATCGCCTGCTTGTACGCCGAAGTCTGCTTTTGTACAAACTTTAAAGAAATGGAAAGCCGCCGCTGTATAACGTGCTTCTTCTTCTGTATTTGAAGGAAACAATGCTGTTACTGACATTGGAGGATTTGGTGTGTTTATATAATAATTTTGTTGATATATAGATCCTGCTACATCATATGTACCATAATTTGCATTATGTGACATTTGAATAGTAGGAGTTAGTGGAAAAACTACTCCGCCATCTTTTGCAAGTGGGTTTAATATACTTCGTTCGTGACTTAATCTACCATCACCTAAGAAAAATGGGTTACCTGGTTGTTTCATTACTAACCTTGCTTTGTTTGTTATACCTGCCATTATGTTAATCTATCCTCAATAAAACGAAAAACTTGTTCATCAAATTTTCCAAAAAACTTTGTAAATGCTTGTTGTTTTTCTTTCTCATCAATTACTTTAGCCATTGTTTCACGGAAATCACTTGCACTCATTCCACCCTGCATTAATGGTGCTACATATACGTAACCTCTTTCATTTGCAGTAGGAATTAATTCATCCATATTATCTGGCATATCATGTAAAAATCCTGTGCCAGTTGCAAGTCTATTTGCATCTTTCTCACCATAAACAAGTATTGTTGCAGTAGTTGTTGGGTCTGCACCAATTGCCGCTAAGTCTGGTCTGTATGGATTAGTTTTAATAATCTTATCTCCAGGTATATTAAACATCTTATTCATAATGCTTGCCTTTTCATCAAATGTAAAAGGATCGCTACCGTAGTTGCCTTGTGAATGGGCTTTTATAGCCTTTTGACTAAAACTTGTGGCGATAAATACATTAGCCGCACCAAACTTATTACATAGATGTTTATAAACATCATTATGTCCTTGGTGCATAGGTTGGAAACGACCGCCATAAAATACAGCTATGTTGTCAACACCTTCTTTTAAAACTTGTTCAATTAACATGAAACTTTACTCCCCGTTCGTAGTATTTATCAATTTAAAAAAACCGGTTGACGAACATCGGCCTATGCCGTATAATGCTTAGTAATAAAGGAATAATTCAATGGCTAAATCAACAAAAAACTTTTACTTAACAAACAAAGATTTGTTAAGAGAAATACATAACAGCAAGATGTCTTACTGTTGGTCAAAGGATGACGACTTTACTCATTTCGATATTATTGTTACTGGCTTTGAGGAAATTACGCAAGAAGCGATTGCCGAAGCTAAACAAAATAGAGCATCAAGATTGCAAAAACTAGCACACCAGGTAGAGGTTAAACGTTGGGAACAAGGTTTAACAGGAAAGAAAACTAAGCCAAGAGCAGCAGATTTTGCAGTTGACATTGAAACTATTAAAGACAATGATATAGTAGTAAGAGTAATGACGTTTGATCACGTACCACTGGAAAACAGAAAGAATAAACCAAAAACAGAAGCAGACTTACATTCAAAATGTAACTTCCCACCATTTAAGCACTATGCTATGATACGTGGTAAATGGAACGAAGTGTCACGAAGCCATTGGGAAGGTGGTAAGGATAACGGTCACTTTAATGTTCATCATGGGCAAACAACAGATATGTTAGCAAAAATGTATATTAAATTATGCGAACGTTATAGTATGCGAGGTAACTGGCGTGGATACACATATGTAGATGAAATGCGTGGCCAGGCATTATTACAACTTGCACAAATTGGATTACAATTTAACGAACTTAAATCTCAAAATCCATTTGCTTATTATACCGCAGCAATTAATAATAGTTTTACACGTGTTCTTAACTTAGAAAAACGTAGTCAAAACATTAGAGACGACTTACTTGAAGAAGAAGGACTAAACCCAAGTAATACGAGGACATTCAATGCTGAATGGGCCTCTCATATTAAAAACGAAAATAAACTAAAAGAGCTAAATCCATCATTAAAGAAAAGCAAAGTAAAAGAATATACCGAAGCCGAATTAGCAGACGACGTAGAGACTGAAAACAAATAGGAGATCAAATGTTTTTTGATAAGGCAGTAATCTTTACTGATATTCACTTTGGTATGAAGAATAACAGTAGATTTCACAACCAAGACTGTGAAGATTTTATTATATGGATGATCAATGAAGCTCACGAAAGAGGCATCAAAAAATGTTTCTTTTTAGGCGATTGGCATCATAATCGTGCTAGTATCAATGTTAGCACACTAAATTATACCACTAGTAACTTACGAAGACTCAATGAGAGCTTTGACGAAGTCATAATGATTACAGGTAATCACGATTTGTATTATCGTGAGAAACGTGAAATTCATAGTTTGTCAATGATTGAAGACTTTAAGAAAATAAGAATGATAAACAAAGATATGTTTATTGAAGATGGTGTAGCATTCATTCCTTGGCTATGTGACGATGAGTGGAAAAAATTAAAAGAAGTAGAATGTAAATTTATGTTTGGTCATTTTGAATTACCAAACTTTTATATGAATGCTCTTGTACAAATGCCCGACCACGGCGGACTTAAAGCAGAACACTTATCAAAACCTGAAAAGGTTTTTAGTGGACACTTTCATAAACGACAAGTACAAGGTAATGTAATTTATCCAGGTAACTGTTTCCCTCATAACTATGCTGACGCATGGGATGATGACAGGGGTTGCATGTTTTTAGATTGGGATGGTACAATTGAGTACTTAGCATGGCCTGATGCTCCTAAGTACAGAACTTTAACATTAAGTAGATTAATAGACGATCCAGACAAATACCTATCTAATAAAACGCATTGCCGTGTAAGTTTAGATGTTGGCATTACATATGAAGAAGCAAACTTTATTAAAGAAACATTTGCTAAACAATATGACTTGCGTGAGATTGCTCTTATGCCTAGTAAAAAAGAAGAACATACAAACGACTGGAACAAAGGCGTAGACATACAAGTTGAGAACGTAGATAGTATTGTGCTGTCACAACTTGAATCAGTGCAAAGTGACACTATTAAAAAAGAGTTGCTTGTAGACATTTATACAGGACTAACAACATAATATGCTAAGAATTAAGAATATCACTGTAAAGAATTTTATGAGTGTCGGTAACGTCACACAGGCTGTTCATTTTGATAATGCAGGATTAACACTTGTATTAGGTAACAACCTAGACTTGGGTGGAGATGGTTCACGTAATGGTACAGGCAAGACAACAATTATTAATGCATTAAGTTATGCATTATTTGGTAGTGCGTTATACAGTATTAAAAAAGATAACTTAGTTAATAAAACTAATAATAAAAATATGATTGTTACTTGTGATTTTGAAATGAATGGCATAAGTTATCGTATTGAACGTGGACGCAAACCTAATGTATTTAAGTATTTGGTCAATGATGTAGATAGCAATGACGATGGTATTACAGATGAAATGCAGGGCCAAGGTAGAGAAAGCCAGCACGTAATTGAACGAACACTAGGTATGAGCCATACTATGTTTAAGCATATTGTTGCATTAAATACATACACTGAACCATTTTTAAGTATGAGAGCAAATGATCAGCGTGATATGATTGAGCAGTTGTTGGGTATTACAAAACTTAGTGAGAAGGCTGATATTCTAAAAGAGTTATTAAAGAATACTAAAGATACAATAACAGAAGAAACATTTAGACTTAAAGGAATAGAAGATGCTAATGACCGTATTAATAGTAGTATTAAAGACCTTGAGCGTAGAGAAAGAACATGGGCTACACAATTAGAAGAACGTGTTCAAGAATATACTAGCGAAATACAGGCGTTAGAACACATTGATATTGATAAAGAATTATTAGCACACGAAAAGTTTGCTGAATTTAATGAAAAGAAAAATCAAATAGATACATTAAGTGCGGAGATAGCTAGACTTACAAGTAGTGCTGAACGTGAGAACAGGCGTTTAGATAAAGCACAAAACGACTTAACTTCCACATTAGAACATAAATGTCATGCATGTGGACAAGATATACACGATGACCAACATGACAAAATGGTTGCTGAAAAAACAGAACTTGTTGAAGAATATTCATCTCAAATTAAAGATGAAACTGAGCTAATGGAATCATACACAAATGCAATCAATGACATAGGCGATATAGGTGTAGCTCCAATAATTGAATATAATACTTTGCAAGAAGCATATAAGCATCAAAGTAAAATAGATAAATTACAAACAGCATTAACTAATGCGGCTAAAGAAGTAAACCCTTATATAGAACAAATTGATATTTTGAGAGACACAGGGTTACAAGATGTAAATTGGGATGAAGTAAATAGACTTGAAGAACTAAGAGAACATCAAGACTTTTTGTTAAAACTATTAACTAACAAAGATAGTTTTATTCGTAAAAAGATTATTGAGCAAAACTTACAATTCTTAAACATACGATTAGAATATTATATTACACGTTTAGGTTTACCACACGAAGTAGAATTCCAAAGTGACTTAACTGTAACTATTACACAACTTGGACAAGACTTAGACTTTGATAACTTGTCACGTGGTGAACGCAATAGACTTATACTTGGACTTAGTTGGGCATTCCGTGATGTTTTTGAGAGCATGAACCATCCTATTAATTTTGTTTGTATAGATGAACTTGTTGATAGTGGTATGGACACAGTTGGTGTTGACAGTGCATTAGGTGTGTTAAAGAAAATGGAACGTGATAGAGAGAAAAATATTTTACTTATTTCACATAGAGATGAATTAGTGGGCAGAGTTAGTCGTGTGCTACAAGTTACTAAAGAAAACGGCTTCACTACATTTGATACTGAAGTGGACATAGTAGATTAGATATAGTGACTAAACAAGAAGAATTAGATTTAGAAGATGGAACAAATCCCGAGTATGTATTATTA
>Ga0302119_10000943_pt1 | contig 13104 bp, 10 predicted proteins | sample AG5_Tmax_MG_FD_203114 | JGI IMG/M metagenome (GOLD analysis project Ga0302119, IMG submission 203114) | Marine microbial communities from Western Arctic Ocean, Canada - AG5_Tmax | ecosystem: Environmental > Aquatic > Marine > Oceanic | place: Canada: Western Arctic Ocean | collected 2017-10-01 | reverse complement strand
CGTCAAGGTCGAAAGAAGAGCCACCTGAGAGTGATAGGTTTACGCCAGCCCATGCTGGACCGGGGTCAACTTCTATTATCGCAGTTGGAAGTGAATTCACTACCTCTATTGAAGTGCTTGTGTAGGTTAGCATGCCTCCATTTCCGTCGGTAAGGGTGATAATTGCATAATAGGTTCCACTGGTTGTAGTCAAACTACTATCTAATGTATTTTCAGAAGAAATACTACCAGAAGAATCTTGCCAATTTACAGAATTAATGCTCACTTCATCTTCGTCAACATCTGCAGTCAAAATATTGAATGAAATATTATCCATTGTTGTCGGGGTGTTTGGTGAATACTCAAATGATGAAATTGTTGGGTTTGAATTCATTATCACTACTTCTTTTCCATCTTCTTGGCCATAATCTGTACCATCAAATGGTTTTATCTTGATGAACCAAGTTTCGCCTCTAGTAGTTAGATGTGAAAGAATGGTTGTTTTCCCAATCAGAGTGTTGTCATTCTGTCCATTTATCTCCCACTGGATAGTTGGTATATCTTCTGAATCATCATCGTCATCAATGAAATCCCAAGTTACAACCAAATCTTGTGAAGAGTTTGGGTCTTCATTTCCTGAGATCTGTATATTACTCACGCGTGGTTTTGAATTTACAATAATTACACCATTCGAACTTGTCCATTCACTCCATGATATTCCATCATTAACTCTAACTTTGAATGACCACTCATCGTCTTTGCTGGTTGCACTATTAGGTAGGGGATTTAGGTCATCATGAATTGGCATGTAAGATGCGCCTTTGAACCATTGAACCTCATTGTCATTCTCAACTTGTCCAACGTCTGCATCAGTGAAGGTCCATGATGCAGTCAAATTTGAATTCGTATCTCCATCTCCATTTGCTGTCAAGGAAAGTGATTCTGCAGTTGGTGCGATGTTTGATGAACCAATAATTATGGTTGTTGAAGAAAAAGTTTGACCCGTATCAACTGAATCTGTTGGAGTGATATCGTAATACCACTCATCTCCAACTCTTGTGGCTATTGAAGAAACCGTTGTTACATCATTAGATGAGGTCTGAAGTACTCCTCCAAGATACCAGCGGATACTATCAACGCTAGTTACGTCTTCATCAGCATCAGTGAAGTTGAATGCTGCAGTTAGACCAGTGTTTTCATTTGCATCGCTTGGTGTTATGCTTGCATCGAGTACGCTTGGGGCAGTATTGGCTATTGTGGTGGCACTACTGCTTTGAGTTGAGCCGGAATCCTCGCCATCGCTAGGAGTAACAGAAAAAGTCCACTCCTGACCTTTACTAGTTGCTGATGCTGGTACTGTCAATAAGTTGAGCAAGGAGGATTGAGGCGCCCCATCTTTACTCCAAGATACTGTTGAGCCGCTTTCTGCATCACCATCTGAATCAAAATAAGTATAACTAGCAACTAAATCATCAAGTGTTCCTGGAGTTTGTGGTGTTAACGAAAGCGAAGAAGCGGAAGGGGCATTATTGGCTTGGGTAGTTTCGGTAATTGAATGAGTAGTTGCTGAATAAGTATCGCCAGTTTTATCTCCATCTCCATTAACTGCATTAACTGCTAAACCGACACTAACACTGCCACTGCTTGCTGAAGGAGCGGTCCAATCAACAGTCCAACTACGGCTATTTGAATTGCTATGTGTTGCACTTAAGCCACTGATTTGTGCATTACTTCCAGCATTGGAAAGTGTCCCTTTATCGACTGTTAATGAAAAACCGCCCTTTGTTCCTGAAACTCCACCAGTCATTCCAATATTAACGGAGTAGGTTTGGCTTGGGTTATAGGATGAAGGAAAATCCTGAGTAGGGGTGACTGAACCAGATGTATGACAACTACAACCACTACTATTATTGAATTTTCCAGTACTACTTCCCTGCATCATCGGTAAGGAGTACATCAACATCATGATGCATACAACAGCAATTACCTTCGCTCTATTAGATACCATAAATAAAATCGGTGGAGGTAAATGACTTGAATATTGGCCTGAAATCAGAAATCAAATAATGTCTTAGATGGTGATGCCTTTGTGTCTGAGTTCTCATTGATTAAATCAATAAGTGATTTCTCATCAAGAACTTTAACTCCGAGTTTTTCAGCTTTTTCTAATTTGCTACCAGCATTTTCACCTGCTACAAGATAGTCCAAGTTTGCCGATACTGAAGATACTACTTTTCCGCCTTCGCCTTTGATTGCTAATTGTACTTCCTTTCTGGATTTACTCATTGTTCCAGTTACACAAAAGGTACTTCCAGAAAGTTTGCCTTTGTTGGGGGCGTCGCCTTCTTCGATGATTTCTAAGGAATCGATTAATTCCTCAATCATACTCTTTCTAATTTCAAGACCTGAATACAATTGCTCAACGACTTTTCCTCCAATTCCATCTATTGAGGTCAATTGTTCGATGCTTTGTTCCTCGCCCTTTTTCCAATCCTCTACAGCCTGCATTAGAACCTCTATGGTCTTCATTTTTTGAGCCACTAATGTTGCTAATTCTGGACCGATTCCTGAAATCCCTAATGCATGGATAAATTTTGAGAGTGGCATTGACCTGCTTGAGTTTATTTCTTGGAGAATATTGTTAGCAGATTTATCAGCCATTCTTTCTAGGCTTAACAAGTCCTTTTTGCTTAGGGAATAAAGTTGGGATATTCTAGTAACTAATCCTGATTCGTCAAATTGTTTGGCTAATTTCTCACCTATTCCATCCATCTCCAAGGCTTGACACCAATAAGTCAAGGCTCTAACTGTACGGGCAGGGCACTGCATGTTCTGGCATTTGAGAAAAGCCCCTTCTGTAATCAATAAATCAGTACAGCGTGGGCATGAAGATGGAATTTTCACTCCTTCATACTTTGGTAAAGTTCCATTGAAGGGCTCGCCATCTGCGTGTTTTCTCCCTGCTAAATCTGTGGCTGTGGCTTTGCCAATAACCGATTCTATTTTTGGTATCACATCTCCTCTTCTAACAAGTCTAACTTTATCGCCAATTTTGATTCCTAATCTATCTAATTCTCCCACATTATGGAGGGTCGCATTCTCGACAGTTACTCCTCCAACCATTTGCGGGGCCAATCGAGCAACTGGTGTCACTGTGCCAGTTCTGCCTGTTTGCCAATCAATATCGAGTAAAACTGTGCTTGCAACTTCTGGAGGAAATTTCCAAGCCAAGGCCCAGCGAGGGTGGTGAGCGGTCATGCCCAATAATTCCCTCTTTGCAAGTGAGTCTACTTTGAAGACAACCCCGTCTATTTCAAATTTGTATTTACTGCGTTGATCTGCCCACGCTATGGTCGTTGAGATCATTGAATCTGCATCTGGATGAACTTCCCAAGGTGCAGGCTCAATGCCAGTTTTGCTAAGCCATTCTAATAATTCAGAATCCGCCTTCACCTGCGGTGGAGTTTTTGAATCTGGGTGTCTATCTTCAGTGCTGGGGAATTTTATATCATATGCTTGGAATAAGAGGTCTGCAGCATTTGCTTTTCCTTTTTCTGTATGCTTTTGCCGTAGGGCGCCTGCTGCTAGGTTGCGAGGGTTGGGTGATACTTCACGGTATTTTGCTTCAAAGGTAGCAAGTGGCATCACTACTTCACCTCTAATGTGGGCATCTACTTTTAATCCAAGATTTTCAGGGATGTTTGGGATTCTTCTGGCATTCTTGGTGACATCTTCGCCTCTCTCACCGCTGCCTCTTGTCGCTGCCCTTACCAATCTCCCCAATCGATATTCCAATGACAAGGCTGAGCCGTCTAATTTTGGTTGGCTGAGGAATGCTTCTGCTTCGAGAGTGGTCTCCGTTGCAAAATGTTGGATTTCTTCATCAGTTGTTGCCTTGTCTAGGCTTCTCATCGCAAATAAGTGGTCAACTTTTTTTGAACCTGGGTCGATATCTGAACCAACTTTGGATAATTGAGGGTGGGATGGGTCGATTTCCTTCAATTCATCCAGTAATTCATCAAATTCTAAATCGCTTAAATGGGGTACTGCGAGGTTGTAGTATAGGTGTGAATGGTGGGCTAATTGCTCTGCTAACCAATTAGTTCTGGCAGCCACATCAGAAGCATCCGGCTCACCTTCACCGGACATAGTAATGCCATAATGTCAAGGCATGAAAACCTTATCTAAACAAAATAATGAACTAATCAGTGGCAGGCCTTTCCATACTTTTTCAAACGCCAGTAATTATATGGCCAAGGAGTTAGGAATCCAACCAAAAGCATGAGTGGAATTGCATAATAATTCATTCCAAGTTGACCACCTGTGAATAGTAAATCCGTTATTTCCATCGCTATTTCCATCATCAACATGCCAATGAAAGACATACCCATTGCGGTTTTAAATGCATTAGAGAAGTCCATTTGGGACTTCATTAAGATACCAGTTTCCAACAATACGCTAGTTATGAGTCCGTTGATTAGAGGTAATATTAACATCGGATAATAATAAACATGGTCGAAGCCGATTTTATCTCCCACATTGTAATAGGAATAGGCTGCTAAGGTGCCAAACTCTCCTATTGAACAACCGATTAAGCACCATTTAGTGTTGCTAGCTGATTGCCTCCATACTGCTTTATCGCCCCAGTTGAAAGGTTCTGGCGCCCCTACTTGATAGCCAGCCTCGACAACCGCGGCCGTCATCTTCATTTTGCAAAAGTCGCCTTCTACCTCTGCGGTTCCAGCCACATGGTCTACGGTTGCGGACTCAATGCCATCAAGTGCTAATAGAGCCCTCTCAACATTGCTTGCACAACCCCCACAGGTCATGCCCCTAATGTCCTTGAGCACGGTTGCCATTGCTAACTCTCCAAACTCTGCTCTTCTTGACACTTCGTATTGATTATTCAAACTTAAGAGCGATGAAACTCGAATTTTCAACTGGGCAACGGGTCATGATTATGTCTTGCATAATTCGAAGGTGTATTTCTGCAACTACCTCAACAACTGCTGTGAATAGATGGCCTGCGTGCACTCCCATCTCATCATCAGAAATTGTCACGTGAATATGAGTGAAGGCTGAACCATCCTCGAAACGGGCGATGTTTCCCTGAAGACTAACCAATTCACAGGCCTCAGTAATTTCTACTCGGTGGTACTCTCCAGATTTTGCCATATGACCATAGGTGTTGTCTCTGGTTCTTCCGATCCCGCTTGTTATTGCTGCTGCATCAAAGCCAATCTTGTCTGCTATCTCCCTCAAGCTAGTGTGAATTTCCTCTCCGGGGTCAAGTCTGACGAAAAGGTCATCACCACTTCTAGTCCAATCCATATACCTGACACGGGGCGGCAAGAGATGATTCTTTGCTTCAATCACTCTTCTTCAAAAAATAGACTTTTCAAGTTCTTCCATTCTTCATTATCAGCCATTGCGGCAGATATCCATTTCCTTGCCAAGGACAAATCCTTGGCTTCTCCTCCAAGTGGTAAAGGTGCAAGAATCCCCCAACCCTTCCTATGAAGCATTATTCGACCTCTTGGTTGCTTTAGGGCTAATCTCAGCCCTTGCCATTCATGGACTTGGCCATCAGTGAATAAGTGGGTGCGCGTTACAGCATATCTTTTCGGCATTAACATTCCAATTAAATGAGTGAATAAAAGAACATCAAAGGTGATTATTAGCCAATTAGAAGTTCCAGTACTACCGGCTAATATCCAGGGGGCTGCCATCATGACTGCGATTGACATAATGCTTGACCAATGCCTCATCACCTCTTGTTCTGCAGTGCTTGACCAAGCATGGCCGCCGTTGTCAAGAGGGCCAAGTTCTGGTACCAATTCATGACTGCGCCAAAGCATGAATATATCCCAAACAACCACTATTCCAATGATGGCAGTTATCACGACCCCGACCGCATTAGGGTCAGGTGTTTCCATTTCCTTTCACCCCATTCAATCAGTAGTAGATCTCATTCTATTGATTATTGCAACAATGATAACTAATACAAGCGCTATTCCTACCAATACGCCGGTATCGATACTATCTCCTGTTGCCGCTAGATTGGAGGTGCTGATTTGCACATTATCATCTTCAACCAAATCCGTAGTGACTCCGGTCGGACAATCTACCTCATCGGGTTTCATATCATTATCTACATCTGCATCAGCGCAGGGGTCTAATGGCCATTTGTCCAGAGTGTCAATAATGCCATCATTATCATCATCTGTATCGACTTCATCATAGCCGCATTTATTGCCATTTGTCATGTCAAACCACTGTTCTTCATCACAGGTAATTAGCCAATCCCCATCTACATCGTTTTGAATGACTGAAAAAGCAACTGAAGATGTTGAAGCAAGTCCATGCTCATCTAAAACGGTATAGGCCACATTGAATTCTCCAATTTCTAAAAGTTCCCAAGTTGGAGATTGCTCCAATGATTGCCAAATTGTTGCACCTGTTGAATCGATTACCTTCCATGAGTGGCTTAGTCCATCAACTGAACTTTCCCCATCTGTTGCAATACCTTCGAATGAGACATTGCTGAGAATACTGAATCTCTGTCCTTCATCTGGAGATGAAATGTGGGTAGTAGGTGCAACATTTCCTGTTAGATTGAATACAATGTTTCGGTCAGATGCACTGCTCAAGTCAATACTACTAGAGAAAGGCAAGCTGTTAGGGCCTGACGCAGTGATATTTGCACTTCCAAGGTCATGGTTTCCGCTATCTGCTGCGATGAACACCGGGAGGTTAAGATTCCACAATGCTCCTTGATTTGAGAAGGAAAAAGAGGTTCCATCGTCTGGGTTAGGGATTGATATCTGGGCTGCTGCATCTAAGGTAGTCCCAAATAACATGAATTGGAGTTGGAAACTTTCCCAAGCAATAATCTTGGCATTATCGCTGGCCGCGATGCTTGAATAGGTGCTATCCAAGAATACTGCTTGGGCTGATGCTGTCGAATTATATGCAATGCTACCAGTGAAGGTATCACCTTGAGAAGTGAATTCCAAATCCTCACTCAATACCGCTGTTGTTGCATCCCAGATATTGGAGATACTAGAAAATGCTTCGTTAAGTTCGTCGCCAGAATCACCATTCAGTCGAAGGGCGGTTGTGTATCCTGTTATCGTTGAGTCTTGAATTGTCAAAGACCCTGAACCGCGATTATGGTGGATTAAAACTGCTGTGCCAACACCACTTCCAGTCAATGTAAGTCCACTCATCAAACCTGCAGAATATGAAATGTTAACAGCAGGAGCGCCACTAATACTGAGACCTGATACATCCAGCCAGCGACTATGGGTGGCCATGAATGCTGCATCGGTATTTCCTAGAATCTCATCAGACCCATTTTCACAATCGGAAATACCATCATTAACTTGTGAAATGTATATCATTTGGTCATCTCCACAATTGTATAGGCTCATTTCATAACCTGTTGTATGATTATTCATTACCTCATCTGAGCCATCAATACAATTAGCAAAACCATCATTTATTGCACTGAATACAATTATATCACTTGCATCAAAAGCGCAAGGCCAAGCTCTGGAGGCAGGAGTTAATATTAGATCCCTCAAAATTAATTTGTCATCCTGCTCACTTAACTCAAATGAACTATTGGTACCAGTGTGAGAACTTGCATTTAGATTGGTGATGCTGCCTTCAACATCTGCCAAATTTACTCCAGTATTACTTCCACCTTCAATTTTCAAGCCGTCGATATCTAAAATAGATAATGTGGCCCACAAGGCATAATCCCCGCATTCTGTCAAGGTAGAATCCTGAATATTCAATTCAACTCCAGTTCCTGCAACTCTAATGCAGTTCTGACCACCATATCTCAAGTCAGTGTCAGTCAGTGTTATGGAAATGGCTAAGTCTGAATATGTTGCTGAAATGAGACCGTCTGTTCCTGAGGCAATTTCCGCTCCTTCAGAAACTATTACCCCGCCATTAACCACCACTGGTAATAACGCACCGAGGAGATGAGTTGATACTAGATTCAGTTTTGCTTGGGCTCCTTCCATAGTGATTCCAGACCATGGTGACGCACCAGAACTCTGAATCGTCCCAGCCCCTGCTGTTATTGTTCCTTCAAGTGTGATGGCGACATCATTGGCAATTACCAATTGAGCGTTGTCATGGAGTGTCAAGGTCGCGGTTTCAGAAATTGTCAAATCATCTGCCAAATAATACGGGCTCCATGCGGCTTCCAAAATAATCCAATCATCTTGGTTTCCTGAGGCGATGGTAGATGCGAGGAAAGTTTTGGAGAGACTTGAGTTAGTATCCCACATCATCATGTCAAGTAATCCATTTGATTGCATAGAAACAGTTTTCATTCCACCCCATGTTATTCCCGACTCCTCGTAAAAAGCGGCATCTTCAAGATGGCTGACTTGGCCATTTACATCAGTCTGTAAATTTGTTCCAGAAATCGAAATCAATGCCCCCTCTATTGCTTCCCCCTTGTCTAGGACCGTAATGTCAAGTTGGCTTTTCATCAGTAAGGAGGCGCCTGTTCCAAGGCTTGGAGCACTAGCAATATTTCCACTGGTCAAGGAAACGATACAGCCATCACCAAGGACTAATTGGCCAACAAATTGGATGGAGTTAATACTTGATGAGGAAGTACAATTCCAATATACATCACCAACAATAGATAATTCTCCCTCTTCCGAATCTATGGGTTGTTGTGTATCGATTACTGTTGTTCCACCAACTAAAACACCATTACTACCAATCAGTTTTCCTGTTCCTTCAGTGGTGAATGTTTTGTTAGAAAGTAGGTTCAATGCAGCCTCTTTTAGAGTTAAACTTGCTCCTGTTTCAATTGTCAAGTTACCTACTAAAAAGTGCCCTGATTCATCCAATGACGCACCAAGAACCACATGGTTTCCTGAAGTTATTAGCCAATCACCATCTGGAATTGCTGGCAAAGCGAGTTCTTGATCAGCCACCCCTCCCATCAAGGTGTCTTGGGCCCCCGCGGAGCCGCTGATTGCAACAACAAGGCTGCCACTTATTCTCAAAGGAAGAGATACTAAGCCTGAAGAATCCGAATCAAAGGTAAATCCTTCAACGGATACGCTTGCAGCAAGTGCTACTCCTGAAAGGTCAACAGTCTTGACAATGGTTTCTTGCATTTGAAATTCATTTGACATGGCAAGTGAAGGAGTTGCATTGCCTCCCCAAACTAATGTTCCATCACCCATTGCATCGAAGCCAGCAGTATTGCCAAATTCCAGGTATCTAATGGTGGCAATTGCATCCGAGCCTATTTCCAATACGTCATCGTGTAAGTTAGAATTCCAAGTTGAAACATGTAGAATGGCTGATTCACTCAACTTAGCCCCCAAGTCTGCTAAACTTGTTGACAATGTATCATCCACCTGAATACTTCCGTCATCAATTTCTAGGCCGGTATTACTCCCGTTACTAATACTGATGTCTGTGGCTGTCAAAGTGGAACTGTCTACCCTCAATCCATTTCCATAATTGTTGATTTGTATTGTAGTAGAATCCAAAGTTGCCCAAATTAATTCCAAAGCCAAAGAGTCCTGATCACTGGCTAAATATGAACGGCTAATTTCAAGGTTTGTGATTTCGTGGGTTCCAGTTGCTATCCTCATACCAAGAGAAGTTGTTAATCCGCCGGTGATTTCTACATCTTGCCAAATTAGATTAGGGCCGCTGATTCGTACTCCTTGAGACTCGGCTCCAAGGCTTAAACCATCAGCAGAAAGAAGGCCCGTTCCGGTTGCGCTCATCACCAAATCTTCTGCTTCTGCATTAATCGCAGAAAGTGCATGTTCACCTGAACCTCTCAAATCAAAGGCAGTACTGGCATTTGTTATGTCCACATTAGTCATTGTGAATTGTCCATCTGCACTAACATAAATCATAGAATTCCCATCTCTGCTTCCGTTGAAAGTTGAATCTATTACTGAAAGGGAAGTTATCCCTTGAGCCCTTACGGCTCTACTGCAATCCGCGGTTGCGTTGCTTAGGCTGAAACCCTCGCTATCTCCTGCATCAAGGACAAGCCCTGTAGAAGTTATTACCAAATCATCAATTGCTACTGAAGTTGTTCCGCGAACGATAACTGCGGTGCTTGAATCATTAATCATCAATGAATTGTAATCCCCACTACCGGCCGATATTGATATTGCCGTTCCTGCGCCATCAATACTTACATTTGTGATATCCAAATCTCCTGAAGATGATATTCCACCGGCGACAGCGGTTGCGATTAATCCATCTACCTCTACTACTCCACTAACTCTCAAGCATTCGAAATTGAGGTTTTGGCAAGTTAAGTTGTCAATATTTGCAGTTCCATCAACATCAACGCCAACAAATGAATCTTCGATTGAAACAGCATCGAGGGTTGCAGAACCATGAATCATCAAGCCAGACTTAGCATTGCTAATGTCAACATTTGTCAAACTAATGACCCCTCCAGAATTGACTTCGATTCCTTTCCATAAACCAATATTACTGGAGTGGTTTCCAGCATCTGAAGTAGATGTTGACAAAAGTGCTGCATTTGTTCCTATCAAAGTCCCGTCAACAATAATTGAATAAATATCTGCATTGATTGCGGCCCCACTCTTCAAAGTGAGGGTAACCCCGTGTTCGACATATACGTTATCAGTTAGGACAATATCTCCAGACCATTCTGTATTGGTTGAGATTGTTCCAGAAGCAGTACTACCTGCTTGAACTGAAAGCATCATCCCAAACAAACTGAGGAATAAAGTGGTGGTGACAATGATTGTCGATAATCGCTTGCGCTCTTGCATAGAGATGGCCATTCTGACTTTGTTCATAGGGATGACGCCCTAGTGTTACTGGGAGAGGCTGCCTTATTCTGGTTTTTTGATGTTCAAAACTTCCGAGCCTGCTAAATAATGATGAAATGGGCCCGTCCAGATTTGAACTGGAGTCTGACGGCCCCCAGCCGCCAAGTATTGGCCAAGCTAACCCACGGGCCCAAATGTTTGGTCTCACTGCTGGGCAGTGGTGAAGGGTGCAACCTCGTCGATTAGATCGACATGGGCGACAAAGAGACGGCGGCAACAATAGCGCTCAAGACCAACTTCGTCAAGAGCATCGGAGAGACTCATACCTGCATCGATATGATTTCTCCAAGCATCCCAACGGTCAGCGATCACAGAGCCACAACTAAAACAACGTACTGGAATTATCATATTATCACTCACCTATAGGACTTCTGTTTCTTCTTTCTTGCACCCTTACCGAGTTGGTGCTTTGGTTCCTTACGACGTGGGTCGTTAACCAAAAGGCTGCGGTCGAAACGTAGGTATTCTTCCTTCAATTCCTCGTCAAGACCTTCTGCTCCCTTGTTATAGAGAACTAGCCCACGAGCGATTGCGGTACGGATTGCGTCTGTCTGACCCATGGTTCCTCCACCATGTGTCTTGATATTGATATCGACCTTTGCCAAGCGATCCATTGCTTCGGCGATGATAAGAGGTTCCACTGCTTTACGGCGGGAAAGTTCGGGTTGCATAATGGCAATAGGGGTAGTGTTTACACGAACCCTTCCTTTGCCTGCCTTGACTGTTGCTCTAGCCACTGCTGTCTTGCGCTTTCCACTACTGTGGACTACCTTTTTCTTACGTGCTGCCATCAAACATCGCCTCCGGTCCAGCGGTGGGTTGGTGCACCGAGAGCGGTGCTGATATCGCCGAGGCGTACAAACTTGTTTGGTAATGCACGGCGGATTTTCGAATCATCTCCTTGAGAGTGACCATCTGGTAGGCCTCCGTCAAGGTGGCTTGGACAGCCGATTTCGACTCTTAGAGCGCGGAAAGCGGTGCGACCACTAGTTTTACGCTGGTATGGCAACATTCCACGAACACTGCGCTTCATGATTAGGTCTGGCATTCTTGGGAAGAATGGACCCTTTCGAGCGTGGTTGAGGCGGTAGCGCTCAAGATACTCGTTGATGACTGAATCTTTCTTTCCTGAAATAACCGCCATCTCTGCATTGACAATGATAACTCTTGTTTCTTCGCCTGCTCTTGCAGCAGAAAGAAGTTGCTTAGCAACAATACTTGCTAAGCGACCCATGACGAGATCTGTTGCATCATAGACGTAAGTATTTGATTCAGCCAAGGATAAACACCCCCTTTCCGTTTGGGTTTTGTTCCATTAATTCCCCAAGGCTGAGGACCGTGCCACCTGCGGCTTCGATCTTGTCTCGTGCTCCTGTGCTCATACTGAAAGCGGCGACGGTGGGCTTACCGGAAATATCTCCGCTACCCAGCAGCTTGCCTGGTACGAGGACTGTAGCGCCCTCGGGGGCATGGCGACTGAGCCGACTGAGGTTCGGCTGGGCCCAATTCTTGCGACTCTTTGAGAGGCGCATAGCAACGTCTCGCCACAGTGCGGCACCAGTGTCACGTGACTGTTCCTTGAGTAGGACGATCAAGTCGACCAGGCTCTGGTTTGTCTTTCGTGTTGGCTTGCTCATAATGACTCCCTCGACGTGGTTGAGGCATCCCGCCGACCAGCCCTCCCTTTATGAAGCCACGCGAACGGTTTGGCTCATCCCCCGTAGGGGGAATAGTAGCATCAGAGCACAGATGGTTGCGATTGATTGATGAGTGGCACCGTTCGTGGACCGTTTGAGCGAGATGACAGACTGGAAGACTTTGATTGACCAAGCAATGCAAATGGAAAGCGCAGATATCCTCGGGGCCCACAAGGTGTATGGCCAAGCAGTACATGCTGCTTTGATTAATATCCAAGCACTATTGAGCGACTTAGAGGCTGCTGTAATGATGGAAACTTTGTACGGTGCAATGGTTGCATATTCCCAACAAGTAATGTTGAGAATGCAGGCCGAAGATTCAGAAATTGGTGGGACTGACCATGCCTTCAGAACTGGACACGCATACGGAGTTTCCTGTGTTCTCAACCACATCATCGACAAATTGAGTGATACAAAACAGCAAACTGCACTAGGCGCCCTTGATGATTTTAGCGACAAGGTCCATGATGAAGTTCTAATCCAAGCGAAAGCTGCTGGCTTAATGATTGAGTTGCTTGATGCCAAAGGCGAAGTCTTACTAGATTGAGTGGGTA
>Ga0302119_10000940_pt1 | contig 13126 bp, 10 predicted proteins | sample AG5_Tmax_MG_FD_203114 | JGI IMG/M metagenome (GOLD analysis project Ga0302119, IMG submission 203114) | Marine microbial communities from Western Arctic Ocean, Canada - AG5_Tmax | ecosystem: Environmental > Aquatic > Marine > Oceanic | place: Canada: Western Arctic Ocean | collected 2017-10-01 | reverse complement strand
ACGGGTATACAAGTCCAAATCTTTGGGTTTGTTTTTGAGGTTTCAGTACTTTTCCTCAGTAATTAAAAAAACAATTAAAGTCCTGCCGAAAAAACACAATATATAGTATATGGCTTTTACACTGCCTAGCAGCCAAAAGCGGAGTCGGATAGCAATGATTTTGCCCAAGGTTCAGGCTAGACGGGGGTTTGGTACTCTGTAAAAAATTATCTTACTAGGTAGAACACCTAGTCGGAACTCAGAAATCTAGAGAAAACACTGAAAATTGATAATAAAAACTGAGAATTAGAAATGCCGCCACGAAAACAGCAGTAGCCATTGGCAGAAATCTAGATAATAACCCAGCTACCTAGATCAAATCGTCGGGACTGAGCACTTTAGAGCCCAATGGGTCTTACTGGGTTGGTAACGAAGATTGAAGGCAAACCGTACGAAGGAATAGAAATAAAAGTGCTGATAGCAAAACTATTAGCCAAAAAAGGCCGCTCGAAAGCCAAAAAACAAATAGAACGGTAGTAGTAAAGACCAAATTCGGAGAACACAATGCAGACAGATGCACAAACAACAGATGACTCTCTTCTGACCTCAGCTCCCCGTAATGACGATGGGATAAGTGTCACATCGACAGCCCCAGGACAATTACGAGTAATTAAGCGAAACGGCGCAGTCGTAGCTTATTCAGAGTCTAAGATTTCTGTTGCCATTACCAAAGCCTATTTGGCTGTTGAGGGTGGTAATGCCGCGGCCTCTACAAGAATCCATGAATCCGTTGCGCAACTGGGTGGCCTGATTACTGACATTTTCCGCCGTCGTATGCCTTCTGGCGGCACCATTCACATTGAAGATATTCAGGATCAAGTTGAACTCGCGCTCATGCGGACTGGCGAGCATAAGATAGCCCGAAGCTATGTTATCTACCGTGCAGAGCACACGCGCTTAAGAGAACAAAAGCAGGAATCGGAAAAAACTGATCATCCTGAGATCACAGTAACTTTTGAGGATGGCACTCAAGGCCCTCTGGATACACAACGCCTCAAAACAATTATCACCGAGGCATGTGAAGGCTTGGAGGAGGTATCTGGCGACAACATATACGCTGAAACGATAAAGAATCTTTACCCTGGCGTGAAGATGGACGATGTCCGCACATCTTTGGTGATGACTGCCAGAACTATGGTAGAGAAAGACCCAAATTACTCCTATGTTACTGCTCGCCTGTTGATGGACACCCTTCGCTCAGAAGCACTGGGTTTTCTCGGCATCACTGATGCAGCAACACATTCCGAAATGCATTACCGCTATGCGGCTACATTAAAGCCATATATAGAAAAAGGTGTAGAGCTGGACCTACTCTCTCCTCACCTACTCGAGTATGACCTCAGTGTTTTAGGCGAAGCCCTTAAAGCTGATCGTGATCAGCAATTCACCTACCTTGGACTACAAACACTTTATGACCGCTACTTCATCCATAGCAACAATGTCCGCTTTGAATTACCGCAGGTATTTTTCATGCGCGTTGCAATGGGGCTGGCGTCAAATGAAAAAAATCGGGAAGAACGGGCAATAGAATTTTACAACTTAATATCCAGCTTCGATTATATGACGTCTACTCCACAATTGTTCAATTCAGGAACATTACGGCCGCAATTGTCTTCATGCTTTCTCACTACGGTTCCAGATGACTTACATGGAATTTATTCAGCAATACGTGACAATGCCATGCTGTCGAAATGGGCTGGTGGTCTAGGAAATGACTGGACGCCAGTACGAGCTTTAGGCGCGCACATTAAAGGTACCAATGGTAAATCACAGGGCGTTGTACCCTTTCTAAAAGTGGTTAACGATACTGCTGTTGCGGTAAATCAGGGTGGCAAACGCAAAGGTGCTGTTTGCTCCTATCTAGAAACGTGGCATATGGATATCGAAGAATTCCTAGAGCTACGCAAAAATACTGGAGACGATCGTCGCCGTGCTCACGATATGAATACAGCAAATTGGATTCCAGATCTTTTCATGAAACGTGTCTTTAACGAGCAGGACTGGACTCTCTTCTCACCAAATAATGTTCCTGACTTGCACGAATTACACGGTAAAGAATTTGAAGTCGCATACGAAGAATATGAACGCCTAGCAAAGGCTGGCGAAATTGAAGTCTATAAAACTGTCAAGGCTGCTGATCTTTGGCGGAAAATGATTTCGATGCTTTTCGAAACTGGCCACCCTTGGATCACTTTCAAAGATGCCTGTAATGTCCGCTCACCACAGCAGCATATCGGCACAATCCATTCTTCAAATCTCTGCACAGAGATCACCCTGAATACCAGTCAGGAAGAAATCGCGGTGTGTAATCTTGGTTCAGTAAACCTAGTAAATCACGTCAATGAAAATGGACTAGACCAAGAAAAACTCAAGAAGACCATCACTACCGCTGTTCGTATGCTGGACAATGTCATTGATATCAATTATTACTCGGTTCCACAGGCAGAAAATTCCAACCTGAAACATCGACCAATAGGCATGGGAATCATGGGTTTTCAGGATGCGCTGTACACACAACGCATTCCATATGCTTCCAAACAGGCAGTTGAATTCGCTGATGTTTCCATGGAAATGATCAGCTACCATGCTATTCAGGCTTCTACTGAATTAGCTGAAGAACGTGGCCGTTACCAGTCTTATGAAGGCTCTCTTTGGGATCAAGGGAAGCTACCTATTGATTCACTCAAGCTTCTCCAAGAAGCACGAGGTGATGATTTCTTTGATGTGAACATGGAGCAGCGCCTTGACTGGGATGGACTTCGAAGCCGCATTCAGAAAAATGGCATGCGCAATTCTAACGTGCTAGCGATAGCCCCAACCGCGACTATCGCAAACATCAGCGGCGTTTCTCAATCCATCGAGCCGACGTATCAAAATCTGTACGTGAAATCTAATCTATCCGGTGAATTTACGGTGGTGAATCCTTTCTTGGTAAATGATCTTAAGAAAGCCGATTTATGGGATAGCGTAATGGTTAATGATTTGAAGTACTACGAAGGGAGTGTCCAAAAAATTGATCGCGTACCACAAGAGATAAAAGATATTTATGCCACCGCGTTTGAAGTAGAACCGCGATGGTTAGTGGACGCAGCGAGTCGTAGACAAAAGTGGATCGATCAAGCGCAGTCACTCAACTTATACGTGGCTGGTGCCAGCGGCAAGAAACTGGATATCACCTATAGGATGGCTTGGTTACGAGGGCTAAAGACTACTTATTACTTGCGCGCTTTAGCTGCCACTACAACAGAGAAATCAACAATTTCAGACACTAGCCTGAACGCAGTTTCGAATGAAGCAGCAGAAATACCAATGGCCTGTTCGATTGATGATCCTGATTGTGAAGCCTGTCAATAAAACAAAGATTGCTAACTGAGAATTAGTTAGTTTAATTACTATAAGTTTAAAGATGTTGAGGTACAACTATGTTGTCATGGGATGAGTTCAATCAAGAAGAAGGCATTAGCGTTCCTTCCTCCGACACAGAGAAAATGATCACAGCCGCAGCGGCACCAATACAAACAGAAACAGTAGCCCCAGTAAACGCGCTAGCCAAGGAGTTAACAGGAGACGCTCCAGTTAAAACTACTGCGCAAAAAGCAGCGAATTATAAGAACCATCTTAACACTACAGATGAAAAGAAAAATGCTGATGCCTTACAGAAAGCGATAAATGATCTTGCTAAGCTGGATATTGTAGTCGGCACTGAAGAACTAGAAGGCGCTGCCACACGAGTGGCAGTTGACGACAAACGCATGATTAACTGTCGGGCGGATTTGAATCAACTAGTACCGTTTAAGTATGACTGGGCCTGGCAAAAATATCTTGATGGATGCGCCAATCATTGGATGCCACAAGAAGTAAATATGAACGCTGACATTTCGCTCTGGAAGGATCCAAACGGCTTAACTGAAGATGAACGCTTAATCGTTAAACGAAATCTGGGGTTTTTCTCTACTGCAGATTCATTGGTCGCAAATAATTTAGTGCTCGCTGTTTACAGGCTAATCACTAATCCAGAGTGTCGCCAATATATTTTGCGACAAGCTTTCGAAGAAGCCATTCATACCCACGCTTACCAATACTGTATTGAATCTCTAGCTATGGATGAAGGCGAAATTTTTAATATGTATCACGAAGTTCCTTCTGTCGCGAAAAAAGCATCCTGGGGTTTAAAGTACACTCAGGCTCTAAGTGATCCAAGTTTCAACACCGGCACACTGGAAGCCGATCGGGATTTATTGAAGAACCTCATTGCATTCTATTGCTGCCTAGAAGGTATCTTCTTCTACTGCGGATTTACTCAAATTCTTTCTATGGGCCGTCGTAACAAGATGACGGGCACCTCTGAACAGTTTCAGTACATCTTGCGGGATGAATCCATGCATCTGAATTTTGGTATCGACATGATCAATCAGATTAAGTTGGAGAACCCACAGCTGTGGACAGATGAAATGAAAGAGCAGGCAACTCAAATGATTCTTCAGGCCACACAGCTTGAGATCGAGTATGCAAGAGACACTATGCCTCGTGGGGTATTGGGCATGAACGCAGCAATGATGGAAGAATATTTACAATTCATTGCCAATCGCCGTTTAGTACAAATAGGTCTGCCAGAACAATTCCAAGGCGTCGCTAACCCTTTTCCATGGATGTCAGAAATAATGGACCTGCGCAAAGAAAAGAACTTCTTCGAGACACGAGTAATTGAATACCAAACAGGCGGGGCACTTTCCTGGGATTAATTTATTAGAGTGCTTATTTTCTTGATCGTGGAAGGAGTAGTTAAAATATTTAGCAACGCCTCAGAGCAAAAAATTGGGTAAAGTGGGAAAAGAGGGTATAAGGAATGAATGATAACAAGCAGCTAGAGAGCGATTCCGAGCGTACGCTAATCACCCTTGATCAGTTGAGTCAAACTATTGAGGTAATGACTAGTGTGGTGAATCGACTTCGTCAACATTTGAGTGAACAGCTCAAGGCTCAAATTGAAGAACAAAAAATTCTAGAAAAGGAAGAAGTGCTTAGCAGTAAAGCAGATGTGAAAACTTCTCCCGATGGCACTGAAAAACCACTGAGCAAGAGCTCAAGCGAGAAGAAAGAGAGTTTCGTTATAGAAATTAGTCAGCACGAGTCTGATCCCGTACGTAAAAATGATAAATCACTTCACTAACGCTGAGTTCAGTTAAAACTTTAATACTAACGCCTCATCGTTGCCGTGCTCAGAGGCAACGGCCATTTCCTCAGAAATAGCGCCATGAATCTAAACCCCCACCTAAGAATATGAATCCTAGAACTGGCGCAATAGTCCTAGCAGCAGGTTTCAGCACCCGCTTTGGTGGAATAAAACTGTGCGCGAAGCTTGCTAACGGGAAAACCGTCTTCAGCCAGACCTTACAGAACATTATTACTGCCATTCCTAACAGCATTATCGTTACTCGTCCTGAAGTAGCGAAGCTTCTCTCAATCAAGGCAGGCACAGATAGTTCTCTCCATATCTTTAAAGGCGCAGAATCAGGTATGGGTTCCAGCCTTAGCTATGGTATTCAACAAATAAGAGATTGGGATGCCTGTCTTGTTTGCTTAGCGGATATGCCATTCATTCTCCCTTCAACGTACTCAACTTTAGCCTCTTCACTTACGTCAGAGCGGATTGTGATCCCAAACTATCGAACCAAGCCGGGCAATCCGGTTGGTTTTGGAAAAAAATTCTTTCCTGAGCTAATCGCCCTAACCGGGGATAGCGGAGGCAAGAAAATAGCCTTTGATAATCCTGCATACCTCTATGAAGTTGCTGTGAATGACTCCGCAATTCTTATGGATATCGATACTCCGGCTGATCTTGAGAAATTCTCAGCAAGCTGAAGTAAAAACAACTGGCTTGCTTCGGCATTTATTGCATGGATTGTAACTTTAATCCTACAATCAATGTTCTAAAAAGGCACACTAATGAAAAAGATAAAAAACGAGAATGAGTTGCTGAAAGAAGCGTTGCGGGTTGGAGCTCGTTATTTTGAAGCTCGCGGTGCTGGGAAGTTTGAATCCACTGATCACATAGATATGAAAGTTCGCGCCATTTATCTTCTTTTAGTAAAAGATGCCGTAATTCAGCCTCTTGCTGGCAAAGATGAAAATATTCCGAACATGCGCCACAAACTCGCAATATGGATCTCCAAAAACCTCCCCAGCGATCATCTGTTATTACTATAGCTGGATATACTCATGAGCCACTTCATCCGCGCTTTCCAAACTATTATTGGTTTTTATTTCGGACTAATTTTAGCTAATTCGGCGCTAGCAGATCAAACCACCGCTCGCCAAGCCATGGAGAATCCTAGCAATCCATTATTTTCCATGGCTACATCTCAAGGTGAAATATTTATAGAATTGTTTCCCCGCGAAACCCCAAATAATGTTGCTAACTTCACTGCTCTTGCCGAAGGCAAAATCGAGCTTTTTGATGAATCGACGAATACCGCTTTTAAACCCAGGTATTACGACGGCATGCGTTTCCACCGAGTTATTCCAGGTTTCGTAATTCAGGCTGGAAGTCCAAGTTACAGTCCTCTTGGAGGGCCGAAAGCACTGCTTCAGGATGAAATAAATGCCGACTTTCTCGGTTTGGATGAGACTCTCGTGTTAAATCCGGACGGTAGTTTTCATGAAATTCTCGGTATCAACGAAAAAATTGATTTCGATTCTGCAATTCTTCGACCACTTTATATTGAGATGAATATAGAAACTCAAGCCGATCTGGTCGCCCGACAATATGAAGTATTAGACCGACTTGGTGCCATGACATTGAAAGAAGTTTATGAAAATTTGGGCTATCGCTATATAAACGATATGCCAAGCCATAGAGTGAGCCGAGGGACAATTGCTCTTGCTAATAGTGGCCCTGACCAGAATGGCCCTGAATTTTTTATCAGCCTAATCGATGCTGACTACCTTACTGGTAAGCACACAGTAATCGGCCAAGTAGTAGAGGGTATGGATATAGCCGATAGAATTGGCAGCTACCCTGTCGATCCATTACGCTTTACCCGTCTAAGTACAGTAATCTACGCGGTTCGTCGAGTTGAATAAGAAATTTTACTAAAAAACTCTAAAGGTAGATCATGTCAAAAAAATCTAAGAAAACAGCTATTCTAGATACTTACGCTCTGTGCATTACTACAGGATTAATTGTTGGATTTAGCCTAGGTACATTATTAAATAGCATATTATTATCCACAGTTGCCGGCCTAATACTCGGCACAGTTGCAGCGTATCACTTTACACGCCCGAAAAAATTCAGGAAATAATTTTAAATTTTAACTGCTATAACCGGTACTCAGACTATTCAAGACCATCCGTTCTTCTAAAAACGTGATTAAAAATTTTGCTTATCATCCTAACGTACTAATAAATCTAGTAGAGGCATTACCTAAGACTCAGTAGTTCTGCATTCCTGCGGGGATTTTAAGTCATTGATAAAGTACTCTTTAACTAATCTCTTCTTGAAAAATTTCTTGCCTATAAGGAGGCATCGATTGAAGAATTGTCTTGCCATAGCGCCGGTTAACTATTCTTTCATCAAATAATGTTATCTGTCCAGTATCGCTTTCACTTCTTAATAGACGCCCACTAGCTTGCACTAGACGGAAAGCGGCATCGGGCACTGCTAGTGTCATAAATGCATTCATTCCCTGTTGTTCAATCCATTCAGAAAGTGTCAATTCAATAGGGTCATTTGGTACTGCGAATGGAATCTTCGCGATAAGCACGTGAGTGCAGTACTTACCGGGCAAATCCACCCCTTCAGCAAAGCTCGACAAGCCAAATATTAAGCTACCTTCTTTTTTGTCCACTCTTTGTCGATGATACTTAAGCAATTGCAACTTTTGATAATCATCCTGACATAAAATCAAGTCTCGCCATTCTCGCGGCAGTCTCTGCATAACATCCAACATTTGTCGCCGACTAGAAAACAACATTAAGGCAGAGCAATCCTTCTTTAACAGAATTGGCAAGGCGGAAACTATTAATTCAGTGTGCCTCTCCGAGTCACTGGGATCACAGTTCATTCTCGGCACCACCAAGTTAGCTGCACTCGCAAAATTGAATGGACTTGGTATGCTTAAATAGTAAGTATGTTCCGGTAGACCAGCACGCATTTTCAGCATATCGAATTGACCAAGAGCAGAGAGGGTTGCTGAAGTTAATACCGCACCAGCACAGTTCTGCCATAGACGTTCTTGTAAATTCTCCGCAGCTAGTACCGGACTAGAGGAAAGACCGATATCTTTAAAACTGTCATTTTCATTGAAGCTTAGCCAGCGTGCACTCGGAGGCTTACCTGGTGGATCACTTACGGCATAACTAAGCCAAAGCTCTAGGTTCGCCTCAGCTCTTCCTATTAAACTACCCACTAATGGAAACCATTGCTCGGCCAGCTGCCTTCTACTAACATCGCCACCCTCCTCCATCGCACCCTTTAGATCATCATTAATATCTTGGAAAGCTTTCGCCAGACGGCTAAACTGATTGGAAAGATTAGAAGCCATTTCTTGAATTTCTACTGGCACCACCCCAAGCTTAAAAGCATGTTTAGCACGATTTTCATAGCTATCTACATGCTCAAGCGACTCCAAAGTTTGTTCTAACAAGAGCCAAGCATGTTCTAACTCCAGAATAGTGGTGGAAATGAGCTTTTGCAGTGAATCTTGCCGGTTGCCATCAATAAAATCGTCTTTCAACATCCGCAGCAGCAGCACTTGGCTCCGATCAAGCCAAGCAGAGGTAGCTTTCACCCGAGTGTAAGCAGAAAAATGGTTATTACTCTTGAAAGGAAGATGATGAGCTTCGTCGAATATATAAATACATTTTTCCGGATGGGGAAGTATTGCTCCGCCACCAAGGGCAAGGTCGGTTAGCACTAAATCATGATTACTGACGATACAATCTGCTTTATCCATAGAATCACGAGCTTTATAGAAGCAGCAATTTCTGAAATGACTACACTTCGGACCCATGCACTGCCCGCGATCTACTGTCAGAGGCTTCCAATCTGCATCTAGCAGCGGGGATTTCCAATCGTCTCTGTCTCCCTCCCAGTTACCTGCGCTAAGCTCGTCGAGCATGTCTTGATAAAGCTTTTGGTCACCCAGACCTTGATCGTCAAACTCTTCGCCATACAGATCCATAAGAGCTTGCATGCTGTCATTGCCTTCCAACAACATGTCCAGCTTTGACAAACAAAGATAACGTCCTCGTCCTTTAGCTAGGGAATAATCGAAGATCAAATCTGAGCCTTCTAATATTTCCGGTAAGTCTTTAAGCATAACTTGCTCTTGGAGGGCCACCGTAGCTGTTGCTATAACCACTTTGTAGCCAAGTTCTTGAGCAAGGGGCAGAACTGCCAGCACATAGGCAAGGGTTTTTCCGGTTCCAGTTCCGGCCTCCACCACACAAATAGGCGGGTCGGAATCATCTTCGACAGCCAACACACTGAGAGATTTGGCTATCTCAGCGATCATCTGCCGTTGACCATAGCGCGGAGTTAGCTCACGAGACTCAAGGAGTTGCCGGTAGGCCGATTGAATTCGGTCTTTTATATCATCGGCAAGCATTCAGTAGGATCCTGGGGGGACTGGTTACACATAGTTAAAGCGGTAGGGGGATTATAGCATCTGAATGAATAAACCCTCGGTTTTACTAATAATCATGTGGCTGAGATTAGTAAACTTATGTAACTAAGGAAGAATGAATGAATATTGTGCAATTTCGAATGTTGAAAACTTTACTGTCTCGAAAGAAAGAACTTCTGCTAATATTATGACTCTGTATAGAAGATGTTTAATTAGCCGGTTATGTAGTCCATGGCAACAACTCCAAGTACGCAAGCGAATTTCCCAATAGACAACACTTGGGATATGCAAAAACCAGAAGATCGAGTGCTTATCATTTCTAAAATCCTTGAAGATAGCCCTGATGCACAGGCCAAATTCTCTTCTATCGCTCAGAATGATGCGGACGAATCTGTGCGTTGCGCCGCTATCAGGCGTTTGCTTAGCCTCGACGATCTGCACAGATTGAGAAAAACGTCCGGATTAGTCAAAGCGACAGCAACTCAGCAATTACTGGAAATTCTCGCCGGCAAAATTCCCTCGAATTACGAAGATACTGAGCGGATAGAACAAATAAGGAAATTGTCTCCAACGGAGATTAAGCAAGTAGGCCTATTAGCTAAATGTAAAGCTGCTGGCAATGAAGCGCTTTCGGTCATTAATGAAGCCGAAGAGCTCGCAGATCTGTGTTTGTTCGCTATCAGTGTTCATGTTAGAAAAAATGCCGCAATTAAAATCCATGACAAGAAACTACTTAAAGTATTGAGAGAAAAAGTTAAGAACAAAGATAAGACTGTGTATAAAATATTAGATCAAAGACTTTGTTCCGATGAGGATAACGAAGCCAAAAAACTCTTAGCAGTTGCAGAGCAATCACTACAGCTCTCTAAGACGCCAGAGAAGCCCGCACCACCAGCTGAACCTGAGCTTAATTCCAAACAACTAAAAGTGAAGCAATCTCTCATACCATCTATAGAGAAACTAACCGATGCAGTAACACTCTCAACAGAAAGCAAGAGCAGGCATAAAAAACTATCAGTAACTAAAAACTCAGGTGCTAAGCCTTCTAAAAAAGACATAAAGGAAGAAGAATTAGATCTAAGCCTAGATGAGCTAGAACTGGAATCAAAAAAAATTAGCCACCAGAACACAAGCAGGCTAAAGGCTCTAAGCAATGTTATCGGCCGTCATAAGAAAATAAAAGCCCACCCTGGGGAAAACACCAATGAAAGACTTGACGCATTAGGTGAATCTATAAAAGAGAAATTACATAAGAACAAGATTCACCAAGAACAGCTTCAATCCAGCACCACCGCGTTATTCGAGCTATTGAAGAAAGCCCTCGATGATGGTAAATCCCGCGATGCACTTCCGACTTGGGATAAAATCCAAGGCAATATTAATAACACAAGCGGAAAAATTTACTCTGAACTGCAAAAAGCATCTAACGCTTACAAAGATAAACTTAACGAGTTAAGGGATTGGAAAACCTTCGCCTCTACTGAAAAGAAAAAAGAACTTATAGAGCATATGAAGCACCTGATCGATTCCAAGATGCATGCAACTGATAAATCTAAGCATATAAGAAAAACGCATTCTGAGTGGAAGTCTCTTGGCAGGTCAAGCCAAAACGAATCACTTTGGAAACAGTTTAAGAAACTTTCAGACCAGGCCTACGAGCCTTGCAAAGAACATTTCAAAAAAAGAAAACTCCAGATGGCTGAAAACCTAAAGAATCGTAGGGGAATATGTGATCGGCTTGAAAATGAACTAAAAGAGATCGCACTAGAATCAGTCAATATCTCGACCCTAAACAAATTACTTAGCAACGGTGATCTTGAATGGAAAAAATACGCTCCTATCGAACAATCTAAAATCAAGACGCTGCAGAAGCGATACTACGCAGCGGTGAATCAATTTCGCAAAATTAGAAAGAATACTCTGCGGGATAACAGCGACAAGAAGAGAGAATGCATTAATCATGCTAATGCTTTAATAGCATTAGAAGACAGACAGAAAGCCATGACTGAAGCTAAGAATTTGCAACAGAAATGGAAAAAATTGGGTCCTACCTCATTCAAAGAAGACAAAAAATACTGGGAAGATTTTCGCAGTGCATGTGACAAAATATTTGAAAAGCGCAACCAAGAATCTAGCGAACATAAACAGAAGCTTGAAAAAAATGAAAAGGTTCTTAGCCAACTACTAAAGTCCATGGAGAAAATATTCTCTCTTAATGATGTTGATTTCAGAAAGTCCCGCAATGACTACCAAGCAATAGCTCAGGAATTTACTACCAGCCTCAATCCTCAACTTAAAAAATCTCGCACACGATTTCTTGATCAATTTAATGGGCTGAAGCGGAAAATCGACTCTAGATTCAAGAGCCTTCCCGATAAAAAGCGACAATTATTAATCGAGTCTTTAACCTCCAAATCAAATTTTCTCAAAGCGATAGAATCGGAACTATTGCTTGCTGCAGATGATGACCAGTTCATAACTTGCAAAAACTCTGTTGATATCGAAATTTGGAATAAGCTCGAATCTTGCAAACTAAGTGAATATGACGACTCATTACAAGCCCGTCTAGATCAAGTATTAAGTACAAACAATCAAAATGATTTTCAAACTTTATTAGCTGACTGTGAAATCAAGGTGCGAGCGCTGTGCATAGAGTTAGAAATTAGAGCTAATATAGATACACCAAAAGATGATCAAGCATTAAGAATGCAAATCCAACTCGACCAATTAAAGAACGGCTTTGGAAAGATGAAGCCAGACAACAAAGAAAATACACGCTACGCACAGGAAGCAGAGTTGAAAGGTTATTGCCTTGGACCGTTGAAAGAGCCGGCAGAAACTGAATTAGTTCAGCGTTTGGACGGTGCAATTAAAAAGCTGTTGACCTATTGATCCTCTACCCCGAATATCTTCCGAGCACAGGATTGGCATAACTAAACAGCAACTGTTTATGCAACTTAGCGTCAATGCTTTTTAATCTTTTTTCAAAAAGCTTTCTAGACCGTTTCTTTATCTCGATTCCGTCAATTTCTTTGCTCAGCTGGTGTAATGGGATCATCCCATTTTGCCTTAAACGCTCCAGCGCTAAAAAATTAATGTCCCTGAGTTTATAGTTTTGCAGTATTTGTCTATCGACTTCTGCCGCAATTTTCTCTGGCTTGTCGCTAGATAATTCTAATTCAGTACCGAAAGCTACGTGTACATCACCTTTAAAACCGATCATCCCAGTTACGATACTTTGAATATCACTCTTCTCAGTCTTGGTAAAACTTCCTGTTGACTCCAACTCCCAAAGCTCTTCCGCTTTGAGCACATCACAGGCATCGTACTCATAGGACATTGCCACCGGTATAATATGCAAATCAGCCAGACTCTCACTAAGAGGAAGTTTTCTTTGGCTAATAGCAAGCATTTTTAGCAATGCCGGATCAGTTTTATCAATTCCATCCTTTGCTCGCCCT
>Ga0302119_10000939_pt1 | contig 13130 bp, 12 predicted proteins | sample AG5_Tmax_MG_FD_203114 | JGI IMG/M metagenome (GOLD analysis project Ga0302119, IMG submission 203114) | Marine microbial communities from Western Arctic Ocean, Canada - AG5_Tmax | ecosystem: Environmental > Aquatic > Marine > Oceanic | place: Canada: Western Arctic Ocean | collected 2017-10-01 | reverse complement strand
TGAATAATTCGGACAAACTTATTGCTTACCACCGATGGGATCAGGGCGGCGCTGGAGATGACACCATCATTTTGCTTAATTTTTCCAGCAATATGAAGACCAATTACAGCCTTGGCTTTCCAGAAGGCGGAACGTGGTACGTCCGGTTTAACAGCGACGCCAATGTGTATGATGGCACCTTCGGAGATATTGGCTCCATCACGGCCACAGCATATTCTGGCTGGAAAGATGGCATGCCCTATCAAGGCTCCGTCACGATTGCGCCTTACTCAGCCTTAATCTTGTCACAATAATCTTCCCCTTTATTGGCATGGAGCCGACTTCGTTCCATCGGCGTCATTAAATACGTAAAGGAGGTAAGTTGCCCATGACAATCTTGGCGGCCTTCGGCAAATAGACGTCGAATATGCGCCAAGTGCGCACGCACTTTTTCACATCGTTCTTTATTTAACTAAGAGATTTCTCCCGCCAACGAAAAGAGCAGGTCTTCCTGTGGCGTTTTTTTCTAAATGTTCCATGGCCTTTTCCGGGGAGGGAAGAACGACTAGGGGGCATCTCAGCAGTCTAGTCAACATCTGGAAATGAAAATTAGCAGAAAATTTCAAACTCGCCGCACCAAAGGGCAATTTCGTAGTAATATCAAGGATGGCATGGGGTTTCTTTTGCATTCCCTAGCCTCTTCCCCGAACTCGCCCTACTCATGCGCATCGTCCCCCTGATTCCATTCCTCCTTTTAGCCACGTCCCCGCTGGCTCTTGCCCAGCAAACCATACTCGCCACGGAGTCCTTTGATTACGGCGCGGGCCCCCTTGGAGGCCAAGCCGGCGGTAATGGTTGGCACAATGAATGGTGGTCCGGCGGAAACTTTGACGACGCCATGGTGGCTTACCCCGGGCTTGATGGCATCGGCGGGGCAGCGCGCACCAACTATGAACATGCCGGCTCCTACCGGATGCCTTCTATTGGTGGCTGGGGCTCTATCTTGGACCCAAACAATGATGCCCTTGGCGCCGACGGAACCAGCATGTGGATTTCTTTTGACTCCATGCGAGACCCAAACAGTGACGACTCTTACGGCGGTATCGTTCTCAACATGGCCTGGGTCGGTGAAGGCCTTTTCATTGGCTCCCCGTGGGGGTCAGACGAATGGGGCATTGAGGTTCCCTGGATAACGGGTCCAACTTTTGTAGCCGGAAGTTCCGTGGACACCCAGGCACACCTTGTTTGCCGGATTGACTTTCTTCTTGGGGATGAGCGTGTCCAGCTTTGGGTGAACCCCACCTCGGACTACCCAACCACTGCGGGCGATATTGACATCATGTTGCCCGACTTTCGTTTTAATGAGTTCAAAATGACTTCTGGAAGTGGCTCCGCAACGGGCTTTCTTTTTGACGACTTAGAGCTCGCCGCCGAAGGCGACCTTGGTGTTGGCCTTGGCATTCGCAACCTCATTGCGGGTCAGCCTGCAATGATCACGGTTCAAGGGGCAGCGCCCGGCAATAACATCTTGGTGGCCTACTCCTTAACCGGTCCTGGCCCCAGCCCAACTCCGTTGGGGAACGTGGATCTCTCCGCACCCATCAACAAAATGCAGATTTTCCCCGCTGACGCCAACGGCCAGCTTGTTTTTGACGTGATGATTCCACCTGGAACGACCGGCATGCCTGTTTTCCTTCAAGCCGCGGAATTACTTACGGGTGGTGGCGGTAATCTCAGTAACTCTTTGGCGGTAAGCATTCAATAAACCCTTCCTCATGCAAGCCCTCAACCTGCTCCCCCTCGTCACCACATTTGCCCTGGTAGCGGCGCCCTTCGCCACGGCCCAACAACAAGTGCTGGCTACAGAAACGTTTGATTATCCCGCTGGAAACATTGGAAATCAAAATGGGGGAACCGGTTGGACTGCTGAATGGTGGGCTGGAAACACGGAAGATGCCAGCATTTGCATTGTGCCGGGGTTTGATTCCGTCGGCGGAATGCAGCGCACGAATCTTGAGCATGGTGGCTCTTACCGTGCATTGGATTTAGATCAGTTCGCCTGGCTCAAAGACCCCGTCACAGGTGTTTTGGGCAAAGAGGGCACTACCATCTGGATTTCTTTTGATTGCCAACGCACGCCGGGGGGAGATGATTTTTATGGGGGTCTCCACCTGAATCGTCAGTGGACCGGCCACCAACTTTTCATTGGAAGTAATTGGGGCGGAACGGCCTGGGGCTTTGAAAAGAATTTTGTGGGCGCGCCCGTTGAAGCTCCCAACACAAATTGCGATGTACGAGCACGTCTCGTGGTTCGTATTGATTTCGAAGCCGGAGATGACTTTGTCAGTCTTTGGGTCGACCCTACTGAGGAATACCCCACCACAACGCCAAATGCTTTTTCTTACATGCCGGATATTCATTTTAATGAAATCTATATTCAATCTGGCGATGGCCTGGTCACGGGCTTTGACTTTGACAATATTGTCATTGCCACGGAAGCAGATGGCCCCCGCATCACGGCGGAAAATTTCATTTCCGGCCGTTACACCACGCTAAAGGCGTTTAATTGCGTCCCTGGCCATCCCGTCTTTTTTGCCTACTCCATTTTTGGTGGAGGCCCAACTTCTAGCACGTATGGAAATATTCTTTTGTCTCAACCTTGGGGCATTCTTCCTGTGACCGTTGCCGACGCAAACGGCATTGCAACGCTACTTGAATACATCCCTCTTGGTTTCCGCAACCTACCCGTTTGGCTCCAGGCTTTAGACCTTACCCCAGGACCTGGCGGTGCCGGCGTCTTGTCCGACGGGCTCAACGTAGTGATTCAGTAGTACGTTGCCCCCCGCTTCATCCGCAGAAAAGGAATAGGCCGTTTTGTCTGAAAGAAAAGTGTTTGCATGCTTAGCCCTGGAGCGTACAGCAAACGATGGCCTGACCCATATGCGCGCATCCTTGAAGTCTCCCCCTGCGCTTTTCTCCTCCCATCGCATGGTGGGTGATTATGTGCTGGACTGGTGCTTACCGGCACACAACTCTTAGGATTCCTGCGCACGCAAACGCATTTTCTCGCGACGAAGACGCTTACGAAGTCGTAAAAAGGTTGGCCCAACTTCTAGGAGTTCGTCATCATCCAAAAACTCTAAGCAGGCCTCTAAACCCATGTCACGCGGGCGTCGGAGTTTGTCATCATTATCCTTGCCCGCCGACCGAACGTTCGTAAGTTTCTTCTCTCGAATAATATTCAGGACAATGTCTTTGTCTTTATTGTTTTCCCCAAGAATCATTCCTTCATAGACCTCAACGCCAGGTCCCACAAAAAATGTCCCTCGATCTTCAAATGCCCGCAGAGAGTAAGCCGTGACTTTTCCGGCTTCGTTAGCGACAAGAACGCCATTGTGCCGCGCACCCAAACCGTCGGTCATGGGGACCCAGCCCTCAAATACAGAAGACACATTGCCTTCGCCACGAGTTAACGTCAAAACCTGGGTGCGTGCACCAAGAAGCCCCCGCGTGGGAACAGTCATATTTAAAGAAACTCGACTTCCTCGGCGATCCATAGAACGAATTTCTGCGCCACGACCTCCGAAGTACTCGATCACTTTGCCCATGGAATCTTCGGGGCATTCCACCACAGCAGCCTCCAATGGCTCCATTTTTTTTCCGTCTTGCTCTTGCAATAAAACCCGAGGCTTCCCGACGGAAAACTCAAAACCTTCTCGGCGCATATTTTCAATCAAGATTCCAAGGTGCAAGACCCCTCGCCCGCCCACAAGGCATCCGCCTCCATCTAATAGCGTCACGCGCAACGCCGGATCCATCATTTCTGCTTTTTCAAGCCGCTCAAGAACCTGACGAGAAGTCACAAACTGTCCAACGCGTCCAGCAAGGGGCGAGTCGTTGACTAAAAACTCCATCTCAATCGTGGGGTCCTCCACGTGCAAGAAAGGAAGGGGCTCAGGTGCCTCTAAGTCACAAATTGAATCCCCAAGTCCTGCGTCGGAAATTCCGGAAATTGCCGCTATGTCCCCAGCAGAAACAGACTCTACATCCACACGCCCCATGCCCTCAATTCGATAAAGCTCTTTGATTTTAGCGATCCGTGGTTTTGCGTTTGCCGTCAAGACTGAAACGGGCATTCCCTTCCGAATCACGCCGCGGTCCACTTTTCCAATTCCAATCCGACCGACATAATCATCCCAATCTAAGGTGCTCACCTGAAAACGCATAGGTGCATCTTCGTCCGTCTGTGGCGCCGGAACGTATTTCAAGATGTCATCCAGTAAACAAGCAAAACCATCACCCTCCACCGCTTCTTCTCGAGAGGCCCAGCCACTGCGGGCGCTGGCGTAAATTACAGGAAAATCTAAAGCAAGTTCCTCAGCTCCAAGGTCCACAAACAAATCAAAGACCTCCCCAAGTACTGCGTCTGGACGTGCATCCTGCCGGTCCATCTTGTTCACGACCACTAAAGGCCGAAGTCCTGCTTCGAACGACTTCTTTAAAACAAACCGTGTTTGCGGCATCACGCCTTCAAAAGCGTCCACCAACAACAATACGCCGTCGGCCATGGACAAAACGCGCTCCACTTGTCCGCCGAAATCCGCGTGACCCGGCGTGTCAATCAGATTCACTCGCACACCTTTCCAGTCCACGGTGGCATTTTTTGACAGGATGGTGATTCCCCGCTCTCGCTCCAAAACATCAGAATCCATCAACCGGTCCGCCCCAACTTCACCACGGCCCAAAGTTCCAGCCTCCTTGAAGAGCCCGTCAACAAGGGTAGTTTTGCCGTGGTCTACGTGGGCCACGATGGCAACATTGCGCAATTTCATGATTTCAAACGGTCGGAGTGACAAAAGGAACCCGGAATCTTACCCGAGCGGGCAATCGTTAGGATATTGCCTACATCATGCATCCCATCCTTCTCCTGTTTCTTGCCCTCCTTACCCCGATTGGAACCTCTTGCGGCGCTAAGGCGCCAATCCGCAAAATACTTCAGGTGACAAAATCTGAATTGCCGCGAGAAAATCCCCGTAAAGAGCGTCGGCCGAAGCAACAACAGGAGCCCAGGTCCCCCCGTGTCGAAGCTCCGGCTCCGCCTCCCGCAAGTCCCCCCCAGACGCCAGCTCCCGGCGGCGAAAACGTTCCGTCCCCACCCACATATATTCCCGACGGACACCCTCGGCTCTACTTTTCAGAAACCGAGCTCCAAGGTCTTCAGTTGCAATCCTCTGGAACTCACACGACTCTCAGCCAACGCATTCAAGATTTTGGCAACTTCGGCATCACCAAAAAAAAGAAAAAACTACCCCCTAAAAATGTTCGGGACCTTCCGAGCGGAAAAGGGTCCTGGCGAACGCAAGGAGACATTCTGATTGGTATGACGGCCTCTGCCCTCTTTCACCCAAACCTCAATCAACGCGCGGCTTCGGTTTCCTGGACAACCGAGGCCATGGAAAACATGGCTGGCTGGAATTATTGGGGACCGAACAAAGAGAGAGAGGTCAACCTAGATGGCGCCGCTATTTTGACGGCCTATTCCATTGCCTATGACAGCCTGTACTCTCAATTCACGCCGGCACAACGCAGAACCTTCAAAAATGCCATCATCAAACGATGTGAACACTATGCATCCGTTGTAGATTCCAAGGAACTTGCTGAATGGGCACGAGGCTTTATTGCCAACCACAATTATATTAACTACAACGCGCTTCTTCATGGCGCGCTCGCTGTCTTGCCAGAGCATCCAGCCGCCCAAAAATGGATTGATCTCTGTCTTCAAAACACAAAGAAAGTGATGGACCTCCATAATCTTCGTGGAGACGGCTCGGATCACGAGGGGCCAATGTACTCCTCCTATGGGGGCCACGGCCTTCTCCCTACCCTCTTTCTCCTCCACAGATTTAATCTAAAAGACCATTTTTCTGGCCCTTGGTTTCAACAATACTTCAACTTCCTTGTCCACAGTTCGCAGAAAAACTTCGCCAAAGTCCTTGGATTTGGCGACAACTATATAGCTTGGGGTCACGGACCAGAACACCTGCTCTTTTTGCTCGCAAAATACACGCGGGAACCAAAAGCAAATTGGTTTGCCTTTCAGGTCATTCAAGAAACCAAAGCGGATTACCCCTATGGAAAACCCGCTGGCGCAACCCTCTTTTGGGAGTATGTCTGGTATGACCCTTCAGCAGGCAATGAAGCAATCACAACCGCCAACACCTCAGGGTTTGCCTACTTTATCGACTGGGGCGTCTCAATTTTTCGCCGTGGTTGGGGTGCCAGTGACACAATTTTTGCCGTAAGCGCCAGTGACCCTGGAGGGAAAAGTGCCTGGGCCTTGCGGCAGGCTAATGATCCACGCCTTGAGACATTCACGATTGCGCACGACCATCCGAATGATGGTGGATTTATCTTCAAACCTGGCGGACAAGATTTCATTTCTGGAGGGTTCTACGAAAAACCGAAACGCACCGCGCTACACAGCACTTGGACCTTTGGCCCTGCCGACATTATCCAACCGACAGTCACAGCCTCTGCTTTAAGCCAAGTTTGGGATAAAAAATATCTTGCTCAACTTGGCCGGCCCAAAGAACTTGGCCAGTCTGGCGAATGGAATGAATGGTTTGGCCCTGCCGGAAGACTCAAAAAAGAAAGTCCGGAGACGACCTTTTCTACAGCGAAAGAAGCCGACGGAATGATGTTTGCCTCTGTAGAAATTGGTCAGTCCTACCCAAAAAGAACAAAAAAGAAAAAGGGGGCCTTTAGTGTTCCTCGACTTAACCGGAATTTTATTCTCCTTCCTGATGACACCTTGCTCATTGTCGACCGCGTTCAAACATCAAGTCCTGTTCCAGCTCAAACTTACTTTCGCAGCCTGGTTACCAAAGAGCGCGTGCAAGCCTTTGAGCGCAACACAAAGGGAGCTCGACTCATCTTGGCCAATGGTGATCCATGGAAAATAACCTCAGCTTACCCCAAAGGAATGGAGTTTGAGACCGGAAAAGAAATCATTAGCATTGAAAGCGCCCGCGGGGAAAAACATATTCGTGATTGGTCCAAGCTGGATGAGTACAGCATTTTTCTCCGCGCCAGCAACCCAATCCACAGTGGAGAAGAAACCTATATCTTCCTTCTCCATCCCGAAAGCCGAACCCCAGTCATCTCTGGCCTTCAAGTAAGCGCCGGTGGAGTCTCTATGATTCTTCAAAGCGGAAGCAATGCCTACCCCATCAAGATAGGGCTTTCTCCAACGGCGGAAGGCCGCCTTTCCTTTCTTGGCTTTTCCGGATTCGCCTCTGCGGGAAATACAAAGTTCTAATCTCTTGCCGCCGACCGCTCTTCGGAGAGCGCCACAAGGTGCTCCGCGGCGTCAGTCGTTGGGTAGTCACCCGTAAAACAACCGGTACAAAACTTTTCAATCTCAGCATTGCCTGCTCTGGCCGAATCTACCATCCGGTCTTGATCTAAATACATCAGATAGTCCGCGCCGATGTCCTCGCGAACTTCTTCGATAGAACGGCCACGCGCAATAAAATCCTTCGTGGTGGCCATGTCAATGCCATAGGGGCACGGTGCAACCAATGGAGGAGATGTGGCAGCAAAATAAATATTCCTTGCTCCGGCCGCCCGCGCCGCCTCAATAATTCTTCGGGATGTGTTTCCACGAACAATGGAATCATCCACGAGCAAAACATTTTTATTCTTAAACTCCAGGGCAATCGGGTTCAATTTTCGCCGAATAGATGTTTTTCGCGCCTCTTGATTCGGCATGATAAAAGTTCGTCCGACATAACGGTTTTTAATAAATCCTTCACGATAAGGAAGGCCCAAATGATTCGCTGTGGACAGCGCAGCATCACGCGCGCTATCTGGAATAGGAATGACAACATCAGGCAAGGGGGCGCCTTCCTCCTTCCATTGCTCAGCTAAAGCTTTGCCAAACCGTCGGCGAGTTTTATACACGCTAATTCCGTCCAAGAACGAGTCCGGCCTAGCAAAGTAAACTAATTCAAAAATACAGGGGCGATGTTTCTTCTCAAGAACCTGCACAAAGATTGGATCTTCGCCAGGTCGAACAAAAAAAGCTTCGCCGTTTTTTAAATCTCGAACTCGGTCAAAGCCCATCACGTCCAAGGCTACGGATTCTGAAGCAACCGCCCATTCTGTTCCTTTGTCGGACTCTCTTTTTCCAACAATGCAGGGTTTAATTCCAACGGGATCTCGAAAGCCAAAAAGCGCGCCTTCCGAAAGGATACCGCCAACCGAATAAGCACCCTTTGCCAATTCGAAAGCATTTGTCACGCCTGCGCGCACCCGATCTTCCAAGGGCAGGGATGGTTCAGCGCGCCGAAGTCCATCTGCAAACGCATAAAGAATGGCCTCTACATCACAAGAGGACTCTACGCAAATATTGGTTGCCGGAAAACGATTTGATTTTAGATCCACCCAATTTGTGAGATTCCCATTGTGCGCCATGCCAACGCCAAAAGGAAAATTAATATAGAACGGCTGTGCATCTTGCTCACTGCCCATGCCTACAGTCGGGTACCTCACGTGACCGACGGCTAGGTTGCCTTTCAGGCGTTGCATGTCTGAGGAGCGAAAAATATCTCGCACCATGCCATTTTGCTTCCGCAAATGAAACATACCGTCATAACTTAAAATTCCTGCGGCATCCTGGCCCCGGTGCTGAAGTGCAATCAGCCCTTCATAAAGTTCGGTAGCGACGTCGCGCCCCTCAAGCCCAGCAATTCCGATGAATCCGCACATGGTGACAGGTCGGGAAGGAGTCCCGAGAGGTTTATTCTACGCGTTGCTGACCCACATTCGCGCGGAACCGGCGAAACTCCTGGAGAACTTTTCTGTCTTCACCCTGAAACGTAGAAACAGGAATCTTCCGCCCTGAATGCTCCTCTTCCGGTGTAATCTCAACGTGTGCATAGCGGGGATCGTAATAGCGCACGAGGAGGGCCTCGGCGACTTTTTGCCAAGCCCCATCCAATAGCCAGGCCTCAAGCTGACCCACCCATTTTTTTCCCATACGCTTCTCTAGGAAAGGGAGTTGGGCTAAAAGTTCCTCTTGGCACCCTGGGTTTGCCAGATACTCTCTTCCCAATTCAGCAATCCGGTCCGCAAGCGAAGCCTCCAGCCCTACAAAAAGACCCTGCTGCATAGCCAACCAAAGCCTCTCCGGAATCACCGCATCTCCAACCTTTCGACTTTCCCCCTCTACCCACCAGGGACCGGGGCCCATGAGCCGCAGTCTCTCCCAAAGGCGTGTCTCAAAAAATGGTTGGGACACCGGGGAAAGGCCAATCGCACCAAGGACCGAAGAGCGATGTTGGGCAAGCCCCTCTAAATCAAGCACCGTACCGGGCTCGTCCCTCTCCACTTGACGAAGTAGGCGTGTTTTCCCGACGCCCGTCGGCCCTTGAAGGACGAGTAGCGCAGGTAATTGGCTTTGGGAAAGTTCCGCCATCACAAACCGTCGGTATTTTTGATATCCCCCCCTCATCAGATAGACATTGGGTACCCCCATCCGACACAACAAAGCCACCATAGACTGCGAACGCATGCCACCGCGCCAGCACATGAAGACCAAGGCATTGGTCGGAGCCTCTTCTGCTTCTTCTACCTGAAAAGAAGTCATGCCTCCTGATAAACCGGAGGATATTTCCCGAAACTGGCATTGCCAATCTGCAGGCATTCGCTCTTCACCCAGAATCTCGGACAATATTCCACCCAAATCTTTCTCAAGGAAAGTTTGGCCTTGCTGATAAGCCGCCTCTGGCGAACTTTTCTTCCACAAAGTGCCCACAATGGCTCGCTGATGATCATCAAAAAGAGGGGTATTCCATGCCCCTGGTGGATGATCTCGTTGAAATTCCGACGGGCTCCTTAAGTCAACAATCCGGGCAGCAGGAAGATGCTGGACTTGGTTAAAGGAGAGGGAGGGAATCCGCACGCAGCGGTATTCTAAAAACGGGGACCGCGTCGGGAAAATGAGTGGCCCAGAACCCCTAAATGCGCCAAAGATTGAAAAAACTCCTGCGGGCGCATTTCTCGAAGAAGTGCCTCATGTTGGGGAGAAATTTCATGCCGTAACCAAAGGTCCTGCGCCGACGCCTGCGCCAAAAACCGCTCCTTGTGCAAGTGACCAAGCACAAAAAGAGCATCTTCCATGGGGCCTTCAAAAAGGATGACGGCAACCGCCGACGAGATTTCTTGCTCTTGCACCGCATGGCGAAGGGCGCGATGAATTCTTGCCTGGTGCTTGCGTCCTCTCTTTTCTGTCCGCTCAAGGAGCTGCATCTGCGTCTTCATTTCTTTTTTTCCCTGGATCGATAGCGCTCGCCAGCGATTCATCCGCCCCTGAAGCACAACCTGGTCCTGCTTCGAAAGCGACTCCCACCATTGCCGAGAGTTTTCCTGAATTACAGCCGGCGATGAAACAGGACTTTGAAAAAGAATGGAAGCAAGAAGAAGTGAAATCATTGCGAGCCTTCCTCCTTCAGTGGAAAGGCCTCTAACATCCATGTTGCTGCTGCGCCGTCGAAAGAGCTTGCCGACAGTGACGAATTCTCTAGTAATTCCCAAGACTCAAGAATCTCACGGTTCTCATACAGTGCTGCAATTTCTGAAAGCTCCATAGCGGTCAATTCCGCCTGGGGCACATCCCGCGTCGCTTGCCAACTCTGCCCCTGTCCAAGCCAATATCCACCCACAAGGAGAAAAATTGCTGCGGCAACTTGTCCAAGCCGACGGAAGCCGAACCCCCGTAAAATCGATTGGCCCTCTGCAGCTAAGGCTACGTGAACCTGATCTGCAAAATCGGACGGCGCGGCCTCACCAGGAAGCTCATCCAAGGCCGTGTCTAACCAGTCATTCATCTTGTTCTGCGTCTTTAAAGGGTTGAAGGAGAGCCCGCATATTTTCTCGTGCTCGATGGAGCAAGGATTTCACTGCAGGAGGGGAGACGTCAAGAATATGGCCGATTTCAACTAAATCCAATCCGTCATAATGCTGAAACACCAGTGCGCTTCGTTGGTTTCGGGGAAGAGCCTGCAAAGCCTGGGCAACATGATCTGCCCAATTGGCGCGATTGGGCGCCTTCCAAGGTTTTTCTGCTTTTGAATCCGGCAAGGGCATGGGTTCTCCCTCTGGAGACTGCGGCAACGAAAGGAGCCGGTGTCGCCCATCATCCCGAACTCGATTCAGGGCTAAATTGTACGTAATGCGATAAAGAAACGTCGTAAATTTTCCCACTGGCCGATAGCGATCCTTCGCTCGATACACTCGGATGAAGGCCTCTTGTGCCAGATCTTCAACCATGGCGTGAGGACCCAGGATACGCCGCAACATGGCAAAAGCGGCATTTTGGTATTCCTTCACTAGGGAATCAAAGGCAGATTCATCTCCCGCCTGGAATGCCAACATCCACTGGACTCCAGGGTCCAAAGACGGATCAGGCTCAGATGGGTCTCTCAATTTTTCTCACGTCAGTGGCACCAAGAACCCGACGAAAAATCTTCTTGCGGGCTACGGGACCGTAACCCCGAGAATCCTGACTGGATGCGGCACGATCTCCAACAAGAAAAAATTGACCGACAGGCAGAGACCGTCTTTCGGAAGAGGCCTCAGCCCATTGGCCCCGATGAAACTGAATCGGTGCCGATGATTTTCCGGCACTGAAATAGAACCGATCTAAGGCTTCTTGAGGCAAACCGGCCACTCTTTTCATGGCTTTTTTCCCCGTCCAGGGGTCTTCAAAAATAACGCATTCTCCGCGAGACGGCATAGAAAACAAAGGCACCGTCCAAACCCAATCCCCCTCTTCAAAAGTTGGTTCCATGGAACGGCCGACAACCTGATACGGCTGGAGCAAAAAAAAGCTTAGTAGGAAAACTGCAAAGGCAAAAAACAGTGCGCATTTCTTAGAGAGAGGCCCACTCATCCCAGCAAAAGCGTCGCCGTGCCGAAAAATAGAAAAACAGCGGACAAATCGCTGACGGCCATCATAATTGGGCCAGAAACGAGCGCGGGGTCAAAGCCTAAATGCTCACTTCCAAGGGCAATCATGCTGGATGCCGTGGCTGCCCAGCCCATGGCAAAAAACAATGCCAGGCCAAGGGCAAGGCCAATATCAAACGACCCTCCAAAAAACGTTGCTGCCGGCGTCACCAAAAGCCCACAAAGAAGACCTAACGTCGCACCAACCTGAGATTCATTAAGAAATACGCGAAATCTACGGCCTTCGGTAATTTGCCCTACGGCAAAACCACGCACCAGTACCGCAGATGTTTGCATACCAATCGTCCCGGAAAGAGCCAGCACCATGGGAATGTAGGAAATCACTTTTCTCCACGGGTCATCGGAATCTAGACCAAGCACCTCCGGTGCAAAATACTCCATGACCCGGGACATCAATAGACCCGCCATCACGGTCACAACCAACATCGGTGCGCGGTGTAGCACTTTGACAAAAAGAGACTCTGATGCATGGGAGTCTCCGTGCGCCCCTGCCAACAAAAGAGCATCCTCTGTGCCCTCCTCTTCAAGAACCTCCAGCGCATCGTCTGCAGTCACAATCCCCACAAGGACACTTCTTAAGTCCACCACAGGAATAGTGGAAAGGTTGTAGTGCAGCAACTTATGCGCAACTTCTTCCTGATCCTCATCTACCCGAGCATGAATGACGTCTGGAATGGCAAAACTGCCGACTTCATCGTGAATGCTGGCTTCCAAGAGTTCTCTGTTGGAAACAACCCCCTCTAAAATACCCTGGTCGTCCGTGACATAAATGTTTTGAATGGTCTCTGACTCACCCTCATCTCGCTTTATACGTTTCAGCAAATCACCCACGTGCTCCTCAGCACGAACCGTGATAAATTCGGTAGTCATCAACCCTCCGGCAGAATCAGCCGGATACTCCGAAAGGTGTCGTAAATCATTCGCATCCTCCGGCTCAATAAAACAAAGGACCTGCTGGCGCAATTCGTCGCCAACAACCTCTAAAATATCCGTACCATCGTCTGCGGAGACCAATTCCAGCAATTTCGCTAGGGCCTCAGCATCCATGCCCTCCAAAAGGCCATTTTGCAGTTTCGGCTCGCCTTCGGCCAGAACCTCTGCGGATAATTCCGCTGGAAATG
>Ga0302119_10000938_pt1 | contig 13130 bp, 6 predicted proteins | sample AG5_Tmax_MG_FD_203114 | JGI IMG/M metagenome (GOLD analysis project Ga0302119, IMG submission 203114) | Marine microbial communities from Western Arctic Ocean, Canada - AG5_Tmax | ecosystem: Environmental > Aquatic > Marine > Oceanic | place: Canada: Western Arctic Ocean | collected 2017-10-01 | reverse complement strand
TCGAAGTCGACGAATGTGTTGCCCCAGTTCTGCACGCCGATCGTGATTGGCATATCCCCTGACGCATAGCGTTCTCCGTTCAGAAGATCCAACCATGGCTCCTCGAACAGTCCTGGGTCGTACAGGTTCCTTACAGTCAGCTGGAACCTTGTCTGGTCGTTAGTGCTATCCTGGTCCCCTTGACCCCCACCCAGGTTGAAGTTGGACAGTACGGTTGAGATGTAGTAGGTTGTGTTGTCTACGAAGTCGGCCGTAAGTTGGACCTGCAATGACTCGCCTGCAACTAGGTCGAGGTTTGTCAGCTGCTGGCTCTCGCTAGTGGAATTGCCGAAGTTCACGTCCCTAGTCCTGATTGAGATGTTGTCGATAGCGAACCCATCAAGACCGGAGAAGTCTTCGGATCCCTCAGGGCCCACAGTCCCCTCAAGTCCACTTCGGAAACGGAATCTGATGTCAATGGTCTGACCAGCATAAGGAGTGAGGTCGATCGAGTCTGCCTTCTGATCAAGTTCTCCATCTTCCCAGCAAATACTGTAGTAGACTACGCAGGAATCTCTGATTCCGCCTGAATCAGTGTAGTTGTTCCACAATGTTGTCTGCCAGTCACCATAGAAGTTGCTGTTGTAGTCGTTGTACTCCGGGTCGGGTGCACTTGAGACTCTCTCCTCAATTCGGTACTTTCTCTCGTTGTCCCAACCCCCATACCTCCAGACTGTCTCCCAACCAGTTCCATCACTCCATACCTCTACGCTGCAGGAATCCTCGTACAACCACCTCTCAATGACATCATACGGCTCGCTCAAGAAAAGCTCGAAGAAACCAGCACTGCATATGGCATCCATGTCCAAGAATGCAGCATCCGCTCCAGAGATATCTATCCCCTCGAGAATCAATGCCTCGTCCATGTGGTTGTAGTATCCAGAGACCTCGGTTGAGTTGCCGTCAAGGAGCTCGTAGGTGTGCTCGACTCCGGACCAGAAGTAGTTCGTCGGATTTGTCTCAGCTTCCCAATATGGATATGCGACTGGGCCATCCCAAGACTCGTTGTTCTCTTCTGGGTTTCCGTCTGAGGCGAAGCACTTGTCGGTCCCGTTCGGCATGCACTGGTAGTCGCTGTTGTTGAAATGAGCGACATCGTACTCGTCGTAGTCTGTGGTACTGACCCAGTACCTGTCCTCATCGATGTGCCATGACGAGTTGCCAGATTCGTACTCGCCAGTGTACGAGTACTTGTTGAAGGAGGCTCCACCGGTGTTGATGTCCGGTGAGGATGACTCGAAATCGTTGAAGTAGACCACCGTGTCAGTTCCTCCGAGAACCTCTCGGACCTCGAGATCGACGTCTAGGCTACCGCCCGAAATGGGCATCAGGCCGGTGTTCTTGACCGTAACGTTGACCCAACGGTTTCCCTCTCCGACGATGCTCTGGAAGGTAGCTGGATCGGTTACGGACGGTTCAATCTCTACTCTGGTGATCCCCAAATCGAAGTTGTCCAGAACCAGGACTGAGAGGTAATCGCCCTGTCCCGCATATCCCTGAGTGTCCAGCCACATGGCGTTATTCGAGAATCTGTAAGTGTAGTCCTCCTGCCCGATTACGACCTCTAGGGCGCTGTCCTCTGAGCCTTGGAGTTGCCCTGGCATTGCCATGGTTGGCCGCCTCCCGACATCGAAAGACAGGGGTGCTAGGTACCCATTGCTATCTGGGTCAGCGAGTAGAATCTGCACCGTGTTTAGGGCACGGAGGTTTGGTCTTAGAAGGAATGTCTGATTCTGTACCGTGGACTGCTGGGTGTCCAGCAAGGTCAGAGAAGTGGGTACGAAGAAGTCGAGCTCACCGTCTTGGTTGACATCGGCTATGGTGACCGAGGCCCCCAAGAAGTTTCCGAAATCAACGTAGTTCTGTGTGTCCCATCCCGAGGTGGTCTTGGTTGCGTAGGAAACGTTGCCGGTGATGCCGTCAACTGCTGCGATGATGTCTATCTCATTGACATCATCGTCTGGAGTTGAGTCGGCGATGTCTAGCCCGTACATAGGATAGTCGTGCTCGGCATCGAGCTCGAAATCGTGAATGGTCCCGGAACCCGTTGGATCCATTGGATTAGGGTACTGACCTGTTACACAGTCGTACTCCAGTACTGTCATGTTGTCGTAGGTACCCGAAGAGTATCCCACTCCCGCATTGTAAGGTGGAGTCCTTAGTAGCCAGATGTCGAGATCCTCGCACTCTCCAGGGACGGGGTCTCCTGTCAATGGGTTCTCCAAAAGGTCCTCATTCCAATTTCCGAGCTTGAGAAATTGGTAGTACCCGTTGGTAAGTGGGACGGAAATCGGAGCATGCTGGTTCGAAGGGATGCTGTAGTCTGGACCCTTGTAAATCTGGATGAACTGGTTGGCGAACGTAGCGTCGGTAGAGGAGAAAACCACGTCGATGTATCCGTCGTCGTTGATGTCCCCGACGTCGAAGTCAGCGAGGTATGGATTGATGACCGTGATTGTCTCGAACATCTCCTCCCACTCGTTTACCCTCTCGTCGCAGACCCCCTTGAGGACGGTTAGGTTCGCAGGCCTGATGAATGACTCGCCGACGAACCTGACATTCTGCTGGTAGTAGATGATGTCGTTCACGTCATCCCCATCGACATCGGCAATCTCGACCCGGTTGCCATCGGCCACGTCTCGGAAACCGGCTCTGAACGAGTCGTTGTTTGAAATCTGGACGTCCTGCCTGTCTGCGAAACCTCCGTTTCCATCATTATATAGGAAGCTGATGAAGTGCCCGAAGCCGCTACCTGATGCGATGTCATTGTCACCATCGCAATCCAAATCTCCGATTGAGATGTACAGTGGATCCCTCTGAACAGCATACTGAGTGGTGTGAGAAGCAGAAGCATATGGGACTGCCGAAACGAAGAGCGATGTTAGCATCAGGAACACTAGTCCTAATGCCCTCCTGCTCTTTCCATGCTCATAGTTTCCAGACATGTTCTCGTTCATCATGTCCGTTCGGACTTTCGGACTACTCTTATGCATTACCGAAACGTGATTTTTTGTTGCATTGCGAGATTGGTACTTTGGTTACTTCATCTCGAGCCAACTGGGATTGGGAGAGTAGCTTACTTCTGCTCCGCCATAGATCTTCTCTAGCCGCCCCATAATCCAAAGTCTATCTAAGAAAATCTCGAGGTCGATTCGCTCTCTGTTCATGCGCTCCCCCACTAGTACTTCGATGGTTCCGACGTCTAGCGAAGAGTGCCCGTGCTCCCTTACTATTAGAGTTAGTAGAATCTGCAGCCATGCCTCTGCCATTGGATCTCCAGATAGGTTATTGTTCAGAGGCTGGAGGTCCTCAATTTCGTCCAAGAAAGCCATAATTGCACGTATGTCCGGATCGGTCTTCTTTGAGACGCCGTGTTCATCGGCCTCGGATTGCAGGTCCAAGTCTCCTACCGTCCTCACTACTGAGGGGATTCGAGATGGGTCGGGCGGTGGTCCGGGAAGGCCTTCTTCTTGCTCATCTTCTTGCTCATCTTCTTCCATTCTAATACCTCTTTTTTCTCTAGTCTGAATTCATTTTTTTGCCAGATTTCGGAGGACCGTCAGCAGAATCCCGCCATTTCTGTAGTATTCGGTCTCGACTGGAGTCTCTAGTCTGACAATGGCAGGAAAATTTATCTCGGTTCCGTCAATATTCCTCGCTGAAACTTGAATCTCAGAGAAGGGCTCCAAATCCCCGGATACGGGGATGCTATAGAACTCTGAACCGTCCAGTCCCAATGAGTCGGCGTCAAACCCCTGTGTGAATGTTAGAGGCAGGATCCCCATGCCAACCAAGTTGGATCTGTGTATCCTCTCGTAGGACTTCGCGATAACTGCCCTCACGCCCAGAAGGAGGGTTCCTTTGGCCGCCCAATCCCTGCTGCTCCCACTGCCATACTGAGAACCTGCAAGGACCACGAGCTGAGTTGAGTCTTCGATGTACCTCTCGCTAGCCTCGTGAATGGAAATTACCTCATCTGTTGGGAAATGAGTCGTGAGACCCCCTTCTGTTCCTGGAGCGGTCTGGTTCCTCATTCTGATATTTGCGAATGTCCCCCTCACCATCACTTCATGGTTTCCTCTTCGGCTTCCGAATGAGTTGAAGTCTCTTGGTTGGACTCCATTGCTGATCAGATACATCCCTGCCGGTCCGGAGCTTGAGAATGCCCCTGCGGGGCTGATATGATCAGTAGTTACCGAGTCTCCTACCTTGACAAGCACCCTAGCATCTACTATTGGCTCAATTGGAGAAGGTTCTGGCTGGATTCCCTGGAAGAAGGATGGGAGTCGAACGTAAGTGGAGTTCGAATCCCATGGGAATAGCTCGCTCGCTTCACTGGGGATGGCATCCCATCTTGGTTCACTCAAGACGTCGGAATATCTGCTAACGAACATCTCAGGCCCAATTGCTGCCTCCACTGTACTGCGAATCTCCTCGTCGCTGGGCCAGATATCGGCTAGCATTACGGGTTTTCCAGAGAAGTCATGGCCTAGTGGGTCTTCAGAGAAATCTATGTCCAATGAACCCGCAAGTGCGTAAGCTACAACCAGCGGAGGACTAGCAAGATAGTTTGCCTTTATTTTCTGATGTATCCTTCCCTCGAAATTACGATTTCCAGAAAGGACGCTGCCAACAACTAGTTCCGAATTGTCAATTGCCTCCTCTATCTTTGAGTCGAGGGGCCCGGAGTTCCCAATGCAGGTTGTGCATCCGTATCCAACGATGCTGAAGCCTAGTGAATCGAGGTCTTCTGAAAGTCCTGAAGCATCGTAGTACTCCTTGACAACTCTGCTACCTGGTGCCAGACTCGGTTTGACCCATGGTTTGATTGATAGCCCCAGTGACCGAGCATTCCTAGCCATCAAACCGGCAGCAATCATCACACTTGGATTACTTGTGTTCGTGCAACTGGTAATTGCTGCGATAACAACATCACCGTGTTTCAACTTGTAGTCGCGACCCACGATAGTGGATGTGGCATCATTTCTACTGGCGTCTATGCCATGTCCTTGATGCCCTATTGGAGCATTGAGGCTAGATCTCCAGTGAGACTTCATCTCGGAAAGTGAGACACGGTCCTGTGGCCTCTTTGGACCGGATAAGGAGGGTTCTACAGTTGTTAGATCTAGTTTGAGGTTGGAAGTGAATTTCGGAGTTGGGGTGGAATCTTGGCATAGGAGACCTTGGGATTCCATGTATCTCTTAACGTCCTCCACATGGCTAGGTTCTCTGCCAGATAGTAGCATGTAATCGAGAGTTATCTGATCAACAGGGAAGAATCCGCAAGTGGCGCCATACTCTGGGGCCATGTTTGCAATTGTCGCCCTGTCTGGGAGGCTGAGATTTGACAGACCTTGCCCGTGGAACTCCACGAACTTACTCACGCATCCGTGCTCCCTCAGCATCTCGACTATCCGGAGAGTCATATCGGTAGCCGTAACCCCTGGCTGTAGAGCACCAATTAGTTCGAAACCCACAACCTCTGGGAGCAGCATATAGATGGGTTGGCCGAGCATGACAGCCTCAGCCTCGATTCCCCCCACTCCCCATCCAAGGACCCCTAGTCCGTTGATCATAGTGGTGTGTGAGTCTGTTCCAACGAGGGAGTCGGGAATCCACAATCCATCCTCTTCTCTTGCTACACTGGCAATCCACTCGAGATTTACCTGGTGAACAATCCCCCTCCCAGGTGGTACTGCACGAAAATTATCCAGGCTAAGTTGACCCCACTTCAGGAACTTGTACCTCTCGGAGTTCCGCTCGTACTCGATTTCCAGATTGCGCTCGCGAGCGTCGGGGAATAAACCCGAGACGTCGACCTGCACAGAATGGTCAATCACTAAATCCACAGGGACTTGGGGATTCACCTTGCCTGGATCTCCTCCAAGCTCCTTCATCGCATCCCTTAGTGCAGCGATATCCACAATTGCTGGAACTCCAGTGAAATCTTGCATAATAACCCTACTTGGGCTGAATGGGATTTCCTCCGGAGACATTTCCGGTGACCATGCGGCGATTCGTTTCACATCATCCTCATTCACCAAGAATCCATCGCAGTTCCTCAATGCTGACTCAAGGAGAATTCTGATTGAGAATGGTATTTCCGACAAGTTGCACAGCCCGGACTTCTCCAAGGATTGCAAGTCCATGAATTGGGCAATTGATCCATCTGATCTCTGGAACTCTGACTGAGCATTGAATGGATTTGGATTTCCCATAATCTCACCGGATTAATACTCCTCGGAGAGGGTACATGAAGTTCACCTAGGACAAAACGATGCCTATCAGATGGTTCGAACAGTAACAATTCGGACGGGGTCGACAGGGGACTCCTGCTGGGTTTCTAGTTTGCTGATTGCATCAACGTGCTCCAATCCCGAAATTACGTATCCGAAGACGGTGTGGCAAGATTTCGTGGAGCAGTCCTTATTGGCCTCCCAATCTAGATGGCTTGCCGAACCATCGGACGGGACAATGTAGAACTGGCTTCCATCAGTGTTCAGACCACCATGGGCTGCAGCAACGGCGCCAACTGTGTGCTTTAGGCCGTTCTCATGCTCGTATGGGATGGTGTAATCCTCCTTCTGCTGGCATTGACTTTCGGGAACCTGTTCACCATTGCAAAATCCGTAGTAATGTGCGGCGTATCCTCCACTACCACGCTTATTTTCGATATCCCCTCCTTGAATCATGAATGTGGAAATTACCCTGTGAAACTCTACCCCGTCATACTGGAGGTTCTCTGTATGAGTCAGGAAGCTCTCCACATGCATAGGCGCATCATCCTTGTACAACTCAATCTGAATCTCACCAGTGACTGTCTGGCCATTGAGAACATACTGAACTTCGAGTGCGACGACCGGGTTACCACCATTATCTAGGAACTCAGAAACAAACTTAATCGAAACAAGGAAAGCTGCTAAGGAGAGGACCATCACAAGTAGGCCAATGGGAGTTGGATTTCCTTGGTCAAACATCTGGATTCCCAGTCCCAGAGAAATTGACTTCTCGTCCATCATCGAGGCAAGCTTGTTCATATTCCTGCGAGTTTTCTTGTTCTTGGGATCAATCGACAGAGACTTAGTGTAATTCCTGTATGCCTTCTGCCAGTGAGACTTCTGATTCCCCTGGTCAACGATCCCCAACTCAGTTCCGGCATCTGCAGCCAGAGCGAGTGTCTTGGCCCTCTGAGCCTCATTTTCTATGCTGCTCCAAGCTAATCTTAACGCCAATAGGGCTGCTTCTGGATCGTTCTTTTCATCAACGAGCTCAGTCGCATCGTCCCAAGCTTTCTGTAGTTCCACTGGAATTGGCACGAGCGGGCGAGACCCCCCTCATTGAAAACAGCAACGGAAGGGACCGAGGGGTGTTTTAGTTGATTTTCTGATGGTAACGCATAAAACCCCTAGTCATCGCCGGAATCTTACGAGCAATCGTTTAGTGACAGCACTGGGGACTAAGAGAGCAATGGAAAAAACCGTCAATGATTTCGTAATCAATGTCGCAACTGCTAACGGAACGGGTTCCCAATCATCCAATTTAATCATCCTTCACTCAATGTTCGAGATGGGAATTCCCGTGAGTGGAAAGAACCTCTTTCCGAGCAACATATCGGGGTTACCGACATGGTTTATCATCAGAGTAAGTGATTTGGGGTACCAAGCTCCGGGAGATGTAACAAATATTCAAGTTCTGATGAATAAGGACACATGGCTGAAGGATCTTGAGGGTCTTGAGCCGGGAGCAATAGTCGTCTACAACGAGGACATCAAACTACCAGTAGAAAGGGAGGATTGCGTCCTACTGGGGATGCCTATGACCAAGATGGCACGAAAAATCAACCCAAAACTTGGCAGACTGATAGCTAACATGTACTATGTCGGGGCTGTCGCACACCTCCTTGGAATTGATGAAAGTGCGATTGAGAAGGCCGTACAAGTTCAATTCAAGGGCAAAGAGAAGGCAGTTGAGTTGAACATGCAAGCAATTTCGGAGGGAATTTCATTTGCAAGGGAGAACTGGGAATTTGAGAGCCAATTCTGCGTTGAGAGTAGAGAAAAGAATCCTGACGCTTTCCTGATTGAGGGAAATGAGGCGATTGCGCTTGGCGCCATCTATGGAGGTATCAGCTTGCTCTCATGGTATCCGATAACACCTTCTTCCTCTCTTGCAGAGTCAGTTATCGAATGGCTTCCGGAACTTCGTATAGATGGTGCCGGAGGGAATACTTGCGCCGTGATTCAGGCTGAAGACGAACTCGCTGCTGTGGGTATGGTACTTGGTGCTGGATGGGCCGGAGGAAGAGGAATGACTTGCACCAGTGGCCCGGGAATCTCTCTAATGTCTGAGATTATCGGTTTGTTCTACTTCTCTGAGGTCCCCGGCGTAATTTGGGACGTGAACAGAGTAGGGCCTTCTACTGGATTGCCGACCAGGACCCAACAGGGCGATCTCTCGATGCTTTACGAAGCGAGCCATGGGGATACCCAGCATATCGTACTAATTCCTGGAACAGTTGACGAGTGTTTCGAGTTCGGTTGGAGGGCCTTCGACTACGCTGAGAGGTTCCAAACAATGGTATTCGGATTCAACGACCTAGACTTGGGAATGAACCGTTGGGAGACGACTGGTTTCCAGTACCCCGATGGACCCATGGACAGAGGAAAGGTAATCAGAAGCCAAGAAGAGATGGATGCCATAGCAAATTATGGGAGATACCGGGATGTCGATGGTGACGGAATACCATTCAGGACATTACCTGGAAGTGGCCTTGATCCCATCCTAAACAGAGGGACGGGCCATGACGAAGACGGAGTATACTCTGAAGACCCACAAGTGTATTACGATACGATGGAGAGGCTGAAGAGGAAGATTGATGGTTCAAGACCCATTCTACCTGAACCAGTGATTAGAGAGGAAGAGGACAAAGAACTGGGGGTAATCTTCTATGGATCCATGGAAAACACCATCGTCGAAATCGACGACATGCTCGGAGAAGCGGGTATTTCGGTGAGCACATGCAGGGTTAGGGCCCTACCTCTGCACCCGGAGGTGGAGGGTTTCGTTAGAAGACACGATAGGACGATTGTCCTCGAGATTAATCGTGATGGGCAGTTATTCGGCATTATCCGGAAGGAGTTTCCCCCTGAGTTGATACCAAAGATTCACAGAGTCGCCTACAGTGATGGAATGCCACCAAGGGCCAGAGTGTATTCCGATAAGATTCTTGAAGTTCTGAACGAGGTGGCTTAATGGTGAGGCTGAACGTAATAGAACTGGAAAAATCCGAGTACACTGGTGGGAAGTCCTCGTTGTGTCCGGGATGCGGGCACGACCAGATTTCGAATAACATAATCCAAGCCGCTTGGGAAAACGGCATTCAACCTGAGAAGATTGCAAAGATGAGTGGCATTGGTTGCTCTTCGAAGACTCCTGCCTACTTCCTCGGAAAGAGCCACGGATTCAACACAGTCCATGGAAGGATGCCCTCAGTAACTACGGGAGCGAACATGGTGAACAAGGACCTAAGCTTCTTGGCGGTATCGGGAGACGGAGATACCGCAAGCATAGGAATAGGACAGTTTATTCACGTCATCAGGAGAAACCTGGACATGGTGTACATCGTCGAAAACAACGGCGTCTACGGCCTTACAAAGGGACAGTACAGCGCAACTGTCGAGAAGGGTTCGAAGAAGAAGAAAGGAGTCCCTAACCAACAAGCACCGATAGATCTCTGTGCAATGGCAATAAACCTAGGATGCAGTTTCGTAGCACGCTCCTTCTCAGGGAGCAAGAAGCAATTGAGTGCACTGATTAGGGCCGCTATGAGTCATAGAGGGATGGCATTCATTGACGTCATATCTCCGTGCGTTACCTTCGCCAACAACGACGAGTCATACAAATCCTACAACTATGTGAAGGCAAATGACGAGGTCCTCCATATCCTGGACTACATCCCCCACTTCTCGCCACTAGAGGAGGTTGAGGTCCCAGAGGGTGAATTCAGAGAGGTGAATCTGTTCGACGGTTCGACCTTGAGGTTGGAGACCGTGGCAGTCGAACACGATTACACTGATGCCGTTGCCGCATTGAGGGCCATTCACGAATCCGAGAAGGCGGAAAGGCATGTCACTGGGTTGCTCTACTACGACGAGAATGTCCCCACAGCCACGGATGCACTTGGACTGAGCGACACGCCACTTGTTGAACTGACCGAAGACCTGCTGCGGCCCAGCGAGGACAGCCTTGAGAGGGTGAATGCTGGTTTCAGATCTTGAGTGAATAGTTCTGATTACTCGGTTTTCTTGAAATATCCGGGCCTTGTCCGTGTAACACCAGTCCCTTGGTGTAGTGGTCCATCATATGGCGTTCTGGGCGCCATGACCCTGGTTCGAATCCGGGAGGGACTACCAATCGCCTCGTTCCCCGATGAGTTGATTTCGTGGACCGCCACACTGTCCCTGTCGCTGATGCCCATGTGGCTCAGGTCCATGACAGCCGGGTTCATCTCGCCCCACCACGACGGGAATATGCTGCCCAACGACCATCGGACCGGAACCCGATTGGTTCAGTTGGTCGTACAGCTCGTCGATTCTCAGATCGATCTCCTTGCATCTCTCCAGCAGCGCGAGCCCCCTCTCCTGGGCAATCTTTCGGAGCTCTGACTTGTGGTTGTCTGAGAAGGAAATGTTTTGATTACTAGTAGGCCAGCCCACCTCCATGCTCTCTCAGGAAAAATCATCGACAGTGGTGGTGGCCATACTGCTGCTTCAGCTGTTATTTGCACCCAGTCAGTCATTGGTTTTCGATGAGGAGACAACCAAATCCAGTACTGAGCGTCATGACCATGCTGAACACACATTCCCTGTCGAATCGCTAATCAAAATAGAGGCATCGGGAGGGAAGTACGGGATTTTCGAGGTGTCAGTCTCAACCAGTTCGGAGGCCCAAATCTCACTGGAAGTGCTCTCGCTCGACTTCTTGGACCTACCATTCGATGGGACCACCCAATTTCACCTCAACCCCGGCGGAAAATACTCGTTCAATCTCACGAAGCACTCATCCGACGAAAACGCGGACATCGTCATTGTCGCTACTGCGATAACTACCGAGGGTTTTCATTTCAGGGAGCAGCACACAATCACGAACGAGGCACTGTCTCCAGATGATGAGTGCCCCTCCCGCCTCACGCTCTTGGAAGCCATCACAGAGAGGTGCGCCGAACCCACGATACGGCCTATGAGAGTCTCCCCCAAGACCGGACCCTCCTCATACGTGACTGGCACGTTCGAATACCAGGATCGCGAGTTTGACGAGACTGGGTTCACCGGCGTCAATCCATACCTGCCAATCAGAAAGGCGGACGTGGAGGTGTTCGACAACACGACCGGCATTATCCTCGCCACAACCCACACGAATGACGTCGGGACGTTCAACACGACCATCTCCCTCACGTCCTCAACCGACATCGGAGTCCGGGTCCTGACGTCCTCCGAGGGGAGTCAGAGGCTGTTCAACCAGACGGTTCGAAAGACCCCAGCCACAGGCAGTGAGATCTACAGCCTTACCTCGAGCGTCTACAACGGAAGCCAGCCCGGCGCTGACATTGACTTCACTTCCTCACCAGTCCGAGCCGACGCCTCGGGCGTCGGAGGGGCATTCAACGTCTTTGACTTGGCTGAGTACTCCGAGTCCTACGTGGAGAACCTCACAAGCCAGCCAGCACCCCTGAACCTGACATTGTACTGGACCGCGGGCGAAGGCACGACTGGATCCAAGTACTACGATTTGAACGGGCATGTCTACCTGTGCGGAACCTCGGACGACGACGACTCCTACGACGACTTCGTTATTCTTCATGAGATTGGGCATTACATCCATTTGAGTTACTCGGGCAGCCCAGCGTATTACGGCGGTCACTCGCTGAGTGGGATCTACGATCTGAGACTGAGCTTCACAGAGGGGGTCGGGACTTACTTTGCTGGAGCGATTAGGAACTACATGGGGGTGGATCAGCCCCTGCTTTACATCGAGACGACCGGGACCTCGTTGCGCTTCTACGGCTTCTCGATGGCCTCGGACACGGACACCATCGCCAGTTACTCATCTAGCACACACACCGCGACTGACGCAGGCAACGAGGCCACAGTCGGCCACGTGATATTCGAAGCCGTCGACGGTAATTCGACCAACGACGGCTCGCCGGGGACGGACGACGATACGATCGACCTGCCGAACATGCAGGGCGACCAGATGGTCTTCGACGTCTTCGTGGCGATCAAGGACAACGAGTCAACTGCCTCGGTTGTCAACGGGAAGAGGATTTCCCTCGAGACCTTCTACGATTACTGGGTGATACTGCACCCGTCCTACGCCTCCGCCTTCCAGCAGATCCTCTACGATCACGGTGTGGAGTACCTGGACGATGCAATGGAATCCGACGACTCGGCCTCGGCTGCTACGTGGTTCGACACGGACGGCTCCACCTACCACCACACTTTCTATGCTGCAGACGATGAGGACTGGTCCAAGTTCAATGGGTCAGCCGGGGTCGAATACCTGATCAAGACCAGGAACCTCGCCAACGGCGCGGACACGATATTGCAAGTCTACGACACCGATGGGACGACCATGCTCGCCGAGAATGACGACGAGAGCCCCAGTTCCTGGGCATCAGCCATCCAGTTCACCGCCTCGGCAGATGCCACCTATTACGTCAAGACCAACAGGAGTACCGACGCGATACCGATAGGCGTGTACGGCGACCACGACCTGACGATCTACGATATCAATCATCCCAGTGTAACGTTCCTCGACCCGAGCAGTGGCTCGGTCGACGGAGGTTACTCTGTGAATATCACCGGTGATAACTTCGAGTCCGGCGCCACGGTCAAGTTTGGTGTCTACACAGCTACCGACGTGACTTGGAACAATGTCACATCGATGACCGTCCTCGTGCCGGCCAACGTTCCAGGGTATGCAGACATCACCATCATCAACGCGCTCACCTCCGACGGGATTACGCCACAGGGAACGCTCACTGACGGGTTCGAGTACACCGGCAGCCCGCTGGATCCGTCAATCTCGTCGAT
>Ga0302119_10000936_pt1 | contig 13150 bp, 9 predicted proteins | sample AG5_Tmax_MG_FD_203114 | JGI IMG/M metagenome (GOLD analysis project Ga0302119, IMG submission 203114) | Marine microbial communities from Western Arctic Ocean, Canada - AG5_Tmax | ecosystem: Environmental > Aquatic > Marine > Oceanic | place: Canada: Western Arctic Ocean | collected 2017-10-01 | reverse complement strand
TCAATCGTGGTTGATTCAGGTTCCACTGCAATAATAAGAGTTTATTCTAAAGCATCTCAATCTGCGCGAGCCGATGCTTCCACAACATTTGATTTAATTTTATCAAGAAATAACTCTGAATTAGACAGACAAACCATCTTAGTTACTGTTAATCCAGATCATGCTTTAAATTTACAAGGTAGTATAAATTACGCTGCGCAACCAGGAGAGACGATTGAAGGAACGTTTAATCTTATTAATTTGGGTAATTTATTAGAAAATAATGTATCTTTTAATCCTCTTTTACCATCTGAAGGGAATGTAGGCACGTGGGGTTTTATAGCCTCAGAAAATATCTCAGTATCTCCGGGAACAGATAATGGGGTCGAAGTTAAATTAAATATTACAATACCCAATATTGGCCCCAATGTAATGCTTGAAGCAGGTGAAGTATATACTATACCAATCCAAATATTTTCATATGATTTTCTTGAATTTAGTGGCGATTATTTGACTTTAGGAATGATTAATATAGTAATAACCATCGAACCCTATTTTGAGTTAATTGTCAACTCATCTTCAGAGAATATGCGAATGGTACCCGGCCAAAGTAGAACATTCCAATATACTGTTCTAAATGCAGGAAATTCTCCAGCTATGGTGGATATGGATTCCAGTTTGGATGTATCTGAGCCATTAAGGTGGCAGATTTCATATCCCAATTTACCAGCAACATCTTTTGTTTTACAAATAGGCGAGACATATGTCATCACAGTACAAATTACTGCAGTAGCATCCGACCACTACTTGGGCGAATCTGGAACTTTCAACATGATTTTTACATCAGCAGATGATGCAGAACAATCAACTTCTTTCAACACTCCAATTGAAATTGTTAGAGTTCAAACTGATGACATTATTCTTGTTGATCCAAGTTCATCGGGTGAAGAAGATGGCTTACTCTCATGTGCCGATGGGAGTGATAGGTGTAGGATACTCAGAATTCCTTGGATGCACGTACCTTCCTTGGGTGCTACAGATGAAACCCCTGTTAATTATAATCTTACAGTTTTAGGAATAACTAGACACATAGATGGTGAACTCTTCCCCGAAGTTATATGGGGATTTTATGTAGAAGATTTATTACTGACTTCTTCAGACTTTTCATTGGACTTTGATGCAGTACAGCCATATTATCCGGGGTCAAAATTCAATCTAAAATTTATCATCCCTGAAAAAGACAAGTTGGCACCGGGAGATGGTTGGACAATAACATTCAGATTAATGAATCCAAATGAACCTAATACAGCATCCGTTTTTAATGTAGTTTTATCTACAACTACCACCTCAGACCCAAGAATAGAAAGTATTCGATTTGCAGAAAATGATTTCTTCGAAGGTACTACTACAACACTAATTATCCAAATAAAAAATGCAGGTGATGCTATCATGCCTCTAGGTGCTACTGTTACAGTTTCCTGTGATGGAAAATATTTGGATGGTTATATTTCTGGCTTTCAAGATGTCCCTGCTTTAGCACCCCAAGAGTCTTACAATGCGACATGGCAAATTTCTTCAAAATCAATCCCCTGGTGGGCAACTTCTGAACAAGTAACATGTATGGCACAATTAACGGGTACGGCGGTTGGAGTGAAAGGTAACGATCTCTCTAATGACTTATTATCTGTTCAATTAAATATAGTCTCTTGGGAGCCTCCAAGTTTTCCAATTAATATTGGTTCTAATACATGGTCAATACCAATTATTGCATTTGTTTCTTTATTGTTATTATTATTTTCTCTTTATCTTTATAGAAATGGAATAGAAGATTTCACTCCTTCTTATGTTCATCTTTCAGCATATTTTGCTGCTGCGGGCCTAGGAGCTTTATCTCTTACAAATTGGTTTACCTGGCTGCCCATTATTTGCGCTTCTTTGACAGTTATCTTTTCCATAAGAATCGCATGGGCAAGTTCCTCGGAGCTTCAGGCAATCCATAATGATAAGAAAAAGTCACTAACAGGTGCTCGTGCAACAATGGCGCATCATGATGCAGAGGCAAAGAAAACCCTCAAAGAATTAAGGGCCATAATATCGTGTTCTCCTTTAACCTTCTTAATTTTCATGCTATTGAATCCAACCCTTTCCATAGATACTAGTGGTATTGGATTAATGGGTCTTTTGATATATGTCATAATATCTCCAATAATAGTCCATCTGGTATTAAGATTCCTTGACAAATCATATGGTAAGATATATGGCGAATTAGGGCAACTCGAATTGAGGGCAATGAAGATCAAGAAAATTCTAGCCACACAAAATGTTTCTGAGCGATTCCAACCAAAAAATCGTTTGGATGGAGGGGATTAGATGGCTGCTCAAAAAAATAATGAGTTAAATAATCCTGGGGGTGCAGAAGCCACTCTTAAAATGTTGAATCATATTGATAATCAATCGTTAAAAATTCAGCATACTATATGGAAAAATAGACCATTAAAGGCTAATAGGATGCTTAAGAAATTAAGTGAGGACGCCAATTTTCTTGAAGACCAAGTATTAGGATTATCTAGGTCATTGGCCTCTTTAGCCAAGCAACTGGATGAACTAGAAGAATTAAATGAAGATGACATTAATGCATCAGAACACGTTTCTTTAGGTTTACAATTTTTGAGAGAAGGAGACTGGGGTGGAGCCGCAGATTCAGTTGAAAAGGCAATTGCTGCATTGGGCCCAAGAGGACTAGAACGTTCTCTATCTATTATCAACCGCCATTTGAATGAACTTGGGGATTTGAGTGATTCAGAAGAAGTAACTTTGAGTTTGATAAGAGATGCAAGGAAGAAACTAGCAAATGATGACTTTAAAGCAGCAACAGATGCCTTTGAAAGGGCCATCAGCGTTCTTGGCTCAGTCCCAACAGGTGAAGCATTAAGTCCATTCTTGGTTAACAGTTTTTTCCTTTCTGTAGATGCGAAATGGCCTGAGAACACTAATAATGGTTTAATGGTCATAAGTATCGAAAATTTAGGTGAAAATAATCTTTCCCCTATGAGGATGTCCCTTCCAACGCCAGTTGGATGGATCGCTAGCCCTAAAATGACAGAAATTCCTGAAATACCTCCAGAAGGATTCATAGAGATTGGAGTAGAGATAAGGGCAACGGGCAACTTCTCTTCTGAAAAGATGTTAGGGAGAAATTTATCAATAACAACAGGTTATATGGTGCATTATGGCGAGCTACAGGTTCAAATAAGGGTTGAAAATAGAACTTTAAAATATCTTGAAGGATTAATTTTAGACCCATGGTTGCCTGATGGTTTTGAAGCAATGAGATTACCGTTTGTTCAAAATCTTGGACCCGGACAAGTAGTTTTTGTAGATGTAGATGTATTAAGTATTGGAACATAATAATATTTTAATTAACTTTTAATTTTATATATCTACGTAAATAACTAAAATTTATACATTAATATGATAAATGATAAGGTATCACAGAGGCACGGTGACACTATGAGCCAACACGAAATTATTACAACAAAAACCAACGATGAAAGCGGTTCCATCGGTATTGGAGCAATGATCGTTTTCATTGCTTTGATTCTTGTTGCAGCCGTAGCTTCAACTGTTATTATTAAAACAGCTGAAGAATTGCAAGACAGAGCAGAAAAAACTGGTGACGATACGAGAGATCAAATCTCTGGTAAGTTAATTGTCACAGATGCTTATGTAGCAACAGTATCTGGGACACCCGCAGTAACTACAATACAAATTACAGTGAAACTATCCTCAGGATCTGATGCAACTGCTACCACTGCAATGTCTTGGACAACCGTTGGCCAAGCAGCTGCCGGTACAATTTGTACAGACACAGGACTTGTCTCGGCATCAAACATGGAAATGGATGCAGCTACTGCATTAGATGCTACATCAAACCCAACCTCTACTCCTAACTCAGGTGAGCAGTTTATCTTTACAGTGACCTTAGTCACCTGTGATAATGCCATTGTGGGATCCCAAGTCGCTCTAACATTGAACGTTGGCGGCGGTGGCGATACTAGAGTCGGTTTAGAAATCGAAACATTAGGTGTTGGCGACAAATTAATCTGATTTCTATCAGATGTCATCCTTTCTTTAAGATATGGAGAATGATGACATGGAGGATTTAAGATGGGCTTGTTTGATAATCTACCGTTTGGGGGCTTAGGCTCCGATTCGGATATTGGTAAACGATTGGAAAGGGCCGCAAAACTTTCAGTCGAACAAGTAGACATCCCATCTGAATTCCGTCCAACAGATCTCGAGGCATGGCTTTTCGCACCGGCAGGAACAAGAGTAGGCATTCTTGGAGAACCCCAAGGAAATAATCAATCCGAATTAACTCCTGAATTGGTGGAATTAATCAAAGATAGATTTGAAAGATTAGAAACTGCACTAGATTTAATGGAAACAAATATCAAATTAACACAACAGCAAACTGCTGAAATAATAGGATCAAGGCCTATTGGTGGTGATGAATTTGTTGCCCCTGAAGGCACAGTAACAGACATGGTACATAGTATAGGTGACGATGGAGAAGTTTCTAGTAAACCAGTTACAGAAATCCCTAACCAAGAGGGATTCATTGAACATCAGAAAAAAGGCGGACTTAGCCTTTTAGATCTTTATGAAGCCCAATCTCTAGCAGTAAATCCATTTCTGAGGCCTAGTGATGCTGGTGAATTATTATCTACACCAGAAATAGATGCAGCAAAATTAGCAGCACTGCTTCTTGATAATATGAGTGGATCAGATACGCTAAGTTTCATTAATAATGCAGGCAAATCAGGTATATTATCAAAAACTGAACAAGCAACGCTTTCTGCAATAGCTTCTTTGGCGAAACCTGGAGAACAATCTGAAGGGCAACCAACCGTGTCCAATAGGACACTACTTACATTTGCAGCCATGGTAGATGCTTGGAGGTCTCAATTGTCTCAAAAGGAGGGATAATTGGTTGGCTGGTTCTAGTGTTGCTGGTATGGTAGTAGGGACAGTTTTTATTGTTATTTTTGCTTCAGCAACAGTTACTATGGTTGATATTGTTAATAAAGCACAATTAGCCGCTCAAGTGGAGTTACCCGATCCCGAAATAATCTTAGTTTCTGTCGTATGGGACGAAGTGGATACTTTGACTTATACGATAACTAATACTGGATCAGAGGCTGTAAAAATAGAACATATTTTTTTATCTGAAGACAACGCAGATCCTTTTTCTTGCTCTACTTTAACCAGAACTCCTTCTTTAACATATATATTTCCAGGAGAAACAATTTCTGCTGTAGAAGCAGGTTTAGGGGCATCACCCAGTAGAGCATTTTTGGTAGTGTTTGAATACTCCTCTAGTGTAGCAGTGACCACCTGAGGTGCAACTATGGGAGATGGACCGTCCGAATTGATTATGCTGACTACTGGGCTAATTGTTGCAGCACTCGTTTCCGGATTACTACTTTCAACATGGGACACTATGTCACAAGGATTAGAAAAGCAAGGAGAACAAGAAATAAAAAACGCTAAAACACGTGCCTCACTTGTTAGCGATCCTTCGGCTATTTCGTGGGATAATACGGCGGATGAGGCTTTCATTTTTGTTCAGAATTCCGGAAAAATATCATTAAATATAGATAGTACATATATTTTCCTCGATGGGAACGGTATGACTGTTACTCCAATAGATGCAGTAGGAGTAACATGGTCAACTGGAGTAGTAGTAAAATTCAAAATAGAATCACTTACAGACTTAACCTTTGCAGCCGATACACCTTATTTTCTAAGTGTCGGCGTTTCATCTTTATCTTATTCTCCCGTGGGTACACATAGTTTTACAGAGGTGGTCAGACTTGACGTTAGTTGAAGATGGTTTTGAATTTGGCATAATTCAAGATAGCCTTGCTAATAGTATGGGCGCGGCAATACCCAATCGATCCTTGGGCATCATTAGTGGCGAAATAGGTGCAGGAAAAAGCCTCATTACTCAAAGATTGGCGTTTGGTCTTGTGCAAAATAGTGTTAAAGTTACATATGTTACAACTGAGCTAACCACTAGAGGATGGCTTGAGCAGGTCGGAAGTATAGGATATGACATGGATGGTTTCATAGATCAGGGTAAATTTTTATTACTTTCTAGTTTCGGAGTGATTGCCGAAGAAATAGAAGAAAAAATAGATATATTACAACTTTTACAATCTCCAGCTCTTCAAGAAGCTGAGGTTATTATAATCGATAGAGCCTCACAATTAATTCCAGAAGGGATGGATTCTAGAGCACTCCTCTCTACATTAAGAAAATTTAATTCATCGGGTAGAACAATATTACTTACGATTGACGATCAAGAAATAGATTCAAGACTACTAAGGGAAATTAAGAATTCAGCAGAATTAGTTTTAGACCTTGAAACCGCAACCATCGGTGGCGACACAGTTAGAACAATAGCAGTAACCAGGTTTCTTAGAGCAGCCGGGCCGACACAAGGACGAATAGGCTGGAAAGTAATGCCTCAAATGGGCTTTATCGTAGACATCACTGCAGTAAGTTAGAGGAAGGTAATTATTTTGGTTATTGAAGAAGGAGAAAATCAAGAACCTGACTTTGACATCCAACCAGGTGATTTGGGAGGATTGATGGCACGATATCCGCACATACGTGTTTGGGTAGAGGCTTTTGAAAAAAAGCATGGAACTAGACCTATTTATTATGGCTGGCTAGATAGTGGGGCAAGGAAAATAGAGCCATGTAATTTGATATATGCAACAAAACCTCCCTGCTTTGCACACGTTTACAAACCACTTGTTGGTGAAGATGAGGCCGGCGCAACATTATGGTTTGGTCTTGAACCAACATTGGAAGGCGAAGAAGAAGAGGAAATAAAAAATGACATCATTGAAAGATTGCTTAGGGATGCACCCCAGGCTGAGAGATTTGATAATGATGTTGAATTTATTAATATGTTAGAGGGCATGATTGATAAAACTTGTAAAGTAGGAACAAATCCTCTCCTGAACAACCCATTAGTATCTCAGGCAAGGGAATTAATAGGGCTGGGCGAGGCACCAATATTTGTCACAGAAGATCAACTAGAGAGATTAAAATATGTTATAGCAAGAGATTTAGTAAAAAATGGCCCATTAGAAACATTACTTTCCGATGAGCAATTAGAAGATATTCATTCTGTCGGACTATCTAGGATAATTATGGATCACAAAGTTTTCAAATCTGTAATATCAAATATACGATTTAAAGATTCAACAGTACTAAATCAATATTTACGTTCTATGTCAGAAAGAATAGGTCGTCCAGTTTCAGATTCTAAACCTATTATTGACGGTTCCCTGTTGGATGGTTCTAGAATTAATATAATTTATAGTGACGATGTATCAATTTTAGGACCATCTTTCACTATTAGAAAATTTGCAGAAGAAACTATTTCTATAATTCAGCTTATCAAATGGGGAACTTTGTCTGCGCAACAAGCAGCATATATTTGGCTGGGATTGCAATTTGGCCAATCTATGTTAGTTTCAGGCGAAACTGCATCTGGTAAAACAACCACTCTAAATGCAATATTGCCGTTTGTTGACCACCAAGTAAAAATTTATTCTGCAGAAGATACCCCAGAAGTCAAAGTTTCTCACAAACTATGGCAACGATTAGTCACCCGTGATTCAAAAAATGAAGACTCACGTGTTGAAATGTTCGACTTGTTAAAAGCTGCTCTAAGGTCTAGGCCAAGATATATAATAATTGGAGAAATTCGTGGTGTTGAAGGGGCTACTGCATTTCAGGCCATGCAAACCGGGCATCCAGTAATAGGAACTTTCCACGCTTCATCAATTGTGAAAATGATACAGAGATTTACTGGTGATCCAATAAATGTCCCAACCCGATTTTTCGATAATCTAAACTTTGCTATTTTCCAAGAAGTGGTTGAATCAGAAGGTAAAGGCATTGTGAGAAGAGTAACTGGTGTAGATGAAATTATTGGCTATAATAAAATTGCAGATGGTGTTTTGACTAGAGGTATGTTTGAGTGGGATCCAGTCCAAGACGTACATTATTTCAGAGGAATGTTCCAATCTTATATACTGGAAAACAGGATTGCTCCTTTCATGGGTTTTCAGAATAAAAGATTGATCTATGATGAATTACAAAGAAGAACTGAAGTAATAGAGAGAATGGTCGAAAGAGACCTCACTCATTTTGATGATGTTTTTGATTTATTAGATATATTCTATATCCAAGGCTGGGATGCATTTGTAGAAAATGTTGAAACATGGGTCGGTAAAAATCATGAAAAGTGAGGATGTTTTATGGAGTCCAAATTAACAATATGGCAAATAACGCTCCTCCGTTTGGGAATGCCATTTTCTACTTATTTGCTTACATTTACCCTACCCGCCTCTATTTTAGCCACCATAGCAGGGGCATTCGTTGCTTACTCTGCCGGGCCCACCTTAACCATATATTGGAAATTATTATTTGCACTTGTTTTCCCTCTATTGACAATAGCCGGGACTTTGTTATACCCTCTTTCAAATACCTCAAAACTTGCTACCGAAATTGAGCAAGATATGCATATGTTCATCACTAGAATGGGAATATTATCATTGGGTGAGTCAGCAGAAAGAGGTATGTTTGATATTTTGAAAGACATGGGTGATTATGGTGCATTAGCCGTGGAAGTACAGTCTATAGAAACATTAGTTTCAAAATGGCACACTAATTTACCAGAAGCCGCTAGGATTGTAGGAAGACAGAGCCCTTCTCCTATTTGGAGCGACTTCTTGGACAGAATGTCATTCTCTGTTGAAGTAGGGCAACCAATAGGAGAGTTCATGAGAAGTGAGCAAGAAACATTTGAATCCCAATATAAAACTTTGTATGATGCAAGGCTAGAACAGTTAGATACATTACGTGAAACCTTTGTCTCTCTTACGACAACAGGTATGCTTTTGTTAGTAGTTTCTGGACTACATTTAGTTCTTTTTCAAGTTGGAGATGGAACAAATGACTTAATTGCAATTATATTAAGATCAAAATATGTTTTACTCGCTGCAGGTTTCTTCGCATTTTTACAATTTGGTGCTTGGTTTTTGTTTACCTTAGTTATTCCAGATGAACCACTTTTTGCACGACATACTTTCAACACTAAACACAAAGTAAAATTACGTAGAGCATGGATAGTAGCCATATTTCTAGTTACATTTGAGTCATTTGGTTTTATTTATGTCTTAATTTCATCAGACTTCGGCATGCTTTTATTATCTAATTGGCAATATATTGGGCTTTTTATGGTGGCACTAGTTATGACTCCCTTCATGGTACCCTCGTTACTCGTTTCCCGTGAAGAAGTTAGAGTAAGACGCCGTGATGACGCTTTCCCTGAATTTATCAGGGCCTTTGGCGGAACAGCACAGGCACGTTCTGCTGAACCAAGCGCAATGATTAAAGCCCTCAGTAGTATTGATTTTGGTGCCCTGAGTACGTCAATTGAGCAGTTAGAAAAGCGTTTAGCGATGAGAATAGATAGTGACTATTCTTGGGACTGGTTTGCAGCAGATAACAACTCAATGCTGGTTTCTAGATTTACTAGAGTTTTTCTCGAAGGCTCTCAAGCCAGCGGTGAAGCAGGAACTGTTGGTGATTTAGTTTCTCAAAGTACTGCTACCCTTCTTGCATTAAGGAATAGAAGAGAAATTTCTGCAGGAACTATGCGTGGAGTCTCATATGGTATTCTAATTGCCATGATTATTGCCCTCAATATCACTATAGAAATTGTAGCCGGACTTGGAGAGCAAATTGCAGAGGTCGCTGCTGGATTAGTACAAACCGGAGCGAATGGAGTCGGTGCAGGTGACTTAGCGGTGGGGCTTCCAGTTCTTACCGATACAGCAGGCGTAGAACAAAATATTTTGGTATTCAATGTTACCAGTTCCTTCCTTATCATTATTGTGATAGTAGTATTAGGTTTTATCACTGCAAGAATTAAAGGCGGAGGGTTTACTCTATCTCTTGGTCAGATGATACAAATGATGTGGGTCGCTGCGATTGCTAGTGGTTTGAGCGCCTTCGTTCTCTCCAACTCTGTTGGTGTATTCACTTGATAGTATTTTTATCAAAACATGGAAGTCTTGATGGTTAAGCCCCAACCCCTAGTGCTGTGGATGCCCACTTTGCTATTGAGTATGTTAGAGTTTTTTTACTCGTAATATGTTTAGCAATAGCAGGTTATTCTGATTTTACAAAATTAATTGTAAAGGATAGACATTGGTTTTTTTGGACTTTGCCTGCTATTATATTACTTATTTTAGATTTAATTATCACCAACTCTAGTATCTGGAATTTCCTTATGATATTTGCTATATTGTCATTAGCTGCTTCGACGGTAGGAATAATTCCTAAGTTTAAAGGAAATAGTAAGATAAATTTAATCAATATATCATTATTGATGCTATATTTACTTGGAATTATCGGATTACTGGGCGGCTTGTTAAATTATACTAATATTAACTATTATTCACTTATCCTATCTGAAGAATCTAAAGATGTTATGTTATGGTGGTCGATGCTAAATGCAATATTTTTGATTACAGTTTTCATTTTTGTGTGGAAAATAGAACTAATACGAGGAGGCGCAGATATTAAAGCATTAATTTGGATAATTATCTTAATACCTAGTTGGACCTTTATCCCTCAACCATATCTTCATAGTCATGATATATTCTTAGATATAGATATTATTTTTCAATTACATCCATCTTTTGTTTTATTTTTATGGGCTAGTAGTATTTTTCTTATTGCCCCAATATTCTTCATAATAAAAAATATCATAAAGCGAAACATCAATTCTTTAGCCGATTTAAAAATGGCATGGCATGCTATAAAAATACCTTTATCTGAAATCCCAGGGAAGGATGTATGGTTATTGTCCGATGTAATTCTAGATGAGTCGGATAATTATTTACAGACTATAACTCTATTTTTCCCACAAAAAGAAGATCAAAACCTTTTAGAAAAAGTAGAGAAATTAAGGAGATATGGTTTAGAATCAGCATGGGTCACAAAAAAGCATCCTTTTGTTACGTATCTTTGTATTGCCATACTCCCAATGATGCTTCTTGGAGATCCTGTGGCCCTAATTATGAGTATATACTATTCATAAGAAATCTTCCAGCGTCATAACGGTGACAGTATCGTTATTGAATAATGAATCAACACTATCCGAGGTCCAATCAACCCGCTGTTTAGTATACATGTCTACTCCAAACTCTTCAATCACATCTTTAGTTATCTGAATATATTTTTTGACATTACCTTTTGAAACAGTAAGTATTACGTTTCCGTTACATAGTGCCCCATCATCCTCCTTCGACACAGTAAAACTATTACTAGGTCCCTTTCTTTCTATGCATTTACCAGCTAAGGGTATTCTTCTATATTTTTTCCCACACTTCACACATCTTACTGATTGTCTAGTAAAAGCCATCATATTACCTCTCATATCTGGTAAGAAATGAGACTGAATAACTTTTGATGCTACTTTTGTAGCATCTACTGCACGCAGCCTCTTTCCTAAATTTAACTGACCGTCCATTTTATCTTTCATACTTTTCAATGTTTTATATGAAGAATTCTTGGGGCCCGCATCCAATAATCCAGAGTCATGAGTCCACCCATATCCTCTCATGTCTCCAATTGTTCCTTCCCTATGGGACACTAAATCAACCAAATCAATTACTTTATTGGGATGTGGTTGCATTAATGTAGATTCATAAAATGCTCTTGAATAATTCCAAGAACAATCTACATTGAGGGCTTCTTTATCTATCTCACTTGGGTTTATTCTAGTTGAAAGAACCAATGGAGCATCCATTTGACCGCCCCTGCCAGAGGGAAGTATTGATCTAGAAAAATTAAGTAAACCATCCAAAAGTAGCATGATACTATCTTCATCTCCATCGCAGTTTCTTCTTTTTGCAGCATGAAAAAGTGGATGTGCATATCCCGCTGATGCCGAAGTCCATCCAATTATTCTACACAACACCCCTCCAGAGGTGTGCGGTGCAAGACCAATTGCCAATTGCCCAACAATATCTAACTCGGTTTTGACATTGTAAAAAGGTTCCATTTCATAAAATCTAACTAACAGGTCATCTACAAATTTACAGGTCGAAATTAAATGTTCTTGACCATTAATCGATGGTATGAAATCTTGTGCAAATAATTCTAATATTTGATTATCCGAATTCAATTTTTTCCCAAACATATCATATTCATAACCAAGCTTGAATAAAACCTTCCACGGAGTACCGATTTCTAAGGGCTTGAAGTGCGTTATTGGAACATCTATCATATCGTATCTTGTAGTGCCATCTCTAAATACCGAAAGATTATGTTTAGCTCTTAAAATACCCTTTTCGATTGGTTCCGGTGTTTGTAATTTAGAAATTAATTCTTTCATTCCTTTAATTCTTTCAGGCAAACGGTCTAGATTCAACGCTCTTCTTTTAACTTCTAATATCGATTCAATAGGGACACTAGTTCTTTCACCTAAACGCCTTCTTTGTTGTTTTTTTCTTGTTATCCTTGAGGCTGTTCTACCTCCACATTCGACCGCATTGGCTTTATCTCTTCTATGATGGCAAATTATATGCCCAGACTCCTTTCCACATTTTTCACAAATACGAGGGGACATTTCCACTATTATTGATCCTTTATTGGCGGCTTGACTCAAGAGTCTTTGAGGCCCTCCATGCACTCCAATGGGATACAATGAGTGAACCATAGGCTTCATTTCTCTAGAGCCCGATTTTTCCGGCCTACCCATCCTAGCACCAATCCTACAAGGCACCGAGTCCTCCCATCTTTTCTTGGATAAAAGTCTAATTAACCACAATGATTTTTCTACATCATTGTCATCAATTAACTTCTTTGCATTTTGGTATAATTGGAAATTTTTTGGGCCATCATCAATTATCTTATTCGCCGCAGATTCACCCGCTTTTTCAGTTTCAATGGCTTCCATCCCTAATTGCATCGCTCTTGTAGTAGCCTCTATTCTTACTATTTCCTTTCTTCCTTGGAGATCATCATATCTTTCTTTTTCTTCTTTAATTACTAAAATTGCAGCATCTATCTT
>Ga0302119_10000935_pt1 | contig 13157 bp, 8 predicted proteins | sample AG5_Tmax_MG_FD_203114 | JGI IMG/M metagenome (GOLD analysis project Ga0302119, IMG submission 203114) | Marine microbial communities from Western Arctic Ocean, Canada - AG5_Tmax | ecosystem: Environmental > Aquatic > Marine > Oceanic | place: Canada: Western Arctic Ocean | collected 2017-10-01 | reverse complement strand
TAGGGAAAAATTTAACCAAAACTGCAATAATTAGAACTCAAAACAAGGCTAAATGATGAATACCGATTCCAGCCCCCGATCGCCTCGAATTTTTCCCATATTCCTTTTTGTTTTTGCCACACCACTAATACTTGGTGGAGTTCAGCTGGTTACTCTAGGGGGATCGTTTTATTACCTCTTAGCTGGAATTCTAATAGTCGCAAGTGCCAAACGAATCTGGGTCTCCGACCCGCTGGCATCGAAGATTTATGGTGGCTTGATGATCGCAACTGTGGCCTGGTCCTTTATGGAATCAGGTACAAACTTATGGGCCTTGGCTCCGCGTATCTTGCCCTTGGCTGCAATCGGTTTGTGGTTTCTTCTGCCCTGGTATCGCAATGCGGTTTACCATGGGAATCCTCCACCATTATTTGCTTCGACGATAAGTAAGTCAGCCGCTGGTTTGACAGTAGCAATAACTCTTATTGTTTTCTATGACGGCCTCGGCTACGACGTTAATCCTCTGGCGCCGCGAAGTGGAATTAATACGGTAAACACTGCTACAGATTGGCCCAGTTACGGGAACACATTAGGTGGGAGTCGTTATTCTCCGCTAGATCAGATTAATCGGGATAATGTAGAGGATCTTGAAGTCGCGTGGACTTATAGGACTGGGATCGGTGGGCCTTTTAAAGCAACACCGCTCCAAGTTGGAGAGCTATTATACGTATGTGCTGCAGGCAACGTGATTATCGCTTTGGATGCGCAAAGCGGAGACCTAAGCTGGCAATTTGATCCTTTAATCGACCCTGAGCATTTAGCCGTAATCCCCTATTTCACCGCTGGTTGTCGTGGAGTTTCCTATTATGCTGCGCCAGAAGGCTATCAAGGGGAATGCTCCGAGCGAATCTTAACTGCTACAACCGATGCTAGGCTAATTGCTGTCGATGCCCATACTGGCGAGCGTTGCTTGCAATTTGGTGAGCTAGGTGAAATTAGTTTATCGGAACACATGGGCAATGATCCTCGAATATTTAATTTTCAAACTTCCCCGCCAGGAATCGTTCGCGGAAATGCCGTTGTGGGTGGCTGGGTATTCGATAACCAATCTGTCGGTGAACCTTCAGGCGTCGTGCGAGCATTCGACGCTCTCAGTGGAGAGTTCGCCTGGGCATGGGACATGGGGCGCCCTGGTATTAACACAGAACCATTACGTGGAGAGGTTTACACCAGAGGGACGCCGAATGTTTGGAGTCTATTCAGTGTAGACGAAGAACTCGGTCTCATCTATGCCCCCACCGGCAATGAAACCCCAGATTATTTTGGCGGTCAGCGTTTAGAATCTAGCGAGCAATACGCCAGCTCAGTGGTTGCCATCGATGGTGACACTGGCGCTGTACGTTGGTCATTCCAGACAGTGCACCACGATCTTTGGGATTGGGATGTGCCGTCACAGCCTGTACTAATTGATTTGCCTGGAGACGATGGCGAGAAAGTGCCCGTTGTGCTAGTTCCGACGAAGCGAGCAGAAGTGTTTGCGCTAAACCGAGTGACTGGTGAGCCTTTCTTCGAAATCGAAGAAAGATCAGTACCTACTACTGGGGGCGTGCCAGAGGATTTTGCTGCGGCAACACAGCCTTTCACAGTCGACATGCCGAATTTTCGCCCCGACATAACAGAGGCGATGATGTGGGGTATCACCCCAATAGATCAGATGTTATGCAGAATTGAATTTAAGAAAATGCGTTATGAAGGGCACTTCACTGTGCCCGGTACTGACACTATTTTTCAGTTTCCAGGTAATGCTGGTGGGCATAATTGGGGCTCGGTAAGCGTTGATCAAGTGAATAACATCATGGTGGTGAATCCGATACTAGTCGGCAACCAGCTTACTCTGATTCCCCGTGATGAGCTTCCGGAAGGAGTACAGGGAAACCAATTGGGTACACCTTATTCCCATACGACGATTCGTTTTCTATCTCCGTTAGAAGTACCTTGTAATCAGCCTCCTTTTGGTATGCTGGCGGCAATTGATCTAGAAACAAGGCAGTTGTTATGGGAGCGCCCCATAGGCTTGGCGAAGGACAGCGGCCCCTTAGGTATCAAAACACGGTTACCTCTTACCATCGGTACTCCGCAGTCTGCCGGTACTGTTACCACTGCGGGAGGCTTAATATTTCAAGCCGGTACTTTTGATAATACGATGCGTGCCTCTGATATTCTCAATGGTAAAGAACTTTGGAGTAGTCCAGTTCCATATCAGGCTACTGCCACACCCATTAGTTACTTATCCCCGGAGGGACACCAGACCGTTGTCGTAACAATACCGGTTTGGAATTCAACAACAGGCTCTGGGTTTAGGACGCTTCCTGCAGATCAAGAAGATCCAGAAGGTGGATATATCTTCGCCTACCGCCTGCCTGAATGAGATAGATTTTATGACCCTACACTCTAGAGCTTTATTGATCGGTTTATTACTAAGCGCCGGGACAGTTTATAGTCAGGAATCTGATCTAACTACTCTCTCCAGTTGGGTGGCTGTTGATGCCCCAACAGGTCATGAGCATCTGGCCACCGAAGCAATTCAAAGACTTTATTCTGGCTGGGGTCGTGATCGAACTGGTAATCTCTACAAAACTATCGGCAGTGGTAATCCTCGAACAGTAGTCGCCTGCGCCTTGGACTCCTTGGCTTATGCAGTGAGCCAAATAACAGATGATGGCTACCTTCGTCTTCATCGTATCGCTAGAGGCTCACGTCACCCACTTTGGGATCAAGCGCATCAAGGACAGCATCTGCGTATTCTTACCAGAGCAGGCCCAATTATTGGTGTTAGTGCGGTAGCTAATGGCCATTTCGCGATTCAGCACCAAAATGAAACTACAATTATTACTCAAAATGATCTCTGGTTAGATGTTGGCGCTCAATCCGCCGCAGAAGTTGCTGAAATGGGAATTGCACTGCTTGATCCAGTAATTCGCAATCTGCCTGCCTGGTCTTATGCTAACGAAGTGGCAGGGCCGCGAGCGGGCGCTAGAGTTGGCTGCGCAGCTGTTGTCGCTGCAGCCGAAGCAGGAATTAATGGGTCCACAGGTGCGACGAAATATGTGTTAAGCACTCAACAGGCATTTGGTTGGGTCGGGCTCGGATCGATTATCGGTGATGATGCCCGCCCTGATAAATTGATAATAGTCTCTCCTGGAGAAGCGGAATTTAGGAATGAAGAGGTGTCAGGAGTTGGAGCCCGTGTCGATGCTTTGTTGAGCCTACTTACTCGAACCACGATTCAACAAATTGCACCAAAAGTTTCAGATGCCGATGCCTTAATGGAGCGTATTGATCTGCGCGATGCTCAAACGCTGTTAACGGCCGTGGTGGAAGCAGTTAATCCAAATGCGGAGCTTCCTGCCTGGGTTAGTGCTCCAATACAATCTCCAAACCTTAATGCCGACGAAGCTCGTTGGGGCTCCAGTTCAAACGTAAATCGTTATAAGGAAATTGAGCAGGTTCTTGATCAACTCGCTGAACAATCAGCGGTTCCCGGTCATGAAGGCCCGATAAGAAACATTGTGTATAACGCTTTGCCCGAATGGGCTAAAGAAGTCACTCAGATCGATGACATGGGTAATCTTTGGGTTGAATTTGGCCCAGTCAGCGAAGCCACTGTGTTTGTTGCTCATACTGATGAGGTTGGTTATGAAGTTGAAAGCATTGAAGCCAGTGGTGTCGTTAACCTGCGAAGACTCGGGGGTGTTGTATCAACCGCATGGGAAGGGCAGCCTGCATTGCTGCAGCTAGACCCATTCAAGGGTATCGAATCGAATCCCTTTTCTCCACAGTTGCGCGGTGTATTTCTTAGTCGCGATAATCCGCAGCAAAAACAACCAGAGGCGGTGCAAGCTTGGTTTGGTATGAATTCCGAAACCCTCGCTGAAGTGGGGGTGAGAATCGGAATGGGTATCACCGGTTACAAAGAAGGGAATCGCATGGGACCTTTCCGTTATGCTTCTCGTTCATTGGATGACAGAGCTGGAACCGCAGCATTGCTTCTGGCTATACAGCAAATCGATCCTAGCACTTTAGCCAATAGGGTAATATTTGCCTGGTCCGTGCAAGAAGAGGGAGGCCTGCGTGGCGCAGCCGAACTAGCAAGCAAGCTTCATATGGGCAGCCGGCGAGTCTATAGTATTGATACATTTGTATCTTCAGATACCCCACTTGAATCACCGCATTTCGCCTATGCGCCTTTAGGAGATGGACCGGTACTACGCTCTATAGAGAATGGTGGAATAGTTATCCCCGCTGAGCTTGATAGAAATAGAGTGATAGCAGCCAATGCTGGCATCGACGTGCAGATTGGTCTTACTCAAGGCACCACCGATGGGACAACGTTCTCAATCTACGGTGTGCCCAACGCAGGGCTCTCCTGGCCCGGCCGCTATAGTCATTCACCGGCTGAGATTGCAGACTTGCGAGATGTAGCTCAGCTTATTGATTTGATTCAGGCGATGGCAGAAGCACCCTTGGACGATTAACAGTCACAAACGCGAAGGACTAGAATCGAAATATGTCAGAAATGGAAAAACCACCAATGAGTCCTTATGGTGACTATTTGGGAATTAGCATTGATGAATATAAAGATGGCATTGCCAAGTGCAGTGTTGAAATTAAGCCCTTCCATTTAAATAATGGCGGTCGAGTTCATGGCGGCTTGCTCACATCATTAGCTGACACTGCCGCTGGTGTAGCAGTGAGAACAATTAGGCCAGATGGGATGTTCTCTGCGACTACCGATATGAATATTTCCTTTATTCGACCGCCCAAGGGCGACAGCTTGCAAGCGGTCGCCGAAGTAATACACGCCGGTAAAAAACTCTTTCGCACTGAAATAGTGATTTACTGTGATGCCAAGTTAGTTGCCAAGACTAATGCTACTTTTATGATAGTTGAGGCATTTAAACGAAAATGACATTTGAGCAGTTAGTCAATAGAATTTAGTCAATAAAAATAGTCAGTCTTCGGGAGTCCGAAAAAATGGATACAAAAGTTGCAACACCCAAAGCTTCCAAAAATAATGATTCAGTCTTTGGTTCGCACACAGATTCAGGCCGGAGGAATTTTCTAAAAACAGCAGCTGCCGCCTCAGCCTTTATGATAGTTCCTCGACATGTATTAGGTGGTCCTGCCTATATCGCACCAAGTGATAAGATTAATATTGCCGCAGTAGGAGTTAATGGCAAAGGTCGAACTGACATTCAATCCACGATGCATGAAAACATTTATGCGTTGTGTGACATCGATGACACTAAGATGGCCGATATGCTGAATCGAGATTGGACTGCACCTTTTAGAGAAAAAGCTAAGCGTTATCGAGACTATCGTGAAATGTTGGAAAACGAACCCGAGATAGATGCTGTGCTCATTAGTACTCCGGATCATATGCACGCTCCAATTGCCGCGCGTGCAATGGATTTAGGAAAACACCTGTTTGTCCAGAAGCCTTTATGTCATACCGTGGAAGAAGCGAGGTTTTTAGCTCGTCGTTCCAGAGAAACAAATATAGTTAGCCAGATGGGTAACCAAGGTCATGCAGAAGAAGGGGCGCGACTGATAAATGAACTGGTTGCTGACGGGGCATTAGGTACAGTATCAGAAGTTCATTGTTGGACTAATCGTCCAGTATGGCCACAGGGTATAGCTCGACCAGAGGGCTCTGACGTAGTACCTGCGAGTTTGGATTGGGATCTGTGGTTAGGTGCCGCGCCTCATCGACCTTATTTGAAAGACCGCTATCATGATTTTAACTGGCGCGGCTGGCTGGATTTTGGGACCGGTGTTGTTGGCGATATGGGTGCGCATATCATCGATCACCCCTATTGGGCGTTGGGTTTGGGTTTGCCCGAAAAAGTTTCTGCCAGTTCAACCAGATGGGGAGGAGATTTTGAAACCTTTCCCATAGCATCAAAGATTCATTTCGAATTCCCCGCCATAGCTAATAGAGCGGCAGTAAAAATGACCTGGTATGATGGTGGCTTGCTACCCGAACGACCAGAGTTTTTGGAGAATGGTCGCCAGATGGGAGATAATGATGGTGGCGCATTAATAGTAGGGGATAAGAATACTCTCATGCATGGCGTCTACGGACGTGAACCACGTCTCATTCCAGAAATTAATCATTTGGAATATCAAAAACCTGCCAAGACAATGGCTAGGTCTCCGGGTATTTATCAAGAGTGGATCGATGCCATCAAAGACCGCAGCAAAATGACTACTTCAAACTTTGATTATGCGGGCCAACTAACGGAAACCATGTTGCTGGGCAATATTGCAGTTTTACGAGCCAGTGAACATACCGTCTTGGAATACGATGGTGCGAATCGAAGATTCACGAACGATACGGAAGCTAACGCTCATCTAGACAAGGCTTATCGAGCAGGACATGGCCTAGTTTGACGCGATAGCGTGATGCTGAGTAGTTGACCTTACGCAACCACTCTTTATAATCACTTTGTCGAAAACAAGAGTGTTACATCAATAGTCTTCCCCATGAAGTGCTTATTAAAAGTTAGTCGCAAGTAAACCAAAGTCCAGTTGGGAACATTTTATTCTCTAAACACGTCTTTGTGTGTTATTGAGGCAATCAAAGCCAAGTTAAGGTTAGGGGTCAACTATGCTCCGGAGAAGCCTAGCTAAGCTTCTAACTACAGACAGCAAAGCGAGCGATGCAATGTTTAGATACAAATCAGTGCGCCCATTGAAGGCTCTAACTGTATTTTTTTTACTGATTTTATTTTCAGCTAATACCGTTGGTCAATTACCTGAGTTGGAAATGCCGGCTTCGGTAAGTGGTATTCCAACCACAGCAAAGTTTTTTGGTGGAGCCACCGCCGACCAAGGGTCTAGTTACGCAAACAGCTTCGCCTTCGATCTGCCGATTAGTATTTTTGCAGAGATTCAAGTTGAAGAGGCTCACCTTAATACTATGGGCAATCTCTATATTATAATTTTATTAGGTGAAGACTATTTCGTGCGCGATGAAAATGGGGTCTATCATATATGGGATTTAACGCTGGGAAATTTGCTTGCCGCTAGCCCAGCAAAAACGTTACAAGCCAGCGAACCATTAACAATTATCGAGAATGTCGCGTTCGGGCCTGCTGGTGTTTCTGGAGTTGCATTAAATATATTTCTAGCCTACGACTCTGTGGCTACGCTGGGTGAAATTTATTACAGCGGTACTCCTTTGATTGTGGCTATCGAGCAAGAAGTTGTCGAGTCTGCCAGCTTAACTCTTTTCACCAGCAACATATCTCAGCCAATTATCCAATCTCGCTGCGTTGTATGTCATGTTTCAGGAGGGTCGGCTTCGAACAGCTCTCTTATCTATGCAACTACTCAGGCGCCAGAATTTCAAACTACGAATTACAACACACTGGTTAACTATATTAAAAACGCTCAGAACGGAGCGAGTCTGTTGCTTGCTAAACCGCAGGGCCAGACTTTCCATGGCGGTGGTGTGCAATTGGCTAACCCAAGCACTGAACTGACTCATCTGCAAGAATTTATCAACGCGGTAGCCGCTGAGTAATTCAGCAACAAACCCTGTGAGACAAGAACAGTGATAAAAATATTACATTATTTTTATCTCGAAGAAATGCTTGTAGCCAAGCAGGTAATGCACAAGATGGGTGGGGTTGATCAGAGTGGTATTACTCAGTTGTTTCCATTTAACGCGGAGAACGTGGACTTCTTTAACTAGAGCGCACAGATAAGCTAGAAATTTTCGTCGATATTCTTTTCAGCCAGGATTCCGAAACGAAATGCTGCAACTTTTAACTGTTATTCGGTGATTGTCAGTAAGGGATTTACTTCAACGTAATAGTCCAATTTCTAATCACCCGAAACTGGCTAGGGCTCCGTGCGCTAAACTGTATTAGTCTGCAAAGGCTTATGCGACTGTGCTCTGCCGCTACTAGCGTTAACGATCATATCTGGAGTTATTGGTACGCGATTGAATTGATGACCATTCAACGCATCAGAAATAGCGCAAATCAATGCCGCTGCCGCACAACCCTGAATAGGTTCACCAATACCCTTAGCGCCAACCGGGTTTTGTGGATCTGCCTTGTCGATGGCGGCCCAGCTCATAGCAGTAGCAGCATCGAGATAACTCGGTGGTTTAGCTTGATACAGGCTCGAGTTAGCTGGCAAGCCGTTCTGTGGATCGTAGGCGTGACGTTCGAATCCAGCCATACCAAAACCCATGAACGCAGCACTCTTAATTTGATTTCCAAGGCCAAGTGGGTGCAGCACCGTGCCACAGTCAGCGACGCCTACGTAGTCGAGGATATCGTATTTCCCGGTTTCTAAATCTAATTCGATTTGTACAAACCCTGCCGCAAGAGCAGGAACGGTTCCTTCTTTTTCCAAGTTGTCTTTAGCAACCCCTATTAAGCCGGTACCTGCTAATCCCGCGACTGAATTACGCGTCATGGAATTTATATCTTCCGGCGCTATCTGGCCGCTGTATTTTCCGCCTAATTCAATTGCGCGACTTGCCGCCATGGCATAAGTGATAAAGCGAGTTGGGTCTGATTTGAGAAATACTCTTTCGTTACCAATTTCATAATCACCTGGCGAGCCGCCCAAATCGATAGCTGCAATTTCTAGTAGTTTTTCTAAGGCATCAATAGCGGCGACATAGTTCGTTCGCGTCATCGTAAAAGAAGTGTTACTGCCAAATTGACCGAGGTTCCATGGCAAATGTTTGCGGCTATCACCACGCTCAACGATGCAGTTGTCCCAATTGCATCGCAATACTTCAGCTGCGACTCGAGAAGTGGCGGTATGAGAATAGGTGCCGAGATTTCCAACCCCTGTGTGTATATGTAATTTTCCTTCCGGTGAAATGCGAACTAAACCATCAAAGCCGTTACTTCCTGCTGAGTGATAGGCCTGACCAACACCAACACCGATAACTTTGTTGCCACGGCGCTGACCACTGCGTGCGCTTTTCTCAGTCCAGCCAAATTTTTCGGCACCTTTAGTCAGTGCCTCAGGTAGGTGAGCGCTAGTAACAGACCCCTGTCTACTGCCATAGCGATCGTCGCTTTCGGGTGCATTGATATTTCTAATTGTCAGCCGATCTACGCCCAAGGCCTTAGCAGCTTTATCAAGGAGAGGTTCGATAGCTGCATGAATTTGATTCTGACCGGGGCCCCGTTGTGGGCCTTTTAGTGGGGTATTGGTAAAAACTGGCAGGCCTCTAAATCTCATAGCCTTTGGTGTGTAGACCAAAGAGACTGCATCGCCGGCTGAAAGCCAGTCCGAGAAACCTGCGTTGGCTCCATTGTCTTGCACCACGTAAAGATCAACTGCTGTTATTCGGCCGTCTTCACGAAAACCCATTTTCACTCGCCCCTGAAAACCGTGGCGAGCTGAGCCAATGTAGTACTCCTCTTCACGACTAATACGAAGCATAACCGGGCGACCAGTAAGGCGCGCCATATGAGCAGGAATCGACATCGATGGGTATGGCCCGCCCTTGGATCCGAAGCCACCGCCACAAAATTCAGCGATAAAGACTAAATCTTCAGGATCAATGCCAATATAAGCTGCCAGTCCTGGTACTGGAAAACTCTGGCTTTGGCTTGAGCCATAGACATGACATTTTCCATTTTCCCAATAAGACATTACGGACCTTGGCTCCATAGACAAATGAGAGTGGCTGGCGGTAACAAAACTTTCATCTAGGACATAGTCCGCTTCGGCAAAGCCAGCTTCAAGATCTCCGACCTCCCATTCCCGTGCCGCTTCTCCGAGGGGGAGAGACGATTCGCCAGCGGCAGCAAAATCTTCTTCACTCCACTTGATAGTGCGCGGATCTTCGCGCAGAGAGGAGTTTCCAATATTGCCCTGGGTTCGCGCACTGGGCCCACCGGGTCTTAGGCTGGTTAGGGGGTCTATGGTGAAAGGAAGTGGTTCGAACTCGAACTTTATGGCTTCTATTGCGTTCTCGGCAGTTTTCTCATCGACTGCCGCAACTGCTAAGATTGGATCGCCAACGTAGGCTGGCTCATTGGTTAAAATAGGATTCTCAAGGCCGGGTAAGGTCGGCACATCGTCGGCGGTAAGCACAGCGACAACGCCTTCCATTTTTAAAGCTTCAGAAACGTCGATACGGTGAATGCGGGCGTGCGGTACCGGGCTGGTTAATAGCCGTGCATAGAGCATGCCTTCAACGCTGAAATCTTCTGCAAACTTTGCCTTGCCGGTAACTTTGCCGTGCACATCTGGCGGAGTGAAATCCTTTCCAATCAGTGTATATGCCATGGTCACAACCCTTTTTATTTTGTTTATTAATTATCTTTAGGATAATGCGCAATGAGCAGGATGTCCACGAAGGCGATGGTGAACAGGGTAAAAATTGAGTCCAAAAAAAAGGGCGATAATTTCTATCGCCCTTTTTTATTCCTTATTTCTAATTCAGAAATGAGTACTGTTTACTTCCGAATTAAAAACTAAAGTTTACACGGCCATAGTAGAAAGCACCTTGCCAGTCCACATAGGAACCAGAAGAGTACTGTCTGCCACAGCAGTAGTCACCGATGGCATCCTTCTCAGGGTACGTGTCACCGACGTTACGACCGCCAGCTGTTAGAGTCAACGAATCGTTGATTCTATAGGAGCCTTCGACGTCTACAAACCACGTTGAATCGTAGTTCTGAATATTAGGCCAAGGATTTCTATTCGAGTTCGCAAACTCGCCATAGTAACTAGCTCGGACTAGAAGACGCAGATCGCCGATGTCCTGAGTGATGGTGTAGATACCACGCCAGTCTGACAAAAAGTTCTCGAAATCAAACTGGTCCTCAACATTAAGAAATGCGCTCGGATCAGTATCGAACTCAGTATCGTTGTAGGACACCGCAGCTGACAGGTTTGTCGTAGCGGTAAGTGGGTAAGTTGCTACTAGGTCCGCACCCGAAGTAGTAGTATCGAAACCATTTGCAAAGTAGAACACACCACCGATGGAGTTGGCGCCTGGTACTCCAGCTGCAGCCAGCTTCAAATAGTTCTGATAGGCATCACCCGCAGTTGTGTCAGTAGACACATCTCTGGTTGAGACTGCTTGAGTTCTATCCTCAATATCTATTTGATAAAAATCCAGGGTCAAATCCAAATCGCCGAAATTAGCAATGAGTCCCAAAGTCGCGTTTCTAGACTTTTCAGGCTTTAGTGGTACTGCGCCCAAGGCTCCAGCAACAGCGCCACCGGCTGGGAACAGACCTGTTGCGACAGGAAATCCGTTCGGCAATCGAGTGGATACGTTGGTCGTACCTTGCTGTCCAGGTGTCGGAGCACGGAATGCCGTACCAAAAGATCCTCGTATGGCCAGGTTATCGGTTAACTCCAATCTACCGGCAATCTTGGCCGTGATTTGCGAATCGAAGTCATCGTAGTCTTCGTAGCGCACCGCACCCTGCAAGAACAAACTGTCGGTAAGGTCAGCACTTAAGTCTCCATATACGGCAACGGAGCTTCGCTCGTATAAAGCAGAGAACTGGGGCGAGTAGCCCGGAAATCCGTTTGAGCCTACTCCAACCACCTGGTAAACCGGATCAGAAGAGTTAGCACAGTTCAGAGTTGAACCCCCTGAGATCACTGCCAGTCCTGCAGCAGTGGATCCGCCACTATCATCACAGAATCCAAATGGATCTTGGATGGAATGTGGTCCGGCTTTGTATGAGTCTGGCTCACCTTGGACTACCTCATAAGACTCGTCCATGTAGCTGCCACCAAAAGCCAACAAGACTGGGGTAGAAAAGCCCATATCGTATTCTTTCGTGAAATCGGCCTGGAATTGAGTTTCCTCATTAACCAGATCTCCAGGTCGGAAAGATTTTTTTGAAGCACGGCCCATAGAAGGGTTTATAGTGTTTGACAAGGTGTATTTGATTTCACTTTCACCGCGGCGTCCACTGAAATCGTAAGTGAGGCCATTATCTAACTCACCACGAATTCCGCCTACGATTGACATGTCTTTTATCTCACCAAAGAATCTTGGGGTAAAACCACCAGGATATTTCTCTAGGGGATCGTATATGCCTCCATCCCTTTCCCGGAGTTGTTCAATCGTGCCATTTCTAGGGTAACGATAGAAGAAGCTGCCATCTGATTCGCTTTCGCGGTAATTTCCGAATGCATAGGCTTCAGTATCGTCATCAAGTTGATAACCGGCATTGAAGAATACACTAGCCGCTTCAGCATCGGGCTCACCCCAAGGCTGGACCATGCTGCCATAGCCAGTATTTGCAGCACTTTTGCCGGCGATATAGCTAGGACTTTCGGTAAATTGAGTATACGAGGCGCTTGAGTTGTAACCAGCTTCAGCGGGGTCTGCACAGAACCAAGAATTACAATATTCTACTCCGCGGCTTGTAGCTTCTGCCTCATAAATCTCGGCTGAGATACTTAGGAAACCGTCATCACCTAGAGGCAATCCAATGTTACCGTTAATGGTGGTTTTTTCTCCGTCACCTGCGTCATACGCACCGCGATTTACCGAGAGGCTTCCGCCCGAATTATTTTCCTTAAGGATGAAGTTAATTACACCTGCTATGGCGTCAGAACCATATTGTGCTGATGCACCGTCCCTTAGCACTTCGAGATTTTGTATCGCAGCAGCCGGAATAGTGGCGATATCTGAATTCTGAGTACCGCTACCTCCTATAGAGACTAATGACGAGCGGTGGCGACGTTTTGAATTTACCAACACAAGAGTCTTGTCTGTTGGCAGTCCACGTAACGACGCTGGTCTAATGAATGTGCCTCCATCTGAGATCGGCTGCCGGCCTAAATTGAACGAAGGCACCAGCGTTCTTAAGATGTCGTTAGCATCGGTGTAGGAAACAGCTTCAATATCTTCAGCTGAGAACACGTCAATGGGCACAGGTGAATCGGATACTGTTCTAGGTCTTCCACGGGCACCTGTAACGATGATTTCCTCGAGAAGGCCAACATCTGCGGCTTCCTGACCATGCACGGCGGGAATAAATCCAGCCGGTACGAGCAGGCTTAGCGCGATGGCAGTAGGCAGCAGTTTGCTTGCCAAGTCTGGTTTTCTGTTCATTTACTTCCCCTTTGAAGTATTAGTTATGATATTGAGCTCAGGTTGA
>Ga0302119_10000934_pt1 | contig 13158 bp, 8 predicted proteins | sample AG5_Tmax_MG_FD_203114 | JGI IMG/M metagenome (GOLD analysis project Ga0302119, IMG submission 203114) | Marine microbial communities from Western Arctic Ocean, Canada - AG5_Tmax | ecosystem: Environmental > Aquatic > Marine > Oceanic | place: Canada: Western Arctic Ocean | collected 2017-10-01 | reverse complement strand
GAGGATTATGATGACGATAATGACGGGGTTGATGACGATTCGGATGACTGTGCCAAGGGTTTGCTTGGCTGGCTCGGTGATGCTGCCACCGACCACGACGATGATGGCTGCCAAGATGATGGCGAAGACCTCGATGACGACAATGACAGTCTATGCGACACCTCGGTATCCGATACTGAATGTGCGGTTGCTTGGCCCGGTTTCGACCGTTGTGCCAAGGGTGATACCGGATGGGTTACCTCAATCGTCAACGATATCGATCGCGACGGCTGTCGTGATTCGACTGAGGATGATAACGATGATGACGATGCCTATGTTGACGTCGACGACTGGTGCCCGACCTTCCCTGGAACCTCAAATCAAGGAGTTCAGGTCGGTTGTGACGACTCGGACGGAGACGGTTGGGCTGACCTTGAGGACCTCTACCCCCTCGAGCCTTCTCAGTGGGCTGATGGTGACGATGATGGTTACGGCGACAACACCTCCGGGCTTGACGGAGACGATTGTCCGACCAAGAAGGGTACCTCGACCGCTGACCTACTAGGTTGCCCAGATGATGATGGAGATACGCGCTCTGATTCTGGCGATGCCTTTCCAACCGACTACACCCAATGGAGTGATTCAGACGATGATAATTTTGGAGATAACTGGGCTGATTCAAGTTGGGATGCTGAAAGAGTGCCCCTTGGAATAGGTGAGAGAATCACAGAGGCTACTATGCCCGATTCCTGCCCGACAGTGCCCGGAAACTCGACTCTCGACCGTTATGGTTGCTTGGATAGTGACGACGACGACTGGTCCGACCAAGGCGATGCCTTCCCAGAGGATTCGACCCAGTGGGCCGATAATGATGGCGATGACTACGGCGATGAAGCCTTAGGAAACTCAGCCGATGACTGCCCTACTCTTCCCGGAAACTCCACCATCGACCGACTCGGTTGTCCCGACTTTGATGGTGATGGCTGGTCTAACGATGCCGATGCGTTCACTCGCAACCCAGATGCGTGGTCGGACGAAGATGGTGACGGCTGGGCTGACCAGAACGGTACCAATCTCTCTGATGATTGCCCACTTGAAGCCGGTAATTCCACCATCGACATTTCAGGATGTGTCGATTCCGATGAAGATGGCTACTCCGACGATGGTGATTTCTACCCCAAAGATGCAATGCGGTGGCAGGAAGATGAAGAATCAGCGATGCTGTGGTTCATCGGCATTCCAATCTTACTGATTATTCTGGCTCTTGGACTGACTCTGGTTATTCGCCGCAAGGAGGATACGGGAAGCAAATTCGACCAAGCACCACCACCTGGCATCATCGCGCCAGGTATGCCAATGCCAAGTATGCCAATGCCAAGTATGCCAAGTATGCCAGCAATGCCAGCAATGCCAGCAATGCCAGCAATGCCAGCAATGCCAGCAATGCCAGCAATGCCGACCCAAGCACCGGCGGCAATGCCAGCCGTGGCAATGCCAGTAGCCACACCAACCACACCAACCACAATAACTGCTCCAAGTGCCGAACAGGCCTCAGTTGCCCCCACAACTCCTGGAGTGGAACTGATGCCAACCGTAAATTCCCAAGATCCGCTTCTCAATCCAGCACCAATCGTAGAACCGGCACCGGCCGAAACCATCGCAATAGCACCTGTAACCCCCGCTCCAACAACCCCCGTCAGCCCACAAATTCCGGCTGAAGGACTACCGGATGGCTGGACGATGGAACAATGGAACTACTACGGCGAAGATTGGCTCAAAACTAGAAATCGACTTTGAACGTTGCAATGCAGTTTGGTTCCAATCCCACTAGAGCCTTTACTCATTATTTCTTGGAGCCACAGGAGAAACTCGAATTCTCGACCTCGTGATTACGAATCACGCGCTCTACCAACTAAGCTACAGTGGCTCAGCGCCGCCACAGACACTTTTGGCATAAGCAAATCGGTGGCTGTCGCGACCGTATGGGTCATGTAGTAAACGGTTGAGGCCCAACCATGGTGCGCGAGTTAATCCGGGTCGAGGACATCTATCGCTCCTTCGGCCCAGTCAACGTATTGGAAGGCGTCAGCGTCCGCATCGAAGAGGGTGATAGAATTGGAATCATCGGCCACAATGGTTCAGGAAAAACCACCTTGCTCAACACTATCAGCGAACGGAATCCAGACATGGGTGACGTAATCTTCACCCCTGGTCTGCGTATTGCCTACCTAACACAGATTCGAGATATAGACGATGACGCGACACTAGAGATGGAATTGAGTAGGAAAGGGCGGCAATTTGAGGAATTAGATGGCGAGATTGCCGAATTGGAAGCGGGGATGGCAGAATCGGCATTCTACGATGGCGATTGGCAGGCTAAAATCGACCGCTATCAGGAATTACAAGCGCTGAGTGCCAAGAGCGGGGGCGCCAATGTGGCAACACGCGCTGCCGGGATTCTTGATGCATTCGGACTGAGCCACCACCCCATGGAGACTCCTTTGAGTTCCCTATCGGGGGGTGAGAGGGCGAAGGTGGCACTGGCCCGACAACTGGTTGGCCTTTCACAAATCGATGTTTTATTCCTCGACGAGCCGACCAACCATCTCGACCTTCAAACTCTAGATTGGATGGAGGATTTCCTAGCAGACTACGAGGGCTCTCTAGTGATGGTCAGTCATGATCGATATTTCCTCGACCGCACCTGCAATCACATAATAGAGGTGCACAGTGGTAATGTCAAGGATTACAAGGGTAATTACAGCGCTTATTTACAGCAGAAGGAGTTGTTCCTACAAACTTTGGAAGACCGTATCGCCAAATCTGAAAAAGAGGTTAAACGTATCACTGGGGCATTGCAATCCATGAAACGGGCGAATAAGTACGACAAGTCTATTTCACAGAAACACTTCATGTTGATGCGGCAACAACGGGAATTGAAGTGGATGAAATCGCTGCGCCCGAAGCAACGAAAGGGTCTCGCCTTCTCCCTTTCCTCGACCGAAAAATCATCGCACGATGTACTTGAACTGCGCAATGCCAGCCTCACCTTTGAAGGACTTGAGAATCCTTTGTTGAAGGGAGTTGTTGCTGGCGTTAGCCGCGGTCAGAAAATTGGTATCGTCGGCGGGAATGGAGTTGGTAAGACGACTCTATTACGAACCCTCATCGGTGATTTGGAACTGGATGAGGGCGAGGTCGAAGTCCAGCCGGGTGCTGAAATAGGTTACTTCCACCAAGACCATCGTACCCTAAACTTCGACCTCACGCCTATCGAACAGGTTCAACTACTGAAACCGCGCATGGAATATGGCGATATCCGGGCAATGCTAGGGAAATTCCAGTTGAATAGTGACCAAGTTGATACTAAATTGAAATCATTATCGGGCGGTGAGCGCGCCCGTATTGCGTTGCTCAAACTACTGCTCGAAGACAACAATCTGTTATTGTTGGACGAGCCTACCAACCACTTGGATACCGATGCAAGAGAGGCAGTAGAAGAGGCCTTCAAGGAATATGAGGGCAGCATTATCATCGTCAGCCATGACCGCTGGTTCCTAGACGCCATCTGTGATACCATCTGGCATCTGCCCGGTGACGGAAACCTCAACATCTATCCCGGAAATTATTCCAACGTATTCCGTAAGTGAATCTCGGGATAATTTCCTTTTCCGCCCCTATTTGAAGGAAATATTACATCGAAATGAATTATTTCCTGAGATAATGCATGTTTTCATTACATGACGGGGGAAATCTTAACCGTGACCATATGTATTAATTGTCGAGGGAGAATGGAAGAGAAGCGGATTCTTGGGTCGATGGAGAAAGGAGGTTTCGGAACCTCCGTCAACTTCGACATCGATTCAGCACCGTCGCCGAAACGGCGGAGGAAGAACCAATTTTGGCAACGTGCGGGAGATGAAATCGCCGCCAAGATAGGTGGTCTCGGGCTTACTCCGGATGAATTCGGCGACCGCGCCAAAGAACTCTTCGATGAGTTTGATACAGATTCATCGGGGGCTATCGATATCAATGAATTCGCGGCAGCACTCGACGGACTCGGATTAGATTTTCCTAATGAAGAAATAGAGCAGATGTATGCCGCTGTGGAGCATGACGAAGCCGGCGATATTGATTTCGTCCATTTTGAAGAGTTGATATTGCTATTCCTTGAGAAATCCATGCTCCCGCAAACCGATATTTCATGCCCCGGGTGCGGTGCCGAAATCACCCACGAAGAATGGCTAGATGCACTGGTCGGATTCGTCTCAGGGGCTCATGCCCATAGCAACGATAGCCCGGTAAAGGCGAGGATTGTGCAAAACCTGCGCAATGAGGTGGTTAGAATGCGAATACCTAATCAATCAAATGCATGGGAAGTGGAAATTATCGACAGACTGACCAACCAAATAAACAGCCTGGTACAAGCCGAAGTCTCCCGTTACAGAATGGATAATGAAAATCCAGATGTCAATATGATTCGCCAACAGGCCTTGCAGCAGGCCAGGGAAGAGTTAACCCCTGTACTAGAGGAGCAGATTTTACAGCAAGCGGAGGAGAAATTGGCGCCGCTGATCGAGGTACAGATACGGCAGCAGTTAGAAACCGAAATGTGGCAGAAATTCGAACTAGAACGACAGCAGTTAGAATCCGAAATGTGGCAGAAATTCGAGCAAGAGTGGCGACAAAGAAGTAGTGAATAGTAAAGTGCTCTTCGCAGTTCTATGGACGACAGCGCGGTTCGCTATCTCAATACGGTGCTAATCGATGATTCGGGGGAGAGACATCTCGGTGATTTTCTTATCCACGCAGATGGCACTTGGGGCGAATCTAACGGTGATGAGGATGTGCAAACGACCATCGATGGAAGTTCCCGACTTCTGACCAGGACCTTTCAAAATTGGCATACTCACCTGGCTATGAGCCCCAATGCACGAGATTTTTCCGATGGCTTTCCTTTACATGATTGGCTTGAGAAGGCGATATTTCCAACCGAGGCCAAAATCACTCCACAGCACGTTCGCGTTGGCACTTATGCCGGCGCGGCGGAGATGATACGTACAGGTACCTCATTTGCCGCAGACATGTACTTCTTCCCGGCAACAGTTTCAGAAGTTATCGATGATGTCGGTATTCGTGCTCTGTGCGGAGGGCCGGTTTCTGATACAGCCCTACCCAGTCATCCAGATGCCAAAAGTGCGCTTGCTGAACTCGATGGCCTATTAGCAACGAATGGCCAACATCCGCGCTTCAATTACGCTATTTCCACCCACTCGGTATACCTTTGCGGAGAAGAGACTCTAATCCGGGCTCGCGACTTGGCTGAGAAACGCGATGCGGTCTGCCACATCCATGTCGCCGAGACCCGCAAAGAGGTCGCCGATTGCTTTGATGCCACTGGAATGTATCCTGCTGAATATCTAGACAGCCTCGATTTCATGCGCCCAAATACCATCTGTGCACATTCAAGTTGGGTAAAGAAGTCGGAGATTGCGATGATGGCAGAACGCGGTGTTGTCGCGGTACATTGCCCGACCTCAAACATGAAACTAGCCTGTGGTGGCACGCTTTCATTACCGGCATTTCGCTCGGGCGGAGTTGATGTCCGCCTCGGTACCGATGGCCCGGCTTCGTCAGGTTCTGGACTGGATATGCGAGTCGAGGCAAAATTCGCCTCGCTGGTGCAGAGGCATGACCATTGGGATGCAACTCTGCTACCTGCTCGCGAAGCCTTTGCACTGGCCACAAAAGGTAGCAAGGATTGGGCCGCATGGAATCTCGCCGACATCAGGATGAGACCGCTGGGTCGATCGTCTAATCGCCACCTCGCCAACCTAATTTTCAGTGGCGCAGATTGCCTCGACATGTGGGTTGAAGGTGCGGCTGTACGACGTGATGGTAAGACATTGACTCTAGACGAAACGAAGGTGATAGATGACCTCGACCTATTGGTCGATTCATATTACCAAGACCTCGAATAAACTCAGTAGTAGAGTAAGGCGATGGCGATTACCGCATAGGTCGCTACCAACATCGCTCCCTCAAGCCAATTGCTCTTACCGTCCTGAACGATGGAATTGGTCACCAGTACCGCCATTAATGTCGCCGCGGTCTCAAAAACTCCAAATTCAAGAGTTAACGGAAGACCAAAACCCCAGGCGACCAAAATCATTGCTGGGGCAACCAGGAGGGCAATTTGGATGCTGCTTCCAATTGCGATTCCTAGCGATAGGTCCATCTTGTCTTTACCGGCGACAGTCACCGCGGTGAAATGCTCGGCCGCATTACCGAACATCGGTAGAAGTATCATTCCAATGAATAGCGGCGGCAAGCTGAATTGCGAAGCCGCGGCCTCGATTGAGTGTACGAGAATCTCCGCCATCAAAGCGACAAATATTGTCGCAGTTACCAGTAGTATCACCGCGTTCTTCATCGACATCTCGGGCTCTTCATCATGATGACTATCGGTGGCGAATAACTCGACATGGGTCTTTAGTTGGAACAGAAGATGTAACCCGTATACCCCTAGAAGAATGAAGGCAGTCCACCGAGAGAGTTCGACCAAACCACCGATGTGATCACTGTCAGCGGTCATCCCAAATGAGGCGGGAATTACTAGGCCAACCATCGCCAATAGCATCAGTGAGCCATTGGTTTGCGAGACATCTTCATTGAAAGTCTGGGTAGAGTGCTTGATTCCACCCCACAGGAAGGCTAGACCCATGACCAGCAGAAGATTACCGAGAATCGAGCCGATAAGCGATGCTTGAACTACCTGCATCATCGTGTTAGCAGTATCACTTCCGACCCCGGCCTTGTAGGCCGCGTATAATGCCATTACCGCGATTATCACTTCAGCGGCATTGCCGAATGTCGCATTGAGAAGCCCCCCGATCGATTCCGAGGTTCTGATTGCTATCTCTTCGGTAGCCTTTCCCATAAACCATGCCAGTGGCATTATTGCGACCATTGAGAAAATGAATGCCATTCCAGTATTGTGTGTGATACTGAAATAGAATGCCAGCGGCACCGTCAGCAGAAGAATGCTGAGTATATTATTGCGGGGGTCGATAAAATACAACAAACCGTGCATTCCCGATTCTTTCGATTCCTTCAAATCGGAATCTACAGTTATGGCAGCCTCACTAATTTGACCACCGCCCTAGTTTCACTTCTTTCTCTTTGCCGCTTTGCGACTACTTCCGGAGTCTTCATCCTTTTTCTTGCTGCGGCGAGATTTACGTTGCAGGACATTGATGGCGAATGGGTCGTCCTCGTCTTCATCTTCATCGACATCGGGTATACTCTTGGGCTCGTCCTCGGCCTCGGCAGCACCTCCGGCAATATCGTCCATGTCGGGCTCAGCCGAAGTACCGATGAATTCCTTCATCCAATCATCGCCCTCATCCTCGTCATCATCTTTACTGCGACCGCGGCTTAGAGTGGCGCTGATTACCAGCAGGGCAAGAATGAAGACAAATACATTCAATCCAGCCAAGCCAAAGACAAAGATGTAAGGTGGGTCACCAAAAGATACCTCTTCGATTATCGGCTGTGGGTCAGGCTTGAGTGCCTGTTCATAGGCACATACCGTGGTGCCGTTGACGGTGTGGTGGCAGGAATCAACGAGGAAGGTAACTCCCGCCTGTCTTTCATTTCCTCCAAGGTCCATGACCTTGATTTCGACCCGGTGCTCACCGGGTTGGAAATCGCCGGAACTGAGGGAGTAAGTGAATGCAACCTCCTCCTCGTACCGAGTCAACTGAGATTCTGCAAAATTCATCCATGGGCTGGTCGCCTGATTGGATTGGCGATAATTATAGGTGAATTTGATTTGCAAAGTGTCGATTCCAACATCGTCCGACGCACTCCCTTGAACATTGATTTCACTTCCGTACATGTACTTGCTCTCAGATGCTTGACCAGGAGAATAGATGTTGATGGTTGGGGAGATTGAATCGATTTCCCACCACGATTCGTTATATTCAATTGAATTATAATTTGAATCAGAGATAAGAATCTTCACACTCAAGTCACCGTGCCCATCGAGATTTGAGATCGAGAAATCATAGTAGTAAGTCGGCCCGATAGACGGGTCAGCTAGATTGTCAGATAACATGTTAGCTGGAACATCACCGATGGTGTAAAACACGCCATTTGTAGAAGAGATGTTCAGTACCGGGTCTCCTGCCAACTCCTCAATGGTGGTGATTATCAAACGATGGTCACCATCGAGCAGGGTTGCCGATTCCTTGCCATCTATCGTCAGCCCGATTACCGGGGGGATGGTATCCTCAGTAACTTGTAGTGCATTCCCGCCGAGGCCAGCGATGATGGTTGGATTCAAATTATTCCATTCATCCTCTACCACAACCGCATACCATGCATCTTGGCTGGTGTTCTCATCTATCGAAACTGTCGTCGCCATCACCGAAGGGGTAGAGTTGGAAGTAAGAATATCACTCTGTATAATCTCCCACCCCGAATCGACTAAGATATCTGATGTGACCCCGTCTCCAGCGGCAAAAGGTTCCCCGGCATTACGGTAAATATGGTAAAGTTCGTTATTTTCTCCTACGTCGTTAACCCATCTTATGATAACTTGATTTGTGGTCCCGACCATTGAAACCTCAGTGATACGGGAATCATCGGGTTTGAGGGTATCTTCGACGATTGGAGCAGCCATGTTTTGAATCAGCCCACGATATTGGTAGGTGCCGTTCAAATGGCCGTATCGCGCCTCGCTGGTAACGAAATAATACGAAGGGTCACGGGTAACGCCCAAGGGCACATCGACGATTGCCTCGCCGAAACCATCAGGAACTGAGTCGACCCAAAAGAGGGATGAATTCTCGGTGAACTGGCTGCCGGGCACTGGGAAATTTGACCACCAGACGTGGTATATCTCACCCTCTGCACCGAGTTGGTCGGTCCATGTCACTCTGGTTTTTGCCCCTCCGAGGTATTCTGCGGCAACATCGGTAGGCTCGGCTATCCAAGGTGTAAACGTGTCTTCATAGATTTGAGTGGCGCAACCAATAGTCAGTGAGTGGATTCCGTGTTGGTCAATCACTTCAACACAATAATAGGAATAACCGATCTGCCCGCGCTCAACATTATAAACGTAAGAACTGAAACCTTCCTGCACTGTGGCAATCAATTCAATATCGCTCCTATTGGTATCATCAAATGGCACCCCTGCCATCCAAATCAGGTAGGTCTCCCCACTCTCTTCGGTCAATTGTGACCACGAAACCGTCGTATTTCCACTTCCATCATACTGGTCTGGAGTAAAGACTGCAATGACATTGTTAGGTGGTGGTGGCGGGATGGTATCTTCAAACACATACTCCCCAAGGGTATTGCCGGAAAGAAACCGGACATCCTCGTAATCACTGCCCTCTGCGGTCCAATTAGGCAAAAGGTAGGTAATGGCATAGTACGAAGTTCTTGTCGTCGAGATTGGTATCGGTACATCATAACTCGACACCCCTGCGACCAATACCGCAATTGGCGTGTCGGTGGAAAGCATAGTAATCCCATTGGTACGGGTAATTGGACTGGTGCTGCGCCACAGATGAATCTGATACGCATCGTCTCCGTCTATCGGCAGTACTGGATTTATCACATTGTAATTTACCCAGGTCAATGTCGTCACCATTTCCGTTGGGACATATGACGCTTGCAGAAAATATGGCGAGCGTATCGGTGTCGTCTCCTCTTCAACCGGAGTAAATAACGATGAGGCGTTGAAATCCAGAATCTCCGTTAGGGTTCCGTCACCATGCTCGGTCACGATGCCATAGAAGAACGAGCCATTCACCCCAGGGGGAATCTGGTAGGTCACACTATGCCCCGGGTGTCGGTCCTCGGTACCTAGGCAATTTAGGGCATTTGCACCGGCGCCGAATTCGTCGCATGCATCGACGCTAGCAAATGGGGTCAACACTGCCAATGCCGCGGTGTTGATAGGTTGGTCGTGGCGATAGACCTGATAGGTGACATCCCACAATTTCTCAAGTAACAATGAATCGCCCGAGTCGTTGATATTTCGCCAGGTAACTGTTGTTGATTCGCTGTAAAGGTCGAATGTCGCATTGATATCCTGGGCCTGCAACTGAGCCGGGTCGCCAATGTCAGCGGCAATTGCCGGTGGGCTCCAAACTAGCAGTGAAATCAAGAACAGTAATACCATTCCAGTCGATTTAAAAGATGGTCGAATCGCACCCATCATACATCCCCTCGGATTCGGGTTCGGTTATTTTGGTTATGAGCATGACGCTTGCGGCGTTGCTTGTAGCAACGTTGAGCGACCTTTTCTGAATCGGCCGAAAATGCCCCCATATCGGCCTCATCGAGCATCCGCATCGACTATGGTATCCCCCTCGCTTACAGATAAGGGCTTTTGTTGGTCCATTTTGGTCAATTGACCCTTCGCTTGCATGAATCGGCGAATAAATGTGTACAAACCGCCAACTCCACAGATTATCAATAGTATGCTCAAGGGATTAAGCGGCACTTCAGACCACGGAGCAAACAGAGTCCCCGAAATCTCATTTCCGGTCAATGCCATAATGCCGCTTACCACCAGAGCGAGAATCATCAATGCCATACGGTCGGCGCGGCTAAATCCGCTGTAGTCACGACTTCCGGTGACCGCTTGTGCCTGAGTACCCATATATGAACCGAATAAAGTCAACATCGCCGCCAGCCAGCCGAGTGATTCATCGCCGACCCACACCACATTCATCCCGATTGCAACCAGCCAGACGATATCCAGAATCCGATCGATGGTGTGGTCGAGCAGGTCACCTAATCGGGTGACGCGGTTGGTAGCCCTGGCTAGAGTGCCATCAAAACCGTCGAGAAGTTGACAGATGCCAACCGTCGCCGCGGCTGCTAACAGAATCCAGCCACCAGTATTGTCCGAGCCGGCTGAAGCCATCAAACACGCTGCGAAAATTCCCAACGGCAAGGTCATCAAAGTGACCGACATCGGTGATATCCAAGTCACCTTTTCCGCAAAACCGAAGACCTTGCGCTCCCACACTGCTCGCAATTTCTCAAGTGCCATGTATCCCTCTGGGTGCGGCTGAGGCGGTAAACGATTGCGGCGGATTGATTAGCATATGAGCAATTTTCACATCCTAGAAATCCCGCGGTCATTGCAGCCAATCAGCGCGTTTTGACGGATTTTCCGGTACAAAGCCGGCCTCAATCCAGCCCAGAATCTCTTTCGCGACTGCGCCGGCAGCGGCAACGGTTGTATCGACCTCAATAATCGGTGGGATATTTTCATCTAATTCCACCCACGGCCCGCCAAGCATTTCCCACTCGGCATTATCATTGATTTTATCCTGCGGCCAACCGCGCCCGCGCATGCGTTGCGATAGCACCTCAGGGTGACACCGCAGTACGACGATTGCATCCACGGGGAGGTGATGTGAAAGATGACCATCGATGAATGTGTGCTGCGGCGCTTTTTCGTGACCCTCCGGCGCTTTTTCCACCCCCTCTGAGGATGATTTTTCCGACCACTTATCGGCTAAAATATGATGCAGTTTGTCGACATCAATCTCAACCGCTTCACCATCTGCACCAGCCACACCTAGGCACCCGTGTTCTGCGGCCAGTTGACGCACAGTAACCGAGTTGGATTTGGCGATTATTTCCACCACCGACGACTTGCCCGTGGCCGGGGTTCCGGTGATGGCGATTCGAAATCGGTTCATTTGACTCGACACCGCCACAGATTCCTACCTCATATTGCCACCGGTCAACTCTTTGCTGGTCGTTCGCATGGGGATTGCATCTTGTGCATACAGGGGGATTGCTGATGGGGGAGAAGCACCTCGGCCGGTTTGGTTCGATGTTCGGAATGGATGACCCCGGTCAGGTGCTACCGCAGATAAAGCGCTATGTCGAAGACGGAAGACTGGAAATCTCTGAAATCATGGCGGTTGAACTGGTGGCAAAACTACGCACCGAAAAGAAACGTGAACTCGAGGTGCAGAATTGGTTGGTCGAGGCGGCGAGAATCGCCGCAGAAGTGCTTGAACAACGCGGAAAATTCCCCCAGGCTTTCGCCGCGGCGATGACGCTAGAAAAAGAACGCCGACCACTGCGCTCGATGCTCACTGAACTGCAACCTGATGCTGTCGCCGCGCTCGACTTGCAAGCAGCTGAGGACTACGTCACCGCCGCCCGAATCGCCGCACAGTGTGGCAAACTCTCGAAAGCGATAAAATTGGCCAAAAAAGCCGAGAAGACGGTGTCTGGACACCTCGCATCTGCCATCGTTTGCGTACAGGCACACGCGCTGGTGAAGAAGAATTTGTCCGGGGCCACCAAACCGGCCCTTGTCCTTGCCGCCCGATTGGGCGAAGCCGGACCGGTAATCAGCAATTCCGGGACTTTCTCATTAATCCCTCAAGGTCAGCCGGCGACCGACCTTACATGGCTACTCGGAAACCTAGATTATTGGCTTGACCCAGGTCAGCAAATGCCCGAAAAGGCGGCCGCTGCACTTCGGCAAATCAGTTCCGGCCTACGGGCACAGGTGACTGCAATCGAATCTGGTGAGCAGGCAGCAAATGCCCAACTTCAGGCGGCGGTCGACAAACTCAATCCCAATATTGATTATTATTCATATTCGCGTAACTAGGGTTACTCCGGTGATGCGGATTGCCAACATTTCCATCCCCAGCGATCGCTGAAAATATTCTCCGAAATTTACTTGTGGGGGATTGGTAGCGAGGGATGGATTTGAACCATCGATCTCCGGGTTATGAGCCCGACAGGATATCCAGACTACCCCACCTCGCTGGGCAAACCGGCGTAGTCATCATACTTGAAGCGAAGGCCACTGAGATTCGCCTTCGGACTCGGACTTCGCGTGAATGCTGAAGGGGATGTGTTATTGAGGGATGAATGTCTCAATCTGTCCGATGAGCCCGCGTAGACTGTCTCCCCAACCACGCCCCAACCGGGTTTTTCTCGCCCCATTGGTGCTTCTGGTTTTGACTTCAGCGGCGTTCTCCGGTTGTTTCGGCGACGATGGTGCTGGTGAAGGCGACCCTTATGCCAACAGCCCAATCACCTTGACCGTGTACTACGAGACCACCGCCGGTCATGTGATGACCGAGAGTAGTAATAATGGCCCGACGACCACCACCGGCG
>Ga0302119_10000929_pt1 | contig 13202 bp, 5 predicted proteins | sample AG5_Tmax_MG_FD_203114 | JGI IMG/M metagenome (GOLD analysis project Ga0302119, IMG submission 203114) | Marine microbial communities from Western Arctic Ocean, Canada - AG5_Tmax | ecosystem: Environmental > Aquatic > Marine > Oceanic | place: Canada: Western Arctic Ocean | collected 2017-10-01 | reverse complement strand
TCAGAACTTGGTGCCGACGCCAAACGATTCGGATCTTCCCGGTGAAGATGTCCTGATTCGTTACAGCCAAGGTGATCAGGTCAAGGTTGGGTCACGCATTGGAACGGTGATTCGCAGTGATCCGGGCGACGGTGGTCGTGGAGCCTTCTATGTGGTCCAATTTGATGATGGAAAGAGTGAGTCGTTTCCCATGTATCGGGTGACGGGGGATTCGGACTTGAGGCGTAGGCGTCGTGCTGAGGGAGTTGAACGACACTTTTACCCGGATGGGGCGATACCAGTTGAGGATTTCACTTCACAGGGACTAGTTGACGAAATGGCGATGATTAAGGAAAGGTGGGATGGCGCAGATGTCATCCCAGTCGAAGACATGATTCGTTTCGACAGCCTGCAAATTGCGTGGCATGAGAAGAACCCCGGCAAGGATTTAGGATCGGTTCGCAACAGCCGGGGTTATCCCGTTGATATTGAGTCTGTTGAATATGGTGATGGAACGAGGGCTAGTTTTGGTGGCGGCGGTGTAGGCGGCGACTTGAACTCCCAAATGGTTCGGGGGATGCCTTCGGTAGAACAACTACTAACTATGCCTCCAGATACGTTTGATCCGGACCTTGATATCGACCCCGATGTGTACCACGACGATCCGGACCGTCCGGGCGCTGCCGGTAATCGGATTATTAGAAGTTTGTCTGCTGCGGTGGTTGAGTGGTTGGGCGAAGATTATTTTGATGCTTTTGAAGATCATGAACTTGACAAAGCAATGAGTGACGCTTTGTTGCTGATTAGGGCAAAGAATGGTGGAGATCTTCGGTTTGCTGATTTCATTGAACCTAGCGAATGGTGGCCTCAAGGTTTCTTGCACGCAGAACTAACGCTAGAGGAGTTGTTTACTAGGGAGGGAATTGAGAAGGGATTGCTGGCTGGGGTGTATGACCGCAATATTCCAGAGGGAGTTTTGCTTGAACTAGAAAATGATCATGGGTGGGAGCGTGATCCGATTGAACGGGTTCAAGCCATAGTCGATGCCGTGTTGTTCCATAGTGATGAAATGAATAATCCGGAAGTTTTCTTTGAGAACGTGAAGCAGGTTCATGGAGAGACTTTGTACTGGGACGGCATGATGGCTGTGTTCAGGTTAAACAAGATCCATGAGGACAATGTTTCCAGTCGGGAAGGCAAGATACGTTTAGCGTTGACTGACCGATTCTTGGAAGAACGTCGTTCGGAAAATATACGACGACGCAATGCTCTTACTGCCTCGTTGGAAGATAGCAACTCAGGTGATGGTGGATTTGAACCACAGGGCGATGCTGATGAAGTAGATGTTCCTGATTCAGATAAAACGTTCTTGCAGAAGATTGTTGACAAGTTTACGTTTAAGCGGGTCAAGGTCACAGAACGGGAATATGAGCGCCGCGGCAAGGGGCCGGATTCAATGCCCGGTTCTTTTGAGGAGTTGGGTATTGACGTAGACGAGATTATTGCTAGAGGCAGTACGACTCCAGAGGAGCAAAAACTTCTTAAGAAATGGGTTATTTCAACATTCTCGTTGGGTTCGGCCAATGAGTTTGCTGGGGCAGACGATTACATGTGGCGGTTGCGAAGCGAGATCGACGGTAGTGCAGATCTGCCGGAGATTGGGATTATCCAAATTGGATCTCGTATACAGTTGGAATTTCATGCTTCTATCGAATTCAAGCCTCCTGAAGATTTTGTTAGCAGGGGCACGACTTACAAGGCTGGCGAGTGGCATGTAAGTGGTAAAACTGATCGACAAATAACAATCCGGCAGCAGGCCAATGGCGATGCCGCAAGAATAGAAATTGACAATAAGCACATGTATGTTGATTCGGCACGGGCTGGTGTTAAAGGAAAGGGTTTTGCAACCTTCTACAACACCAACGCTTGGCTGCATGTCAATCAGTTGGGTGGACCGAAATCAACCATTCGGGTTGATGCGGCTGATGATGGAGAGGTGGTTTGGGGCATACAGGGATTTAATGACCCTCATGTAGTTGCAAATGCCATGGCGGCAATATTCAAAGAATTGTCTGAATACAAGAGAACTGGCAAGCCCGGTTTGATTCGTGATGACGCAATGTTTGAAACGCTGTCAAGGCTCTACAGTATTCATTCCGATTCTTTGGGTGTTCCGATGAACGAAGAACTCTCTCCTGTCACTCTTGGGATGATTCATTCTGTTTTGCGAGGGGACGGTAAGCACCCTTGGGAAGAAATCCCAAAAGCCGCCATTTCAGCCATCCTTCGAGACCGGGATGCCGACGTTGACGCTGTTGAAAAAGATCCAAATCAGAAAGTTGATAAAAAGAATCCGACGCAAAACGGAATGGTTCAGAATGCCTATGGGAATTGGTGGATGGTGAATGCCCCATTCTTAAGTGGGGCTGTGCAGGTTCATCGTGAGAGTGCTGTCGGTAAGGGGTTGGATGAAAGCGCTAAGCGGATCAAGGGTGATGTGCCGGATGTGGATGTCGATACACCGGATTCTCCACGACGGCGAAACCGGGCGGCGGAACGCAGGGCGGCAGGGAAACAGGTAGTGGAGCCACCTTCCAGAGTTCCTTTGCAAACTGGGCGCAGGAGGGCTTCGTCACAGTTGTCGATAGGTGAACCAGACGAATTGGGTCGTCTTCGGTTGGTTTCAACTTCGATAGAAGATAGCGACATCAAAACGCCCGCAGCCGCTGCTGAACATATTCGTGGTGGGGGAAAACTTAGTGACGTTCCCCGTGAGTTGATTCTGGAAGCAGTTTTGGAAAATTCCAGTGGATATAACAACGACGCACCGGATGATTCAAAACTTTTCAGATTGATAAGCGTTGACGAGAACGGTAATCCCGGCAAGTCAAGTAATCCGGGCACTTACGGTACGTCGTATATTTTTCTTAAGAAGGATGGCGAACCGGGAGCGGAACAGGGATTCATTATTAAAAGTCCGGATTACGCATATGAATCGCGTGGAGATGCTGGTGGGGCTGACGGTGTAGGCGGCAGCATTGCAAATGTCAGCCAATTCAACGAGATTATTGGGCGTTCGATCAGCCAGTTGATGGGAGATCCGACCGGTGGCGTGATGCTAGATGGCACCGACGATAGCGGTCAACCTTATATTGTCATGGAGTTCAATAACGTGGTTGCTGACATTGGGCACGAAATTCCTCTGGGATATATGAATTTGGAGGAGCGTACCAGACCTGAAATGTTGAAGTCTCGTCTTAGGGCTTTGTTGATCGGTTACAGCATGGGTTTGGGCGACAGGCATGGTGGCAACCTGTTGGTTGGCTCAGAAGATGCGGCAGCCTCATCGGCACGGGGCGTAACCAATATCGACTTCCAGCGGGCGTGGGGAGCGGACACGGATATCCGTGCTTACATAGATGGACACATGGCCGAAGGTGATGGTTTTCCCGGTCTTGGATTGCTGGGTGACTTACGAACAGCAATCAGGGAAGGCAAGTTGAGCGAATCAGAGTTGGCCCTTGTGATTGACGAAGTTCACGAACAGATGAGACAGATAAAAGATGTTCATTTGGAAAACATCTTTAGCGAGTTGTCTTCAATCCATGAATTGGGGGCACGATCCCGCCCGCCCACAGCGCCCTCCACGGGACCACAAGATGTGGAGATTCATGCGTCGGCAGTTAACGATCATCTGGAGATGACATTGAGCGTACTTTCCGGTGGAGAGATGCTGTTGTCGGAACTTTTGGCAGACACGACAGATGAAGATCAGTGGTTTGCAGAAGGGCAGCAGTTCTGATGGCTAAATTTTTGATCACTCCTTACGGACAATCAGTCGAACCTGCGATTATTATTGAGAATAATGACAACCATTTTGATATCGGTGGAAACGAACAATTGGCAGCACAACTAGTTGAAGCCATGGATAGTTATGACATAGATGAAGAAAAAAGACTGGCTGCTTTGATTCATGGCTCCACGTTCATCATGAGGTCGCATAAACTGGGAAACACAGATGATCCGGATGATAGAAAAATACTTAATGATGAAAAGAAGAAGTGGATGAACGAGAATGGGTAACGTTAGTGCAGACACGATTGGCAAGATGCAGCACTACATAGAGGCGCGCAATTCGCCGGAGCGGTTGGGCATTGTCGAAATGGTGTCTCAGTATGTTCTATCTGATCTTTCTCCAGAAGAAGATAAAGAAGAGGCTTTGATTCTGTCGCGCTATCACTTGTCTACGGATAAGGGAACAGAGGATTTGAAAGCGCTGTACCCGGATGCCATCAGTTGGATGGAGGAAGGTAATTCATGAGATATCCGGAACATCGTTTGAACGAGATTGCTTTTCGCGCTCGTTTATATGATTTGAACCATATTCCTCTTGAAAAAGGGATAGCGGGGATGATCAAACGCGTCCCGAAAGTAGTTCCGTATGACAACGATGCGCGGGATGCTGATGGCGATGGTCTGGTTCAAGAGGGGACTATCTGGGAGCGTCCTGCTGGTACTCGTTGGGTGAGCAAGTTGGGTAGCGCTCTTTCTTCAGGTTTGCGTGCCATTCCGGGTAATTCCAAGATCGTGGATAAAGACGGCAATGATGTCGATTACAAGCCCGGAGATAAAGCACAGGGTGGACGGGCGAAACTTCGTGGCTTGTTGGCTCGCCGCCGGTTGCGTCGGGCCGGGCGTCGCAAACGTCGTGCGGAGGGCAGGCGTGAAGAGGATGCTGAGCGCACGACTCCCGAAACTTACGACAAGTTAATTGAAACTTTAGAAAACGCTGCTAATGCGGCAAGCCAAGAGCGGCTGATCGAAGCAGAGAAGGCCCGCGGCGATGAGCCGATGGACGGTGCCTATCGTTCATTTTGGGACACGTTCATGGAAGCGTTCACGGGTATGAATGGTGGTAAGGAGCAGAATTCCCGTGATAAGTCACGCAGTAAGGCTGCTCTTCGTAAGGCTGCTCAGATGGAGGGGAACCGGCGGACGGCTGGCGATGAGAACGGCAATGCCCCTGACAGTGACAGGGAAAAGGAGTTCGATGAGGAGGCATTAAGCGGTAAGGGTGTGATGCCTTCTGCGATTGAAGAGCATCATAGGAAACTTAAAGAGGATCCTGAGTATCGCAAGCGGTGGAATCGTGCGTTGCGTGAGGGCCGGATAGATCAGTTTATTGAGAAGGAGGGTTTGAGGCCGAAGTTGGCTGGCGGGGAGGATGGGGTACCGCAGCGCCCGTGGCGACCCGGTGATCCACCCCCCAAGCCCGACCGACCGGAACAGCCAAGGTGGCCGCGATTGCCGAATGGTCAGCGTCGGCCTCGCGTGCGACCCGGCGAAGAGCGGGTTGACGCTAATGGCGTCACATGGGTGTATGACGGTCCGCTGAGATTTGTTCCACCAGAATACGACTCTATTGGTGGTGGACCTTCTGGTGGCAACCATTGGACTGGCGGATGGCGGAAGAAGGGTCAACCGAAACTAACTGAAGACGGTATTGATTTTCCTGACGCGGAAGATAGGGATGTTCCAGAAGTGGACGTTCCCGAGGCTGATGCTCCAGAGGATGATGTCAGAGTAATACCAATACCGCCGGAAACCCCAGAGGCTGATGTTCCAGAAGATGTTGATCCGGGGTCTGAATTACCCGACGACGTAATTGAAAGCATTGAACATTACAGGGATACCATACTGCCTGAATTGAGTGATGCAGAGTTGGCTCAAGAACTCGCTTACATGCGAGATGCTCTGGCCGCTGATGATGTGGCGGACAGGTTCCCAAGGAATGATGGGCCTGAACGGTTTGCTTCGGCGTTGCAGGAGCAGCGTCGTCGTCTGGTGGCGAGCAGGGGTGAAGGAGAAGAGGACGGCCCCCCAGAAGAACCAGATCTCGCTGAGTGGTTAGACCAACAGCCTTGGAGTGATGTCGAACTAGATGGCGCGACAGATGAAGCAATAGCGGCTCGTCTTACCCGATTGGTTGCCGCCGATCCCTTGGGCGACGATGCGGAAATTACTGCTGAAGTCGAACGATTGAAGCGAGAACAGCGTACCCGTTGGGAAGAAGAAAATCTTCCGGGTGACGCATTCTTCGATAATTTTAGTTGGATTGAAGGCGACTTCGCTTGGGATGATGACGCCATTGATGCCACGATCAATGTTGCTCTTGCCACTGACGATACGCGGACTATAGAAGGAATAGAAAGCATTCTTAAAATACATAAGGAGGATATGTCTGCGAGTGAGTGGCGTGGCGAGAGGGGTCGTCGGCATCGGGAAATTCAAGCGATTTTGGATCGTAGGCGTGAAGAAAGAAATCGTGCGACTAGGACGGAGCCGCCGGAGGACAGGGATGCTCCAGAAGCAGATGCTCCCGAAGCAGAGGATCATTTTGGAGGACGTAATAACGACATCGTGGATCTGAGCGATGAAGACATTCAAGAACAGATAGATGATCTTGAGAATATTGAAGACCGAACACTGGAGCAGCAGGCGCGTTTAGATGCTTTGGGCGATGAGTATGACGAACGGTTTGGGACTGAAGAAGAACAGGATCAGGCACGGGAACAGGATGATTTGGATGAGCGGCTGGAATGGTATGAGACTGATCCGGAGACTCTTTCCGATGAGGAACTTCAGACTGAAATAAACGAACTGAATTCTGAGGAGGATTTGGACGAACACGCAATGGAGTGGTTGACCAAACTTTCCAACGAGGATGACAGGCGGCAGGAAGCCCGAGACGAAGAATCAGAACGAGAAGCGGCAGAAGCGGAAACGGCGGAAGAAGCCCGTCGGGCTGAACTGATTGAAGAGCAGCGAGATCCACAGGATATGACCCCTGAGGAAATGGCTGAGGAAATGGCTGCCATTACCAGTGCTGATGATGACGAGTTGGCAGAGCATTGGGGTTCACCAGACGCGGCACTGGATCGCCACAACGCTTTGCAGGATGGGTTGGATGCCCACGAACAGAGGGAAGCGGCACATGCTGAGAGGGAAGAGCAGGAAGATCCCACGGGGATGCATGAAGAAGACATCGGTGAAGAGATGTCGGAACTGTTTGATATCTCGCAAGATGAGGACTATTCGCCAGAAGCACAGAAAGAGGCTCAGGATCGTTGGAACCTGCTAAGTGCCGAACTGGACAGGCGTGAAAGGGAAACGGAACAGGACGAACGGGATTTGTCGGATGCGTTAGATGAGCGTCAGGCTGAAGAAGATGCTGAAGAGGCTCGCATTCGTGAAGTGGAAGAAGCCGAAGCCGAAGCGGCAGCCGAAGCCGAAGCAGCCCGAGAAGCAGAGATAGAAGCAGATGAACGTCAGGTTCGTGTTGATGAACATGAGAACAATCCTCCGGACAGTCTTTCTGAAGAAGATCTCGCTAATGAGATAGCCGAACTTAGTGATTCGGAAATCATGGATGATCTTGACACGGCGCGTTTGACTGATCTTGAAAATGAAGTCGAACGTCGTATGGAAGCGGCGGCTACGCGTGAAGATTCCAACCGGGGTGAACGTAAAAGAAGCCTGAGGGGACGCAGTAAGGAAAGTCTTCAAGAAGAATTAGACGAGTTGATGGAGGATCCTGACGCTAATGAGAAACGTCTAGATGCGCTTGAGGCCGAGTTGGATCGTCGGGAAAGGCAACGCAGTCGTGACGGCAGGGAAAGTAACCGGCGACGTACAGACGAGTTGGAAGAAGCAGAGGAGCGTGAGTTTGCGGGGGAGGGGGAGGATGACGAAGATTTAGCCTTGCCGGAAAGAGATGTTGTTGATTCTGGCGAGGATGATGAGGCTGTTGACGCTGATGAGGATCGGGTTAATCCTTACGCTGTAGATCCAGAAGAGGGGATGACGACTCCTCCGCCGGAAGAGCCTGAGACAATCCCACCGGCAGACACGCGTCCTGAAATTGCCGCGTGGCGGGAAGAACACGGCGATCCTGATCCCCAGTTTGCAGACATGACTTGGGATGAAATCGAAGAGGAATTATATACGCATACGGACAGGGTGTTGACTCCGGAAGACATTGAGCGGGCTATGGCGCTGAGTGCGGAGTTGAGCCGTCGCAAAGCGCATCCTGATCATGAGGGTGGTTCGGGTCCGAATGGTGAGTGGACAGATGCGGATGAGGCAGTAGATCCTGCTGGTGATCGTTACGCTGAGTTGGAGGACCACCTGCGGGCATTGGATGCAGATATATATGACGGGATGACCGCTGTATACGACAATGAAGAAGATGCGAAGGCGGCTCAGGAAGTGATGCTGGGCAAGTTGATCAGGCGAGATGAACTGCTGGAAAACGATTTCATTCACCGAGGCGGCGAGATTAGCACCCACCGTGAAATGATGAGGCATAAGTCAGATGCGGAGATTTTAGCGTTATTGGGTGATGAAGAGTATTGGGATCCTGAGTGGGCTGACAAACACGGAGTTACAAAAGATGCCTTTTACGATAACAATCAAAAGTATTTGAACGCACTTGCGGAAGCAGAGAAGCGTGGTTTGTTGGTTGATACCGCTGATCCAACAAACGCCGAGAGCAAAATACCCGATCTCCCCCTCCCCCCGGTTACTGATCCTCCGGAGGCGGACCTTCCTGACCCTTTAGAGGGTAAGACCCCGGAGGGCGCTGAGGCTGAGGAAGCCATAAGGCGGGATTGGGATTCCTATTCTCCGGAAGTGAAGGAATATTTGGTTCATTCTTTTCTTGATGCACGGTTGAGGGAAACCCGTGCAGAACTCGTTGCTGATTATCGGAGGAGGGGTAAGGCGACCATTCCGGATCTTCCCAAGAATGCATCTCCGGCACAGAAGGCTATTCACGCGAAGCAGTTAGAGATCGCAGAAGAAAAGTTGGCCGTGTACGAAGTGATGGCAGATCGGGTGATGAGCGGCGGACTTGAAGGTACCATAGAAGCCGGTGACCCTGACCCCACGGCGCATGTCCACGGTTTCCCCTTGCACTCGTTGTTGCAGCATCGCACACTTGCTGATGTTGACAAACATGATATTAAACTGCATCTAGAGGCTTTGGGTCATTTTGGTGACCCACCAGCAACACTCTATGGAACTAGCATATTGAATGCAGACGGTCACTTGGTGTATGACATTCCAAATGTGTACATCGAAACTATTCTTGAACGTAATGGAATAGTTGGAACTCCCACAACCGAAGCACAACTGAACGAAGCAGTGGCAGAGTTAGGATTATTGACCAGTGGCCCCGGTGGCCTTGGTGAAATATTGCAGGCGGAACTTGTTCGTCTGTTTGAGACAAGAGGGGAAGGAGACTACGAGGGTTCGGCTGATGCCTTGTTTAAGGATGTGCTGACAGACGTTGAAGAACACGGAAGCATACTTCGGAGGCAAAATCATAGTAGCAACTGGATGGCGGCAGTCAATGAGCATTGGGTTACTGTTGGTAAAGCACTGAAGAGTTCTTTTCAGGGTCGTAATAATCTTAAACGTGCTTTGAAAGTGCAAGGTGACGGCGCTATCGAAGATTTGGGATTAACTGGTCTTATTCCCCACGCATTCGGCTCTGGGTGGACACACAATATCAACAGTCTGACAAAGTCGATAACGAGTGCATGGTTGATTCAGTTGCGAAATGGTGAAATAGACGAAGCCACATTTGTTTCCAATGTCAAAAACTTGCCTCACGATTTGCGTAGATCATTTAAAAAACATGCCGCCGCAGCGCGGGCTGAAGGTCGCGGCGGCACCGATGCCCGGCGTGCTTCTGCGGATCTTGATGCTTGGGGTGTTGAATTGGAGTCTGACGGATCTATCCATGTTTTTCAAACTGCGGTAGATTTTGCCATGATTGGACACCACGACTTTATTAAAGATTTGGCAGTTGACGGAATAATTGATGTAGCGGTACCTCAAACTGATGAGGAGATTGTCAGAGGCTTGCTCAGGTCTGTGCGTACAATCACCAACACGACCAGACAGGGTTTGGGAGTCGATGAAGATGGTAAGTCTAAAAAGTTGTGGAATATGAGTACCAAAGAAAAGAGTCCGGTAACTGGTCAGATGCGGACTTTGCCCACAAGGGCTTTATCGGCTGAAGAACAGATACTCCGTCAGAGGTCATTGGATGCGGCAACAGATGCGTTGTTCCCAGATGATTGGATTCTGGTTAGTAACGAAGCCGGTGAAGTCAGTCTTGTAGCGAATGCCAGCAAGCGGGCGTCATATGGAGACTCAACTGGTTTGCTGCTTCTGAATCGTGATCTCCCAGACGGTATCGAACAGATAAGGGAGATGGGTGGCCGACCTGTCGGTTCTGGACAGATAGACGTATCTAATCATGGAGGGTTCGATGTGCCTACGGCGGGTCATGAGATGGTTCATAGGATTCAGTCGATTGTGCCGCTACTTTTGCTTTTGGATGAAGATTTAGCACGGAGATTGACGACTCCCGGTCCGGATGATGATCCAACAGATGCGATTTGGCAACCAACAAGTTTGGGAGACATTTTCAATCAAGAAGAAATGGCAGACGAGTATGGCATTCCTGATCATCTGGCATTGCCATACATGGGCAAAGGGTACGCAAGTCGTCATGGAGATCTCAGGTGGGAAGTGAGTTCCGTCGGTGTAGAACTTCTACTTGGCGGATCAGTGGATAGTTATAGTCGTGGGGTGGCGAACTCCGGGTTGGGTCCGTATACGCTTGCGGACGCCTTAGCGGAAGGTCGAAGTTCTTCTTTTATCGGTCACGTTTTGGCGATGCTGGCTATTATCTAGTAAACAAGTTCCGGATTAATCATCTCAAACGAGATGTCATGTTCGACATTAAAGTTAGCGATGAAATCCCATTGAGGGAAATATGTGTTTATGGTTTGAAGGATTAGTTTCTCTGGTCCTTCAACCAAAGAAGGGGTATCCCCCTTTGAGGGAAACCCGCCCCACTGAATGTTAGGCTCACCTGCCAGCATTCCTTCTAAGTTGTCGATCACGGGATAGTCGGGTTCAACTGACCAGCCACCCTTTTCCGTGTAGGTCAAAACGTAGTCGTTGCCGGTTTCGGGTTCGTGATCCGACTCTGCGAAGGCCATTGTGACTTTGATCATGTTCCTATCTTACGTTAGTTGTTGTTTCTACGCAACGATTTGATGGATGTTACAGTAGTGCCTATGGCTAAAGATCCTATCGCAGATACTGTCCTTCCATCGAAGAGGCAAGCACTCAAAGTTGGAAAGATGCTGGGGTGTACCGGCGCTCACCGTAAAGGTGACGGTTGGGGCTTGTGCGAATCAGATGAACTATTAAGGATTCTGATCAAGAAGGGTTCTGCCGCCTACCGCGAGGCACGCGACGGGAAAGGAAAAAAGTCTTGTTGTCGTTCCTGCGAAATGAAGGCCAACGCTGCGGACCAAAAACTGATCTTTCCAACACGGGAAGAAGCCGAAGCAGCAGCCCTCAACATGGGTTGTTCGGGGGCACACCAGCATGGGGTTGGTCAATGGATGCCGTGCGAAACGATGGAAGAATTTAGTGCCGCCCGCAACTCTCCGAACAAGACGCGCCTTGTCATAGATGTCCCCACGATGAAACGGCGCAAGCGGATTATTGATTTGCCGAATGTCCGGCAAAGCAATTGGGAACCTTTAGGGGGTAGGGGTATCCGTGGTGTAGAGACATTGGCCGGTGGAGGGCTAGTCGCGTCTAAGCGCTTCTATACAACTGGCAAGCGTCGCGAGTATGCCGCTAGCGGAGTAGCCATGAAGGATGGTTCTTACCCGATCAACGGTGTTGGTGATTTACGAAATGCTATACAAGCGTTCGGTAGAGCAAAAAATAAACCCGCTGCGAAAAAGCATATTAAGAAACGTGCTAGAGCGTTGAAGCGGACCGATCTACTTCCCGATACTTGGAAAGATTCTTAAACAACTACCTATAGCAGTTGCAACGATCTTGTAATAACCTAATCTAAACTAACTACTGTTCAATTCGGTTGTGGTGCTTACCTAAGCCGACTGACATCAAAACCATTCAACTATGTCGAACAGGAGTTGCGACTATGGCATTTGACGAGAGTCGGCTGACAGAACTTCAAGGCGCATTGCGCGAGAAGATGACAGCCAACAACGATATCGCGGATTCTTTCCGCACGGAGGATGGTACAATTATCATCGACTCCGCGCGCAAGTCTGCGTTTGATACCAACATGAGTGAGATCAAAGAGATTAAATCTTTGATTGATTCCATGGAAGATATGCAGCGGGTTTCGGATTGGGGCACAGAGGCTCCGTCGGAATCGCTTGCTGCGGTTGCTAACGCTGATCAGGCGGGTGTGTTGGCTCAGGTCACCATCCCGACTGGTGTGAAGAGCCTAGGCGATGCATTTGTGGACTCTGAAGAGTTCAAGTCAATGATGCAGCGTGGTTCAGGCACGATGGACAGTCCTTACAATGTCAAGAACCTTTACGAAGGTGGCGACTTTGGTCGCAAGGACATGTATTCGGCGCTGCCGTCCGGTACGCCCGGTTCGTTTGGCACGATTACCCGTGATCCAATCGTAACTCAGCAGCACCGTCGCACCCGAGTTCGGGATCTTTTCCCGACCCGGCGCACTAATTCAGCGGTTATTGAGTATTTCCGTATGAGCGGATTTACGAACGCAGCAAGCACCGTTCCTGAGCGTGTTTCTTCGGCCTTCGGCGCTAAGCCGCAGACGACGATGACGTTCGTGGGCGAGCAGGCTCCGGTTCGGACCATCGCTCACTGGGAAGCAGCCCACCGCAACGTTCTTGCTGATGAGCCGCAGTTGCGGTCGATCATCGACAACGAACTCCTTTATGGCCTTCGGCTCCATGAGGATCATCAGATCCTTTCAGGTGCCGGTACCAGCGAAGACCTTACGGGTATTCTGAACACCTCCGGTATTCAGACCTACTCATGGTCCGCAGGTGCGACCCTTCCGGTCAAGGACACCAAGGCTGATGCAATTCGGCGTGCAGCGACTCTGTCGTTCCTCGCTTACTACGAGCCGTCGGGCGTGATCCTCAACCCGAACGACTGGGAAGACATCGAACTGACCAAAGATTCAAATGGTCAGTACCTGATGGCTGTCTCCATCGTTCAGGGTGCAGAGGCCCGTGTTTGGCGGATCCCGGTCGTGGACACCCCCGCAATCGCTTCGGGCACAGCCCTTATCGGTTCGTTCGGTCAGGGTGCCCAGTTGTACGACCGTGAGGAGG
>Ga0302119_10000928_pt1 | contig 13210 bp, 10 predicted proteins | sample AG5_Tmax_MG_FD_203114 | JGI IMG/M metagenome (GOLD analysis project Ga0302119, IMG submission 203114) | Marine microbial communities from Western Arctic Ocean, Canada - AG5_Tmax | ecosystem: Environmental > Aquatic > Marine > Oceanic | place: Canada: Western Arctic Ocean | collected 2017-10-01 | reverse complement strand
TCCACTGTCTTTATCCTTTATTTGAATGCATTCAATAATAATATACATATTATTAGAGTAATTAACTAATTTTATAACAATATATGGAGAATTTTGACGATTTACACTTTATCAACCCTGATATTATGCGCCGCAATACTCAACGAACATTAAATAACCATGACGTACAACACGCGCACATTTGACCACTGGATTAGAACACGCTTTGTCGAGCTTAATTCTGCACTTGAAGAGCTCTATATGTCGCAAGACGATCGCGCCAACGTCGAATCTGTTGGTGAGGAGCTGAAACAACAACTCGAAAACGAGGGCAGAGAAATCATCAGCACATTGTTATCGGAGGGAAACACCGATGAAGGCTTTGATCACGCATTCGACTTATTGGGAAATGTTGGTCTTTATATGGCCGCATGTCGCAGACACGAGATTACTGAGCCGTCTAGAGAGATCGTTTCTCCATTGACAGAAGCCTCGGGGCTGGCTATGAATATTGGCGCCTCCATTGGCGTTACTCCACGGTTTGCTACAGCGCATTTAACCACTCACAATAAAGCACTCAACGGCACTTACAAGCGCTTTACCAATTTACCTGCAGAGCAATTATTTATTGATTACAACACTAAGGGAATTCTGGCTTACAAACGAGCGGCCGATGCTTTATTGAAAACCCAGTCATTAGGGATTTCTCACCCTATCACTTACGACTTGTTGGCTGTTGCTAAACAAGCACTACAGGACGTAATAGACTCGAACGCCATATTGTTTGAAAGGTTAGACGCTGATGATTTTTTCTACTGTGTACGCCCTTACTACAAGCCCTACCGAGTTGGCTTGCAAGTATATCGTGGCGCCAATGCTGGAGATTTTGCCGGCATTAATGTCATTGATATATTACTGGGATTGTGCTTTGCCAATGAACCGTCGTACTCACAAATGTTGGTCGATAAATTTCTCTATATGATGCCAGAAGACCAGAGTATTTTGCGTGACTGTATGCGCAGAACAAGCATTATGGATGATTTCTTAGATGCCAAGCTGGATACAAAAGAAAAGTGGTATCAAACAAATTTAACAATGTTCTTGGAGGTTTGTCAAATGCACGGAGAAACCGCCATTCAGCACCATAACCAACTTGTAGAAAAATACATTGCCAAACCTGCAGAGTCATTAAATGAATCTCACCTTGAAAAAGTCACTGCAAGCGGACCTCCACTGGCGGTTTTGCTCAGTGGGCTTGAAAAATTAAGAGATAGGCGAGCTGCGGTTAAACGCAACGACTTTCGAACGCGCTTTGATGACATTCAAACATTAAATGCAAGCTTGTGCCTAAGCGAAAATAAGGTAGCGCATGTATAAAAACGACTTTGCGCTGTCCGAGGGTGTTTACTTGCTTAATCACTCTGTTGGAAGACCTTTAAAAACCGCTCAACAATCATTTTCTAAGAATTTTTTCTCTCCTTGGGAACAATCCAACAAGGAGCCTTGGGAGAGTTGGCTTGACGTTATTGATCAATTCACCGGTGGATTGGCCAAGCTATTTAACGCCAAGCAATCGGAGTTCTGCCCGCAAGTTAATTTGTCTAGCGGTCTGACTAAAATCATCATGTCGTTGGATCAACTGCAAACACAAAACTGTGTGGTTTTACTCAGTGAAAACGACTTCCCTAGTATCGGGTTTGCCTTGCAATACGCATTACCAAAAAGCTGTGAATTGAGATTTATCCCAAAATACTTAGACATGAGCTGCGCCAATGTATGGGATGAGCACTTAACAAATGATGTAGACATGGTGTTGATTAGCCATGCGTACTCCAATAATGGCCAACTAGCACCCCTAAATGACATTATTCCTATGGCTAAATCAAAAGGAATATTAACCCTAATTGATATTGCGCAATCTGGCGGCGTGGTTCCGTTGGATTTAAACAATCTTAAGCCAGACTTCATGATTGGCTCTAGCGTCAAATGGCTATGCGGTGGCCCTGGAGCTGCTTATTTATGGGTTAATGAAGATCACATACAAGCCTGCCAACCCAAAGACGTAGGCTGGTTTAGTCACGACAATCCTTTTGAATTTGACATACACGATTTTCGCTTTAACGACTCCGCTCTCAAATTCTGGGGTGGAACGCCTTCCATTGCTCCATTTGCCATTGCAGAGAACAGCATTAACCATTTTGCAAAAATTGGATCTCAAGCAATCAGAGAGCATAATCAGCAACTAACAACTCTTATTGCCAATGCATTTCCCGATAGGACTGTTTCACCAATAGAGCATCATCTGCGTAGTGGTACCATTGTTCTTAATTTTGGAAAAAAACAAGACAAAGTATTTCGTACACTTCAAGAAAGCAATATTACTGTCGACTGCAGAGCCCAAGGAATGCGCATATCACCCCATATTTATAACGACGCAAGCGACATCAATCAGCTACTATCAGCTATTAAAGCAAGCATTTAGCCACCACTTGTGAGGTTTTATTTTTATCCTTCTACAAAACCGTTAAAAAACTTCAATAATAGACTGCCAAAAAGCGCTATTAAATGCATAAACACTAGGATTTAGGGGATAATCTATGGAGTTTTATGTGTTTAGGTGAGTTTTATATCAAACACACTCTCCCTCGGGTGTGTTTGATATAAAGCTTATTGCGTTAAACCATAGAGTGAGACCTTTGTAACAATCATTTTAGAATTTGCTGAGTGATAAAAATGAATAAAAAATGTGGAAAAATTTAAAATTAGTAGCACTAGCTATTGATGAGAGCTTTTCTGCACTTTTTAACATTTTTAACCTCAACCCTTCTGGATAGGAGATTTTTACCATTTTCCTGTGTTAATTTTTTTCGCTAGACAACGAGTAGAGCTTTTAAAAATACACTTTGTAAAATAATAAAAATCCCACTATCAAATATAAAAAGATTATTACAAAGGTCTCAAAATTTTATTTAATTATTGGAGACTCTTAATATGGACATGAACATCGTTCAAAAAAGCTTTGCATTTGGCAACAGCACAATTACATTTGAAACAGGCAGAATCGCACGTCAAGCACATGGTGCTGTTCTTGCTAGTATGGACGACACACAAGTATTAGTCAGTGTTGTTGGCGCCCAAAAAGCCAAATCAGGACAGAGCTTTTTTCCTCTTTCTGTAGATTACATCGAAAAAACTTACGCAGCAGGAAAAATCCCAGGTGGATTTTTAAAACGTGAGGGCCGCCCAAGTGAGAAAGAAACATTAACTTCTCGCCTGATTGACCGTCCTATTCGCCCACTATTCCCTAATGGCTACATGAACGAAGTTCAAGTCATGATTCAGGTTATTTCTGCAAATAAAAATGTTGATCCAGATGTTTTGGCAATGCTTGGCACATCAGCTGCATTGGCTATTTCTGGTGTACCGTTCAGCGGTCCAATTGGTGCTGCACGTGTTGGCTACCAAGACGGCAACTACATCATCAATCCAACTTACTCAGACCTTGCAACTTCGGATCTAGACATGGTTGTAGCAGGCACAAAAGACGCTGTATTAATGGTTGAATCAGAAGCCAGTGAGCTTTCTGAAGAAATTATGCTTGGTGCGGTTATGTTTGCTCACGAACAATTCCAAGTAGTTATTGACAGTGTTGCAGAATTTGCAGCAGAAGTTGGTATTTCGCCACGTGAATGGGTTGCCCCTGCAACTAACGAAGCGCTACTTTCAGCAATTCAATCTCAGTTTGGTGAGCAAATTTCTAAAGCTTACACAACAGTTGACAAAATGGAACGTCAAGCGATGATGGCCGAGGTCAAAGAAGCCGCCGTTGCAGCGCTTAGCACTGACGCAGAAGATGCGCCTTGTTCAGATGATGTTAAGGACTACATTAAGAAAGTTGAAAAATCAACGGTTCGTGAGCGCATCCTTGCTGGTGAGCCGCGTATTGACGGTCGTGATGGTGACACTGTTCGTGAACTTGCCATCGAAACTGGTGTGCTTAATAACACGCACGGTTCTGCATTATTTACTCGTGGTGAAACACAGGCTTTGGTTGTAACAACTTTAGGCTCTAAGCGTGATGCACAACTCATTGAAAAACTTGAGACAAACGATCGTATCGAAGACCACTTCATGCTTCATTACAACTTCCCTCCTTACTGTGTTGGTGAGACAGGCCGCGTAATGGGTGTTAAGCGTCGTGAAGTTGGCCATGGTCGTCTTGCACGCCGTGGTATTGCTGCTTGCCTACCAAGCATCGAAGAGTACCCATACACAATTCGTGTGGTTTCTGAAATTACTGAATCTAACGGCTCTAGCTCTATGGCAAGTGTTTGTGGTGCATCACTTGCACTTATGGACGCAGGTGTTCCAATTAAAGCACCGGTTGCTGGTATTGCGATGGGTCTTGTTAAAGACGAAAGCCGCTTTACTGTTCTTACAGACATCTTAGGCGATGAAGATCATCTTGGCGATATGGACTTTAAGGTTGCTGGCACCTCACGTGGTATAAACGCCCTGCAAATGGACATTAAAATCCAAGGTATCACTAAAGACATCATGGAAATTGCTCTAAAGCAAGCCAAAGTTGCAAGACTTGATATTCTTGGTCAAATGAACCAAGTAATCTCCGAGCCAAGCACTGCCTCGAAGAATGCACCTAAAACGAAAGTGATTAAGATTCCAACGGATAAGATTCGCGATCTAATCGGTAAAGGTGGTGAAACAATTCGTGGCATCATTTCCCAGTCTGGCGCAAGTATCGATGTTGATGATGATGGTAACGTAAACGTTTTCGCTAACGATGACGAGAGCTTCGAAAAAGCCGTACAAATGGTGAAAGACGTTACAGCAGTTCCTGAAATTAACAAGACTTACTTGGGTAAAGTTGCCAAGATTGTTGAGTTTGGTGCGTTTGTTACAATCATGCCAAATCAAGACGGCTTGCTACACGTTTCTGAAATCGCTCATGAGCGCGTTGAAAATGTTGAAGACCACCTTAAAGAAGGTCAAGAAATCGAGGTTAAAGTCCTTGGTCTCGACCGTGGTAGAATCAAGCTTTCACGTAAAGCACTGATCGACAAGTAATACAAAAAAAGCCACCGCAAGGTGGCTTTTTTTTATCTCGACCTCAATATGATACAAAGGCCTTATTATGTCTGATGAAAAACTAATAACACTGGAAGAAAAAATAGCCCATCTACAGCATATGTTAGATGAACTAAATATGGTTGTCTTTCGTCAAAGCGAAACAATTGATAAACTGAGTAAGCGCGTGAAAGAGTTAAATGAAAAATCGGCTAATTCAGACAGCACCCAAACCGGCCAAGACATTATCAGTGATGATAGGCCGCCGCACTATTAGTAATCTACTTTTTTGATAGCGCAGAATCGTCTATTGACACACCCTGCCAACCCAAGCGCATAAAATTCCGAATATTGAGATGTGATGTGCCGCTTGCAAGTGAGTCAAGTACACTGTGATAATGTTCACCAAAACATCTAAGCACTTCATGCTCACTAAGTTCGTGCATCGACCCAAAGCAAAACACCTTGGCGGAGCCTTGGTTTTCTTCCTCTTTATTGGCTAAATCGCCATTCGTGAAAGCAGTTGCAATAAAATTGTACTCATTATCTATCAAGTCGGTAAAGTCTGAAAATTTCATTTCACCGCCCGACTTAAGTTGTTCTAAATATTGCTCTGTAGTCATTCTATCCTCTTAGCTGTACATTGGGTTTGGCTTGCTTGTGTCGATGCCTAATTGCTTAACCGCATCAGCTAGTATTTTACCCTCTAGAGAGCCCTCATCAACTAAGGCTTTCAACACAGCAAAAGCAATGTAATTGGCATTCACTTCAAAAAAGACCCTGAGCTCACTCCTTGAATCTGAGCGACCAAAGCCATCCGTTCCTAAAACTTCATAACGTACTGGCACGTATTTTCGAATTTGCTCTGCATAATTACGAATGTAGTCGGTTGCTGCAATCACTGGCCCTTTCTTACCCTCTAAACACTGCGTAACATAAGGCACTTGTTGATCTCCATCAATAGTAAAACGATTGTCTCGATCCACTTTTTGTCCTTCACGCGTTAATTCATTAAAACTGGTAACACTCCATATAGAAGATTTAACACTCCAGCCCTTATCGAGGATTTCAGCGGCTTTCTCCACTTCTCTCAAAATCGTGCCGCTACCCAATAACTGCACTTCATTTTTACCTTTACCCACAACCTTTAACGGATACATGCCTTTGATAATACCGTCTTCAACGCCTTTAGGCATTGCAGGGTGGGTGTAGGCCTCATTCATCAAAGTAATGTAGTAGAAGACGCTCTCCATCTTTTCATACATGCGATGCATACCATCGCAAAGAATAATTGCCAATTCATAAGCGTAAGTTGGATCGTAGGAAATACAATTAGGAATGGTGTTAGCAATAATCAGTGAATCGCCATCTTGGTGCTGAAGCCCCTCACCAGAAAGCGTCGTCCTACCTGCAGTGCCACCCAATAAAAAGCCTTTTGCTTGCATGTCTCCAGCAGCCCAAGCAAGGTCGCCCACTCTTTGAAAACCGAATTTTGAATAATAGATATAAAACGGAATCATGGTGACATTGTGAGATGCATAAGAGGTGGCGGCAGCGATCCAATCGGATATTGCACCCGCCTCATTAATACCTTCTTGCAGTACTTGGCCTTTAATGTCTTCTTTGTACCACATGACCGTTTCAGAGTCCTCTGGCTCATATAATTGCCCAGAAGATGAGTAAATACCCATTTGCCTAAACAAGCCCTCCATACCAAAAGTTCTTGCCTCATCTGGCACAATTGGTACAACCCTTGGTCCCAACTCTTTATCACGAACCAGTAAAGTTAAAAAGCGAACAAACGCCTTTGTGCTTGAGAGCTCTTTCTCACCTGAGGATTTCAGTAAAACATCGAAAACACTGATATCGGGTGTCTTAATTTTTTCAAGCTCAAAGCTTCTCAGTGGTAGATATCCACCCAAAGCTTTTCGCCTCTCTTTAAGATAGGTAATTTCTTCACTATCTTCTGCAGGTTTGTAAAAATTTAACTGCTTTGCATCTTCCTCGGTAACAGGAATATCAAACCTTTTAGCAAAGCGAGTAAGCGCCTCAACGCCGAGTTTTTTCTGGCTATGCGTGGTATTTTTTCCCTCACCAGCTTCGCCCATACCATAGCCTTTAACAGTTTTAGCCAAAATAACCGTAGGTTGGCCAGTGTGCTCTTTCGCTCTTTTGTAAGCTTGGTACATTTTATTTGGATCATGCCCGCCACGCGTCAGTGCGAAAATTTGATCATCGCTCAAGTGCGCAACCAACTCTAATAATTCTGGATTAGCTCCGAAAAAATGTCGACGCACATAAGCGCCATCTTTGGCTTTATAGGCTTGATATTCACCATCAACAACCTCTTCCATGCGTTGCTTGAGTAAGCCAGAAGTGTCTTTGGCTAATAGCGCATCCCAATCCCTTCCCCAAATTACCTTGATAACGTTCCAGCCAGCACCACGGAACATGGCTTCTAGCTCCTGAATAATCTTGCCATTTCCTCGAACAGGACCATCCAAGCGCTGTAGATTACAATTAATAACAAAAATAAGGTTGTCAAGTTTCTCTCTGCCAGCTAACGAAATGGCACCCAAAGATTCCGGTTCATCGGTTTCACCGTCGCCAATGTAAGTCCAAACCGTGCGTTTGTCGGTTTTAATAATTTCGCGATGATGAAGATACTTCATAAAGCGCGCTTGATAAATAGCCATGATGGGGCCGAGACCCATCGATACCGTTGGAAATTGCCAAAAATCAGGCATCAACCAAGGATGTGGATAAGAAGACAGTCCAGGGTGATTTGCCTCTTGACGGAAATTAAGCATTTGCTCTTCGGTAATTCGACCCTCTAAAAAAGCGCGCGAATAAATACCGGGGGCAATATGACCTTGGAAGAAGATTAAATCGGCGCCTTGATCGGCATCATTACCACGATAAAAATGGTTAAATCCCACTTCGTAAAGTGTTGCGCTTGAGGCGAAAGAGGCAATGTGACCACCTAATTCGGACGAAACCTGGTTTGCCTTAACCACCATAATCATTGCATTCCAACGAATAATCGATTTGATTCGGTGCTCAATCTCATGCTTAACCATTAGCTCGGTTTCTTTCTCGACGGGAATAGAATTGAGATAGGCGGTATTCACACCTTCGGGCAAATCCATGCCTTCGCTGTGCGCCATGTCCATTAATTGGTTAAGAATAAACTTGGCTCTATCCTCACCTTCAAAGCTCGCTACGGAGCGGAAAGCCTCTAACCACTCAATGGTTTCTTGAGGGTCTATATCTTTATCATGCATATAATTCAGTTCAACCTTACCACGATTAAATTTCAAGTAATAAAGTGGGTATTATGCCAAATAAACGGCCAAAGTGTTTACTTTAGGTAAACCCTTAAAAAGATCAAACTAATCGCAAAAGCACCGATACCCATCAAGGTTTGGATTATATCGTTCGCAGGGAACAATAGCGCCGAAAAATAAGCGCCGAAAAATAATGCCAGTAGCGGCATTAAGTACAATTGAAAAGCCCTAAAAAATAACTCAGAAGATGCGATTTCTAAAGTAATCACATCACCCGCCTTAGCGCCCTCTTGCAAAGGTTTTTTAAATTGTGAGAAGCCCGCAAAAAAACCCGAGAGCACACCCGTACCGCAAGTGCTTTTTGATTCACAAGTTTGACAGCCAGACTGTCTCTGAGCTTTCAACAGCATCCAGTCTTGTCTTATCTCAATAATTTCAAAGTCTTCTTTCATTCGGTTAAAGCATTTTCTACTTGTAGTGGCTTAAAAATATACCAAAAAAGGATATAATTTCGTTTCATATTTTATCAAGAAATCCAATGGTTGTCTCAAATTCTATCTTTAAAGCCTACGATATACGCGGAATTGTCGAAAATGAACTAACACCAGACGTGGTTAGAGCTATTGGCCGCGCGATTGGTAGCGAGTCTATTGACAAAGGCGAACGCGGTGTAGCCGTTGGCAGGGATGGGCGCCTAAGCGGCATGACATTAATGAATTCACTGAAAGCTGGACTGATTGAGAGCGGCTGCCACGTTATTGATGTGGGCATGGTGCCAACACCTCTGGTGTATTTTTCAACCTATACCAAGGGAGCTACTTCTGGGGTAATGATCACCGGTTCGCATAATCCACCAGAATACAATGGCTTTAAAATCATGATTGCCGGCGAAACACTCTCATCAAATCGCATACAAGATCTATACGACAGAATTGTTAATCTAGATTACACATCGGGTGCCGGTTCGTCAATGTCGGTCAATATTGATGAAGACTACATAAACACCATTACATCTGACATTAAACTCGATAAAGAACTGAACATTGTTGTTGATTGTGGCAATGGCGTGGCTGGCAATATTGCGCCAAAACTGTTCGAGGCGCTCGGCGCCAAAGTTAGCAAGCTGTTCTGCATGGTGGATGGGCGATTTCCAAATCACCATCCCGACCCTTCAAAACTCGAAAATTTACAAGATCTTATTCAAGAGGTTCTTGAAACCGGTGCCGATATGGGTTTTGCCTTTGACGGCGATGGTGATAGACTCGGCCTCATTGACAACAAAGGCAACGTCATTTGGGCGGACAGGCAAATGATTCTCTATGCTAGAGATGTTCTAAGTCGAAACGCTGGCGCTAAAATCGTCTTTGATGTCAAATGCTCTTCACTATTACCTAAAGACATTGCTGAGCACGGTGGCGAGCCTATTATGTCACGCACTGGGCACAGCTTTATCAAGGCAAAACTCAAAGAAACAGGTGCTGCGCTTGGCGGTGAAATGTCGGGCCATATATTCTTTAAAGAGCGTTGGTACGGATTTGATGACGCCCTCTATACGGGCGCAAGATTACTAGAAATACTCTCCAAAACCGACAAAACTTGTGCGGAGGTTTTTGCCGATTTGCCGGACAGCATTAACACCCCGGAGATTAACATTCATTTTGAAAAGCAAGGTCAGCAATTTGAAGCAATGGACAGACTAGCAAAAACAGCTGATTTTCCGGGTGCCGAAATTACCACGATTGATGGCGTTCGAGTGGATTATGACAATGGCTGGGGCTTAGTCCGCCCTTCCAACACCACACCGTGCTTGGTACTGCGCTTTGAAGCAAACGATCAACATACGCTTAATAACATTCAGGCGACATTTAAATCTTGGCTGGAAAGTAACGATATCCCTACTAACGACTTCTAGCACTCTTTACAGGGCGCACGTCACGTCTATAGAGTTATGTATTGGCTCTAGGTACAAACTCCAAAACCGTTGCATTGATGCAGTATCTTGGCATGCCGTCTGGGCCATCATCAAAAACATGGCCTAAGTGAATATCTGAACTCACGGAGCGAATTTCAGTGCGCACCATGCCATAACTGTAGTCTGGTTTTTCGTATACCTCATTATCCACAGGCTTGGTAAACGACAACCAGCCGGATGTTGAATTAAACCTATCCTTGGTATCAAATAACGCCCTACCCGAAAGCTTGTCAACAAAAACACCCTCTGGTGTATCTTTAAAGATTTCGTATTGTTGGCAATAAGGTCGATCGGTACCTTCATTAAAGGCAACATTAAACGACTCCGAGCCTTTTCCCAGTTTGAATTCTCCCAAGGCCTTGTAAAACGAATCGGCTGACATATAGCCCTGGCTTGCCCACACCTCCACTCCGTCTTCGATAAAGAAAATAGTCGGGGTTGCCCAAGTCGGGGTTGTTAGCTCAAAACCCTGCAAGGCTGACGCTGGAGATATTCTTAAAGGGATACTACCCTTGTAGTGATTACTGACTTCCTTCTCAAATTGCAAGCAGTACAAGCATGAACCTTTGATTTCCGCCTCAACAACAATGATCTCTTGCCCACCCAGAGGCTCAAGAATTTCATTCTCATACTTCTGTAAAACGGCATCGCTAAAAGTCACGCCAGTGGCATGATTAGGGCAATAGCCAGCGGGATTTTTTACTAAATAATCTTGATGATAGGCCTCTGCCGGCCAAAATACATCCAACGGCTTCATCTCAGTTACAATATCGCCAAAGCCGTTATTCTTTAATAACATCTGAAACTCATCTCTAGTGCGAAAAGCGATGTCTTTTTGCGCTTGAGTTGTCCAATACAAAGCAGACCGGTAATTATTGCCGACATCAAACCCCTGACCATCAACTTGAGTGGGGTTGTGTATTTGCCAAAAACTTTTGATTAAGGTCTCAGTCGATACAATGCTTGGATCATAAATAACCTTGACAGCTTCTGTGTGATTGATCAGTTGTTCGTCAGCTGCAATTTCGGCGTCTGATCTGCCGATGTTTTTAAGTGCACTTAAAAAACTTTCGCTTTGAAGTTTGCTATGCTCGAGCACCAGCTCATAAGTTGGATCCTTAAAATTACCACCCGAGTACCCAGAGACTACATCTACAACGCCATCGAAGCGTTCAAAGTTTTTCTCAACACCCCAAAAACAACCTGCTGCAAAGACAATCTCTAATAACACCTTAATCCCTCAATAGCTCTAACTACTGCTGTTTATTCTACACCTTGAGATTAATAAAATGTTATTCAAAATGTAGGGTTATTGAGTCTCAAGCATTTGAATAGATTGTGGGTCGCCGTGCTTTGCACCTTTTTCCCACCATTGGATTGCTTGATGCGCACTACCGTCCTTTTCAAACACCTTACCCATCCAATACATGGATTCAATATCGCCCATATCAATAGCCTTGTTGAACCAATTAATGGCGTTAATCAGAGAATCGGCGTTGTAATAACGCCAGCCGATTTCTCTAGCAATTGGGGCACCACCGCGTTCGGCTGCCGCGATTAAGTAATCACCGCCTTTGTTGGGTTTGCCATAGTATTGATATACCCAGCCAACTTCGACCATCACATCCAAGTCAAGCCTTTCAACCGGCTGATTAGCCCAAGCTTTTGCAAGCTCCTGGTCTGGCACTTCCACAACATTAAATTCATTAGCGATAGCGACCGCCAATTGAGCGTTAGCACTACCAGCATTGGCGGCTTCGAAGACCAATTCAACGACTTTTTCCAAGTCCTGATCAACAACACGTCCGTAGTAATATAAGAGTGCCATTCTAAAAGTAGCCTCCTTATCGCCTTGCTCATAAAGCGGCGCCCACTCATTAAAGGCGGCCACATGATCGCCCTGATGAAAAGCGATAACACCCTCTTTAACCCCTGCGTTTGCAGTCCCAATAAAAGCCCAAAATATTAGACCAAGTTGAACAAATTTTTTCATTATTAATTACAGTGTTGAAAACCGAAAAGCCCAATATACACTAACTAAACATCGACAATAGCAACTGTTGGTCTTGTAAAGTTAGCTGTCGGCAACTACAGTTTGATTTTGCTCACCCAGCTTATCCACACCCAAACGCATAGTTTGGCCGGGTTGTAAAAATACCGGTTCGGGTTTAACACCCATGCCAACGCCCGCTGGCGTCCCAGTAGAGATAACATCACCCGGTTGCAGACTGCAAAATTGACTTAAATAGCTCACCAAAAACGCCACACCATATGCCATATTGTTTGTTGTACCATTTTGGTAGCGATGACCATCAACCTCTAGCCAGAGGCTGAGTTGCTGTGGATCGCCCACTTCATCTTTGGTTACTAGCCACGGCCCCATCGGGCCAAATGTATCGCAACTCTTTCCCTTGCTCCATTGACCTTTTCGCTCCAATTGGAAGGCGCGTTCAGAAACATCGTTCAGTACGCAATATCCCGCAACATAATCCAGCGCATCTTCCTCGCTGACGTATTTGGCTGTTTTGCCAATGACAACTGCTAGCTCTACTTCCCAGTCAGTTTTTGTTGAGCCTCTTGGAATAACAACATCATCGTTAGGGCCACAAATAGCACTGGTTGCTTTAGAGAAAATGATTGGCTCTCTAGGCACTCTTGAGCCAGTCTCCTCTGCGTGATCCGTGTAGTTAAGGCCGATGCAGATAATTTTACCAACGCCGCCAACACAAGGACCGATACGTAACGAGTTTGATACTTCTGGCAATTGACTTACATCAACTTGCGAAAGCTTTGTAAGGGCGTCTGGGTGTAAAAATTCACCGGCCACGTCTTCAATAATATCACTCAGATCACGAATGACACCGTGCTCATCCAATAACGCCGGTTT
>Ga0302119_10000927_pt1 | contig 13219 bp, 11 predicted proteins | sample AG5_Tmax_MG_FD_203114 | JGI IMG/M metagenome (GOLD analysis project Ga0302119, IMG submission 203114) | Marine microbial communities from Western Arctic Ocean, Canada - AG5_Tmax | ecosystem: Environmental > Aquatic > Marine > Oceanic | place: Canada: Western Arctic Ocean | collected 2017-10-01 | reverse complement strand
CCCCTGCCCATCAAATATTGGTTCATAGGTGTTGCCAGCATTGTTGGTCTTCCAAACACCACCAGAAGCTACGGCCACGTAGTATTCACTTGTATTGTTTGGGTTTACCGCCATATCAGCAATTCTTCCTGATGTGAATGCAGGGCCAATACTGCGAAATTTGAGGCCACTAAAGGTCGAGGACTTATGTTTTCCCTTGGGAGAATCATCTTTCTTTTTTTGTGCCAACGATGTTACCGCATACAGGGTAAAAATGACCGATACGAATACGACTACTGCTCTGCTCATGGTTTTCTGTTTAGTGATGGCTAATTTATAATAAAAGTCACACAATCTAGCCTTTGGGCCGGTCGTTGTTAAAGACCAGCTTTCTTTCGATGTTTTGCATGATTTTTGTTTTATAGTGCCAACAATCATTTTCATTTGGATTTATATCTTTGACTCAACAAGAAAACACGTGCTATGAAAATATTAATGATGATTTTTTGCCTGCTGACCCTAACGGCAACGGCCCAAGATGCGCTTCCGTTGGGAGAGAATGGAATGGTAACTTTTGAAGGGGTTGTAGAAGTGCCAAAAATGCCCAAAGGATTGTTGTTTGAAAACGCAAAATCATGGATTGCGTCCTACTACAAATCTCCCAGAACGATTCAGGAGGAAGACGACATGGAAGGCACCATCTCAACAAAATCTATGTTCAGGATAAAGTCAGAGCTGGGGGGCACGAAACCTGGAGGAGTTATCAACTATACGATGGATATTAAAGTAAGAGCAGGGAAGTACAAATACAGTATCTCCAATCTGAGGCACAGTGATAAAACAGAAAAAATCGGATCTGGTGGTAAGCTGGAGCGATCAGAGCCTCTTTGCGGCCATAAAGAAATGAAAGAAGAGCAATGGCAGGGTATCAAGGCACAAACAAAAAGTGAAGTTGAGAAACTCATCGAGGCTTTTAAGAAGGGTATGGAGTATACCAGTCCTGACGAGTCGGATGATTTTTAAATAGCTATCTCAGTTTTCGCGAGTGGCTAACCCTTGTTCACTGTTTGCAAAGTCGGATTGATTGAGCATGGAAAGATAATCCCTGGCTCTTTTTCTGGCTATTGGATACTTGTAATCTGAAACTATCTTTTGGGCCCATTTGATGGCCATGTCCCTTCTGTTGAGCATTTCGCACGCGACTACCATATTGAATGCTGCTTTGGCGCAGGCGGAATTAGTTCCTGAATTGGCTAGCTGATTCCATATGAGTGCTGCTTTTTTCCAGTCCCCTTCAAGGGCTTTAGCTTGGCCTTCTACCAGATGCTCATTACAATAAAGATACGTGGTGCTGGTTCCTGTTGAGATTGCGCAACTCTGACAAATGCACAATGCCAGCAAGGCAAAAGAAGAGTGGTCTATTATCTTCCGATTCATGAAAAAAGCGGTTTAGAACTTCCTTCGAAAGACAACAATTATCGTTCCATGAATGTATTCAATTCACAAGGATGCCTACTACTAATCATTGAACCCACTTGCTTTCCGCAACAGTGATTTGCATTGGTTGAAGAGGCTCTCAAAGTCTAAATCCACGGGCCTTTATTGAGGTTCCACTCGCTACAAGGATCACTAAAGGACAATGAGAAACTTCTTCATAATTTCATAATTTTGACACCTGATTTTGTTCAGGCAAGAGGATAGAAGAACGAGATTCAGGCGGGTTAGTAGTGGTTCAAACAAAACTCATAAAATTTTTATGTTAGAGCGCGTTGATATTGAGACATTTACCACATTACGGTTGTCCTTGCCTGTAATTGATGTTCGGTCACCGAAGGAGTATGCTCATGGTCACATACCTGCTGCTATCAATTTGCCAGTTTTTTCAGATGATGAGCGAGCTGTGGTTGGTACGATATACAAGAAAAAGGGCAGAGAGGAAGCCATCGCAAAGGCACTATCAATCACTGAGCCTAAGCGGGAGGAGATGTTACGGCAGGTATTCGATATATCTAATGACAAAAGCAACAAAGTGTTGGTTCATTGTTGGAGGGGTGGACTGCGAAGCGGTAAATTTGCGGAGTTTATGTATGATAATGGGATTCATGTGAAGGTACTCAAAGGAGGATATAAGGTTTACCGCAACGCCATTCATGATTCTTTGCGCCTACCTTGGAAATTGATCATCCTGGGTGGCATGACCGGTACTGGGAAAACTGAGATATTAAGTGAACTCAAGCGGAAAGGTCACCAGGTAATTTGTCTGGAAAGTATCGCCAGGCACCGGGGATCAGCATTTGGGAGATTGGGGCAGGGTGATCAACCCACCACAGAACAATTTCAAAATAATTTGTGGGAGGATTGGGCATCGTTTGATATTGATAAGCCTGTAATATTAGAGGATGAAAGCCAGGCCATAGGTTCAGTACGTATTCCGGATGAGCTGTTTGCAGCGATGCGCACTTGCCCTGTTATTAACTTACGGATGATTCAGTCATTAAGGGCAGAGCGTTTGGTAGCGGAGTACGGCAAATTTGATATAGCGGATCTTAAAAAGAGCGTGGTTAATATTTCACGTAGGCTGGGACACGAGCGGTCAGAAAAGGCGGTGAGAGACCTGGATGAAGGAAATTTATTGGATGTAGCCATCTCAACCTTGCAGTATTACGATAAAGCATATACTTTTGGGCTCAGTAAACGAGATCGGCACACCGTGGAAACAATTGAAGTTAGCTCAGGGGATGTTAAAGCCAATGCTCAGATCGTTGAGGGTTGCCTGATAAATATTAAAGAGGGTTCATGGGAGAAATAAAACTTACAACATATAGTCATGGCTCCGGGTGCGGATGTAAAATTTCGCCTTCTGTGCTGGCGGAAATATTGGAATCCAACAAGACGAATGGTAAGGACTATACCAATTCTCTCCTTGTGGGAAATATGGGTATGGATGATGCAGCAGTTACGGATATTGGCGATGGAAGGGCAATAATAAGTACCACGGATTTTTTTATGCCAATTGTTGATGATCCATTGGATTTTGGCCGCATTGCAGGAGTAAATGCCATCTCAGATGTCTACGCCATGGGAGGAAGGCCTATAATGGCTGTGTCTATCTTGGGATGGCCAATTAACAAACTTGAGTCTAAAGTGGCTGGCCAGGTAGTGAAAGGCGGAAGGGAGGCGTGCGCAGATGCAGGTATTCCCCTGGCTGGTGGGCACAGCATAGATAGTCCAGAACCAATTTTTGGCCTGGCAGTGACTGGGATTGTTGATACCGATAAGATCCTGGAGAATTCAACGGCAAAAGAAGGATCAAAACTATATCTAACAAAACCCCTGGGAGTAGGGGTGCTGAGTACGGCACAGAAGCAGGGATTGCTTGAAGAGGGACACCAGAATATTGCGCGGGATCAAATGGTTGTGCTCAACAAGATTGGTGCTGAGCTGGGTGCGATTAGTGGGGTCAATGCAGTGACAGATGTAACTGGTTTTGGATTGCTGGGCCATCTATTGGAAATATGCGAGGGGAGCTGCCTGAATGCTATGTTATATTTTGATCGTATCCCCATCATCAACTGTGTTCAATATTACATTGCAAAGGGCTGCGTGCCAGGTGGTACGGAGCGAAATTGGGGTAGCTATGGTAACAAAATAGGGGAGATTACTGATATACAACGAAAAATACTCTGTGACCCTCAAACAAGTGGTGGGTTGTTGATTTGTGTTTCGGAAGAGGGCGAACCAGAATTCTTAACTTTGTCACAGCAATACAATCTCCAGCTCAATGCTATTGGTGTGCTGACCCCTAGAGAAGACGGACCACATATTACGATCAAATAGATGTGATGAAGCAGATTTTTAAGCTATTAGCCAAGTTCAATAAGGCAGTCTTGCCTAAATATGCGTATAGAGACCTGACCAGGCTCTCCAAATTTGATTATGCGATTATTGGCTGGCGGTATTGGGTGACGTGCAATTCACTTGACTAGAATTATGGAAGATCCAGCAGTACCTGGTTTCTTAAGTTGTCTTCAAGCTCTTCTCTCTTTCTAATGAGATGATCCTCTCCATCAATGATGAGGACTTCCGGTGGTCGTAGTCGTGAATTGTAATTGGAACTCATCTCAAAGCCATATGCTCCCGCGTTGTGGATGGCCAGGATATCACCCTCTTTGACCTCCGATATTTTTCTGTCCCAGGCGAAATTATCTGTTTCGCAAATGTAACCGGATACGGTGTAAATGCGCTCAACCCCGTTGGGGTTGGAGGCGTTAACAATATGCTGGTAGGCATTGTAGAACATCGGTCGTATAAGATGGTTAAATCCAGAATCTACACCAGCGAAAACAGTTGCTGTAGTGTGCTTTACGACATTTACTTTAACCAGAAAAGTGCCTGCCTCACTTACGAGATATTTACCTGGTTCAAACCACAGCTCAAGATCTTTTCCATATTCTTTACAGAAGTTGTTGAACTTCTCTGAAAGCTGTTTGCCAAGGCTTTCCAGGTCTGTCGCATCCGCGCCAGGTGACGTTGGTACCTTAAAGCCACTTCCCAGATCCAGGAATTCCAGATTCGTGAATTTCTCAGCCACCTCAAAGAGAATGTTGACTCCTCTCAGAAATACTTCAATATCCAAAATCTCTGACCCGGTATGCATATGGAGTCCAGTCACATTGAGCCCGGTGGTTTCGACTACGCGTTCAACATGCCGTAATTGGTGGATCGAAATGCCAAATTTTGAGTCAATGTGCCCTGTTGATATCTGGTAGTTCCCCCCAGCAAGGATATGTGGGTTTATTCGAATACAGATTGGGATAGCAGCTCCATGCTCATTTCCAAATTGTTCTAGTATGGAAATATTGTCGATATTGATAACGACGCCAAGTGCAGCGGCTTCATTAATCTCGGCAATAGAAATGCCATTGGGGGTGAAGATTATGTCCTTAGGTGCAAATCCCGCCTTCAATCCAATTTTTACTTCCTGTATGGATACTGTGTCAAGGCCAGAACCGCAATTTTTAATGAGCTTCAGGATGTTGATGTTGGTAAGCGCCTTGCAGGCATATCGTACCTTCATATTGGCAGATGAAAAGGCCTTGGTAAGCCTCTCGTACTGCGCCATTATCGTATTGGCGGAATAGACGTATAGTGGCGTGCCGTACTTTTCTGTAAGGCCGATTGCGTCAATGCCGTCTATCTGGTATGTTCCGTTGTTTAGGGCCAATCTGATTGTTTGATATGCAAAAATAAGTCTTATTTGTTTAATTTAGGTACAATATGTTTAATAATTATTATTCTGCATAGGGTTGTAATGACAGATACTGCTGTGTAATTGAAAAGAATTGCTTTGCAGAATTACTAATTTAGCGGTGCATAGATTATCATAGGCCTTTACCAGCTTAACAGAACATGTTTTACTGTGCTTTGGACAAGACATGAATATCAGGATAAACAATTGAGTAGACAGAATGGGTACAAGTACATTTACAATTAAGTCAAAGGATGGAACGGGCCTGGAAGGCCGTTCATGGATACCTCAGGCGAATGTGGGTACCGTCGTTTGTCTGGTACATGGACTTGGAGAGCATGTTGGCAGGTATGAGGAGGTGGGAAACGTTTTTAACGCTCAACAAATTGGCCTGTTGGCGGTAGATATTAGAGGCCACGGACGCTCTGAGGGTAAACGTGGGCACACAACCTCCTACGACCATTTGTTAGATGATGTTCAGGCATTGCTGAACCATGCAAAGGACACCCATCCTAATGTGGCAATAGTCCTATATGGACACAGTCTGGGAGGTAATATAGCTGCCAATTTCCTGCTCCGAAGAGATGTCTCATATCTGGCAGCGGCGGTAATCTCTTCCCCGTGGTACAAGTTAGCTTTCGAGCCACCTGTTTTTAAGGTAGCACTGGCTAAGATGATGAGATATATATATCCTGCTTTTACGGAACCCAATGACCTGGATCCTGCTGACCTTAGCACGGACCCTGAAGTGGGTAAGGCTTACGCAGCAGATCCACTGGTGCATTCCAGCATCACGGCTGGGATGTTCTTTTCCGTATTTGAAGCAGGTAACTATGCTTTAGAACATGCGGGTGATCTCAGTATTAAGACTTTGGTTATGCACGGCTCGGAAGACAAGGTAACATCAGCAGAAGCCAGTAAAATGTTTGTGAACAACGCAGCTATGGCGTCCTTTCAATCCTGGGAGGGAATGCGACATGAACCACACAATGAGCCAGGAGATAGCGTTGCTACCTATGTGACTGGCTGGATTCAGGGAATTAACCACCCGGAGCCGGGAGGGGGCACCGAACCTATTACTGCATAATATATGAATAGAATAGTTTCAATAGCTAAAGGCTTATGGCTACCTGCTGTCATTTCATTATTATTTTTATCGTGTTCCGACCAGGATTCGCTCTCATCTTTTGATATACAAGGGCATCGTGGTTGTCGTGGTTTGTATCCTGAAAATACCATCAAGGGGTTTCTGAAAGCTGTTGACCTTGGAGTGACAACGTTGGAAATGGACGTGGTCATTACCAGGGATAAGAAGGTATTGCTCTCTCATGAACCGTTCCTCTCCCAGGAAATCTGTTACGACTCCATAGGAGCGAAAATTCCGGATTCCATGGAGCGTTCCTATAATTTATATCAGATGACATATGAGGAAATCTCAACGTGTGATTGTGGCTCTAAGCCTCACGGTCGTTTTCCTGATCAGGTTAATATTGTATCGCACAAGCCTTTGCTCAAAGATGTTATTAAGGCAGTAGAAGCGTACACTCAAGATAACAACCTCCCTCCAATTGCCTACAATATTGAAACTAAATGCAGTCCGGAAGGCGACGGTGTATACCATCCAAAGCCGGTAGCATTTGTAGACCTCTTAATGGGGGTTGTAGGAGAGTGCGGTATTAGCTCCAGGTTGATCGTGCAGTCATTTGATCCGAGGACCCTGCATTATGTGATGGAAGCATACCCGGAAACAACTATTGCATTGCTCATTGAATCCAATCCAGATTTTGAACATAACCTGGAACAGTTTGGATCTATTCCTGACATCTACAGTCCCAATTACTTTCTGGTCAATAGGGAGCTGATGGAATTCGCCAGGGACAATAATATGAAGGTGATTCCATGGACCTCCAATGACAGGACCTCCATGGGCCAACTGCTCGGATTGGGTGTTGATGGCATTATCACAGACTACCCCAACCAGCTTGTGGATGTCTTGCGAATACACAAAGCCAATTAGTGGGTCACATTCTTTTGCTTGGCCATGTTTAAGTGATAGGCCTTCGGTTGCACAAAGGCCCTTATTCCCAGATGTGAAAGTGTGGCGCCAATTCCTGAATTTTTTCTTCCTGACCAGGGTAAATTCGGGCTAACCCTGTCGCAGCAGTTCCAATACACTGTTCCGCTATCCATGGCGCTCATGATCTTATACGCCTGCTCTTCATCTTCTGTGAAGACACTTGAGGTTAAGCCATAGTCGGTGTCTTTCATTAACGCAACTGCTTCATCATCATCATTCACTTTCTGAATACCAATTATCGGCCCAAAAGATTCATCCTTCATCAAAGACATCCCGTGATTTACATTGGTAACCACTGTTGGTTCAAAGAAATATCCTCTGCGGGATGCCGCCTTGCCACCCATGACAATTTGCCCGCCCTTCTCCACCGCATCTGCAATTTGCCCCTCAATAAACTGGATCTGGCTTCCTCGGGTTAGGGGCCCGATGTACACTTCCTCATCATTCGGCTCACCCAGCTTATATCCCGACACAGCCTTCTTAAACTCATCAACGAATTCGTCGTGAATAGACTCGTGAACATAGATCCTCTCAACTGCACAGCAGCTCTGACCATTATTGTAAAATGCACCATCTGCAGCCGCAGCTGCTACTGATTTAACATCGCCATTATTGGCAGTAGCATATAAAGGGTCTTTACCACCAAGCTCAACCAGGCACGGTACCATTTTTTTGGCAACCGTTTCATAGATGTACTTGCCTGTGGTGTGTGAGCCTGTGAAAAAGTATCCATCGAGTGGCAAGTTCAGCATGGCCTCTCCAACCTCCCCTGCTCCAGTGACAGCTTGAAATGCATCCTCTGGCACACCTGCCTTATGCAAAAGCCTTGCAATTGACAGACCTGATAGTGCCGTAAATTCAGAGGCCTTAAAAAGAACGGTATTGCCAGCTATCAGTGCGGGAATAAATACGTTAACCCCGACAGCATAGGGGTAGTTCCACGCAGAGATATTGCCAATTACACCAAAGGGCTCGTAGCTGATTTTCTCCAGCATGCCATTTTTATCTGCTACATCCTCAGGAATCAGGTATTGCTCAGAGTTGTTTACAAAGAACTTGATTCTGGAACAGGTACCGATCAGCTCTCCTTTTGCCTGTGCTAGGGGCTTGCCTGTCTCCTGAGAAAGTACCTCTGCCAATTCAGGCAGCTCTGCTTTGATACAGTCCTTGAAATTGTTGATCAACGCTATCCGCTCCTTTAGGGCAACATTTCTCCATGCGTCTAACCCCTTTTTCAGTATTTGATATTTCTTTTCTACTGATTGCACATCGTCTTCTTGTACACTGTCGATGACCTCTTCTGTTGCCGGGTTGATAATATTCATAGTTTATAAATTTTAACAATGATTCAAAAACTGGCTGTAAAGTGTGTTGCCGTCGATGAGGGGTGTTGTTGAATTGTGAAAGAACTCCGGATGCCATTGCACACCCATTACTTTTCCTGATTCAAATTGTGTAGAGCCAAAAGCCTCAATTAATTCATCTTCATCGCACGTTGCATAAACATCCAGGTCTTTCCCTAGTTTATCTACGCCTTGATGATGGACCGAATTCACCCTACCTTTTTTCTCCTCATCATATAAAGCTGCAAGAAATGCACCTGGCGTAAATTTAATGTCGTGATTGAGCTGATCGTATAGATTGGCATCCCGGTGAACTATTGAATTGGGCCTTTGGCTTGCAATGTCCTGAAATAGCGTGCCTCCAAAATAGACGTTCATCAGCTGGAACCCCCGGCATATCCCCAGGATGGGTTTTCCGTTTCTGACGGCATAATCCATAATCGATAATTCAAATTGGTCCCGTATCGGGTCTCCTGGCCAGGCATCATTTTCAATGGTTGGTTGGCCGTAAGACTCAGGGGCTATGTCCGTTCCTCCCTGAAAAACAAAGCCATCCAATTGGCCCAGAAAATGGTCGAGGCCTGCTTTCTCGAGATCCGGGATGAGGATGGGTAATGCCTCCACATGGGAAAGGTACCGCGCCATGTCTTTCTCTATATAGCACAGAGACTTCTGGCCGAAGACCGCTCTGTCCTTGTCAGGATACATGAATGCTGATGCTACACCGATCTTTTTCATAACAGGGTTACTGTGTAATGCCATGAAGGGTATTAAATCGCTCTTTCATACAGTTGCTTAAAGTCCTCAAGCCTTACCGGCCTCGGATTATCAGGATGGCAGAAGTCATCCATGGCCAGCTCTGACAGTTCTCCTATCTGTTCTGCTGACACCCCTTGCTCACTCAATTTAGCCGGTAGTCCAAGCTTTACGTTCATTTCCTTCAAGAAAGTGATGACTTCTTCAGGAGGACTATGAGCAAGGCCCAGAGAAAATGCAATGTCCTTAAATTTATTTTCCTGACCTGGCACATTGAATTCCATTCCGTACGGCAGGCATATAGCGTTGGCAAGTCCGTGATGCATATCTACCAGGCTTGACAGTGGGTGTGCCATAGAGTGGACAACGCCCAGCCCCTTTTGAAATGCTACCGCACCCATTAGTGATCCCATCATCATGCTTGCTCGTGAATCTGGGCCAGGATTATTGGTGGCACCTATAATGGATGCACCAATGAGTTTAATGCCTTCCAGGGCTATGCCTGCGCTGAGGGGGTGGTAGTTTTTAGACAGGTACGCTTCCAGGTTATGTGTCAGCGCATCCATTCCCGTTGCTGCAGTGATAAAGTTGGGTAATTCGTAGGTTAGCTCGGGATCTGCAAACACCTGCCTGGCGAGCAGAGTGGGGTGGAAGAGGATCCTCTTTTTCTTGCTTTCGTCTTCGGAGATAATAGCACTCCTCCCTACCTCGCTCCCTGTACCTGAGGTGGTAGGCACAGTTATGAAATGCGGTATTGTTTCCGTCACATTCACCGACCCGCCTTGCAGGTCGTCGTAATCAAAGAGGTCCCTTTTGTTATTAATGTGCAGAGCGATCGCTCTTGCTACATCCATAGCCGCCCCTCCACCTACACCGACAATGCAGTCACTGCGAAACTGTTCATAGGCCTCTCGCCCTTTGAGCACATCAGATTTGACCGGATTTTTTGATATGTCAGAGAACACCCCGGCTCCATTTAAAGAGGCGGCAATTGCTTTGAGAAAAGGGAGGCCGGCAACATTCGGGTCGGTAACCAGCAATGGGTGTTGCAGGTGATTGCTTTTCAGGTAAGCAGGCAGCTCTTTAACAGCCCCAGGTCCAAATCGAATATTGGTGGGATAGGAATAGGAATGTATCTTGTTAGCCCCCATCTTATATGATTTCGAAGTACCTCTTTAGCTCCCAGTGGGTGATGTCTTTAGGTTTTGAACCTTTGACATGCTTCCTGAACTCTTTTACTTCCCATTCCCGGGTTTTTGTGAAATGCTCCACAAATTCTTTTCCAAACAGGTCTTTGGCAAGTCTGGATTTCTTCATTGCCAGTGTGGCAGCATGCAGGGTGGTCGGCAGTTTACCATAGCTGAATTCTTCATAGCCATTCCCTTTGGTAGCTGGCTGTTTTAGCTTTAATCCCTTGCGTATACCGTAAAGTCCACTCGCCAAACTCGCTGCCATGGCGAGGTAGGGGTTGGTGTCTGAACCACAAACCCTGGTCTCTAACCGGGACGAGTTTTTACCGCTGGTAAGCACACGGAGTGCGGTTGTTCTGTTATCTACCCCCCATGTGAGCGTGGTGGGTGCCCAGGCACCTTCTACCAACCGCTTAAAACTGTTGATTGTTGGTGCAAACATGGGCAGAATGTAGGGTAGGCAGTGCAATTGCCCTGCAACATAACTCTTCATCAATGCACTCATATTGTGACTGTCCTTCGAATCGTAGAAAAGGTTGTGGCTTTTCTTGCCTCCCCAAAGACTTTGATGTACATGGCCGCTGCATCCCGGCAACTGTGCGTTCCACTTAGCCATAAAGGTGGCGATGATACCGTGTTGGTATGCAATTTCTTTCGTTCCGGTTTTGAAAAGGACTGCACGGTCTGCCGCTTCTACCGCACCTGAATACTTGATGGCTGCTTCATACACTCCAGGGCCTGTTTCCGTGTGCAGGCCTTCAATAGGGACATTGAATCGGGACATCAGATCAAAGAGGTCATTGAAATATTCTTGTTCAAGGGAGCTTCGCAATATGGAGTATCCAAACATGCCTGGTGTAAGTGGGCGTAGGTCCTTGAAGTCCTTGTCTGCCAGGGTCCATGGTGTCTCATTAAAATTGAACCATTCAAATTCCTGCGACATGTACGCCATGAATCCATCCGCCTTTGCCTGCGCTTCTACAGTCTTCAGTAGATTGCGAGGACAAATTTCCAGTGCTTCATCATTCTTGTCTCGAAAGTCAGCGAGGAAAAATGGGATGTCATCATCCCAGGGCACTTCCCGAAATGTGTTCAGGTCTATCCTAGCATTGGCATCAGGAAATCCGGAGTGCCAGCCGGTGATGTCAACATTGTCGTAAAGCGCGTCAGCAGCATCCCATCCAAATACCACATCGCAAAATCCAAACCCATTCTTTAGTATGGAGAGGAACTTCTCTTTGGCAATTACTTTACCCCTCAGTACTCCATCTATGTCTGTGATGGCCAGCTTGACCTTAGCACCGGGGTACTTCTTTACTTTTTTGAGGATCTGATCTTTAGTCATTGAGTTTGTGTGCTACGAAAAAGTGAAACCATATATACGAGAGCAAGAGCAAGCCAAAGTAAATACCTGCAAGAGTTGGATTGTAGATGCTGATGGCGACGAGACATACACTGGCAATGAGCAAAGCCACTGCTGGGAATACAGGGTACATAGGTACTCTAAAAGGTCGATCCATCCCCGGTTCTTTAGATCTCAGTGCGAACAGGGAGATCATAGCAATGATATATAAAGTCAGGGCGCCAAAACACGCTATGGTGATGATGTCCCCGGTTTTGCCCGTCAGCAAGGCGATGATACCGATCACCATATTTACCACCAGTGCTTTGGACGGAGTCTTAAACCTGGAATGTATAGCGCCTAATGCCCTCGGGGCGTAACCCGTACGTCCAAATTGGTAGGTTACCCTTCCTGCTGCCAGAATGATACCATGGAAGGAGGCTACCAGGCCAAACAATGCTATGACGGAAATTGCCTTGTACATTACATGTCCTTCCCCTACTGCATTTGCCAGTGCAAGTGGTAGTGGAGAGTCAGAGGCGTCAGCACCTGGTTCTGGATAAACAATGCCCTCCCACCCGGCAACTCCGATAGAGCTGGTGAAGGTCAAGAGGCACAGTACCACCAGTGTAAGCAATGCTGAGCCAAATCCAATGAGCACATTGCGCTGTGGGTTCACGGTCTCTTCAGCGACGTTGGCCACACCCTCAATGGCCAGGAAAAACCAGATGGCAAAAGGAATGGCTGCAAAGACACCTGCATATCCATGGGGTAATGCATTGATCTCAAGGTTGCTCATTTCAAAATGGGGCAGGCTTACACCTGCAAATAGTATCAATCCAACTACTGCCACAACAGTTACCAGTAGCTCGAACATTGCTGCCATCTCCACTCCCAAAATGTTAAGGGCGGTAAAGAGAAAAAATGCCGCTATAGCAATAGTCAGTACTGGAACTTCAGGAATGAATGGATGCAGATAGGCTCCTATTCCAAATGCGATGGCTGGCGGTGCAAAGGTGAACTCAATGATTTGGGCCATCCCACCTATAAACCCCCACCTCTTACCCAGGGCCCTGGTAGCATAGTCGAAGAGGCCGCCTGCTTTGGGAATAGCGCAGGCCAGCTCCGTATAGCCGAAGGTAAAGGTGATGTACATGATGATCACGAAAAATGTTGCAATCGCCAGCCCTAGTGTGCCGCCCTCGGCAAGGCCCAGATTCCATCCAAAGTAGTTCCCGGAAATCACATAACCAACGCCCAACCCCCACAGCATCAATGGGCCCA